>Ga0302325_10025342_pt1 | contig 12323 bp, 12 predicted proteins | sample Palsa_T0_2_FD_201948 | JGI IMG/M metagenome (GOLD analysis project Ga0302325, IMG submission 201948) | Peat permafrost microbial communities from Stordalen Mire near Abisko, Sweden - Palsa_T0_2 | ecosystem: Environmental > Terrestrial > Soil > Palsa > Peat permafrost | place: Sweden: Abisko...
TAGTCTTGCCATTGGAAAAGATTTTGTTAATGCCTCTGCCGGGAATGGGATCCCGCCAGTTGATCGGGCCGGTGGTCAATTGGACCGGCTCTGGGGATGGATGGCGAAACGGACCGTGCCGCTCATCGAGAGCCCAAATCTGACCACCTAGGAAGGCGTCCTGAGTGGTGAGGAAAATATAAAACTTCCCGTCGGGCGTCCAGTTGCCACAGCATGCCCGGTCTCGATATTGCCAGCCAGGGAGCACCTCGTGGAGGCTTGATCCATTCGCCGAAATCTCCCACAGCATCCCGTCGCGGCTAAAGCGGATGACTTTCCCGTCCGGCGACCATCGGACAACATATATGTTTCCTCCTATCGATGCGAGTTTGTGTCTTTCCGTTCCATCGCTCTGAACCAGCCAGAGTTCTCCGCGGCCGGTCGCGTAGGCGATGGCATTTCCATCCGGCGAAAAGGTTCCGCTCCCTCCGTTTCCTAAGCGGCGAGATGTTCCCCCCAACGCCCGCACAATCCACAGCGAATTATCGTCGCTCTCTGAATCGTGTGAAGTAACCAGGAGATTGGAACCATCCGGCGAGACGTCGACCAACCAAAAGAAGCCCGGCACGGCCGGAATCTGCACAACTTCTCCGCCTGCTACCCCAACCTGGTTGAGGGAGTTCGGCTGAAACTCCGTGAAGTAGATCCTGCTCCCATCTGTTCCGCCGAGCAGTTTTTCGTGCCCGTCGCGGGTGATCTTCACGTATTCGGTAATGCGCGGCGGCGGCAGTGGGCGGTGCAGATACCAGAAGGCGACGCCCAGGCCGGCCACGAGAACGGCTGCGCCGATAGTCAACCGCATTGCAAGCCTTTTGCTGCGGCCAATTCTCAAGCTTGCGCTGGTCGCTCCGGCAACGCCTGCACGCCCAATCTGTACCGAGGAGACCGGTGTGACCTCCTCAGGCTGGCCATTTGTGGTTTCCCCGGTCGCTTCCCCCGCGCCGACACTTCGCTGGATAAACGTCGCTCGATACCCTCCCTTGGGTACGACGATCACCACCGGATCGTTGCGGCCCTCATCGGCATAGTAGTCACGCAACCTCGATCGCATCCTGCCGGCTTCTACTCGCACGGTGGCGTCGACAGATGGATCATAGGAAGCATCCCGCTCGAATACATCCACCGCAATCGCGAATTCCTTCAGCAACTCGTCTTGATCGTTGAGCGAACTCTCTACAACATAGCGGAGGAATCGCTGGCTGCGCTTGGAGCTGGCAAACGGCGCGGACGCGAGCACGCGCTCCAGTTCGACTCGGACATCTTCCGCCGGAGGCGTCTTCGTTGACTCCATTTCGTCCTCTGAATGCGGCGAGAAATTGACGCTTGTTACATACGGAAAGGGTCGTAACTTACATGCAGAAACTTACCACATTTCCGCATTCGGGCTACAGTTCTGGCCTTGAGCAGACAATCCGGACTGCTGAGAACTAAAGCGAGGACCTCCTAAAATGAAAATCTCCAGTATTCTTCTGCTGACAGCCGCAACGCTGGCCGCAAGCCTTTGCCCCAAGCCACTCACCGCACAAACTTCCTCCAATGTTCACGTCTGGGTCACCGGGCTCAATTCTCCACGCGGGCTCAAGTTTGGTCCCGACGGCAAGCTCTACGTTGCCGAGGGCGGCAGCGGCGGCACAACCTCGACCACAGGCACATGCACCCAGGTCATCGGCCCTGTTGGCCCATATACGGGAGGCAATACCAGCCAAATATCGAGAATCGACTCTGAAGGAACGCGGACAATCATCGCCTCAGGCTTCCCGTCAACCGTCGATGCCATGGGCGACCTCTCCGGCGTTGCCGACGTGGCTTTTCTCGACGGGACACTCTATGCCCTTGAAGGCGGCGCAGGGTGTTCCCACGGCGACGCGCTCCCCAACGGGGTCTACAGCGTGAACATCAAGACGGGCTCATGGAAGCTTTTTGCCAACCTTAGCACTTTCATTCAGACGCACATGGTGAAATACCCCAACCCTCCCGACTTCGAGCCGGACGGAACCTTCTACAGCATGGTGGAGTTCGACAACCGCCTGTATGCCGTCGAACCGAACCATGGCCAGATCGTCGCCATCAAAGCGAATGGCTCTATGGAAAGCGTGATGGACGTCTCCGCTTCGCAAGGTCACATCGTGCCCACGACGATTACCTCTCACGACGGACAGTTCTATCTCGGCAACCTCAACCTGTTCCCGATTCAACCCAATTACGCTCGAATCCTGGTTCTAAGCCATCCAGATCGCGGCCGCGTGGCCGCTCCCGGATTTGAGGAGCCCGACTCCGCGCTCAGCTTGCATGTCCTTGAATCGAAGGCCGGCTTTACAACCGTGGTTGGCGCCGCATTTGGGCCCGACGGCCTGCTCTATGTGCTCGAGTTCTCCGATGCCGCCGGATACCCAACCCCCGGCGCTGGCAAAGTAGTGCGCATCAAGGCTGACGGAGACATCGAGGATGTCGCTACCGGCCTTGTCGTCCCGACAGCCATGACGTTTGGCCCCGACGGGAAGCTTTACGTTTCGAACTTCGGCGCAGCCCCTCCGGGAGCCGGTCAGATCGTGCGTGTCGATATCCCCTAGACCTCGAGGGCAATCTGCTCGCTCACTTGGAGGGCAAAATCATCGGAACCAGAGTGACCATGGAAACAGGATTCCAGAAAGTTGGGTAAGTTGGATCTTGATTGCAATCGCAGGTCTCGCTCGGCGCTGAGTGCATCGAAGCGTGACCTGCGCTTGCAGATTGGACCGCGGATCGCGGCTACTTATGGCTTATTAAATTGAACAGGCAAGGTCTCGATGACTCCCTACGAGCGGCTTCTGGGAAGCAAATAGAGGCGAGTGGCTCTCAACTGCCAACGACGCCAACCGAACTGGGCCGTAGAGAGTTTTTGCGGGTTTCTGGCGAGTAGCGGCCGATTAGCAAGCTACCAATCGACAAATGGCAGTCCAGTAGCCGAGCCGTTGCCTCCAGCGTGTGTCATACAATGTCCGCGATATACGTGCGAAGGCCCTTAGGGGTTAAAACCCTTCATCCTTCCTGCCTTCTTCGGCACGACTGAAGTCGTGTCCTGACACAAAGCGCTCAACAATCCACGCTGAAATGAGTTTTTCCGCAACCTGTGACGTCGTTCCCTCACACAGGGCGGTTTTTGAAACATGCTCTAAGAATTCGGTCAGGTATCCCGCGCCTCTATTTCTTTCGAGACGGGCATTACGGACGATGATTTCGAAGGCGATGGTGCATTGCTCTGGAAGGCTATACAGTTGCGGCGACGGGTTCAACGGCTGTTGCGGCTACTACCATTTCGCGGATGGAGTCGATTACCAGTTCGGGCTGGTCAAGATGAATCCAGTGTGCGCTGGTGGGGGCAATGACTTGCTGCACGTTGTCGCCGATGCGGAGCACTTCTTCGTCGGAGAGCGGCGTGGATTTTCCGGGCGTTAGCAGCAGTATTGGAATGTCGCGGATGGGCTCGGCATCGCGCATTTCGCGAACGGTGTCTGGAACGGCACGGACGTGGTTTCTCATGCCGGTGTAATAGCCGGGACGAGACCAATGCGCGGCGACAATGGGCCACACGCCCTTGGGCATCTTGCCGACCTCTTCGGTCACGCGTCGCAGCACATGACGGCCAGCAGCTCCGCCGGCTCCCGCCAGATGGCCGGAGATGCGGCCGGAACGGCAGAGCAATGAGGTGACTGCCAAGCGAGCCAGTCCGAAGCGTGCGATGGGAACGGCGTAGCCGGAGAGTTTCTTAACCTTATCGATTTCGGATTGCCTGCCGGGGTTCATGGGAGGCCACTCATCACAGCGCATGGGGTCTACCAGGACGACGCCGGCAACATCGTCAGGATAGCTGAGCGCGTAGCGGCGCATGACGAGTCCGCCGAAGGAGTGGCCTACGAGGATGTAGGGCGGCTTGATGTTGGCGCGCTCCAGGAGGTCGTGCAACTCTGAAGCGCAATTGATAGGAGTGCGCGCGGTGCGGCTTGGGCCGCTCCAACCTAGTCCGCCGCGATCGTAAGAAACGGTGTGGGTGAACCGGGCGACGGTTTCCTGAATGTGGCACCAGTTCAAGTTGGTGGCGGCGATGCCGGCTTCAAACAGGACCGTGGGGCCGCCGGAGCCCTTTTCGAGCATGTAGAGGCGATGTCCGCTGCCAATGTCAATCCAACGGCCGGGCGAGGCAAAGCGGCGCCGGTCGCGATGGGCCCCGACCACCTGGTAGAGAAAACCCGCGGCAACGATGAATGCGGCCAGCGCGACGAATGAGAGAGCAATGTACATAGATACAATCCTAAGAACCGGTGATCTGGTTAGCAATGGTTGATGCGTTCAAAAATGGGTAATGCGTTCCGGGCTGAAATCCCCGAGGTTGAGGTTTGCTTTTGCGCTGCCGCGATTGATGATAAGCAATGTCGAGCCGGATTGACCATTGGTTTTTTCTTCAATCTGGGTTGCCGACCATATTCCGCCATCATGGCGCAGGTCGAAGTAGGTGAACTGCTTAACGCCGCCGCCGGCTCTCAATGTCTTCTCAACATAAACAGGAAAGTCGATGGTGTGGTCGAGCCATGTGCGGACCTCGGCGTAATGGCTCTTATCGGTTGCGCCGGGCGTGCTCTTGAGCACGTCGCAATCCCGAACGCCGCGGCGCACTGATTCGAGGGCACCCTGGCCGGTCCAGAAATACTGCTGCTCCAGAAAGTCTTCATAGCTGAACCCGGGACCGAGCGGACCGTCGGTCCATTTTTCAAAGGGGATCACTGCCAGCTCCTTGTCGCCGGGATGGGCGATGCGGACTGCGTCCGGGCCATTGGGACGCATTTCGAGGAGAATATGTGCGCGTGCATCGGCCGGAGCGGTGATGTCTACCAGAATCCGCAACACCCCTGGGAACCAGCGCGCCTTGATGGAGACGTCGTTGCTGGTGCGCGTGCCGCCTGCATCCACGCGGACCAGATGGCCGGAGGCGCGATAGTCTGCCTGTTGAATGGCTTGGCGGGGGCCTGCGAGCAGGGCTTGAGGGTCGGCGGAATGGGCAGGGATGGAGGAAAGCAGACCCAAGGCCAAGGCGGCCCAAGAGAATCTCATGGTTCGATTCTCCCGTCGCGAATGCGAATGTGGCGCGGCGCCGCGTTGGCGATGTCGTTTTCGTGGGTAACAATAATCAGCGTCATACCGCGCTTCTTTTGAATTCCAGTGAGTATCTCCATAATACGCGCTGAGTTCACGCTATCCAAGTTTCCGGTGGGCTCATCGGCCAGCAAAATGGAGGGGTGGTTGGCGAGGGCGCGGGCAATGGCAACCCGCTGGCGCTCCCCGGCGGAGAGTTCATTGGGATATTGATGGAGCCGGTGCTCGAGGCCCAGTTCTCGCAGAAGCGCTTCAGCCCGCTCAGCGCGCGTGCCCGAACTATCCGACATGGCCAGCATCGGAACCTGAACATTCTCCAAGGCATTCAAAGTAGGCAGCAGATAAAACGCCTGGAAGATGAAGCCAATGCGGTGGGCCCTGTACTCGTCGAGATCGATGGTTGTTCCGAGAGTCGCGCCCTCAAAAAGGACTTCCCCAGTGGTGGCTACATCAAGCCCGCCAAGCAGATGCAGGAGGGTGGACTTTCCGCTGCCGCTGGCGCCGCTGATGGCGACATACTCCCCGGCGTTGATGGTGAGGTTCACACCACGCAGCGCTTCAATGCGGCCGTCGTCGTAGCTCTTGCGCAGGTTGCGGACTTCGAGTTGAGGACTAATCATGGCGCAGCGCCTCAATCGGAGAGAGATGCGCGCCACGCCAGGCGGGATAAGCGCCGGCGATGATTCCGGATAGAACAGAAATCGCCATCGACTCCAGCAAATGTGCCGGGGTCAGGGTGGCTGAGACAAAGATGTTCGTCTTGGGCAAATACGCGAGCAGTCGCAGGCCCGCCCATCCGGCGCCAATGCCGAGGATACCGCCGGCAAATCCAAGTACCGTTGCCTCTGTCTCGATGAGCATCATGACACGCCAGGACTTCCAGCCGATGGCGCGCAGAATTCCTATTTCGCGCGTGCGTTCGAAGACGGACATGGCCATGGTGTTGGCAATGCCGAGAATGCCGACAAACAGTGCAATTGCGGATGTTCCCCAAGCCACGGCGTGTGCCAGATCGACGAACTGGTTATTCGTGGCTCGATCGCTGGCGAGCTGCGCATCCAAACCTGGCACAACTGCTTCAATTGCCGCCTGCGCGCGCTTGAAGTAGTGCTCCTGCGTCTCACCGGCAGGGATGGGACGCAGATGCACATGCACGCCAGAGACCTTCCCTTGCATGCTGGACAGCTGCTGCATCTGGTCGAGCGGCAAAATGACCGCGCCCGCTTCCAGAGCCGTCCCCCCATGGAAGATGCCAACTACGGTAAACGTTGAGCCTTGCATCTCCAGGGGGTCGCCAACCTTCTTGTTGAGATTGCGAGCCAGGGTGTCCCCAATAATGGCTTCCGGCTTTCCATTGTGAAAGCGGCCACCAGAAGTGAAAGTCAGCGAGTTGAACTCATACGTGTCATCCAGCCAGCCAAAGACGATTGCATTCACCTCTGGCGTAAGGTCCATGATGTTGAAGATCAGCGGTGTGGCTTCTTCGACGAGGGGGACAGCTCGGACCTTCGCTACCACGCCTTGATCGACAGACGAATTCATGAAGTTCTTGTCGACCACCGCAATGTCCGTGCCGCTGGACGAATAAAGACGCAGCCACTCCGATTCAAAGGAGCGCGAGAATCCGACCAGGGCGACAAATGCGCCGATGGCCATTCCGATACCGCAGAGCGTCAGCAGGGTCCTGAGGCGTCTGCGCCATAGATTCTTCCAGGCGAATCCTGCAAATGACAGTTGCGAGGGCATGATTCGGGGTTGGGTCCTCAGAGATTGGGCGCTGGATCTAGCGCCAGTTTATCGGGCTGGGAGGTGGATGTCCAAGAAACATTTGGAAATCCGGGTGAATTGCCAGCATTTGCAACCCGCGCAGCGGGCGAAGCCAGCACAGAATAAAGGGCAGCCGCTTGCTTGTGGGCTGCCCTTTTGAGGCTTCGAGAACACAAAACCGGCGTGCAGAGGATAGACAGCGTAGCGATGCGGCGAAGAGACTACCGGCGCAAAGTACACAATCTTTCGCCCGAGTGCTTTGCCTGAACATGGTTTGCCGGGCTCGAATCCGAAGCTGAACGCGGGCATCGGGCTCGATAAAACCTATCAGCGACCGCGGGCGCGCGCGCTTCCGCCGCCACCGCCACCGCTGCCTTTTCGAGCCTGGTAGCAATCCCGGCAGAACACCGGACGATCGCCACGCGGTTCGAAAGGCACTGTTGTAGGCTGGCCGCAACCCGAACAAATCACAGGTGTTCCCTGTGCCGGAGCCGAACGGTAGCCGGAGCCCCCCTGATCTTGCTTCTTTGCCTGACGGCAATTCTTGCAACGCTTCGGGGTCGAATAACCACGTTCCTGGAAGAACGCCTGATCAGCAGCGGAGAAGGTAAAGTCCTGCCCGCAATCGCTGCACTGTAGTGATATATCTCCGGCCATGTGTCTCCTCGTGGAGATTGTACAGCCCAATTTGGGTTTTGCGTACAAGGAATCTTTATGAATCGAAAAAACTTGCAACCTTCGCTTGAGCTGGCACGGCAGATTTTGTCTCGCGGCTGCCAGAGCAAGGTATAGTTCTGAGGAGATAAGCCAAAGGCCAGAGAGTTGGCGGCGGGTGGAATTCGCTGTGAATTCAGGACCACCATGACAGCGCCGAATCCAGAGTTCGACGCAGAATGCATCCGTCGCATTCTGGCGGGCGAGAGGGAACTTTTCCATTCGCTTATCCGCCCCTGCGAGCGCGCTATCTACTTCCTTCTGTTGTCACTGCTGCGCAACGAGGCGGAGGCAGAGGACGCGGCGCAGGAGACGGCGATCAAGGTCTATTTGAATTTGAAGAATTTCAGGGGCGACGCGCAGTTTCGCACCTGGGTATTGTCCATTGCGCGCAACGAGGGCCTCGGGCGGCTGCGCAAGGCGGGCACGCGGCGCGAGGATTCTCTCGACGCAGACACAGATGAGCAGACGGGCGATTACACGCCCGCGGTGCTGACGAGTTGGCGCGAGGTTCCGTCGGAGGCGCTGGAGCGGCAGGAGTTAGGCGCGATGCTGCGCGGGGCCATCGACGGCCTGCCGGAGATTTACCGTAACGTTGTGTTGCTGAGGGACATCGAAGAGATGGACGTGCGCGAAACGGCCGCCGCGCTGGGGATCACGGAAGGGGCTGTCAAGGTAAGGCTGCACCGGGCGCGCGCCCTGTTGCAGCGGGAATTGGCACCGCGGTTGGAGGGGTTTGCGCCCAAACGAAGAGGGTTGTTTGGGTGGTCTAGATGAGGATCGACTGCAAACACGTCTGGGAACACATCTCGGCCTATATCGACGGCGAGGTGGATACGGACTTGCGCGCACAGATCGACAAACATCTGGAGACGTGCGAGATTTGCTCCGCGGTTCTGGATTCCACGCGGAACGTCGTAGTGTTGATGGCGGACGACCGGGTGTTCGAGCTGCCAGCCGGGTTCAGCGCTCGGCTTCACGCGCGGCTGGATCGGGAGTTGGACATGACCGGGCCTTCCTGATCTTTCTGGCCTGATCTTTCTGGCTTGATATTGCAGGCTTGATCTTTCAAGAACCGCTGGAACGCGCTGCGGGAGGCGGGCCGGTGCGGTGAACCATAGGGTGGGTCCAGGTCTCAAGACCAACCAGAATCAAAGTCACCACCGCCAATACTACCTGCAAGCGCTCGGAACGCTTCTCCTTGAGGCTCACTTCGCGCTTGCGCCATTGGGCGGACGGCCGCGCGCGCAAATGCCAGATCCAGGCCAGAACGGCGAGATTTACCACTGCTCCGGCGGCAGCAAAAATCAACATTGGAATGCGAATGGCGTCCTGATGAAAGCCGCGCGCGGGGGCATAAATGCCGCTTGCCGCAGCCAATGCAGTCAGCCCGATGGCGACGCGGATGCCGCTGACGGCCAGGACGGCGGTACACAAGCTTTGCAACAGCGCGACCGCCAGACTGACACCGCTCAGCGCGCGCAATCGCCCGGGGATTTCGGAAGAATCTTCGTTCACGCTTTTTGACCTCGACACTTTTTGACCTCTTCGAGCCGCAAGACGGCCGACTCGGCAGCGTGCCAGAACAATCAGGGTAGCTCAAGCAGGGAAGGAGGGACAATGCGCAATCCGAAGGGCGCGGTGGTGCGTATTGATGAAAGCAGCGTCGGCCGGAAAGATTTTGGTTTCCAGTTCAGAGGCTCTGGCTGTAACCTTTCCGGCAGGCGTTTACTCCTGATGGTGAGTAACATGGATCGTGCGGGATTCGTTCAAAGCAGATTCCGCTTCGAAGCAAACGGCGGATACCAACCGCCCCAACCCCCAAAACGAGGTCAAAGGAACATGACAAAGAATCAGATCAATGCATTGCTTCTGACAGCGGCGCTCTCCGGCCTGGTCGGTGGAACGTCCGTAGCGGCCAAGGCGGCCTCAAATGGCTCAGGCAAGGTCTCGGGAACAACCGCCGGCCTGCTCTACGCGAGCCAGGATCAGACTCCGCCTGCCAAACATGCTTGTAAAGGCAAAAACGGATGCAAAGGCACAGGCGGCTGCTCCACGAGCGACCAGGGCTGCAAGGGCAAGAACACCTGCAAGGGCAAGGGCGGCTGCGCCACCGATGGTTCCAAACCTCCTGCGGCTCCCAAGGCTGCTTAGGGTTAACTTTGCGAGGTGGCGTGGCTGGAATCTTGTATGGGCTTTTCTGCCACGCCACTGACTAACTGGTTTAGGACTTTGGTGTAGCTGATCATTGTTCGCGGCATCTGTGCGAGGCCCCTCAGGGGTTAAAACCCCTCGCTTTTCATGCCTTCAGCGGCACGACTGAAGTCGTGCCCTTTCAAAACCGGACTTCTGCCACAGGTCGATAGATCGGTCAACCGATCACTTCAAAGGAATCTCATGGCTGGCAATCGGTTCAATGCGTACCAGGATCATGGCGTCGGAATCGGGCTGCGCATTCCGCACTACAATCACATTTTCTCTCGCAAGCCGGTGGTGGATTGGTTCGAAATCATTTCTGAGAATTTCATGTGCGACGCGGGCCGGCCCCTGGCGGTGCTGGACGAAATTCTGGAGCAGTATCGTGTAGTGCAGCACGGGGTTTCGATGTACTTCGGCTCCGTGACCGCGCCTGATCCCGAACACCTCCGGCGGTTGAAGACGCTGGTCAGGCGCACCGGCACTCCATGGCTCAGCGACCACCTCTGCTGGGGCAGCGTGGACGGCACCTATACGCACGATCTGCTGCCGCTGCCGTATACATGGGAAGCCATCGAGCGCACTGTCGAGCGCGTACGAATGGTTCAGGATTACCTGGAGATCCCTGTTGCAGTTGAGAACGTTTCGAGCTACGCGGCATTTACCGGTTCGCAGATGACCGAATGGGAGTTCCTGACTGAAGTGGTGGAGCGAGCCGACTGCGGCATTCTGCTGGATGTAAACAACATTTATGTTTCGGCGATGAACCATGAGTTTGCCGCCATGGACTATGTGAATGCCGTGCCCGCTGAGCGTGTAGCGCAGATTCACATTGCGGGTCATTCAAAGTATGAGAAGTACATTCTCGACACGCACGACCATCCGGTGATCGATCCTGTGTGGGAGCTTTATGCGCGGGCGATAGAGCGGTGCGGGCCCACGCCCACCTTGCTCGAATGGGACGAACATATTCCTACGTTCGACGAAGTTCATGCTGAGGCGAAGAAAGCGGAGCGCTATTTGCATCGGCACGCGGGCGAACTGATGGAGGCGGCGCGATGAGCAGCCATCCCACAATTTCCAGCGCGATGAGTCTTGCGGACTTGCAGCGGGAGATGGCTGCGGCCATCATGACGCCTCTCACGCCCGACGAACAGATGCGCGCCAACGCTCCCGATGGACGTCCGATGAGCGAAGTCGCGGAGCGGTTCATTGCGCCCAACAGCCGGCTCACGGCCTTTGAGCGCCTGGAAATCTACAACCGGCAATACTGGTTCCGCTTGCTCAGCGCTTTGGCAGAGGATTTCCCCGCGCTTCGGGCCGTGGTTGGCGCGAATGCGTTTGAGAGGCTCGCTATCGATTATCTGGCTGCACATCCGAGCCGGTCATTTTCATTGCGCAACCTGGGATCGATGCTGCCGGAGTGGCTTGCAAGTCATCCTCAACATGCCGGGCGGCGGCAGCGGCTGGCGCTCGATGTTGTCAAGATTGAGTGGGCATTCATCGAGACATTCGATAATGCGCAGAGCACGCCGTTGACGCTCGATCAGATTGCAACGCTTGGCGGCGACTCGCGGCTGGGACTTCAACCTCACCTGCAACTCGTGGCTCTCGATTACGCCGCGGACGATCTGGTGCTTGCGCTGCACAAAGAGCAGCGACGCTCAACGAGCGAGGCCGGCGTGAAGCATGAAGGGGAAGAGGAAGTGGGGCGTAATCCAGACAGGCCGGCCTCGCTGCCTAGGCTGCGTCGCAGGCTTACCTGGGTTGCAGCGCACAGGCAAGAAAGCGCTGTCTATTTTGCTCGGCTCGATCGCGAGGAGTTTCTGACGCTGAAGGCTCTTGGCACTGGGCAGACGCTGGGCGAAGCGATTGAAACTGGGTTTTGCGACTCCACCAAGCCAGAGGCACGCAGGCCAAAATTGGTGCAGGCGTGGTTTGCACGCTGGGCGCTGCTTGGATGGATCTGCGCTCCGGAACTCGATTCATTGATGCAGGAATAGATAAGACTGAATGGCGAAACTATTCGATCTCGGCAAGACTGCATATGGCTGGCTGACTTCTGTTGCTATCCTGGCGCAGAACCCGCTGCTGCTGGCTATTCGCCTTTACTGGGGCTGGCAGTTTGCGCAGGACGGCTGGGGCAAGCTTACTCATCTTGACCACGTGACTCAGTTCTTCGCCAGCCTGAACCTGCCCATGCCCGGCATGACTGCCCTCATTGTCGCTCTTGTGGAGTTAGCCGGCGGGACTCTCTTCGCTCTCGGAATTGCGACCCGGTTGGTCTCGCTCATTCTCTTCGTCAACATGACCATGGCTTATCTCAGTGTGCCCGACGACCGCACTAATTTCTTTCACATTATTTCGAAGCCCGACGATTTCTACGGCGCCTCTCCTTATACGTATTGGTTCGCGGCGCTGCTGATTTTTGTTTTTGGTCCGGGAATGTTCGCGCTGGATTGGGTACTCGGGCGAATCAT
>Ga0302325_10025343_pt1 | contig 12323 bp, 10 predicted proteins | sample Palsa_T0_2_FD_201948 | JGI IMG/M metagenome (GOLD analysis project Ga0302325, IMG submission 201948) | Peat permafrost microbial communities from Stordalen Mire near Abisko, Sweden - Palsa_T0_2 | ecosystem: Environmental > Terrestrial > Soil > Palsa > Peat permafrost | place: Sweden: Abisko...
CGAAAAGATCACACCCAGAATCCGCCGTCGATCCCCTCGCGTAACCGATCGGAATGATCACGCAAACCGAACTGATCGGCGCTCTAGCGACCCAGCGCGATTCGGGGTCGCGGACGAAGAACGCGCACTCGACGCGCGCGCCTTCCCCTTGGAATCCGTCGACGCTCTCGCGCATGAGAGCTGCGACAGCGCTCGGGGCAGCCTGACGGTACGGCGTGCCCGCATCGAGCTTTGCCAGGGCAATCCCTTCAACGCGAAATCGTTTCAGTTTGCCCGTTCGATGGCAGACCGCGAGAAATCGCGAGGGCGGGCCCACCTCCACGATCTGCACCGAGACGTAGCGCCATTCGGCCGCTCCCCGCGCGGTGCCAAGGTACCTCATGCCCAGCGTGGTCCCTCGGGCCGCGTCTTCGACCACCGAGAGCCACGATTCCTCGGTCTCGGTCAGCTGCGACGCTTGCACCCGCGAGGACTGGTCGAGTACGCGCGCCGACTTCGAGGCGTGCGCGAGGAGCGCATCGCGCTCGCGACTGCGAGGGGCACGCGACAGCGTTCGCAATAGAGCCGGCGTATCGTGACGCGCGAAGAGCACACCCTGCGGCGCCCAGTCCTTGGGGACCCTCCACCAGACCTGGGGCCTATCCGAATCGTCGCGGGTGAGCGGCATGCCGCCCGCGCTGAGGGCGCGAAGCACTCGGGCGACCGTCTCGACGCTCACCCCGAGTTCGCGCGCCAGCTCGGCTTGACGCCATTGACGCCTGCGAAAGAACGCCAGCAGGACGCCCGCCGGTGTTTCCGAAGCGCTGAGGCTACCCACGATGCCGCCGAGGGTACAGCCGTTCTAGGGATCTCAGGAAGCCCGCGACAGAAAATGTCCCCTCGGAGAAACAAATCCAAGAGAGCCGGGGGCTGAGGCAGCGCCCACCGTCACGGACGGGTATGCGTGCGAGCCGTCGAGCTGGAGTATGCTCGGCTACATCGCGACGGATTGGATACGACGTGGCTTCAGAATACGAGGTCCGTCAGGTACATGTGGCCGGCCGTAGCCGGATCGGCGGCAGGATGTCGACGCCCTATATAGTCCTTGAGCATCGTCGCGCTGGCGCAGTGGTTCTTGGCGTGGCTCACAAAAAATTCGACCCGGTCGCCTTGCTTCCACCCAGGCCCGTAGCTGGTCCCGTGGATATCGAATCGATTGTCCGTCCGCGTGGGCAGTACGTGCCGGAAGAAGTCCTTGACGATCTGCCGACCGCCTTGGGTCCTTTGCCAAGAGATCTTGCCCCGTTGCGCTAGATCCTCGAGCGTTTCTTCCATGCGCGCGACGTTGCATCGAAATGTTTGGGTTGCCATATCCCCACCGCAGGAAGATCCATCGGGGCCAAAGATGTACTCCACGATGCGCGATCGCGCCGATGACGGCGTCTAACAATCGCGTCACGCCGTACGTGCGTGTAAGGGTGCGTTCCAGGTGGAACGCCCACAAAACAGGGCCAACGCGGCAAAGCGGATCGGTTTCGGCAGCCAGCAACTTTCTCACGCAGTGGATGAAAGCGCTCGATGTCGAAGGGCCCGCGGTGATGCCGACGGGACTTGGGGGATTGCCGGTCTGAACGATGCGGCTCGGGCGTGCACCTGGTTGGGCATGAACCGGGGCGGGCATCTTCGCTGGGCGCGAGCCCTGATCGTTGGCACAGCCGTAAGGTCCCTCGTAGGGTGCACAGGACTCCCCGCGGAAACGACGTCCCGCGACGCTGGCACCGACGCAAGAATGTGCTCGGTGGCTATCAGCAACGCCGCTGCGGCCCTTGTCCAAGAGGCTCTTCTCGAGGCCGGTCTGAGTTGCGTGAACGACGAGTCTTGTCAGGTCGTGGGCATCACGACCAACTGCTCGGGGGGCTGCACCGTGCTCACCAACAGCAACGGCGAAGTGGCGGTCACGGCTGCCATCTCCCGCGCGAACGCCACGGTCTGCAACGACTTTGGGCCGCTTGACTGCATCGTCCCGACGCCCTGTCCCGTCGGTTATCTTTACGGGGAGTCGTGCGTCGACGGCGGATGCGTTGGCATCCCTCCGGCCGCTTGGCAGGCGCTGGTGATCTGTGAGGGGGTGTCCAGCAACGGCGTCCCGGTCGATGAGTTGAACCCGTCCTCCCCGCCTTCCTGCTCTGGGTCCGACGCAAGCACTTGGACGGTCTCGCCCAACGGCACCATCATCGCGATGACGCCGATCGAAACCCGGACGACCGACCTCTCGCCGGCGGACTTTGCGACCATCGACGGCATCCTGCGCAACGTCTCGTTCCGCGAGGACGTGCTGGGCTACATGTGCGGCCTGTCCCCGAATTCAGCGCAGGTGCTTTTCTACGTGCGACGGAGCGGAACTTCCGTGGCTTTCAACGGAACCGGATGCTTACTCGACGCGTCGGCGAACGACTTTCCGGCGGAGCTGCTGTCGGTTGTGGAGAAGTATTGAGTCCGCGGAGTTCGTCGTGCGCCTGGGGTCGAGTTGCAATCACAGTCAATTCCAGACCCTTTCCGCGAGTTGGCGACGATTCCAAGTCCTCGCCAGGACAAGCAAATCGGGCTGGTTTCGGCTAATGACCCGAAGCTCGCAGGTTCAAATCCTGCGTGATGGATCTTCTTTTTCCGGACTTGCTGGGGTGACGGTCGGGCCGAGCTGTGACAGGAGCCCGACCTATTCGCGGCACCGCGGCAAGAGGCTCGGCGCTACGAGCCGATGTCCCGGTGGGGGTCGGCTCGAACGACAAGTCGCCCCTTGGCGTCGAGCGTGACCGTAACCGCCTTGGCGTGCGCGGCGCGCAGAGCGGTGGTGGCGCTCAGCACGACGAAGCGCTGGCCGTCGGAGACGACCGCGTAGGAGGCGCCGGCGGAACCCGAGTCGCCGAGCTGGAGGCGCCCGCGGAAGGCGTCGGGGACTGGGGACGAACGCCTGGCGGGACCGGGCAGCGGTCTCCCCTCCGAGCTGCCAAGTTGGCCCGCTTTCCGGTGTCACTGGATGGCCCAAAAGGGTCCCCTTTCGGGACGCGTTGCTTGCGCGCGACGGCCCTCTACCGCTGCTTAGTCGCCGGGATCGACGAGTTCGTGAGTGGCCAACCGTCGAACGACGGCGAGCTGTGCCAAGGTGATTCTGGCGGACCACTCACCCGAACGGTCACGAGCAACGGGATGCCACAGGTGGTCATCGTCGGCGTCAACAGCGCCATCTTCCCGGGCGGGAAGGGGGGCGGCGCGAACGCGGATCAAACTTGTGCCTTCCAGGGCAACGACACGAGCCAATGGTCCCGAGTGGACGCCTCCTACCAGTTCATCGTGAGCACCATGCAGAGCTGGCAGAACGGGCCGAACTTCATGCCGACGCTGCTGCCGGACGGCTCCGATCCACAGAGCTTCGCGCAGCTGTGGGGGCCCATTTGCCAGAACAACTGCCAATGTGGCGCGAATTCGTACTGCGAGAATCCGGTCAGCGATCCGAACGGGATGTATCAGACGAGCCCGGACGCAAACCCTTGCTTCTGGTGTCAGGGCTTTCCCGGGGCGACGGGTGGATGTTCCTGCATCTCGGGGCAATGCTTGCCTTTGTCGCCCGGAGATTCGTCGGATTCGGGGTCGTCAGATTCGGGGCTCGAGTGCGACGGGATCTAGCTAGTCGTTACGGCACGCCTTCGGTAGCCTGCTCTGCGAGATTACGCGAGGATGCCAGGCCGCATTCTATGGCTCGGTCTCGCTACGACGGGTCTTGCGGTCATGATCGGTGCGGCGATCGCCTGCGGCTCGGAGCACGACGCGTCATCGCCTGCGACGGCGCGAGACGGCGGTCCTGGAGGGGCTGTGGCGCCTGATGTCGCCTTTGCTGGCGACGCGGGTGTGACAGGTGTCTTGGTCGATCTGATCACGGCACGACCCCTCCTCGGCCGGACCGTCGTCATCGGGGGGCAATCGGTCACGACCGACGCCGACGGCCAGTTTGCGGTTCCAGCCGTCGACGTGCCGTACCAAGCGCTCGTGGTGGAGCCGGATGGACTCGCTGTATCGGTGTACGAGGGGCTCACCAGGCGCGACCCCGTGCTCGCGCACCAGGGCACCGCCATCCGAGAGTACGGCGCGACCGTCCAGGGCGATGTTTCGGGGGGCGGGGTGGAATACCCGCTTTCCGACGGAAATATGGTCGATGTTCGCTTCTTCTCCGCTGCGACGGATGGAGAATCCTTGATCGGGGGGACGCTGCCGAGCGCCCAGACCGGTCCTGCATACGGACCGATCCAGCTGGCATGGGAGGGGTTCGGCACGCTCTCCGGGGAGATCGTCGCCCTCGGGACGTTTCACGACGGCGCCGCGCCGAACCTTCCGGACTCGGGCTCCTCGAGCTGGTTCTTCTCATCCCTGGTGACGCTCGATAGCGCGCAGACGCTAAGCTTGAACGTCGCGCTCAGCCCAGTTCCGTTCGTCCGTCACGTCGTCGGGGCCGTGGGAGTCCCGCCCGGCTACGAGGTCGTGGCCAAGCAACTCGCTTATCGCTTTCCGGTACTGCACGCTCTGCTCGCCCTGCCCGTGACGAGTGCGGTGGACAGCTTCGACGACATCGTCCCCGAGCTCACGGAGGCGGGTGCCGACCTTTGTATCGGCGCGGCAGGTTCGCCGGGGTCCTTCCTGACGCAGCGGTGTGGGCTGACGCCATCGGACGACGCCGGGGTCGTCCTTGAGGCGCCACCCACGATCACCGCCCCGAGCGCGGAGGCCGCCGTCGACGCGGGCGTGACGTTCGCCTGGTCTGCTTTTACGACAGGCATCTACGCTCTCGAGCTCTCGCCCGCAGCGCCGAGTCGCTCGGAGCCGACTCTCTACGTGTTCACCGCTGCGGCCGCGGCGACCTGGCCGAATCTCGCCGCCATCGGCGTTTCGGCGCCGCAGGGGGGAACGTATCGTTGCTCGGTGGAGGGCTTTGGTCCTTACTCATCGATGGACGATGCCTTCGGACCCGACGGAATCGGCGCGCCGTACCCGGCCGAGATACGCCGGAGTGTGTCGCCGGCGATCCAGCTGAGTGTCGTTCCCTGACCTTTCACAGCCGATTCACCAGCCGATCCGAAACCACGCGTCGAGGTCGCAGCCTACGAGTGAGCACACGGGAAAGGCACAATGAGGCCAACCGAGCGGCGGCGGGGGGGGCCCGCGGCCAGGCAGCGTCTCGTCCGGGAGCACGACGGCGACCCACGTCCCGCCATGGTCGACGGTCTCCAGCCAGTTGCCATCCTCCGCGCGTCCTATCGCCACCTGTCCGGCGCGCGCGAGCTGACCGAAGCGCTGCCGCGCCGCGAGGACCGTGCCATCGGAAAGGATGTCGACGCGGCCCAACGACCCGGCAACGCGCGCCCACCCGACGAGCGTCCCTGCCCCGGTCAGCGACCATCCCCGGTCGACGCAGAGCGGCTCAGCGCCGTCGTTGCATTGGTCGGTCGCCGGCGACGGATTCGAGCTGTCGGTGCAGGGCTGAGCCCAGCCGTCGTCGCCGTGCGCGAGCGCGGCTTCGGCTTCAGCGGAACCAGGACCGCGAACCCAGCGATGCAGTTCGCCCGTCCGGGCGTCGTACAGACCCCAGGCGTCTCTGTCTCCGTCGATGTCGCGAACGACTAGGCCGGCGTCGCCGTCGCCACGTGGGACGGTTCGCACGTACACGAATCTGGTCCCGTCGCCGGCATCGACGGCCCAAGTGCGCCATCGACCGTCTACATCGCGAGCGCAAATAGGCCACAGCTGATGGCCGTCATGCAACGCTCGGGCGGATAGCGGCGGACACGACGGCGATCGCGCACCAGGGACGATCAGCCCGTGCACGACGACCCCTCCGTCATCGCTCACTTCGAAGCTCGCGTGGCTGGACGTCATCTCAACGGTAGGTCGCTCGAGCGTGTGGGAGATAACGAGGCCACCCCAGGCAGGCGAAGAGCCGTTGACGTCGACACCCGCGAATTCCGGGTCTGGACCGCACGTGAACACGACATCGCTCGGCAAGCGCGTCGCGGCGCATCGCCAACCCACCGCGAGACCGGGCGCCACGACCGTCACCTCCCCGGTCGCAACGTCGACGCGAACCAAGTTGCCTTCGACGATGTCGAGCGAGTGGCTGTAGTCGGCAGGCGCGCCCCAGCGGACAGCGTGACGAATGGCTCGAGACGCGGCGACGTCGATGGCGGACGAACGGGTGACCGTCCTTGGGTGCTCGCGCCGAAGCGGAGCGACCGTTCGAGGCGAATCCGCAGCGCACCCAGCGCCGGTACCCAGCGCGAAGACCAAGCTTGTGGCCCGCCACCATTTTGAACGGCGGGTGCGGGCCACTTCGACGCGTTCGGTCGGGGTCGCCAACATCTTGTCTACGGCGTCGCGACCGGTCACGCGCCCGCGAGGGTACCTCGACGGGCCAAAGACCGCACGATGCGCAAACGCGTCGATTCATCGCTCCGCCCTTGAAATCGGACAGTGAGTGGGCGACCCTGAAACGCCTTCTTGGAGGAGCACGATGTCGCGGAGAGGCAGGACTTTGCTTCGGTCAATACGAAGCCCGGTTCAATCGCTGGTGGTCGGCTGCGCCGCCCAAGTGATGGGGTGCTCCTCGTCCCATGGGGCGTCTTCGGGAGTCGTGGACTCGGGCTTCGACAGCGCAGTCGCAATCGACGACGCAGCTGACTCGATCGTCGATACCGGCAGCTCCATCGAGGCCAACGTCACGGCGAGCGCCGGCGACGGCCCGAACACCTGCGGCGATGCGGGCGCGCTCGACAGCGGAACGTGCGCGTCCACGGCGCTTGCCAGCTCCAGCGTTCTTGGAGGTTCGTTCTCCGCGTCGAGCTCGGGCGCCGTATACGGCTCCACGCCGAACCAGTGGATGGCCTATGCCTTTGCGACCGCTGGGCAGACCGCTCCCTCGTTTGATCCCACCGCCACCGCCCTCTCTCTTTCGGCTACCGTCTCGGGCCTCGGGTCATCTTCGTCCTACGTCGGGGTCGGACTGTCCGTCGACGGCGCCAGGTGCCTCGACACCACCAGTTACCTCGGGATTACGTTCAGCGTCTCGGGCGATCTGGGCGCGTGCTCGCTCTCATTGGCTTCGATCTTCAGTCAAGATGAGCCCAGCAGCGCGGACCCGTGCCGCGGCGCCTGTGTGGCGACCGAAGGGGCCAACTGCGTCGCTCCAAGCCAGCCCGTAACGCATACGGGGATGTTCACGGCCCCGTTCATGTCTTTCGTCGGAGGGAGCCCAACCTACGCTCCCGACACGAGCCGATTGATTGGGTTCCAATGGAGGCTCACGAACGGCCCCGACTCGGGCGCGGGGTGCACGGCGGACATTTCGATCTCGGACATTCAGTTTATTCAATAAGAGACGAGCAGCGTGTTCAAAGCGCCAAGTTGGGCCCGCTTTCCGGTGTCACTGGATGGCCCAAAAGGGTCCCCTTTCGGGACGCGTTGCTTGCGCGCGACGGCCCTCTACCGCTGCTTAGTCGCACGACGCTCAACGGAGTCGGTCCATGGGGGGGCCGCCTTCGGCCGTTATGTGGACGGCCTCGACCCGCAACCGGCCTATCTCGCGCTACCCCCCACTGGATGGCCCAAAAGGGTCCCCTTTCGGGACGCGAGCGTGCGGCGGCCCTTGCTCGCTCGCACCCGCTACGACCACTTACTCGCCACCCGCTACGACCACTTACTCGCTACGTCGGGTCGTTGCGGGAGGACGGCCTTTATCTGTCGTTCGGGGCACGTTCATCTGCCGCGTCGGCGGCGGGCGAATCGATCGTCATTGTCCCCCGCAAGTCCCATGTGGTAGCGGTCGCGTAGATGCGGTGTGGGATCCCCACACATGCGGAAGGATCTCTTGGTCCATGTCGCTGACCGCGGATTCGAAGCTCTCCGGATACCTTCGCGTACTGCTCGTCCTTGCCGCTGGATTTGCCCTCGGCTCCGGCTGCGACGGCAGTCCCTCACGTTCGACTCTGGGTCCGGACTCGAGCACGGCACCTACGACCCTCGCGAAGGCGACCATCGGACCGACCGGGGGCACCCTCACATCAGCTGATCGCATCGTCACCTTGACGATTCCCCCCGGCGCGCTGTCGAGCAGCATCACGGTCACGATTGCTCCTGCAAGCGCCGCCCCGGCCGGCAACATCGGAACCGCCTACGACATCAAACCGGAAGGCACGTCCTTCACCACACCGGCAACCATCTCGTTTTCATACGGCGGAGGCGCGATCCCAGCTGCATCGTTCAACAACGTGAGCGTCGCGAGCAGCTCGTCGGCAGGCAAGTGGACGGCGCAGCCGATGACGCTCCTCGATCCGAACAGGGAAGTCGCGACGACCCTGACCACACACCTCTCGCTGTGGGCCATCATTCCGTATCAGGGAGGCGCCGACGGCGGCGCCTGCACGTGCACGGGCGCCCTGGGCACGGCCGCCCAGAAGTGCTGCACGGGAAACGGCGGGGCGTCCTACACGAATGGAGCGACCTGCACGTGCTGCGGAGTCCCGCTGAACACCATCGCCCAATGCATCAGCGAGACGACCGGAGGCGAGGAGATTCCCAACTTCAACTCGTCCTGTCTGGCAAAATGCTGCCCGACCGACAAGGGCTACCAGGTCAACCTGGCTGGCGATTGCGAGGGCGACAGCAGCTCCTGGGATCCGGTCCTCGCCTGCGCCCAGGGGTGCTTCGGTTCCAGTTCGCAACCGGGCTGGCTGGTCTGCGCCGGCCCGGGGTCCGACTTGCCGAAACTGGATTGTCCCACGCCGGACGATGACGACGATGACGCCGATACCGACGCAGCGCCGGACGCCTCGGCCGACGACGCAGACGAAGACAGCGCTCCCACCCCGGAGGACGACGGAAGTGGCGCCCTCGGCGAATCCTCGGATGACGCCTCGGAAGGCGCTCCGTCGGGTGATGGTGCGGCGGATGTCGGGGGCCACCCCGCCGCCGTGGGGTTCGATGCGACTCCTGCAACTGCGTGTACCTGGTCCGATTCCACTGGCGCGTCAGGCACGTGCAGCTTGGAGTACTACGGCACTATTTGCATGAACATAGCGCCTCTCTTTAATCCTGAGGGCTTATGCGACATTTTTCCGACGGATTCCATTGATGACAGCGGCAATCCGACGGTCTCCTTTGATGACAGCGGTGTCGAAGTTCCAGCGTACGATGTAGGCGTTTATTCGACGTCGGACCTGCAGATGGTCGATACCTCGCCTCCAGTGCTTACATGGGGCGGTGATACATCCTGTCCAATGTGCGCCGCGGTCGGCACGGACGCTTTCCGTTGCCCGGGGACGACCACGACCTTGACGGTCACCTCGCTGGACGGCGTTCAACCGCACGGGACGCTCGCGATTGAATTCGTGCCGTTCGATACGACTTCGCCGTCTGCGTGCACGCCGTCGACCGTTCAATTCACCGTAACGTTCTAATTAGGGGCTGTCCCTAATTGAGCCATCGGGTGGCGCACGCGACCTGGACAATGGCGAGGTAGTTTTGGTCGGTCTTGTCGTAACGGGTGGCGACGACGCCGAAGCGTTTGAGGTGGTGGAAGAAGATCTCGACGAGGTAACGGCGGCGATAGAGGCGCCAAGTTGGCCCGCTTTCCGGTGTCAATGGATGGCCCAAAAGGGTCCCCTTTCGGGACGCGTTGCTTGCGCGCGACGGCCCTCTACCGCTGCTTACTCGCCTCGTCTAGGGCCAAACCGATGACACACGCCAGCCCGAAACGCTTCCCCACAAGCATCTGCCTCTCCGTTCGGAGCGTGTACACGCGGCAACCTGGCACGGTGCCGTATATTCAGCGCGCTTGCAAGCAACACGCTTTTTCAGGAACGAAAAAGTTAACGCACCACAAAGGAGCTGTCATGTCGCTACCCTTAAATACGAACCGCAGCTGCGAGGCACAGACACGACACGGCCCCATACAGAGCGGCCTGTTGAACTGCACACTTCGCGTTCGAGAAAGGCGAAAAAGGACCCGGACGAAGCGCGCGAACACGCACGGTTGCTACCTTGGCGAAACGCACCCGGGGCGAGATTCGTTGGTGCTCCGCCGGGTGCGCCTCGCCGAACCGCGTTGACCGGCTGGCGATTCTTAAAGCGCATCGGGTGCTGTCGCACTGCGTCCCGCGCGTTCTTTGCGTGGCAACCCCGGGAGTCCTTGCCCATGGCTCCGGGTACGCCGCGTTGTCGAAGCACGCCTCAGGGCCGTCGACGCCACGCCCGACGCGCCGGTCACTGCCCGTTACCCACATCCGCTGGGCCCCAACAGGCCGCGGGCCGCATTTGGCCCGCGACCTGTACAAGCCCTACGACGGGCTACGACGATCGTTGACGGCGCGTGAGGTGGGTGTGTCGCGAGGAGACGACGCGCGCTCACCGCCTTCATCGCGACGGCTGGGGCACGACCGAGGGGAGGCCGTGTGCGCGTGTGCATCCTCGTCGTGCATGTCGACGGCGAGCTGTGATGGCGCGGTCGTCCTCGGTTCGTTGCCTCACTCGTCGACGCCCGCGTCGGCGCCCGCATCGGCGACGGCGCCGAGCGAGGCGGCGACGCCGGACTCACGGCGAGACCCGCCGCCAGAGTCAACCCCGGCGTCGATGCACGTGTCCGGGGGGTTGTTCACGGCGAAAGAGCCTGCCGCGAGGTAGTCTCCGCACGTGCACTGAGGGCCACCGCACACGCCACCCGACTGCGTTGCGAAGGTCACATCCGTCGAGTACGTGTACCCCGTCGCGAAAGTTAGCTCGACGTGACACGTGCCCGGGGCGTCGCTGCTGACATACACGTGTTCACTTCCCATCCACGTATTCGTGTACCCGGTCACGCTTGCGTCGGGGGGCCCGGCGCACGGACCGGTGGCCACGACGCTTTCCAAGTTCGTCGACTCGCACGTAAGGTTAAAGTCCGCGGGCACGCTGTCGGGGCAGAGCCCGCAGCAGGCACCGTTGGAGCCGCACCCGCCGAGGACCGAGGGGACGGCCAAAACGGCGAGAGCTACAAGCACGACGAGCGCCAATGCGAAGCGCATCCGGGCAACAATACCATAGTGGCCCGCCGTATTTGGCAGCCCGCAAGAGCCAAGTTGGCCCGCTTTCCGGTGTCACTGGATGGCCCAAAAGGGTCCCCTTTCGGGACGCGTTGCTTGCGCGCGACGGCCCTCTACCGCTGCTTACTCGCCGCAGAGCCCGGAGGATCGTCGCGACCTGCTTGTTCAGCACGCGGTAAGCCTGCACGTCCGAGCTCCATTTGGCCTTGTCGGTGACGATCAGGTTCGCCGCGTCGATGCGGCTCTGCACGAGCTTCTGCAGGTCGGCGGGCTTGAACGTCTGCCCGGCGAGGCTCAGCGTCTGCACGCCGAGCAGGTCTTTCTGGATACCCAGGACCACCTTGGCGTCCTGAGCCTCTTGTTCGGATCGATTCTGTGCGGTCATGTGTTTGTTCTCCATCGGTTGAATCGGCAACACGAGGACGCGCCCGGCGAAGCACCACGCCCCGTCGCGCCGTTCTCACCCGGGTATGGCGAGCAGCCGGTCGAATTCCTCATCGGAAATGTAGAAATCGACCGAGACCGGTCGATTTTGCGCCAGCCACGCCCTTCGGACGTCGTCCTTCGCGCGCTCCTCGTCGAGCCGCTCGCGTGGCTCGTCGTGCCACGCGCGACGACCGACCAAGCCCGCACGAGGAGCGACGCGCCTCGCCAGCTGCTCGACCAAACTCGCGAGCTGCTCGACGTGCAACTCGAGCCGCTCGACTTGACTCGCGCGAGGTTCGACCTGACTCGCGAGCTGCTCGATGTCCGTCCCACGACACTCGCCCTCCCACCGGCGGTACCGTGCTCGCGAGGCCTGCGCCCGCGCCCGCGTGTGCGCTCGCGCCCTCCCCTACTTCTTCGGCGGGCAGTCCCCGAAGTCCGGATTGCACCCTGCGTCCGGATCCGGTGCGAGGTCCGGGTTGTCCCCCGCGCCCGCCGCCGACGGCATCTCGCCGCCCGGATACTTGCGCCGATCCTCCGGCGAGCAAGGTTGCGGGTTGGTCGGGTCCTCCTGGACGCACTCCAGCATCCAGGCCTCGCGCGGCGGGGCGCCCTCTCTTTCGGCCTTCGCGTGCGCGGCGACGATGTCCTTCGCGACGGCGACGTTGCTGTACCAGGGCACGTAGCTCACGAGGACGAGGCCGATGCCGAGGATGCCGACGAAGGGCAGGACGACCTTGTACAGGCTCGAGACGGGGCGGTTGAACCGAAAGCTCGCGATGAACAGGTTCAGCCCGAGGG
>Ga0302325_10025344_pt1 | contig 12322 bp, 8 predicted proteins | sample Palsa_T0_2_FD_201948 | JGI IMG/M metagenome (GOLD analysis project Ga0302325, IMG submission 201948) | Peat permafrost microbial communities from Stordalen Mire near Abisko, Sweden - Palsa_T0_2 | ecosystem: Environmental > Terrestrial > Soil > Palsa > Peat permafrost | place: Sweden: Abisko...
AGGCTTCGATGAGAGCGATCGTGTCTTGAAGGTCGTCGTCTTGTCGCCGCACGATAAGCCGTCCGGCGAACTGGTTCTCTATCGCGGCGACGAAAAGCCCGCGGCTTAGCGGGTCCGAGAGGCCGCGAAGCTCGAGCATCATGAGGGCGAGCCGCTGGACATCGGCAGCCGACAGGAGGGGCGCCCCGGTTGCGTCCACCTGCTGCGCGGAAGGCACAGGCCGCGCCAGGGCGCGCAGATCCGGCCAGTAGCCGCAGATGACCTGGACCGGGATCATCCAAGCGACCCGGTCCTGCGGAGCACGGGCCACGACCACGACGATACCGACGACTGCACCGTCGTCCTCATCTAGCAGGCCCGCACCACTGAACCCCGGCTGAATGCGGCTGCCGGTGGCGGCCACGGCGTCCAACTGCATCCACTCTCGTCCTGGGCCACCGATCCCAGTAAGCGTCACACGTGCCCAGGTACCGATGTCATTCCCTTGAGGATGCCCGAGTACGCCGAATACTCGTTGGTCATCGCCGCCGGCGTACCGCAGCGGCGCCGGACTGGTACTACGGACCTCGTCGCCGAGCACTTCCAACATGGCGAGATCGCCCGCTCCCGATCCCGGGCGTCCAGGGAACCAGCCTTCAGCCATCACTCTTGTCATGCGGATTTCGGATTCGGCACCTTGGGGAAAGTCGATCGTCACCAGGCCACTCGGCGTTTGCGCCAAGTCACGAAGCCCAAGTGCTTCACCGATCACGTGCGCGCAAGTCACGATCCGCCGCGAGTCGACAAGAACCCCCGCGCCGACCGGTCCTTGTGGCCCCATGATCCTGGCATGCCAGGGTGCTTGTAGCGACACCTGACCTCCCCACCCATGGTGTCGAACATCCGCCGGGCGAGCGGGGCAATATCGGCGGATTGAAGAACTTAAGAAAAGCTTAGCGCAGCGTTGCCTCTGGCAGACATTCCGAGTTGTCGGCAGCAGGTGAATACCAGCTGTGGCAACCACCTAGCGAGGCGGACATCCATGATGTCAGTCGACGAAGAGGGATTTTCGGCGCAGACCTGGCATAGCCGTCCGGCGGGGTCGAGCAGGGTCATAGATGCGCGACGCCGCACTAGACGTGCACTATTCGGCGAGCAGTTCGCTGAGGGTTAGATACTCAACTTCCCGCCGCGATGGCAATCCGCGCCGAGCGACGATGGATGCCGCTGTCATCTCGCCGAGTACAGCTGCACCCGGCGCCGCGCTGCCGAGTTCTTCTTTTACGCTCTGTGCCAGTTGCTTACGTTGGGCGGGAGTGAGGTCCGCAGAGAAGTAGATCTGGCTGAGGGCGTCCGCTCGCAGCCGCTCGTATTCGTCCGAGCGCCCCAGGTCCCTGGCGTAGGCCGCATTGCTGATCGCGCGATCAAGGTCTGGTGTTCGCCAGTCGTCCCGCGAATGGCGGCCTTCGACCCGCAGCACTATGTAGTCGAAGCCGGTGAGCCGCTCACCATGTCGGCAAAGCCGACCGTCACGCAGGTGAAGCTCGGCTTTCGGCAGCTCGCTCTCGGTGGCGCGCACAACAGCTGTCCACCCCGGCCTCAGTTCGTTCGTGAGGCCGCCGCCCGGTGCGGCGAGCACGCCCTGCAGGCAAAGGGTGGGGTCCGACGCATTGGCCTCGATTACTTTCTCGATGCCGCTGGCCACCTTGTCGACCACGGCGAGGGCGGCAGAAATGGGCGGCGTCACCAGCGACGCGAAATCGGCGACGATATCGATTGCGGTGCGAAGGTTGCTTGCGCCGAGTATTTCGTAAAGCCCCGCTTGCAGCTCAACGGATTGGCCTCGATAAGGCAGCAGGTCGGTCAGCTGATAGTCCTCGAAAACTCCGTGCCCGGCGGTGACGGGGGGCTGGACGAGCGTGGCGAACGTCTGCTGGCTGAGGCCTCCAAATAGCAACCGCACTGAGGCCTGAACAGCGGGGGAACGCTCGACGCCCCATGACATCTGCTTCGCCAGGAACAGTTCGCTCAGCCAAATGCGGAGGTAGCTGTCGTTCGGCCTCATGGTCACGCCGTCGTCCTGCGGGAAGAACACCTGGTGCAGGTGGTCAGCCTCGGCGTCGACCTGCTGCCTTATCCGCTTCCACAATCGGCCGACGGCACCGTCGTTCATTGGTCTCTCCCGGAGTTGACGAAGAGCACAAGGTCATCGAGAACAGCCGGCTCGACATGGGGATTGAGTGCTCGCCTGAGCTGTGCCCGTAGCAACCGGGCATCCTCAATCTGAGGGGATGCGGCGTATGCGGCGGTCGTCTCCATCGCCGTGCGGGCCAGATCGATCGGGAGGGCAGGCAACACGAGCACCGCAGGTACGCCGGCCTCGATCAGATCCGCAGCGAGGGCCAGCCGTTCCGGCAAGTCGTCTTGCAAACTGAGGTCGACTAGTTCGTCGGTCGGCTCGGCCTGGAGTACCACGAGTGCCGGTCTCTCACGGACCAGGTGCTCCGCGTCGAGCAACTGGTTCGCGCTCGAAATTGCGGTCGCCTCACCGCTCACATCGAGCCGCGGGCCTGCCGATGTCGCGAGAGCTCTTCCTACGGCGTGACGGAGGCGAAGCGGCAGGTCCTCGGTGCCCGGCGATCTCACGCTCAGGTCGTAGTACCGGTCAAGGTCAGTCCGCCAGGCCGTCGGCGCATCGACCGTCACCCCGGTCGCGCCGTTGACGGTATAGGGGTCAGCGAAGGTGTTCAGCCGGCGGACCCACTCAATGCGGCCTGCCGTTCCTGGCCCGAGGCTTGCGGCCAGATTCCGCTCCCAGGGCCTGGGCACCTGACTGGACGGGAGCTCGATGTCGCCGCGTACTGCGCCAGCTCCTTTGCGCCACCATCGGCCGCTCGCTTTCGGCGGCTTTGTCCAGCTGACCTGAACAGGTTGTGCGGGGTCGGGAGGAAACTCGCCAACGTAGCCGGCCGGTGCTTTGCTGCGCAGAGTCCGGATCAGGTGAACGGCAGGCAAGGCCCGTGCGAGCCGCGGCCGCTGCCAGGTGGGCGCTTCCCGAAGGGGTCCGAGCTCGGCCAGCAAGCGCAGCTGACCAGTCTGTCCCGGGTCAGCGCGGACGGTCGCCGTCAGGCGCAGGCTCTGCGGGCGAACCGTGCGGAGACCTCGCCCGTCGGCGAGGCGGCAGATCCTCACGAACCAGGTGATCAAGTATGGGATCGCCGCGAGCAGGATAACCACCAGCGCAGCCAGAAGGGCTATCCAGAAGCCGTCGACCGAACCCGAACTCTGGCTGGCGCCGGAGGCCCTTGCGGACAAAGACGACACGCCCTGGTCTACTATCACGACGGCGACCGTCACACATGGAATTACTACCAGCGCCAACCAGAGCAATCGGAGCACCGTTGCTATCCATCCCCGGTCCTTGGCGGGAGTAGCGGCGGCCGGCACGGACGGTAGGGCGGCCGGAACGGGGGGGCCATAGGATAGAGAGGATGGGGGGTAGAGGAGCTGCCGCTTGAGCGCGGCCCAGTAGCGCCACGGCCCGGCGACCGCTGCCGGTCTGGTCAACGTCGCAGCGACCTCGGGATGCTCGCGGCGCAGGCCGTCCCATGCGGCCTCAAAGCTTGCCTGCTCCTCACCACCGGTCGCGATTGCGGCGCGGGACGCTGCCGCCATCATCTGCCCGACGGCGTCGCCGGCCTGGGCGTACCTTTCGGCGGCGTACTGGAACAGCCGGGCGGCGGCAGACGGAAGTCGCAACGCCAGCAGTTCTGCCTCTTCGAACGCCACCTCGCCCAGGCGCCGTCCCGGGACTCCGGGACGGGCACGGTAGGGGCGCCCGGCCAGGGTGTCACGCCGGAGTCCGGCGCGTACCTCTCGGAATGGGTCGGCCGAACGGACCGGCAGGGTCTCTGGCTGCGTCCGGGTGAGCCAGTTCCCCAGTGCCCCTTGTAGCTCGGCAAACGCGGGATGACCGAGCTGGCGCACTTCCTCTAGATCGAGTTCGATGTCGGCCAGCTCCGCCACGTCGGGTTCACCGGGCTCATCGACCCAACGGGCAATGGGAAATTCGGGCGGCGGAACTAGCTGGCACTGCCACCATGCGTGCCACCCGGCTGGATGTGACCAGACTTCGGGTCCTACTTGCTTCGGCGGTTCGCCATGGACGACGGCCATAGCCCGGCGGGCGGCGTTCTGGAGATCCAGGAGTGACGGATCGGTATAGCTGGGGTCGGATAGGCGTACGAGCGTGGCACGCTGGTCGTCGAGCCGAAGCCGCCGGATGAGCCGGACGGTTTCGGCGTCGAGGAGCCGGAGGGTGCGGTCGTCGGCGTGCTCGTGGCGCTGGCTCAGCGCCTCGGTCCGCCGTCGCTGGATGAGGGCAAGCGCGCGCTCGGGCCGCCCTGCGGCAAGCTGCGCCTCGGCCAGCGTCACGCAGAGCGGCGGTACCAGGTCGTGGGCCGAGCAGCTGGGAGCCCGGGCCGGCTCGTAACTGTCAAGCCGCTCCCAGCGCTCGATCTCGGTCTGTTCGGCTGGTCCGCCGGCGAGATGCAGCTGGAGACAAAGCGACGCGAGTCGTTCCCCGTCGATGCCGTTGAGATTGGCTTCGGCGTAGCTCACCCAGGCACTGCGCGGCAGGGTCGCTATCGCCGAAGAATCGACCAGGGCGAGGAGCCCGCGCTCGATCCGTACGCGGGCCAGGAGGTCTTCGGGGGGCACCCAATCTGCCCAGGCCGGCTCCGCGCCGGCCGCCGCTGCGGCGGCCTCAGCATCGGTCATGGCCCGCAGTGCTTCGTGCCTGTTCTCGTCGGCCCGCAGCCGGCCCAGCACGACGAGGGCCCACGCCTGCACCCGGCGCCCGGCCTCCCCGTCGAGTGCGGCGCGCAGGTGGTGGCCCTGGTCGAGGAGGCGCGCCACCCGGTCGCGAGCCCCGTCTTCGAGGAGGCAATGCGCAGCGTCAACGGCGGCCGCCGCCAGCGCCGCGTTCGGGGGCACTGATTGCAGGTCCGCCCACACCGATCCATCGTCAGCTGCATCCGGCAGCGAGCCCAGTGCGGCACGCGCCCGAAGGATCTGTCTCGCGGTCTGGTTCGGATGACGGTCCGCCCAAACGCGCACTTCGGTCCACATGCTGTGTGGGTCGAATGACGGGTCGGCCCGGCGCCTGGCGGCAACATACGAGGCCATGACCGTGGCCCGGAGAGCCTCGGCCGTCGGCCACTGGTCCTCTTCGAATTCGCCGAGAACCCGGCGGGCCACGTTGAGGAGCCAGCCCCAGCGCCCCGGTGGCGCCTCTACCCGCCGGGTAATGTCCTCCCACAGCTCTGCGGCTTCCGCCGGCTGTGACAACCGCAGTGCCGCCAGCAACTCGTCAACGTCGATGTCGGCCAGCGGCTGGTTGGTCACTGCGCGACGGAGAGACGTGGCCAGCCGGTTGGCGGTGGCGGTGAACGCGGCTTGGCGCGCTGGGGCGCTGAAATAGTGCCGCAGGCCCCGGGTGAGGCCTGGCTTCACGGTCAGCCGGTTCGGCGGGTCGTTGTCAGCATCGATCCACTCCTGCTCAGCGAAGCGGGCGCCAAGTACATCGGCTGAGAGGGTGTCCTCGTCCACTAGCGATGCGAGGGTACTAACCCGGCTCCGGCCCAGGAGAGCCACGACCGGCAGCGCCTTGAGGATCACAGGGTCGCTGAGGCGATCGACAATCCGCCCCTCGACGTAGGCGTCGCGTCCTGCCGTCTCGATGCGCCGGACATCGAGGCCAGGGTCTTCCTCGGCCCACGACAGATACAAGGCCAGATCAAAGGGATTCACACGTTCGGGCAGCTCCCCTGGCGGTGGCACGTGCATATCCACGGCCGGGGACAGACGGATCAAGGCATCCTCAAGGTCACGGGCCAGGGGCCTGGCCGAGAAGGTCGTCAGGTAGCTCCGGGCCTCGGCAACCGTGAACCCGGCGACGTCCCGCACGGCAAGATATGAACGCGAGGGCAACGGCCGTCGGCCTGCGAACAGTACCCGCGTCGACTTCGCCTGACCGTGGACGCGCTCGAGGATGCTGAGCGTGGCCTGGACGGCAGGCGCCGCGGGGTTGCCGGCGTCAGCCTTGGCGAGCTCCTCGCACGTGTCTAGGATGAGCAGCACCACCCCGGGGAGACGATCGACGGCCTGCGCGAAGTCATCGATCGCGCGCAGCACCAGGGGGTGCTCGAGGGGCGGGACGCTCTCCTCGCGAAGACTGCTGAGCGCCTCGTGCGCGCTGACGACAGTGGCACGGAATGACGAGAGCGCGCGATCGGCTCCGGTGATCGCCGCAGTGTGCAGCGTGAGCTCGTCGGCAAGCTCGAGGAGGAGCTGTACCGGCCGGCGGACCGGGTAATCAGCGCTGATGTGATCGAAGTCAGCGCGCGCGATCGGAAGGACGCTCGAACCTCGCTCAGCGGCGTAGCGACCGGAGGCCAAATAGCGGACGAGCATTGTCTTGCCGATGCCGCCAACCCCCCGCAGGTGGAGGGCCCACTGGCTGGCATCCGGATCCGGATTGAGCAGGCTGCTCACGGCACCGGAAAGTGATTGGCGGTCCAGGTACCGGCCGAGTGCGCGCCCGTCCTGGCGACGGCGCGCGCCTAGGTTCATGAGCCGCCGCGACCGATCGACGGCCAGCTCACCAACCCCGGCGAGCAGCGGCGCTAGAGCCTCTCCTGCTACTACCAGCTGCTGGGCATGACTGAGGTCGTCGGCTTCGACGGCGTCCCGTACCCGATCAACCAGGGCCTTCTCGGGCGCATCCTGACTCATCAGCTCAGCCCAGTCCCGCAACGTGTCGGGCAGTGAGGTCTGTGTGCTGGCCACGCGCTCGGCGATCGCCCTGGCTTCTTGCCGGAGCAGGCGTATGCCATCGCGTTGGCTCAGGATGTCAAGGACCTCGCGCCGTGCCTCATCAGGAATCCAGAACTGCAGGTCGCCCGACCCCTTGCGCTGACGTGACCCGCGACTCTCGCACCAGCCGACGTCACGCGCGTCGCTGACAAACTTGGTGACTGACGCAACGGGGAAGCCCGTGGCCTCGGCCACGCTCCTCGTCCACAGTGGCGCCACCGCTAGCCACAGCGTGGGCTTGCTGCCGAGATCGTCGATTGTGGCTGATCGCTGGGCGCGGGTCGCGCGAGCCAGCTCCTCCAGCAGCCCGGCGCTCACGGAGCTGCCTGGGCGAAGCCGGCCAGCACGTCGTTGTCTGTGTCGGCGGTGAAATAGTCGACGGAGGTTGTCGCGAAGGCGAACAGCGCCTTCTCGTCATAAAGCGCTTTGTCTTGCATGAACAACCGCAACAGGGCTTGCCATCCGAGGGTGCTGCCCCGCTTAGGAGCGTAAACCTTCCTGTCTAGCGGCGGATTCAGCAGCCACCATTGGTAGGCGAGGATGTCCTCCGGGTCGCTGTCGTCGCAACGGAACCGGCCGAGCGGCTCAAACCTGATCCAGGCAGCTCCGCGGTGTTTCAGCCGCGCCTCCTCAAGCTGGCTTCCCTGCTCGGCGCCGCCGGCGCCGGTCATGACCACGGGAACAGGATGCTCACCCGGCCCGAGGCCCTGCGGCTTAAGCATGTCCAGCAGGTCATCGAAAGCATCGAGCCAGAGGTCGACGCGATGGCACAGCAGGACAGCTCGCGGGTGCGGACTTTCCCGAACGGGATCGGTATCCGGGAGATCTCGCTCGAGTTCATCAAGATCGGCACGCATTGCCGCGGCAAGGTCTTGCGGCCTGGTTTTCGCGGCGGCGGCCACAGCGACAGTACGGGCCGGCTTAACGGGAAGTCCGAGGTTGGCGCGCATGTCCTGGAGATGCGCTTCAAACTCCTCGGCCAGACCATCTCGGTCAGTAGGCGGCCCCTTGTCGAAGGGGCCGAGCAGCACCGGGATTCGGCCCGAACGCACCGCTCGGGCGCCTAGTTCGCGGAGAAGGCGCATCCCTCCATAACTTTGCTTGGGATCGGCCGTGTGCGCCACCAGGACATTCAGCGCGTCGGAGTCGTCGAGAAGACGATCGAATGCCTCGATGAACTCGCCCCGCCCGCAGAAAACGGGATCGTAGGCGAGGTCAAGCACGTGGGCGCGCTTCTTGGCCGCCGTCGTCGCGGTGATATCCACCAGGCATGTCTCACTGGGAGTGCCCTCAGCGAGGAACAGGACCGGCATGCTCCAGTCGATCGACTCTGGGTCGGGTCGCTCATAGAAGGCGGCTCTGCGACCCTGGATGACAGCCCGGACAAGGGGGGAGCCCTGCCCAATCGCGGCCGTCAGCGCGCGGGTGAACACCCGGCACGCGGTGTCAGCGATGTCGCCTGCCATGGCGACGACGACGGGGACGCCGTTCGCCACGAGCTGCGCTGCGAACGGCAGGGCGTTGATCGGGTCGGCGGGACCTGCCGGGTCAGCGCTGCTGCCGGGTGGGGCCGACGCGGTCTGGCAGGCCGACAGCACGACCACTCTTGGCACGTAGTCCGCCTCGCGGAACGCACCGAGCACCTCTCCCGCCGTGACGTATTCGTCGCCTGGTGCGGCTGAGGCGTCAGGCTGCAGCTGCAGCTTCAGGCAGCGCGCGACCGGAAACCACCGGCCGTGCCCGATGAGGTGAAGCACATCCGGCTGAAAACGGGCCAGTTCCCGGGTGAGCGACGAAAGCGACGCAGATTGAAGAACTCGGGGCTGGATCGAGCCGCCGTCCCGTTCCAGGTGGCGGATGATGCCCATAAATTCGGCCCCCGGCCTGACCTTCGGGTCCGTGAGTCGGCTGCCAACCGCAAACAGCACGCGGGGTATGCGCTGAATCGGGTCGAGCGTCGCCTGCTCGGCCCGGTCGCTGGCAGGAGGGACAAGCCGCACGATGCCCACCGACAGGCCTCTACCCGATTTCGTCACTGTGCCCCTGGCGGCAACGAATGTGACGCCGTCATGGAGTCCCTCCCAGTGCAGCGCCTGGATCGCGCCCGCAGAGCCAGGCTGCTGGCCGTCATCCCCCTTGATCGCCAGTTCGAGGTAAGGCTCACCTGCCGATCGCTCGACCAGCTCTCTCCACGTCTCCTCGCCGAAGGCGGCCTCAAACAGTAGCCCGCCGTAGCGGGCCAGTTCCTGCACAGCCGCGCTGCCCTGCTCGACGCGTGCGGAAATCGCGGCAGCGTCCTCGTCGCTGATCGCGTCGTCCTGGCAGACAAGCAAGCGCCCGCCGCCTGCCCAGCGCACCGCCCGCTGCCATTTCTCACCGCCCGGCAGGCGGACACAAAGGAAATGTCCTCCATCGCGGGATTCCAGATCTAGGAACGCTCGCATATCTAACGGACCCCCCCGGCCTCGTCCTGATACAGGTCAGCCACGAACTGCCGCATCACATCTTCGGCGTCATGCGTCACCCCCGCAGCGCGGGTGCCAGGCTCCTGGCACAGCGGAAGGATGGTCCGCAAGCGCAAGGCCAGCCGTTCCGGCCCGGCTTGGCCGCCGGATCGCTCCCAGGCTTCGACACCGGCGGCAACGCAGAAGCGAGCGGCGTCGAGCGTTTGCTGAGGGAGCGGTTCGGCGGTGCCGAGCAGCTCGGATTGCCATGAGACCACGCTGCCGTCGTCGCCGTAGGCCTCAGCTGTCGTTTTTCCCAGCGAACCCAGCGCGATGCCGGGGGCCGGATCGAGTGCGGTCAGCGCGGCGGCGACGTCCGGGACGCAGGCAAGAAGCCGGCCGACGCGATCGTCATCCTCGACAGCCTCAGCTGCCACCAGTTCCCCGGTGGCTGGCTGCTTTACCCCGATGCCCGCTGCGCTGGCCACCGCGCGGAGAACGGATAGGCGGACCAGCGGCGGCGGGTAGCTGACCGACGGGCTTTTCCGCAATCCCGCCATGGGGCGCATCTCAAGCTCGGCGACGGCCCAGACAGCGGCGGGACCAACGAGCAGTACCGAGCACGCATCGGCGAATAGCTCCCGGCACCATGGCCGCCAGGCCTCGGCGAGCTGGGCATCGTGTCCGGAGCTATACGCAGCGGCGACGACACGCTCCTGGGTGAGTTCCTCGAGATGGGACCGGGCCGCTTCGAACTGCACATGATGGCCTGCCTCGTGCGCCGTGAGGATGATCCACCATGGCCGCCGACAGCAAACAGGCGGCAATCCGATAGCGGCTACCGGTAGCTGCTCGATGTGCTTGCGCAGCAGGTCATCCGCGCCGGGTCGTAGCTCCGGTGGCGGGTCCGTCCGGGGCGTGGCAATCGCTGAATAAAGCGGCGCCACATAGGGGATGGGAGCAGGCGGCACGGCCTCGCCCAGCATCGTGAACGCGGTCTTCCAGCAGCTCCACAGCACCTCATCGGCCCCGCGCAGCGTCTGCACCAGGGGATCGTCCGGCGGCCCAGCTCGCTGGTCGAGCTTGTCGGCATACCACCGCCACAGCCGCCGCGCGTGAAGCAAGCGAACGTCTTCGCGCCGACATTCTTCGTATACGTCACCGATCCTCGTCCCAGGATCGATAGTGCCGATTCTTCTGGCGATCTCATCGACGAGGCCAAGTACTACGGCGTAAAGCAGATCGAGCTGGGTGAGGTGCACGCCCATCGCGTCGATTTCTTCCCAGCTGGAACGCCAAGTCTCGATCTCCCTGCGAAGTGCTACCGCCTCGCCCAGGGTCTCGTCTATGCGCAACCGACTGCGCGCGTTCACGAACGAATAGTAGTCCCCATTTGCGGGTCTCGGTAGATACCGCCGCAGCAGGGAATGACCTGGGGGCGACCGCCCACACGGCTGCGGCAGAGGCCGGGCGCTAATACTTGGCTATCTGGTTTTACCCAGGACGCATGGCAACGCTGCGTCGTCATTCCTGCGGAACTACGGCCAGGCCCTCTGGACTATGATCGAGGCGCAGCGCGCCTCGATCCTGGTGCCTCACGATCACAGGCATATCAACCATGTGCGGTCGCTTCGTGTCCCTGCCAGTGAGGCAGGTCAGCGTTGTTGCGCTCGCCTGCTGCCGTCTGATTGTCCTCGGTAGCGATCAGGCCGGAAGCTACGTCGTTGCGCCGTAGGGTCCTAAGAGACTATTGCTAGCGCAGCGACGTGACGGGGGCGCACATTGGCGAAGTCGCGGAGGTTGACGGTGGCGACCGTAACGATCGCCAGCCGTTCGCATGCCGCGATTAGGGAAGCGTCGGTCCCGGCCAGGTGCCGGTCGGCGTAGCGTCGCACGAGCTCAGCCATGCGGCGCAGGTCTGTGTCGGTCAATGCGGCCAGCTGGAACGCGTACTTTTCGCCGATGCCTACGCTGTCCAGGGAAGCGGCCTCTGCCGTGCGGGCCAGTCCGGTGCCGACGCTCTGTTCCCTGGCTACGACAGGGGCCCGGGGATCTTGCGGGTGCGGTGCGACTGAGCGGTCACTGTCCCTGCCGAAAGCCGTTAGGCTCCACCAGCAGGCTAACGGTGTACGCGAATCTTTTTCGAATAACCTCTGTGAGCTGTGAGCCTCGTTACGAAATCGAACCGTAGACCTTCTCGTTACCATGCATGCCGATTCCGTCCGGCGGCGTCCAGCCGAGTCGTGTCATGGCACGTCAGGCAGATGGTCTCGTCTGGCCGGGTGGCTGCGTCTACCGCGGACTGGGAGCGTAGTCACTTGATTTGTCACTGGCTCGGATAGCAGTTGTTTGATCGCCATATGGCGATCATGGACCGCCTGATCAACCGGCCTGTAGTTAATGGCGGCTGGAGTGCGCAGGCGCCAGCAGCCGAAGAACTGGCCTTCAGCTGTCGTAGCGCACCGTGTTACGATGTACTACATGAGTCATCCGCTAAGCCTCCGTCTGAACGATGCCACGATCTCGCGCCTTGGCAGGCACGCGCAGCGCATGCACCTGGCCCCCCGCACCCTGGCCCAGCGTTACGTGGAAGAGGGGCTGAGGATGGATGAGCATCCGCTCATCCGGTTTGCTGACGGACCAGCAGGCCGGCGAGCCAGGTTGACAGGAACCGGCAAGGACGTGTGGGAGATCATCGCGGCCGTACGAGATAACGACGGTGACGCCGCCGAGACGGCACGCTATCTTGAGCTGCCGCTCGGCCTCGTACAGGCCGCCATCAGCTACTACGGCGCCTACCGGGACGAGATCGATCAGTGGGTCGAGGCCAATGAGCAGCAAGTAGCCGAGGCACACACAGCCTGGTCCGCTGGCCAGGATGCCGTCAGGCAGTGAGGCTGCTGCTGGATGAGATGCTGTCCCCCGCCATCGCGCGCGAGCTCCGCGAACGCGGGCACGACGTCCTGGCGGTAGCAGAACACCCAGGCTGGGCGGCACTCTCAGATCCCGAGGTCCTGGCCGTG
>Ga0302325_10025345_pt1 | contig 12322 bp, 12 predicted proteins | sample Palsa_T0_2_FD_201948 | JGI IMG/M metagenome (GOLD analysis project Ga0302325, IMG submission 201948) | Peat permafrost microbial communities from Stordalen Mire near Abisko, Sweden - Palsa_T0_2 | ecosystem: Environmental > Terrestrial > Soil > Palsa > Peat permafrost | place: Sweden: Abisko...
CGCCGCAATCCGAAACTGGCGTAGCAGGTTTCCGAACGGCAGCCGTCCGCCGGGTGTCACCGTGGAGCCGTACCTCCGTAGCGCTCTCGTTCGGCTATCCGGCCGACACCGCCCCTTCCGCGACGCCACCAACCACGTCGACAGCCGGCGCCTGCACGCTCGGACGGTAGGTCCCGAAGCACCACACGAACCCCTCGGGGTCGCGCGCCACGTAGACGCGCGCGCCATACGGCTGATCCGCAGGCTCCTGCATGATCTCCGCGCCGGCCGCGCGGGCCCGCGCACAGTGCCCGTCGGGATCGTCCGCGTAGCCGCAGATCGCATGGGTGTAGCGCCCGCCTAGCTGCGCGGGCGTCCGAAACGCGAAGATGTCGTCGCGCGCGCTGCCCGTCATGAAGATATCGTTTCCGAAGCTGAGCTGCGCGTGTGCGATTTGGTCGCCCTCGCCGGCATGCACCTCGTGCTCGGCGAAACCGAACGCCTTCACGAGCCACGCGATCGCTGCACGCGCGTCCTCATACCGGTGGCCGCAATAGACCTCGATGCCGGGCGACGCATACGGATCCGCACCACCGACGGTTGGCCGGTAGGTTCCAAAATGCCACAGCACGCCCTCACCGTCGCGCACCGAAAAGTCGCGCGATCCATAGTCGGTCTGCTGCATGTCCCGGACGATCTCGACGCCTGCGGCCCGGACCCTGGCATAGACGGATTCGACGTCCGGCATACCGACGTACGTGCTGCCGGTGCTCGCGTTGCCGATGTCGCGCGGAACGGCGTACGCGTACGCGTCTCCGGCGAGCGTTGCGGTCATCACGTACCCGCGCCCGACGCGTATGTCCGCGTGGAAGACGACCCTTCCGTCCGGGTCCGTATGCACGGCCGATGGCCCGAACCCGAAGACCCGCTCCAAGAACGCGATCCCGGCGGTCGCATCGTGGTAGTGAAACTCCGGGTACAGGGATGGCAGCGACGTGTTTGACACGATCGGTCTCCTATTCTCGCCCGCGCGTCCGCGCAGGCGCTGACATGGGGATATGCTCGAGCGATGCGATCCAGGCATCTACGGCACCGTCGATGCGCTTGCGTTCGCGCGTCGCGCACAGATCGAGCAAGAAGCCGCGGAAGCCCGCCAGCATGATGGTGGCGCGCTTGCGCGCGTCGGCCTTGCTCGCGCCGTCGCGCAGCGCAGGCCGTTCGAGAAATGCGAGCCAGTTTGCAACGGCTCCCGGAAAGAACCCGGGGAAGCGATCGGGGTCTTGCAGCGCCAGCCCGTAGACCTCGAAAAAGAGGCGGAACAGGGGCTGTGCGTGTGGATCGCTGATGGCCTTCCACACGGCGCCGCACACCTCTGCGGACGTCAGTTCCTCGTCGTCGCGCAGCTGCCCGAAGTGCGCGCGCTGTCGTTCGCCCGCCCAGGCGAGCACCTCGACGACGAGTTGATCCTTCGACGTGAAGTGGTAGAGGAGGATCGCGGCGCTCACGCCGAGCGCTTTGGCGAGGGGCCGAAGCGACAGGTTCGCAATCCCGTGCTCGTACACGTAGTCGACCGTGCGGTCGAGCAGGTGTTGGCGCTTCTCGCGATCGGCCGCACGGGGCATGGCGCCACGATATCATATCTTGAACGAGTGTTCAAGATATGGCGAGAGGTCCGGCCGTCATGCGATCAGCGCGACAGCGGGAACGTCAGCGAGGCGCAGTGGCGGCAGCGCAGGCGTACATCGCGGATGCCCTCGGGCAGATCGAAGACGGCCACCGCCCCGGCGCGTCCGGCCGACACGACGCCGGCGGACTGCCAGCCGACCGTCGCGGGATCGGTCCAGAACGCGATCCCGAAGCGCTGCGCGATCGGCGCGTCGAAGCGCAGCACGATCTCGCCGTCCGACGCGGCGGCCAGCGCCAGCACCGCGAACTCACCCGGAGGCAACTGCGGGAGCGCGACGTTCCACGCCGATGTCGTCGCAAGGCCGTACGGAACGACGCGCACCGGTGTCGACCGCCCAGCGACGAACAGCAAGTCGACCGTCCTGTCCGTATAGTCGATGATCGCCGGGTACGGTTGCGCCGGTGTTCCGGGCGCCCCTTGGAAGACGTTGGGCAGACCGGGCACGTATGGAAACGCAATCGCACGGCGCTGCTCGCGCATGCCTTGCGCCGCCGCGACGGAGTCGCTCATCGTCACGGTGCGCATGCCGACGCGCCGCGCCTCTCCGTACAGTGCATGCAGGATCGCCCACGATCCCATGGGATCCGCCCCAGCGTCGCCCGCTTCTTCCTGCGTCATCATCACCAGCGGGCGTGTCTCTCCGGCGGCCGCATACGCATCGACGATGGCGCGCGCGTACGCCGCGCCAGCGGCCGGCGCCAGCGCCGCCCGCTGCTGCAGGTCGTCGGTGTCGGTCGAGTAGGCTTCCTCGTGGCCCGAAAAGTAGGCACGCGTCAGATCGCGGGCGGTCCACTCGATGCCCACCAGCCGGCAGCCGGCCGGCGCCGGGCGCTTGTACGACGCCGGGTCCGCGCAATACGTGCCCCACGGAGCGCCGGCGTCGGCGATGCCGTCGATACCGCTCGAATTCCACGCGATACCCCAGAACGCGCGTGCGCCCATCTGTAGGTCGTGCGCGATCGACCGCTCGTGCCCACCGCCGTCTATCGTCGCGACGAGCCGGTACCACGGGAACGCGGCGCGCGTCGCGCGCAGAAGATCGTCGTACGGCTCGATCTGCAGGTCGTCTCCGAACGCGTCGTGGTTGTGCGCGTAGACGTCGCGGTTGCGCCGCAGCTGAGCGAGGTTGCCGAGCATCCACGTCATCGGAACGCCCGCCGAGCGCGCAAGCGCCGCCATCTCGAGCGTACCGCGGCGCGAGAACTCGTCCTGGAGCGATCCCGCGACGAAGAGGGCGTGGGTCGGACCGGTCGGGATCGACCACGCCGGCAGCCCCGGATCGGCGACTGCCACCAGCGTCGCGTGCGCGTGGCGGCAACCCACGAAGCGCGCCATCACGGGCGGGAACACGCTCGCGGCAGGCTCGTACCAGAGAAGCCCGTCGTCGGAGAAGCGACAGTCGCTCGCCCGGGCCGCGCTCGGCAGCCCGAACGCATCGACCACGCGCGACCCGGCGTCGACACCCCCAGACAGCGAGGGAACCGGCAGCGTGGCGGCGTCGAACGCGCCGAGCCCGGCCGCGTGCAGGCATGCGTCGACGCACACGACGCGGCACCATCCGACGAGTGCCTGCGGATCGCAGCGATCGAGCGGAACCGCGGACCGCACGGGCCACGCCGCGCGTTCGACGGGCGCCGATTGCGTGCACGCAGCCAGCGCGAGCGCAGTGCCGACGACTGCGAGCACCGTTCGCGCGCGCAGCCGAAGCGGCGGCCGGCTCACGGGGGCTCGACCGCGATGCGCTCGGCGAGCGACTGACCGAGGCTCCTCCGGCGAGCGACTGGCCTAGGCCCCTTCGGCGGGGGCGAGGCCCGCCCGCGCGCGGTCGAGCGCTTCGCGCAGCACGTCCAGGTCGCCGACGTGGTTCGCCAGCAGCAGGATGAGCTTCGCGTTCAGCAGCTCGCTCTGCTGCGGCGTAAGGCCGCGGTGCGCATCGATGAGGGCCTCGTAGAAATCGTCCGGGTCCTGGAGGTTGGCCTCGATGCACAGGCCCATCAGGCGCGCCGCTCCACGGCCGCCGCACGCCGTCCGTAGCCGGCGTCGGCGTGGACGGGGCGGCACGTCGCGCGCGCCACGGCGGCGCGAGCCCACGCCGCGTCGAACGACCGGCGGCGCGCACACACGTGTTGGTCGGGACGAACGATGTAGTACGTGCCCGGCCGCGCGTCGTAGCGCAGCGCGAACAGGCCGTCGACATCCTCCACCGCGGGAAGTTCCGGTCGCGCACCTGCGTGCAGAGCCGCGCGAGCCGGCACCATGACGAGCGTGCGCAGCGGGGTCGCGTCCCGCTCGAGCGCCAGCATGTCCTCGACCACGTGCGGCGGCAGCGGGCCGCCGTCGCTCGCATACACGCCGGTGAATTCACCGCCGAGGTGGGCGAGCAGCCACGAGTCGCTGTCGCCGGAACGGACGGGCGCATCGGCCGCCGGTGAGCCCGGCGTCATGGCCCCCGCAAACGCGTCGGCGTCGGGCGTGCAGAGCGGCGACTGCGCGTACGAAAACGGGACCGAGAGCCGGCCGCTGTTGACCAGGCGCCGGGCGAACGGGTGGTCCTTGGCGAGCGCCAACACGGCGTCGCGGAATCGCCGGCTGACGTCGCTCTTGGGGGTGATGAAGTCGGTCGAACGCGTCGAGTTGCGGATGTTGTCGTCGGCGGCGGGGACGCGCTCGTCGTCGTACGTGTCGAGCAACGCGTCGGGCGCCGCTCCGCGCAACACCATGCGCAGCTTCCATGCCAGGTTTTCGGCATCTTGGATGCCGGAGTTCGCGCCGCGCGCTCCGAACGGCGACACGAGGTGCGCGCTGTCGCCGGCGAACAGCACCCGGCCGTGCCGGAAGCGCTCAAGGCGTTGACACGCAAACGTATAGACGCTCACCCACTCGAGCTCGAAGTCGACACCGTCGCCGAGAAGCGCGCGGACGCGAGGGATCACCCGCTCCGGCGCCTTTTCTGCCATCGGGTCCGCCTCCCAGCCGAGCTGAAAGTCGCAGCGCCAGACGTCGTCGGCCTGGCGGTGCAAGAGGGCCGACTGGTTGCGGTGGAACGGTGGATCGAACCAGAACCAGCGCTCGGTGGAGCGCCCGGCGTGCATGCGCACGTCGGAGATCAGGAACCGGTCCTTGAACGTCTGGCCCCGTGGCTCCAAGCCGAGCATGGCGCGCAGCGGGGAACGTGCACCGTCGCACGCGATCAGATAGTCGCAGACCAACCGGTAGCGGCCGCTCGGGGTCTCCACCTCGACCAGCACGCTATCCGGCGACGGATCGATCCCGACCACGCGGTTCTTCCAACGCAGGGACAGGCCGTCGACCTCGCGGGCGCGGTCGATCAAGAACTCCTCGAGCAGATACTGCTGCAGGTTGATGAAAGCGGGTCGCCGGTGCCCGCGCTCCGGAAGCAGATCGAACGTGTAGACGAGGTCGTCGCCACAGAACACCTTCCCGAGATTCCAGGAAACCCCGCGCGCCACGACGGCGTCGCCGCACCCGATGCGGTCGAGGATCTCGAGCGTGCGTTTCGCAAAGCAGATCGCGCGCGAACCGACGGACGCCGTGTCGTCCTCGTCCAGCAGCACGACGCGCACGCCGCCCAGCGCCAAGTCGATTGCCGCACACAGGCCGACGGGCCCAGCACCGACGACGATCACGGGGTGGCGCACCGGCTCGGCAGTGCCCTCGTCCGTGGAGCGCACGTAACCGATCGCAGCCTTCTCGCTCACCGCGCGACGCACCGTGGGCCGCCGCTCTGCGCTACGCTGCGCCTTGCGGCGGGGCCGCCGGCGTGCCCTCGAGCGCCGACCACAACTCCTTGTCCCGCTCCGCCGTCCAGATCCGCGGATCCGCGTACGCCGTCGCCTCGTCGAGCGCGCGGCTCACGTCGAACGGCATGCAGTGGTCGAAGATGACCCAATTGCCATATTTCGGCTTCAACCATTCGTACACGTGGCGGTAGGCGGCCCGCAAGTCGTCACCTTGCCGCACGCGATCGCGAACACCGTCGTACAGGTCGGTCAGGAACGCGCGCGTGCCGTCGAGCCCGTCGCGGACCTGCGCACTCGTCGTCAGCGCGGCGCCCCGTCCGGGCACGAGCTGCTCGGCGTCGAGCGCCGCGAGTGCGCCGAGCGTCGCGGGCCAGTCGCTGAAGTACGCATCGCCGCAATACGGCGTGGTCTCAAACTCGACGAGATCGCCGGAGAAGAGGATCCGCTGCTGCGGGAGCCACACGACGGTGTCGCCGCGGGTATGCCCGCGCCCGAGCTGCAGGAGCCGTACCTCGAGCGAACCCAGGCGCAGCGTCATCTCGCCTTTGAACGTCAGCGTCGGCCACGTGAGCCCGGGGATGCTCTCGACCGCGCGAAAGAGGCGCGGGAATCGCTCGATCTCGCTGCGCATGTCCGCATCGCCGCGCTCGACGATCAGGTCGAATGTGTCCTGGCTCGCGATCACGTGATCCGGCTGGTACGCGGACGCGCCGAGGACGCGGACGGCGTGGTAGTGGCTGAGCACCACGTATTTGATCGGCTTGTCCGTCACCTCGCGAATCCGGCGAATGACGTCTTGCGCCATCACTGGCGTGGCCTGCGTGTCGACGACGAGGACCGCGTCGTCCCCGATCACGACGCCCGTGTTCGGGTCGCCCTGCGCCGTGTAGGCGTACGCGTTTGCGGATAGCCGCGTGAACGACACGGTCTTGTCGGCGAGATCGGCTTGCGACGCGAATGCCTTGGCCACGTCGGCTCCTCCATCAACGGGTACGCGTGGACGGTGCGCCTTCGCGTCTACCCCGAACTGCGCCTACTCGATTCGACCAGGGTCGCGGCCGCGTGCAGGCTCTCGAACGTGCCCGCATCGGTCCACCAGCCCTCCAGCACGTCGTACTCGAGATCGCCGGCGGCCACGTACGCATTGTTCACGTCGCTGATCTCGAGCTCGCCGCGAGCCGACGGCTTGAGTTCCTTGATGAAGTCGAAGACGCGCGCGTCGTACAGATAGGCGCCGGTGACGGCGTACGGGCTCGCCGCAACTTTGGGCTTCTCGTCGATGCGCACGATGCGCTCGCCCTCGAATGCCGGCACGCCGAACCGTTCCGGATCTTGCACCGCCTTGAGCAGTACCCGCGCGCCGGAGGCCTGGCGCTCGAATCGCCGCACCGACGCGCCGATGTCGTCTTCGAACAGGTTATCGCCGAGGATCACACAGATGCGCTCGTGCTCGGCAAAGTGCTCGCACAGCCGCAGCGCGTCGGCGATTCCGCCCTCGCCCTCCTGGTATGTGTAATAGATATCGTCGAGCCCGAACGCCCGCCCGTTGCCGAGCAGCCGCAGGAAGTCGCCGGCCGAGTTGCCGCCCGTGACGATCATGATGTCGCGGATGCCGGCGCGACAGAGGGTCTCGAGCGGGTAGTAGATCATCGGCTTGTCGTACACCGGCAGCAGGTGCTTGTTCGTCACTTTCGTCAGCGGGCGTAGGCGCGTGCCGAGGCCGCCGGCCAGGATCACGCCCTTCACGCCGGCCCGCGGCTTGCATACTGCCGCGCATAGTACTCCTTGAACGACGCCGACTTCAGCGGCCGCCACCAGGCCTCGTTCTCGCGATACCAACGCACGGTTGCGGCGAGGTGCTCATCGAACGCCCGGCGCGGTTGCCAGCCCAGGGTGCGCACCTTCGCACAGTCGAGCGCGTACCGCCGATCGTGCCCCGGGCGGTCTGCCACGAGCCGAACATGCGTGTTCCACGCGCGCCCGCACAGGCTCACGAGACGCTCGGTGATCTCGCGGTTCGTCCTCGGGTTCCCACCGCCGACATTGTAGACGTTCGCGACCGAGCCGTGCTCGAGCACGTGGAGGATGGCGCGCGCGTGGTCTTCGACGTGCAGCCAATCGCGCACGTTGAGTCCGTCGCCGTAGAGCGGCACGGGCTGGTCGTCGATCAGGTTGGTCACGAAGAGCGGAATCAGCTTCTCCGGATATTGACGCGGTCCGTACGTGTTGGAGCCGCGCGTGATGAGGACCGGTGCATCGTACGTCGCCGCATAGGCGAGCACTTGGAGGTCCGCACCGGCCTTGCTCGCGGCGTACGGAGAGCGCGGAGCGAGGGCGTCCGCTTCGCACGAGGCTCCCTGTGCGATGTCGCCGTACACCTCGTCGGTCGACACCTGGACGAAGCGCGGGATCGCATGCTGCCGGACGGCCTCGAGCAGCACGTGCGTCCCGAGGATGTCCGTGCGCAGGAAAGCCGCCGGGTCGAGTATCGAGCGGTCGACGTGGGTCTCCGCAGCCAGGTTCACGAGGGCGTCGGCGCCGTCGCCGATGGCCGCGTCGACGGTGCCGGCGTCGCAGATGTCGCCGTGCACGAAACGGTAGTGCGGATCGTCCTCGACGTCGGCAAGGTTCGTCCGGTTCCCGGCGTAGGTCAGCGCATCGAGGTTGGTGACCCGAACGCCGGGCCGCTCCCGCAGGAGCAGCCGCACGACGTGCGAGCCGATGAAACCGGAGCCTCCGGTGACGAGGACGTGCACGCGGTCTTGAGTGTGCGGCCGACGGCGGCTGTCCCTGCGCGGGGACGATGAGTGATCCGAAGCGCGCGGCGCCGCCAGGCTTTCGTGCACACGGCGCCAAGTGTACCGGCGGTCCGCCCGCCGCGAAAGGAACTCGGATGCACTCGCGACTCCCGGTCCTCGGCTTGATCCTCGTCGGCGCGCTGACCTGGAGCGCTGCGCTCGCGGGTGCGGTCGCATGGGGTTCCGCAACCGCCGTTGCGCAATCGGACCCGAGCGATCCCCTCGGCCTCGGCACGAAACGCGGGATACAGACGATGAACTCGTCCGGGCAGGTCGGCGAAGTCACGCTCTTCCGGCGCGGCCAGCGAGCGTTCGTCGACGTCTCCATGCAAGGGGTGCCGGCCGGCAAGGTCGAGGCGGTCGCGATCCATCGGAACCGCGACTGCGATCAGCCCGTCAGCGCGACTCCCACGTACCCGTTGCACGACCTGGTCCACGGGCGCAGCCGGACGCTGATCGACGTGCCGGTCGCGAAATTGCTCTCTGGCAACTACTCCGTCATCGTCGGAAGCAAGGAGAAGACCGAGCACTTCTTCGCCTGCGGCCATCTCTTCTAGGCGGCACGGGCAGTGAGCCCCGGTGACTCGGGCGTGCGAGGCGGCTTCACCGGCGCGATCGGGAACACGCCGCACATCGTCCTGCCGAAGCTCTCGGCAGCCCTCGGCCGTACGGTCGTGGGAAAGGCGGAGTTCCTCAACCCGGGCGGTTCGGTCAAGGACCGCGCCGCGAAGGGCATCGTCGACGACGCGGAGCGCCGCGGCGCACTGCGCCCCGGCGGTACGATCGTCGAGGGGACGGCGGGCAACACCGGGATCGCGCTCGCCTTGATCGGGAACGCGCGCGGCTACCGCACGATCATTTGCATTCCCGACGACCAGTCACCCGAAAAGTATGAGATGCTGCGCACGTTCGGCGCCGACGTGCGCGTCGTGCCGGCGGCACCGTTCGCGAATCCGGAGAACTATTACCACGTCGCGCAGCGCCTCGCCGCGGCGACGCCGGGTGCCCTCTGGGCCGATCAGTTCAACAACACGGCGAACAGGAGCGCACACTACGAGACGACCGGCCCCGAGATTTGGGACGCGTTCGGTGAACGGCTGACGGCGTTCGTCGCCGCGTGCGGAACCGGGGGCACCCTCGCCGGAACGAGCGCCTACCTCAAGGAGCGCAGTCCGGGCGTGCGCATCGTGCTGTGCGATCCGGAGGGCTCGTCGCTCTACTGTTTCGTCAAAGAGGGCACGCTCGATGCGCCCGGCGACTCGAACGCCGAAGGTATCGGGATCAAGCGCATCACGCAGAACTTCGCTGGTGCGCCCGTCGACGACGCCGAGCGCGTCGACGATCGCGCGATGGTGGAGATGGCGTACTGGCTGCTGCGCGAGGAAGGGCTCTACGTCGGCGGTTCCGCCGCACTCAACGTCGTCGGCGCAGCGCGCGTCGCGCGTACGCTGCCGGAGGGCAGCACCATCGTAACGATCCTGTGCGACGGCGGCGACCGCTACCGGTCGCGTCTCTGGAACCGCGCGTGGCTTGAAGAGAACGACGTGGTGCCCACGGCCACGGACTTGTCGTTCCTCTAGGAATCCACGGACTTGTCGTTCCTCTAGGAATCGGGCGCAGCGGCAAGACTCTGCGCGCCGGCTTGGCGAACCTCGGACCCATGGCGGATTTCACCGATCCAACGCAGTCGACCGATCCCGCGCTGAAGCGCGGTACGTTCGTCGGCCTGGGCGCCGGCGCACTCGCCTATGCGCCCGGCGGCATCAGCGCGCCGCTTTCGCCAGGCCAGGGCTTCGGCGCGCCGCATCCTCCGGTGGTCGCGGAGGACGACCCGGAGATCCTGGTCATTCGCGAGACGCTCCATCACGGGGATCGCACGCTCGCTGCGTACGCGGCGCTCCCGAAGCGTCAGCCGGCCGGCGGAATCGTCGTCGTCCAGGCGATCTGGGGCGTCGACGCGCAGCTGCGCGACGTCGTCCGGCGCTTCGCGAAGGAAGGGTACGCAACGATTGCGCCGGACCTGTATGCCGGTCTCGACGCGCCGAGCGGCGACGGCGCGACCGAAGTCAAGCCGTTCGCCGACGCCGCGGCGAAGACGGCGGATGCGACCGTCGATGCCGATATCCTCGCCGCGGCGAACTGGGCGCGCACGCCGCCGCCGGTGCTCCGCCTGCCGCCGCGCACGCTGAAGGTCGGCGTGACGGGCTTCTGCATGGGCGGCAGCAACACGCTGCGCCAGACGGTCGACAACGCTCCGTCGTTCGCCGCAGCCGCCGTGTGGTACGGTAAGGTGCGATACGGCACGACCGGCAACAACGGACCCATCACGCCGATCGCCCTCGCCTACGCCGACGACATCACGGTGCCGCTCCTCGGATCGTTCGGTGGGCGCGACACGTCGATTCTGCCGGACGATGTGCGCGCACTCGACGCACGGCTGCGCATCGATCACGACATCAAAATATACGACGAGGCCGGCCACGCATTCTTCGACGACACGCGCCAGTCGTACGTTGCCACGGCAGCGGTCGACGGGTGGCGCCGCACGCTCGCCTGGTTCTCCAGGCATCTCGCGTAGTGTCGCGTTAGTGCACGAGGCGGCGCGCTGACGTGGCCGTCACGATCGTCCACTGTGCTGACGTCCACCTCGAGACGGCGTTCACAGACCTGCGAGGCGGCAGCCGTCGCCGCGCAGCGCTCGCCGACGCGTTCACGCGCGTCGTCGATCTCGCGCTACGACGCCACGCAGATGCTCTGACGATCGGGGGCGACCTCTACGAGGCGGAGCGGGCCGGGCCGCAGACGGCGCGCTTTCTCGCCGCGCAATTCGCGCGCTTCGGCGGACCGGTCTTCATCGCACCTGGCAACCACGATCCGCACGCGGGCGGCAGCCTGCTGGCGCGGGGCGCGTTCCCGCCGAACGTGCGCGTATTCAACGAGGCGACGTGGTTGTCGTATCCGCTCGCGGACGACATCACGCTCTACGGTTTCGCCCACACTCCCGCCGAGCCCGGGCCTCCGTTCGCGTCCGCCCGCTTCGAGCGCGCGGGGACCCGCATCGCGCTCGCGCACGGGAGCGACACCGCGCGCTGCCCGCCGGGCAAGCGCGTGACGGCGCCGTTCACGGCGCGCGCGGTGATCGAATCCGGCGCGACGCTCCTGCTCACGGGACACTACCACGGGGGATACGTCGAACGCACCGCTGACGGTCGACCGGTCTTCGCCTATCCCGGCTCGCTCGAGCCGATCAAGTTCGGGGAGGGCGATCGCCACGGCGCCCTCGTCGTGACGGTCGATGGCTCGCGCGTGGAGGTCGAGCAGGTCGATCTGAACCGCACGCGCGTGCACGATCTCGCGTGCGACCTCGACGGCGCAGAGAGCGAATACGCGGTGCTCGCGCTCGTCGAAGACACGCTCGCCGACCTCGGCGCCGACGATTACGTGCGCCTGCGACTGGTGGGCCGCCCGCAGCACGGCACCCGCGTGGATCCCGCGCTCGTGACGGACCGGTTCGCGGCAGCTCTCGGAACGTTCGACGTGCTCGACGACACGCTCGCGCACGACTACGAGGCGCTCGCGCGCGAGCCGACGGTGCGCGGGCACGTCGTGCGCGACCTCCTCGAGGCGGCGCACACCGATCCCGAAGCGGCGGAGGCGCTGCGCTATGCGCTCGCCGCGTTCGACGGCACGGAGATCGCACCGTGCGGCTGATCGAGATGCACGTCGATGGGTTCGGGAAACTCCGCGAGCAGTCGTTCGCGTTCGACCCGCGCCTAACCGTCGTCTACGGCGCGAACGAGGCGGGGAAGTCGACGCTCGCCGGCGCCATCGTCGCGACGCTGTACGGTCCCGGGCGCAAACGTGACGTCTGCCGCCCGTGGGGCGGCGGGCGGTATGCCGCGCGGCTGCACTACGCGCTGGCCAGCGGCCGCGAGTACGAGGTCGCGCGCGAGTTCGACGATGCGCGGGCGGTCCGCGTCCGCAACCAGGACGGCGAAGAGGTGACGGCCGACGTCTCCAACGGCAAGGCGATCTCGCCGGGAGCCGTTCACCTCGGCATTCCGCTCGAGGTGTTCCTGAATGCGAGTTGCGTGCGG
>Ga0302325_10025346_pt1 | contig 12322 bp, 15 predicted proteins | sample Palsa_T0_2_FD_201948 | JGI IMG/M metagenome (GOLD analysis project Ga0302325, IMG submission 201948) | Peat permafrost microbial communities from Stordalen Mire near Abisko, Sweden - Palsa_T0_2 | ecosystem: Environmental > Terrestrial > Soil > Palsa > Peat permafrost | place: Sweden: Abisko...
GCGGAGAATGTCTGTACTTTAGCCGAAAAGCCCACCGGTGTGTTCCACGATCGGTAAACCCCGATAGTTGTCCAATTCGAGACCCAGCGCATAGCCGATCTGCTTACCACTATTCAAAACCCCGCGGGTCTGCATCTCCTTAAGAAGCGTTCCCTTTCCAAGCCTGTTCTCATAAAAGTTCCGGTCCCACAGAAGTAGATCGTCGATGGTGCTCATCAGTCCGCCATCTCCGACTTTGTCATAATTTGTGGACCAATTGACGAGAAAAGAGCCGCTCTTTCCAGGGGCGTACGCGGGAATGCGGCCGGGCACAACCAAGGTGTGATCGTCGTAGAACCGAGTGTGCACCATCCCCAAGGGCTGAAAAATGTTCTCCGCGGCAAACTCGGAGAACGGCTTTTTTGTTGCGCGGCTCACGACTTCGGCCAGCAGAAAATAGTTTGCGTTGCTGTACTGAAACTCGTCTCCGGGATTGAAATTGAGCGCTTTCTGGCGAGCGACGAGGTCGATCAACTCATTCTTGGGATGCAGATCCGCTGCGTCCCGGCCGGAGAGATAGAGCAGGCTCAGGACGTCCCTGAACCCGCTGGTGTGGTGGAGCATCTGCCGTAGTGTGACGGGATGTCCATAGTCGGGGAGTTCCGGGATGTACTTGCGGATATTGTCGTCAAGGGAGAGAAATCCTTGCTCAGCCGCGAGTACAACACTGGCAGCGGTGAATTGCTTGGAGACTGAACCCATATAAAACACCGATTCAGATGAAAGCGGGACCCCGAGTTCCAGGCTGGCTTGGCCGTAGCCCTTACGATAGACGAAGGCACCGTCGCGTATCACACCAAGTGCGCAACCGGGAGAGCCTGGCTTATCGTAGGCAGCGAAAATCTGATCCACCCTTTGTTGATCGGTCTCCGCTGCAAACACGGAGATTCTTAGTAGGCAAGCAAGAACGGCCACGAATCGCATCAGATACTCCTTCCTGAGTTCGTGAATTATATCGCAGTAGAACCGCGACTGCTGGAAGCGGCGGCGGCCAGGCTTAGGTTTCGGGACAGAAAACAACGCAGTCCCCAATCGCGCCAGAAAAGGGGAATCAACCCTGAAAGCAACCCCACAGAACGCCATGATGTTGCAGCCGAAACGTGGTAAAACGCTACGATGGGAGCGAGGAGAAACCGGCCATGCAATTAAACGCCCCCCTGACCGTGAAACGCTAATTAACAAGCGTCTTTCCAGTGGCGGTTATATGGATGAGAGGATGTATTGCGCCGCGCGCTTGAAGCGCAGGACGCGGAGGAAAGCTGGACCGATGAGGAACGCCGAGGGTTAGCGGCTCATATCGAGGAAGGCTATCTACAGGCCGAGCGCGGCGAACTGATCGACGGCCCACAGGCCCGCCGTGAAATTCAGGCGATGAAAGACGATTGGCGCTTGTCCACACGATGAGTGCTTATGTTCTTACGCCTCTCGCCAAAGCGGATATTTTTCAACATCTGGTGTTCCATTGCCGATGACAATGAGGATGCCGCCGACCGCGTAGAACAGGCGATCTATGATGCTTGCGCGTTTGTTGCCGAGGCTCCCATGCGTGGTCATTCCCGCCCAACTATGCCGTTGTGTACCGTCCAGGGACGGCTCCCCGTTACCGCTCCGTTGAAAAATAGCCGAAAATTTTGGCGAACGCTCCCTTGCGGTCGCGGCTCGGCTAGGGTCATACGGCGGCTCGACAGGGAGTTTTTCATCACCATCGGTGGGCCGCAGGTCCATGAGCACTCCGTTGAAAAACCGGGGAGGCTGCGGAGGAGAAGAAAGACCAAATTAGGTCGCTGACGCTTCCGGCTCCGAGTCGATTTTCATTATCATTGGTGGGCCGCAGGTCCATGGGCACTCCTTACAGTCGCGGCTCAGCCACGCACACCCCCCCGGCTTGAGATTGTCGCTTACTTCTTGATTACCGCTTCGTTGTCCGCCGTGTCGGAGGTTCTGTTCTCGAGCGCATGCTGAATCGTCTTTGCCAACCCGAAGCCGCCACGGGAGGCAATGGCTTGTGCAAACTGGTTCTCGGCCATGCCATAAGCGGATTCGGCGGCGCTATCTCCGCCACCGCCCATCCAGCCGTCTTCATTCGATTCGCGTTCCGATTTGAGCATCTGGCCAATTAATAAAGCTTCAAACTGCCCGGCGGCCGCTGCGGCCTTGGATGGCTTCGCAGCCGTGGCCGCGCTGGGTAACGCGGTTATGTCCGGTAGTGGCAACGGAGAGACGTTCATTAGATAACCTCCAACTCGGCTTCAAGGGCACCCGCCGCCTTCAGGCTTTCGAGGATCGCCACCACATCGCGGGTGGTCGAGCCGATGGAGGCGAGGGCGCGCACCAATTCTTCGACGGTCGCGCCTTCTTTGAGGACCAAGTTGCGCGATTTGTCGTCCCTGGCGGCGACGGTGGTTTCGGGCACTGTCGTGGAGGCGCCCAGCAACCCACCCGGCACGACCAGCGGCCTGGTTCGGATCGCCACTGTGAGATTGCCGTGTATGATGGCGACCGGCGAAATATGGACTTCCGAGCCCAGCACCACCGTGCCAGTCCTTTCGTTGATCACCACGCGTGCCACGCGGTCCGGCTCCACTAGTAAGCTTTCCACCTCGGCCACGAACTCGATCGGCCGCGCCTTGTAGTCTTCCGGCAGGATTATGCTCACGAGGGCTGAGTTTTCAGCGTGCGCCACGGGATTGACCGAATGGAAGTGTTCGTTCACGGCGGCGCTGATCCGCACCGAAGTCTCAAAGTCCGCTTCGTTCAGTTGCAGCTTGATGACGCTGCCGATCGCCACTGAAGGCGCAGACCGCTCAATCGTGACGCCATTTGGGATGCGCCCGGCCGTCGGATGATTCACCGACGTCGAGTTCGAACTGCGGCCTGCTACGAAGCCCGCCGTTATCACGGTTCCTTGGACGGTTGCATAGACCTGCCCGTTCACGCCGCGTAGCGTGGTGAGCACCAGCAAGCCGCCCTGCAAGTTGCTGGCGTCGCCCACCGCTCCCACTGTCGCGTCCACTAACGTGCCGGCCTGCCCAAAGGGCGGCAGAGTTGCCGTTACGATCACGGCCGCGGTATTCTTTACCGTGATTGAGCCGCTCGGCAGGCTCGACATATTCACTCCCATGCGCTCCAGCATGTTAATCAAACTTTGCACCGGGAACAAGGTTTGCTGTTTGTCGCCGGTGCCGTTCAGTCCTACCACCAAGCCGTAGCCGACTAGTTGGTTGCCACGAACTCCTTCGATGGAGACGAGGTTCTTGAGACGGACACCGGTTTCGGTGGCGGCGCTAAGCGGCGGCGCGCACGCGGCCCAGCAAAGGACACCCAGGGCGCATGCCGCCAGTCTGAAGGCCGCGCCCCTGCCCTGATTCGATTGCCATTGCAACATAACGTTCACTCCCTGAAAAAAGATCTAAAAAGGTAGCAGGCCCAATAAGAACCGATAAAGGAAATTCGGCCGGCGGATCGCATCGTTCACCACGCCCTTGCCATTGATGCGTAACTCCATTTGCGCGACGCTCCCCGACGCCACGGTGTTAGCGTTAGTCAGATCCGGCGGGCGGACGACGCCGCGAATCGTTACCACCTGGTTCTCGGAATTGACGAGCACGGTACGATGGCCTTCGATCACCAAATAGCCATTTGGCAGCACGTCCGTAACCCGTGCGGTGATCGTCGTGGTCAGTGTTGTCACGCGGGATGTAGTGCCCTGTCCATTAAGCGCCTGGGCTGCATTAAGGTTTGCCAGGTTCGCTAGTTTGCCTGTGGAGGGCAGTAAGCCGGCAAGCGATACGATGGACGAATTGGCGCTCGATGTGCGCGAGGTATTCGTCACGCCCGTCGAAACCGCCGATGCTTGTTCGTTGACGATAATCGTCACCAGGTCGTCGATCGAGCGCGCGCGGTCGTCAATCGCCAAATTCGAATACGCGCTCGGGCCGCTATACAGCGAACCGGGACTCGGCGCCTCGCTCGCTGCCGCCCGCTTGTGGGCCTCCTCGACGTACTGATCGAGAGCCGAGGGCTCATTGGGTTTCTTGAGGATTTTCTTGAGCGCCGCCGGAACAGGCTGGCTTGAGGCGACGGGCACGCCCACCGCTAGCCCCGCCGCCATCAGCCAAGGGCGGCAACCGCTGAGGAATTGGTTTCTCATAGAGGATTTCCGTTTGCGTCATTGCCCGCCAGTCCAGCGGATGTGCCTGGCAGCACTTCCACCAGCCCCACCGCTGAGATGCGCGCCCTGAACGTCCGGTTTGAACTCGGATTGCGGATGCCGATCACGTCGCCGCAGCGGCCCGCATTCAGCGCCAGGCCTGGCGCTTCAATGCGCGCCGCCCCAGCGCCCGCCAACACCACGACAGTGTCGCCGCGTTCCACGGCTTTGGGTATTTCGAAATAACCTGTTAACAGAGGCGCTCCATCCACGAAGTCGCGCCGCGCCACCAATCCTTCGACTTTTGCGCCGTCGCTCAGGATCTCGTCGCGCGAGGGCGGACCAGCATAAGTCTCGGCGCGCCATTGGCCGGGCGCCAAACGGTCACCCACATGGATCGCGCCTTGCGCTTTCAGATGAATTTCTTTGACCCGCACGAGCACGCTCGCCCAAGTTTCAAAACGGCGCGTTCCCGCGTAGATTACATAGCCTTTCCAGATCACCGCGTTCTCCGAATAGCCGCTTAATCCGGCGAGCGGAAAGACGACTTCGCCCGCCGGCGCGGGTGCCAGGTTCCGCGCCAGCAATTCAATTTGTGGCTCACGCCCCGCCAGTGCTTTCTGCATTGCGCCGACCAGCTTTTCGGAGGTCAGCAGCGCCAGAGGCCAAGCGGAACAAACGTTGGCGGTTAACTTCGGATCGGGTAATCCGTTCGCCAGCGCCAGGCGGCGGAGCTCGTCTGGATGAAACACGCGCTCGAGGCCGGGAACCGGCGCGTAACCCACTTTCAGGGTGGGCGGCAAAGCCGCTAATGCGGGCACGACGGCCGCTAAGTCGCCGCCCGTAATCCAATCGCCGGAAGGTGCGAAGCAAGGGACGGCCGCTTGGACGACATCGGCCGAAAAGGCAAACACGAAGAAAGCGAACCGTGAGAGGGAGCGTGGCATAAACGTTTTTCTATTGCGTTAATTGATTGACTTGTTGGTACATTTCGTCGGCCGCTTTCACGACGCGCGAATTGGCTTCATAGGCTCGCTGACTTTGAATGAGTGCGACGAAGGCCCCGACCACATCGACGTTGGATTGCTCCGTGTAACCCTGCATGAGCGTGCCAAGCCCTTCGGCGCCGCCCGGTACTCCAACTTGTGGTTCGCCGGACGCGTCGGTTGGTAAGTAGAGATTGTTTCCGACGCTATTCAGGCCGCCTGGATTCTGGAAGGTGGCGAGTTGAATTTGTCCGGCTTTCTGCGTTGCCGTCTGGCCGGCTATCGTGTAACTGACCGTACCGTCCTGCGCGATGGTGATGTTCTGGGCGGTCACCGGAAGGGTGATTTGCGGCTGAAGGGCATCGCCGTTGATGTCGACCACATTGCCGGTCTGGTTCAATTGAAATGAGCCGGCGCGCGTATAAGCCAAGGTGCCGGAGGGCTGCTGGACCTGAAAAAAGCCGCTGCCTTGAATGGCCATGTCCAGTGGATTGCCAGTCTGATTCATGGAGCCCTGCGTGAAGATGATTTCGTTGGAAGCGGCGCGCGTGCCGAGTCCGAGTTGCAAGCCGGAGGGAATGGTCGTCTGCTGGCCGGCCGCCGCTCCGGGTTGGATCATATTCTGATAAATCAAATCTTCAAACTGCGCCACGCGCATTTTGAAGCCCGCCGTATTGGCGTTCGCCAGGTTATTGGCAATGGTGTCGACGTTTAACTGCTGGGCCGTCATGCCGCTGGCAGCGCTATTCAGTGCTCGAATCATAATCCTTCTTTTCTCCTTCGTTCCTTTTAAGGAACTCGCGCAAAACGGACCCGTCGGGGCCGCGCGAATTCCTGACTCTGTTTCGCGGCACGAGCGTGCCCTTTGCGCTACGAACCGACCTTAGCCACTTCTTCCACGGCCTGCCGGTTCATGTCCGCGCCGATCTTCACGGCTTTCTGTAACATTTCAAAGTTGCGCAGCACCATGACCATGCGGGCTGCCGACTCAGTGGGCGAAGCGTTCGACGATTCCAGCTTCCCCTGGGCTACTTGCACATTCGTGGCCGCTTGCGGACTGACTCTTTGCGGATCGGGGCTGACGAAATTCGCGCCGGCGGCCTTCTGTAACTGACTGGGATCGGCGAAATTGACGACCTCCAATTGGCCGAGGGCTGCGCCGTTCTGCGAAACGGTTCCGTCGGCGCCCACCACGAGTGGGGCGCTGGGACTGAGCGTGAGGGGTTGCCCGCCGACGAGCCGCACTGGGTACCCTTCGCTTGTCGTGAGCGCGCCCTGCGGCGAGACTTCGAAGCTGCCGTTGCGCGTATATAAGGTTCCAGCCGGGCCATTGATGGCAAAAAATCCCGGGCCGGCGAGCGCCAGATCGGTCGGATTGCTTGTATTTGTTAGCGGACCCTGAGAGAAATCGGTCCAGTGCCGTTCGACCACCGGCGAATCGCCCACGGCCGGGTCAGGCGAGTTGATCGCGTCCGCGGCCAGATAGGTGTTGTAGAATTCCCGATCAGACTTATATCCGCTGGCGGAGCTGTTTGACAAGTTGTTGGCCAGCAGATCCAGTGAATCCATGCGGGCTTGTAAGCCACTGGCGGCGGCGGTTGTGAGTGGGTCCATAAGCTTCGCCTGACACAAGTGCAAGCGGATGGCCACGGGTTGCGAGTCGAAAAAACTAGAATTCCTTTATATATTCGCGATAGCGAAGACAGGCGTTGTTTCGCACAGTCAAACTCTTGACGCTGGGCCGGTTGGCTTCGGTTTTTTCTGACACTTTTGTGCCGGATGGTACGCGCGTCGCGCGATGAAACAGGCGGCGAGGCTGGTCTTAGCCGCTATCGTACTGATAAGGGAGCGATTCGGAGTTCCAGAGGATTCGGCCACTGCCTTGCACTCCGGTAGCGCGTGATTTCGTCTTCCGCTGTTCCCAATGTTGCCTGGACCGCCGCAACGCCGCTAAGTAGCGTGCCGGCTAGCGCGATGGCTTCGGCAGTGGATGACAGTGCCGATTCTTTTCGGAACATCTTTGCTAACACCGCTGCGCAGTCGCAATTCGCGGCCACTAACTCCGCCTGGTCCGATTCCAGCAGCACGGCGTCTAACTTGGCGTCAAACTGGACGACGCAGCCCACCGCCACGCAGACGCCGTCCGATCAAGCAGCCGCCAGCTACTCAGAGAATTCCGATTCTCTGAGTAGCCAACCCCCTAGCGAATCGACAAACGAACCTGTCAGTGAACCAGTCTCCAGTTCAGACACTTCCGGCCCAGCCAAAACGGAAAATCAATTTGCGGCGCGGATTTCACCAGCAATCACAAAGCAAGCAGGAGAAAAGGTTGATAAGAAAGTGGAACAGCCACTGCATACCGAGCCAAGCGGCGGGCCTGTGGCCGGCTTGTCGGCATTGGCGGGCGCGATGTCGGCGCGAGCTGCGCTGCCACCGGCTGCCGGTAACCATGTTACGGCGCAGAGCGCAACGCCAGATAAGAGTGCCGACATCCCGCAGACTGGACTTGCAACCGGATTGACCGAAAACACAGGATCGCTTGCCGGGGCAATCCCGGGCGGGTTGAACACATTACCCGGCGCTGCATTCGTTTTGCACATTACTCCTGCGGGCAAACATAACGACGCCGCGTCAAAGACAGGTTCGCCAACAAGCTTGGCTCAAGGTCCAGTTCAGGCTCAGTCAAGCGCGGCTACCGCCAGTTCTTCCGATAACGGCGTGCCTGACCCAGGCGCCCTCGCGGGCGGCATCACCGACCCAGCAGGGCTGTTGGTCAGCGCAACGCTCGGGGCCGGTTCAGGTAGCGCGCGTTCCCGTCAAGTCTCTGCGATAGGAGCAAGCTTGGACGCGGCCGATACGACTCCCTGGTCTGCGCCCACTTCTTCACCGGCACTTTTGAACGATCAGGCTAAGTCCGCTGAGCCCGTTACCGCAGCCGCACCTGTTGCCGAGGTAGATGTGGAGGATCCCACAGGTTCCGCACAACCGGTTCGCACGCTGCAACTTCAACTGGGGGGAACGGGCGACCAACGAGTCGATTTACGCCTAGTTGAGCATGCGGGCGGTTTATCGGTGAGCGTGCGCGCCTCCGATAGCAATCTGACGCGCGGTTTGCAAGATAATTTACCGGAACTCAGCTCGCGTCTTGCGGCAGAGCACTATCAAACGCAGACTTGGTTGCCGGCGGCAGGCCAAACTTCGGCCGGGGGGCATTCCTCAGGCTCATCCGAACAGTCGCCCGATCAGCGCGGCGGCAGGCAGTCGTCGCAAGGCGACTCGTCCTCTTCGGGCGGTCAAGGCAATCCGCAGCAGGGCCGTCAACAAGATCAAACGCCCGCTTGGTGGCGCCAGATGGCTACCCTCGGTGGCGCAGCGGATTCCACATCAACGTCAGTCTTAAGCCCGGCACAAGACAATAAAAACCTCAATTAATTCAAGGAGAAATCATCATATGTCATCTATCGGAACCACGCTTCCAACTACCACGGCGGCGTCTACTTCAAACTCAACAACTTCGACTGCATCCGCAGACGGTTCGAACTCACTCGGCAGTCAGTCGACATTCCTGCAACTACTCGTAGCCCAGCTACAGAACCAGGACCCCACGCAGCCGGTGCAAGGCACTGAGTTCGTCACGCAACTCGCGACCTTCAGTGATGTCGAGCAGAATCTCGCCGTACGCCAGGATGTCGACGCCATCAGCAACAAAATGCTGGGTTCTGTGCCTTCGGGCGGAACGGTCTCGGCCACGACCAGCACCGCAGCTTCTAACTCGGCAACGAACACTTCGGCGACGGACGCCATCTCCGCGGCCGCCGCGGCAGCAGCAGCCGCCGCCGCGAACGCCGCCGCAACAGGCGCGGCAGCAACGCTGGGCAGCTAACGGGCTGCACTCTCCCAAGCAATTCGTAACCAAAGAATAAGAAAAAAGGAATCCAATCTATGTCTAGCGCTTTTTCTATCGCACTCTCTTCTTTACAGGCCGAGTCCGCGGCCATCAACACGACCGGCAACAACCTGGCGAACATGAATACCGACGGATTTAAAGGCAGCGCCGTCGATTTCAAAGATTTGTTCAGCGCATCCGTGGGCAACGGCGCCAGCTCCGATTCGGGCTTGGGCGTTACCTTGCCGGTCAATAACCAGCTCTTCACGCAGGGAGCCATTCAAACCAGTTCGGCGCCATTGTCCGCCGCCATTCAGGGCAATGGCTTCTTCGTGGTCAACAGCCCCAGCAATCAACAGTTGTACACCCGCGACGGCAATTTCGTGCAAAACGCGGCGGGTGAACTGCAAACCGAAACCGGTGAAGCGGTGCAAGGCTGGACTGCTGGGGTGAACGGCATCAGCACGACGGGTGCCCCCGGCAATATTGTTTTGCCGGCTGACGCGGTGCTACCTCCCACGCCAACGGCGAACTTTTCGATCAACGCCAATATGGATTCGCAAGGGACTGCGGGCGTGGCCAACACCTTCTCGTCGCCCATGCAGGTGGTGGATTCGCTTGGCAACACCCATAACCTGACCATGACGTTTACCCAAAACGCCGCTGCGCCCAGCACCTGGAACTACAACGTCTCGGTCTCGAGCGCCGATCTTACCGGCGGCGCGACCGGCGTAAACGCCACACAAGTGAATCTGCTGGCGAACCCCGGGACCGTCACCTTTAACACCGACGGCACGCTCAACGCGGCCGCCACCGGCACGGCGCCCGTCGCGATCAATCTCAATGGGTTAGCGGACGGCGCCGCGAATATGCCCATGAACTGGAGCTTATTCAATGCCGCCGGCACCGGCCAACTCACCGACTACGCGCAAGCGTCGGGACTCGCCTCCTCAACACAGGACGGCAACACGGCCTCTTCGTTAACCTCCGTTGGTATCCAAAATGGCGGACAGGTGGTCGCGACATATTCGAATGGCCAGACGAAGGTCGAGGCGCAACTGGCGATGGCCGCAATTCAGAATCCAACCTCCCTTCAAAACGTTGGCAACAACAACCTAGCCGCTGGCGCGAATACTGCGATCCCGGCTGTTGGGACGCCTCAAACGGGTGGCCGCGGCCAGGTTTTGGGTGGCGCGGTGGAGAGTTCGAACGTCGACATGGCGACTGAATTCACCAACCTGATCGTTTATCAGAGCGCTTATCAGGCGAGTTCGCGCGTCATTTCAACTGAGCAAACAATCGACCAGGATGTGTTGCAACTGATCCATTAAGCCGATTGGAAGAGCAGCATGCCCACGCTGTCTCAGTCCTTGGCGGTCTTCCTCGTCCTGGCGCTGTTGGGCGGGCTGTTGTGGCTGGCGCGCCGCAAAGGCTTGGCGGCGCTGGCCCTGCGCCTGCCGGGGCGGGGGTCGAGCCGTGTTCCAAGGCAAATGCGTGTCATCGAACGGCTTCCTCTCAGCGGCCCACATTCGCTGCATCTCGTTGCTTGCTCCGGCCGCTTAATTCTAGTGGCCGTGTCGCCGGGCGGCTGTCGAGCGCTGGCAGACTTTGCGGAGATGCCGGCCGAAGCGGCTGCGGCCGCCGGCGGCCCGCGATGACGCGTAGCGTTGTCAAACGGACATTCGCCGCAGCGGTCCGGGCTGTCTTGCCTCTTCTTTTGCTGGCCGGCGCAGCGCAGGCCGCCGATCCGCTGTCGTCGATGGGCATAACGGCGGGCGCGGGCGGCAAGGGCATCACGTTGTCCGCCCCTTTGCAAATCGCGCTCGGCCTCACGCTGCTGAGCCTGTTGCCGGCCGTTCTGGTCTGCATCACGCCCTTCTTGCGCATCTCCATCGTGCTTCACTTTTTACGCCAGGCGCTGGGAACGCAGACCGCGCCATCGAATCAAGTCCTGGCGGGCCTCGCCCTCTTTCTTTCATTGCTCATCGTGGAGCCCGTTTTCTCCGACATGTATACCCGCGCCTGGGAGCCGCTCGAAAAAGGTCAAATCACCGCCGCGCAAGCTTTCGACCAAGGCGCCGTGCCATTGCGCACATTTCTACTGCGTTTCGCGCGGGAGCGCGACATCCAGCTTTTCGTCGAAATCAGCCACGACCCCGCGCCGCGCCAGCCCGCCGATGTAAGCCTCAAAGTATTGATCCCCGCCTACATTCTGTCCGAACTGAAAACCGGATTCCAAATCGGCGCCGTGCTGTTTCTGCCGTTTCTTGTCATCGATATAGCCGTCGCCTCAGTCACCCTTTCTATCGGCATGATGCAACTGCCCCCGGCTATGATCTCGGCGCCATTCAAGATTTTGCTCTTCGTGCTGGTCGATGGTTGGAATTTGCTCGTTGGGTCGCTCATGAAAACCTTCCTGGGACCCTAAAGCCGCCCACTCTTTCGTCCGATTAGATCGAACAGGAGAGCTTCTCAAATTGACGCCCGAAATGGCCATTCACGTAGTGAGTAGCGCGCTGATGGCCGCTTTTTGGATCTGCGCCCCACTCCTTCTTACTTCCTTCACGCTCGGCATTCTGGTCAATCTGATCCAGATCGCTACGTCCTTGCAGGACCAAGTCTTCAGTACGATCCCGCGTCTCGCCGCCTGCTTAGCCGCCTTCCTATTCTTGATGCCCTGGATGTTGAGCAAGGCCACTGGTTATGCGGTGGCTGTGATGGGCGACCTATCCAAGTATGCTCACTAAGTGCCTGCGGCCCACCGATGATAATGAAAACCTTCTGCGCTAAGGTACGTCGGGACATCCACTCCGTGGAAAAACCGGCCTATCGTTACCGCTCCTTCGCAGTCGCGGCTCGGCTAGGGGTTGTGTGTTGTCGCAGGGTTTTCATTGTCATTGGTGGGCCGAAGGCCCATGCGAACTATCTGGAACCGTTTTTCAGGGACGTTGGCGTACATGGGACCGCAGCTTAGTATTCCGGCTGGGCTCCCCCTCGCATTCGCGCTTGTCTTGGCGCGGGTTGCCGGGGTATTTTTCTTTCTACCCCTTCCCGTGCGCGATGCCGTCCCCGCACTGGCGCGCGCGGCTTTTTCGGTTGCCGCTGCGTTGGCGCTGTTTCCCAATTGGCCTCAAGTAGATGCGCGCGTGGCCACAACTGGCACGTTTGCGGTTTGGCTTGCCGGCGAGGCCGCCTTCGGACTATCGGCGGGCCTGCTGGTGGGTTTTCTCGCCGAGAGCTTGACGCTGGGCGCCCAACTCC
>Ga0302325_10025347_pt1 | contig 12322 bp, 14 predicted proteins | sample Palsa_T0_2_FD_201948 | JGI IMG/M metagenome (GOLD analysis project Ga0302325, IMG submission 201948) | Peat permafrost microbial communities from Stordalen Mire near Abisko, Sweden - Palsa_T0_2 | ecosystem: Environmental > Terrestrial > Soil > Palsa > Peat permafrost | place: Sweden: Abisko...
CGCGCGATGCCCGCGCGGCGGGGAAAATTGAGAAGTATGCAAACGCCGAGCCGAGCGCGGCGAGCGCCCGCTTCAGGACGGCGCGGCACCCGTTTCGGTCGCGACGCCGGCTTCGGCGAAGGTCTGCATTTCGGCGATCATGCGCGACGCCGCCTCGACGATGGGAAGCGCGAGCGCCGCGCCGCTCGCTTCGCCCAAGCGTAAGCCGAGATCGAAGAGCGGTTCGAGCGCGAGCGCCTCGAGTGCGATGCGATGCCCGGGCTCCTGCGACCGGTGCGCCGCGATGCAGTAACCGATCGCGACCGGAGCGATGCGCTGCGCGATCAGCGCCGCCGCCGCGACGATGTACCCATCCAGAACGATCGGCACGCGCCGCGCGGCCGCAGCGAGGATGGCGCCCGCGAGCCCAACGATCTCGAAGCCGCCGACGCCTGCGGCGACGGCCATCGCGAACTCGGCGTCGCCCGCCGCGCGGGCCGGAAAGCGCGCGGCGGCGGCGGCGACGATCTCGCGTTTGCGCGCAAGACGCTCGTCGCCGATTCCCGTACCGCGACCGGTAACGCCGGCCGCGTCCGCGCCGGTGAGGATCGCAACGAGGGCCGCGGCGCTGGTCGTGTTGCCGATCCCCATGTCGCCGAGCGCCAAGACGTCGTAGGGCGCGCGCGCGAGCACCTCGTCGACGGCGCGCGCGCCGGCCGCGAGGGCTGCGGCCGCTTGACCCGCGGTCATTGCGGGGCCGCGCGCGAAATTCGCGGGGCGGGGCGCGACGCACAGGCCGAGCAGCTGGTCGGGCGGGCCGCCGGGCCCGCACACGCCGAAATTTGCGACGTAGACGTCGGCGTGCGCCGCGCGCGCGAACGCGTTGATCGCCGCGTGGCCACCCAGAAACGCGTCGACCATCTGCGGCGTCACCTCGGCCGGATAGGCGCTGACGCCTTCCTCGGTGACGCCGTGGTCGCCCGCGCCGATCAGGATCGCCTTGCGGTCGTAGGCTCGGTCGACGACTCGGCCCGCGATCGCCGAGAGCTGGACGGCGAGCGCCTCGATGCGCCCGAGCGACCCGAGCGGTTTCGTCAACGCGTCGACGCGCGCGCGCGCCGCGTTAGCGGCCTCGACGTCGGGCGGCGCGATCTTCCAGTCGGTCCGCGTCACGTGCCGCTGTGGTCGAGTAGTTTGAAGGCGTGGGTCCAGGTGCCGTGTGTGCGGCCGTATGCGACCCAAGCCATGCACATCGGCTCCAGGTAGCGGGATGCGACGATGCCGCCCAGATCCGCGCTTTCCCAACCGAAGTCGTGCAATATCTCCGCGACGCTGCGTTTGGCGCCGTCGTCGTCGCCCGCGATGAACATCGTCGGCGGGCCGCCGGCGACGTCGGGCCGCACGAACGTGCCGTTGCCGGCCGTATTGAACGCCTTGACGATGCGCGCGTCCGGCAGCGCTCGCTGCACGCGCTCGCCGAGCGAGTCATCGAAACCGATCGTGAGGTGCGGGGCGGCGCCGTCGTGGCCGAGCGGATTGGTGGCGTCGATGACGATCTTGTTCCCGAAGCTCGCGGGTCCGGCCGCCTCGAGCACCGACACGGTTGCGGTACCGAGCGTCGCGAGAACGACGATTTCGCCGAACTCGGCCGCGTCGGGAAACGACCCGGCATGCGCTTCGCCCCGTGCTTCGGACAACCAATCCACGAGCTTCGTTGGGTCGCGCGTCCCAAGCATGACCGTGTCGCCGCGGCCGAGGAATCCGCTCGCGAGCGACTTCGCCACGTCGCCGCTGCCGAGAATGCCTATCTTCATGCGGCTGGTCCTTTCACGGGAGACTCGGTGAGGGAGCGATTGAGCTCCACGACGCGCGCGCCGGCGCCGGAGAGCGCGAAACGGGTGATCGTAGCCGGTAAGAAGCGGACCGAGAGCGCGGCCGCTTCGTCCTCGCCGAGCAGAACGCGCAGCAGGGCGTGCAGCGGCCCCGCGTGGGTGACGACGAGGACCCTGGCGGCCGGGGGAACGCCGGCCGCGAGCAAAGCGACGGCGGCGCCGACGCGCGCGGTCACGTCGGCGAACGACTCGCCCCCTTGCGGCGTGTAGAAACGGGGCACGTTCTTGGGTCGCTCGGCGAGCTCGGGATTGCGCTCGACGATCTGGGTCCACGTCAAGCCTTCCCAACTTCCGAAGCGCATCTCGCGCCATTGCGGGTCGAGTTCGAGGGGCAGTGGGCCGCCGTCGAGGATGATCTCGGCGGTTTCGCGCGCACGAGAGAGATCGCTCGCGATCGCGCGCGCGAAGTTCGCGCCAGAAAGATGCGCCGCCAGTGCCTGCGCCTGCGAACGTCCCGTCTCGTCGAGCGGGACGTCGCTATGGCCCTGGAAGCGCGCGTCGCGGTTCCAGGCCGTTTGGCCGTGTCGCACCGCGACCAACTCGAACGGACTCGAAAAGCGAATTACTTCTTGAGGAACGGCGTGCCCTGATGCGCGACCAGCAGATCGTGCATGTCGTTGGCGTGCTCTTCTTCTTTCGAGAGGATGCCTTCGAGCATCGTGCGCGTGGTCGGATCGTTCTCGCCGAAGTAGCGCACGAGCTCGCGATAGTGCTCGCACGCGATCCGTTCCGCGATCAGGTTCTCCTTGATCATCTCGATCAGCGTGTCGGCATCGCCGTATTCGGATGCCGAACGCGTCGCGAGGCCCTCGGGGTTGTAGTTCGGCTTGCCGCCGAGCTGGTTGATGCGCTCGGCGACGAGGTTCGCGTGGCCCCGCTCGTCGCCCGCATGCTCGGTAAACTCGGCCTTGACCGCTTCGCTGTCGATCCCGGTCGCGGCGACGGCGTGCGCCGTATAGCGCAGCACGCAGACGATTTCCGTGGCGAGCACCGCCTGCAATATCTCGATCGCCTGCTCCACGTCGCCCGTGTAGTTCTTCGTGACGGCGCCTTTTTCGATGTGCTCGCGCGCGCGGCGGCGGAGCTCCTTGACGTCGGAAATAAACGGTTTCTTTGTCGTTGCGTTGCTCATAGTAGCCCTCTTGCCCCCACTACGCGGCTCGCAATCCCGGCGCCTGGTGGGAATTTCGAGACGTGGAGGGCGGCGCTCCCGACCCGCCGTAGCCCGGACGGGTGCCAAAAGCTCGCGAAACTCTGCGTCTGGACGTGCGAAAGACGTACAAGCTCTACGTCAACGGCGCGTTCGTGCGCTCGGAGTCCGGCCGCAGCGACGTTGTCGGCGCCGGCACGGAAGAATCCGCGAACGTCGCGCGTGCGTCGCGCAAGGATCTCCGCGACGCGGTGGTGGCGGCCCGCGCCGCCTTCGTCCGCTGGTCGGCGACCACACCGCTCGGCCGGGGCCTGGTCCTGTACCGGCTGGCCGAGATGATGGACGCGCGCCGCGCGGAGTTCGTCGAGCGCTTGCGTTTCGGCATGCAAGCCGACGAAGCGTCGGCCTTGCGCGAGACGACCACGGCCATCGACCGCGCGCTGTGGTATGCGGGCTGGTGCGACAAGTACGCCGCCGTGCTGTCGGCGCGAAATCCGGTCGCCGGCCCGTACTACAACTACTCCTCGCCCGAGCCGATGGGGGTGGTCGGCGTCGTCGCTCCCGACGCGCCGTCGCTGCTAGGCCTGGTATCGGCGCTCGTGCCGCCGCTCGTCTCAGGGAATGCCGTGGTGGCGATCGCTTCGGAACTCGACCCGCGCACGGCCGTCGTTTTCGCCGAGTGCCTGGCGACGTGCGACCTGCCTGCGGGCGCGGCGAACGTCCTGACCGGGCGCCGCATCGAGATCGCACCGCATTTGGCCCGCCACATGGACGTCAACGCGCTGCTGACGTACGGTCTCGACGCGCCGTTCGCGGCCGAACTCGAACGGCTCGCTGCCGACAACCTCAAGCGCACGCGCACGAACGGCCCGAGTTCCGCGGCCGAGTGGTTCGCGCCCGAGGCCGCCGACCTCGAGCACGTCGCCGCGTTCGTCGAGACCAAGACGATCTGGCATCCGGCCGGCATCTAGAAAGAGTACCCATGGACAACGACCGCCCCGACGTTCCGCTCGCAGATCTGCGCGCCGCCGCCGGCAATCAATCCGAAGCGCACGATGCGCTCGGCGCTTTCCACTCCGAGTTCGGCAAGGAGAAACCCGACCCGCAGAAACTCGAGGCGCACGCGGCCACGCTGCGCGGCTTTCCAAACGTCGTCGGACCGTTCGAACGGTGGTGGCTCGACCCGCGGGTTCAAGCCTTCGTCGCGGAGCTGAATGCGACCGGACTGTAAGCGAACCGTTGAGGTAGGCGCCCGGTTCCAAAGACCGAAGCCTGGGCGTCGGCGCGACCGGCTTGGAGAGGTGGCAGAGTGGTCGAATGCACTCGCTTGGAAAGCGAGCAGACTCTAAAAGGTCTCGGGAGTTCGAATCTCCCCCTCTCCGCGGCAGCGCGTAGCCATCGAACGGTCCGGCCGAGCATATTTCACGCGATCGGTACGTCGTTCGCGTGAGCCCCAAGTAGGCCAGATAGGCGTCGAGTGATCTCGACCATCAGATCCGGCGTATCGCGGGCGAAAGCATAGACCCAAAGCGGGAAATTGAGCGGCGCTTGCATAGCCGAGATTTCGTCATGCTGGTCGGGAGGCAGGATGCGCGCCGGGCTGCCAACGGCGACCCAGCCGATCGGCACGGTCGCGCCCGGCGCCAATTCGGTGCGCAGATGCACTACGGCGTGGACACGGACTTCAGCGCCTCGACCGAGATGGGCGCCATGAAAAACTGCCGCTCCCGTCGCGACGAACACCTCGTCCTCGAGCACTGCTCCCGTGATATGCGCGTTGGGTCCAACCAGACAATGCGCCCCGATAGAGCAGGCATGGCTCGGGCTGGCGCGGATCACGGCATTCTCCATCACGATGCAGTTCGCGCCGATCCGGATAGCGCCACCGCCTTCCCCGATGAGTCGCGCCCCGTGCAGGATGCGCGCGCCGGGGCCGATCACGACATCGCCGCAGATCGTGGCATCGGGGGCGACCCAAGCGGACGGGTCGATCAGCGGCTCTTTGCCGGCGTGGGCAATCAGCATTGTCTTTGCTTTCCAGATGGCTTGCAAGTGGAAAATCAACGGAGGGCTACGGCGTAAACGTCGTGCCCATCATCGTCGGTTGCGACGCGCCGACGCAATCGTGCTCGTCCACCGTAATGTTTCGCGCGACGTGTTCGGGGCGGAAGCCGACGCCGAAGATTCTTGCCAGTAGCAGCGGGAAGATCGGGATGGCGGCCAGCACGCGCACGAGCCAGTGCGCATCGGTGAACGATTTTTCCGCCGCGAGGACGCGGTCGAAGATGCGCCGCTGGAGCATCACTTGCGTGCCTTGCGTCAGCCGCGTCGGAAGTTCGCGTCGCGCTTGCACGGCCGCCAGGTCGGTCGTGGAAACGGCGTGACGGCGCAGCGGGATCGCTAGCCGGTTGGCGGCGGCGACCGCATCCTGGATCGCGAGATTGACGCCGACGCCGCCGACCGGCGACATCGCATGGGCCGCGTCGCCGATGCACAGGAGCCCCGGGCGATGCCAGGTGCGGAGGCGGTCGACCGTGACCGCGAGCAACTTGACGTCGTCCCAGCTCCGGAGCTCGCCGACGCGTCCGGCGAGGATCGGCATCAACGCCGCCAACCGTTCGCGAAGCGCCTCCAGCCCCGCCGCGCGAACCGCATCGAAGCTACCCTTGCGGATGAGGTAGCCGCATTGGTAGTAGGTGCCGCAGTTGATCGCGACCAGGATCCCTCCCGCGGCGACGTATGCGAGCAGCACGGCCGGATCGTTCGGAGCGCGCGAGATGCGCAGCCAAAGGATGTCGATCGAAGCGCCGAGCTCGATCGACGGGAGCCCCGAGCGCCTGCGCAGCACCGAATGCCGGCCGTCGGCCGCGACGACTAGCTCAGCGTCGATCGTGAGCGTGCCTTCCGGCGTCTTGGCCCGAATGCCGCTAATGCGCGTGCCCGACGCAAGCAGGTCGGTCGCTTCCGCTTTCATGACGAGCCGAAACCCCGGAAGCCGGCGAGCGCGTTCCGCGATAAAATTCAGGAAATCCCACTGAGGCATGATTGCGATGAACTTGCACCGGCCGGGGACGTGGCGGAAGTCGGCGGCGCGCATGAGCCGCCGCCCGACCATGCCGTGGAATTCGCGTAACTCCGAATGGGGGAGCGACAAGAAGTCGTCGAGGAGGCCGAGTTCATCGAGCACCTGCAAGGTTGAGGGATGCACGGTGTCGCCCCGAAAGTCGCGATGAAAATCGGCGTGCTTCTCAACGACCACGACCTCGACGCCGGACCGTGCCAAGAGATACCCGAGCATGAGCCCGGCGGGGCCTCCGCCGACGATGCAGCAGCCCGTCGTAATCGCGACCTCGTGCTCAGAACTCATACTCTCGTGCGCGTACTCCCCCGCCGGAGCGTCGCGCAAACTGCTGAGGGAAGCCTGAAGTGGTTCGATTTCAGCGTTCCTTCACAAAGTCGTGTTACGTCGCAGTGTGTGAGTATCCCGCGAATCCCCGATCCCTCGCGCGCGGTCCGAATTGCAGCACTGGCTTTGTGCGCGCTGACGATGGCGCCGGCGTTGCCGGCCGCCGGTCGCGTTCGGGCCGTCGACGTCGAGCAATCGAAGATGACGGTCCATGTGTCCAAGCACGGGATGTTTGCATTTCTCGGCGACGATCACGTTATCGAGGCGCCGATTTCGAGCGGCTCCTACGACAGCGACGCCCAAACCGTGGACATCGCGGTCGATGCCGCCAAGTTGCGCGTAGTCGATCCGAAGCTTGCGCCGCAGAAGCGTGACGACGTTGCGAACAACATGGCGGGTCCCCAAGTTCTCGACGTCGCGCGCTTTCCAACGATTCGGTTCGCCTCGAAGCAGGCCGTGTTCGCCGGCGCGAATCGCTCCAAGATCGAGGGCGAACTCACGCTGCACGGGGAGACGCATCCGGTCACGTTGCAAGTGGCCAAGATCGACGAAGAGCACTTCTCGGGCTCGGCCACGATCCGCCAAACCGCCTTCGGAATCACGCCGATTCGCGTCGCCGGCGGCACGATTTCCGTAGAAGACGCCGTGAACGTCGATTTCGAGATCGTGCTGGCTCCGTCATGATGAGCCCCTCGCAGCTTCGGCTGCTACGCTCGACCTAACGCGGCGCAAGAGCGGCAGGACGAGCAACGACAGCGCGGTCAACGAGCCGAGCAATATCCAGCCCTCGTTGAAGGCGGCGGTCGCGGCAGCACGCGCGACGATCGGGCGCACGAACGCGAGATCGGAGGGATCCATCGTGGCCATCGTTTGCCCGGCAAAGAGATCCGCCGGGAGGCCGACGAAGTCGGCGACCCGGCGGCTGCCATGCATCAAATCCGAGATCAGTCGCGACGCGATGGCGGAAGGCCGCACGTTCACGATCGTGTCGACGAGGCCGATACCGATCGCTCCGCCGAGGTTACGCAACAGGTTGAGCAATCCGCTTGCGTTCGCGAGTTGTGCCGGCGATTGGGCGTCGAGCGCGACGTTCGTGATCGGCAGGATACAGAACAAGACCGCGGCGCCGCGGAGCACCTGGGGCCAGAACAAGTCCGAGAAATCGCTGCGCGGCGTTTCGAACGCGTTCGCAAACGCGCCGATCGCGAACAGACCGAAACCGAACGCTGCGACGGCGCTCGCCGGCAGGCGTTTGTCGGCAAGTGTCGCGACCGGCGCCGCGAGCAACTGCGCGACACCGGTGACGGTCATGATGATCCCAATCTCGAGCGGCGTGTGGTAGCGCACGAACCCCAAGAAGATCGGCAAGAGGTAAACCGAGCCGTAGAGCCCGAGTCCCAGCGCGAAATTGAAGACGCACGCGGCGCTGAAGCTCGTAGCGCGCAGCGGAGCGAAATCAACGAGCGCTTCAGGCGTCCCGATGCAGCGGCGTACGAACACCGTCCCGGCCACGAGCGTTCCGGCCGTCAGATAGAAGTCACGCGCCGCGACCCAGTGGTCGGCCGGCGCGAGCTTCAGCAGGACCAAGAGCAGGGCGAGCGCGGCCGAAAGCGCGACGAGTGCCGTCGCATCGATCGTTCGCCACGCGCTCCGGTCGGGGTCGTCAACGCGGATTCGCGCCGCAACGATTGCGGCGACGACGAGCCCAATCGGAACGTTGATCAGGAAGATCCAATTCCAGCTGAGCTTCTGCGCGATGTAGCCGCCCAGCAGCGGGCCGAGCGACGGCGCCAGCATCGCCATCGCACCGGCGATCAGGATTGCTCGCGATTGGAGCTGCTTGGGAAACAGTTTGTAGCCGGCCGTAAAGGCCGTCGGAATGATCACGCCGCCACAGAAGCCCTGCACGGTCCGAAAAGCAATGAGGACGGCGAAACCGCGCGAGCCCGCGCAGCCGAGGCTCGCCAGGATGAAGCCGGCGACACCGAGCGTGAAGATGCCTCGCGTCGAGAGCGCCCGCGTGAGCCGCCCGCTCAGCGCGATCGCAATCACCTCGGCGATCAAGTACGTCGTTTGGATCCAACTGAGCCGATCGAGCGGGATGTGGAGGGCTTGCGAGATCTTCGGCAACGCCACTGCGACGATCTGAATATCCAGGATCGCCATGAACATGCCGACGCACATGGCCGTAAACCCGGCCCACTCCGTGCGCGTCATCCCGCAGCTGGCGCCCGCGCAAACGCCTCATTCTCGCACCGGATGCGCCAGGCGAGCATCGAAAGGTTCAGGAGCCCGAAAACGGCCGCGTGCCACACAAGGCCGAGTGCGAGCGATGCGCACGGCAGTTCGAATGCAACGATCAGATAATTCGGGTGGCGCACAAACCGGTACGGCCCCGTCGTGATGGGCCGCGCTCCGGGGACGATGACGATGCGCGTCGTCCAGCGCCCGCCAAGGGTCCGGAGCACCCACACGCGGCCCGCCTGAAGCAGGGCGAACGCCACGAGCGGTACCGCGACGAGATCGTGGTTCCAGCCGAAGATCCAGAGCGTCGCGAGCCAGCTCGCGTGCAGGGCTACCATCGCGGGGTAGTGCCCGGCGCCGGCTTCGTAGGCTCCGTTCGCGAGAAGGGCCGCCGTGTTGCGCCGCGCGATGACGAGCTCGATCGTGCGCTGCAGTGTGATATAAGCGAGTAGGATCAGTCCGCTATGCACGCGCGACGTGCATCGACACGAAAGCTGCGGTGAAACCGGGTCCGAGCGCCGCCAAGACCCCCATCCCCTGGAAGCCGGCGGCCAGCGTGCGCTCCAGATTGAAGAGCACGGTCGGCGACGACATGTTCCCGAAGTCGCGCATGATCGAGCGTTCGGTGTCGAGCGTGTTCTGCGGTAAGCCGAGTGCCGTTTCGATCGCTTCGAGAACCTTTGTTCCTCCCGGATGACAGATCATGCGGTCGATCTGCGCGACCGGAAGAGCGAGTCGCCGCATCGCTCGATCGAATTCCACCCGGTAGTTCCGTTCGATGAAGGCCGGCAGCGAACGCGACAACACGACGCCGAGCCCGGCTTCGTCGGTCGACCAGCCCATGATGTCGAGCGTCTTTGCCCATAAGTGCTCGGTAGCACCGCGGATCGTTGCGAGCCCCGGCTCGGCTTGAGAGCGGAAGATCGCGGCGGCCGCACCGTCCCCGAACAGCGCCGTCGAAATCACGTCGGCTTTGGTGACCCGGTCGGAGCGAAACGCGAGCGAACACAGCTCGATGGCGACGAGCAGGACGGTCGTACCGGGTTCGGCGGCGGCAATCCGCGAGGCGAGAGCAACGCCGGACACGCCTCCGGCGCAACCCAAGCCAAAGACCGGAATGCGCCGAACATCCTGGCGAAAGCCGAGCCGCGGGAGCATCCGCGCCTCGATGCCGGGAGTCGCGACTCCCGTCGACGAGATCGTGATCACGGTATCGACGTCCCGCGCATCGAGATCCGCCGAAGCGAGCGCCTTGCGCACGACCTCTTGGAAGAGCTTGCACCCTCCGGCGATGTAGGACTCGGTGCGCTCCGGCCAGTTGTGCGCGCGCTCGTACCATTCGTACGGCTCGACGATGTAGCGGCGTTCGATCCCCGTCGACGCGAAGACGCGCGACAGCCTCCCGAAGCCCGTGATGCGGTCGCCGAACATGACGCGCGCGAAGTCGCAGGCGCGCTCCTGTTCGAGAACGTTATTCGGTACGGCAGTGGCGAGCGCGAGTATACGGGGCTCCCGGCGCTCCGGCGGCGCCGATGCGGCGGGAACAACCGGCCGGCGGGGCTGCTCGCTCCGTGGGCGTTTTTGTGCAATCATCAGGTGGAGTCAGCAACTCCTCGCAAGCAAAGTGCCACCAATTCCTGAAGCGGTGATGAAGCGCCTACCATCTGCGGCAATGGCAAGGGGACGCTCGCTATGGGGGCGCGGCCGGCAGTTGCTCGCACCTCAACCGTTTACCACGATCGAGGGCGGTTTAGTCGCGAGCGGGTAAGAGTGGGCGAGGAGGCTCGTGATGATACGATCGATTCTGGGTGCGTTGAGCGTGGCCGCGATGTTGTCGCAGCCGGCGTTCGCGGCGGACGATACGGCGGGCGTGAGCGGCTTCGTGCTTGACGCCCGGACGCACGCTCCGCTGGCGGCGACCGTGACGATCGCAGAGCAGAACGGGCGGATCGTCGAGGTCACGACGAACCGGAGAGGCCAGTTCTCCGCGATCGGGTTGGAGCCGGGAAATCTCACCGTCAGCTTCGCCGCCCGCGGCTTCGATCCGGAGGCGCGGACGTGCCGGGTGCCGGGCGGAGAAACCGGCCGCTTCGACTTCCGCGGCTACCGCGGTTACGCGACAATTAGGCCGACGCCCGCGCGCTGCGATTTGGAACCGTCGACCGTCGACCGGTACGTTATTCAGTAGACTTTACGCCGAGCGACGCGCGCCAGAGCTCGAAGGATGCCCGCGCGCTGTGTTCGAGCATGCGCGCGCCCCCCGTGCCGGCGCGGCCGAGCGAGCGTGCCAGCGTGGCGCGCTCGCCGTAGTTCGCATCGACGAAGATCGGCGCCGCTTGCACGGCGCGCGCGAGCGCGTCGTCGTCGAGCGTTGCGCCCGGCGACAATGCCGAAAAGACCGCGTCGTAGCTCATCGCCTGCGTGAACGGCTGCGCGTCGAGCTCGCGCACGACGGCGGCCGCGCGGGCCGGCGTCCGGTTCCATATCCAAACGGCTGCGGCCGCCGCCCCGAGTGCAGCGACCGCCGCGCGCGCGGTCGGCCCGGCGCCCAGAACAAGCACGCGCGCGCCCGCCAGTTCCGGCAGGCCCGCGTCGGAAAGCGCGCCGAGCGTTCCGATGCCGTCGGTGTTGTAGCCTTCGACCGAATCGGTGAGGACGAGCGTGTTGACCGAGCCGCTGGCGAGCGCCGTCGCATCGCGCCATGCGGCGTACGCGAAGGCTTCTTCTTTTAGCGGCGTCGTGACGTTGAGCCCGCGGTAGCCGCGCGCGCGCAGGTCGTCGATCGCGCGTGCGCCTTCCCCAACGGGGACGCGCAGCGCCTCGTAGCTTCCTTGAAGCCGCGCCTGGTCGAGGAAGTGGCGGTGCAGTGCCGGGCTCTGGCTGTGTTCCACGGGATCGCCGATGACCGCCAAGCGCAAGAACGGCTCAGGCATCGATCAATGCCGCAAGCGACGCGATCGTCCGCTCGGGCGGCTTTCCAAACGTCTCCGCCGGCAGGCCCGCGCGATTGCACCAGACCGTGCGAAAGCCGAACTCCGCGGCGCCGGTCGCGTCCCATCCATTCGACGATACGAAGACCAGCTCGTTTGCCGCTACGCCGAAGTGTCGCGTCGCGAGCGCATAGACCGACGGGCGCGGCTTGTATTCGCGCACCGCGTCGACGGAAAGCACGGCGTCGAGGACGGCGGAAAGGCCGTTCGCTAGCACAGTCGCTTCGATCGCGCGCCGCGTGCCGTTCGAGAGCACGGCGGTCCGCGCTCCGCTCGCGCGCAGTGCGCGCAACGCCGGCAGCACGTCGGGGAACGCCGGCAGAGCCGACCACGCGCCGCGCGCAGCATCCCGGAAGCCCGCGTCGTAGCGCAGGCCGTGCAGCGCGGCCGCATAGTCGAACGCGTACCCCGTCAGCGCTTCGAAATCGGCGTAGCGCTCCATCGCCGTCGCGCATAGCGCGTACTGCAATTGCTTTTGACGCCAGCTCGCGACGAAGGCGCTGGGATCCGGCACGATCCCGGTGAACTGCGAACGCAGCGACGCATAGTCGACGAGCGTTCCGTAGAGATCGAAGACGTATCCCGCCGGCCCGTTCAAGGCGACGGCCTTCGTCCGAGCAACACGCGCTCGAGAAAACGCAGGATGCGCGTACCGTGCCAG
>Ga0302325_10025348_pt1 | contig 12322 bp, 9 predicted proteins | sample Palsa_T0_2_FD_201948 | JGI IMG/M metagenome (GOLD analysis project Ga0302325, IMG submission 201948) | Peat permafrost microbial communities from Stordalen Mire near Abisko, Sweden - Palsa_T0_2 | ecosystem: Environmental > Terrestrial > Soil > Palsa > Peat permafrost | place: Sweden: Abisko...
TGGCGCCCGTGGACTTTCCGATCAGATTCCAGCTGTTTTCGTCGTCCAAATTACTCGCGGCCGCTTCGACCGAATAGGCTCGTGGTGTCTGATCGGGAGTTATAAAAATCGTAATGTCGTCGTTTCCTCCCTGACCCACAATTGTCTTGCCGGCGCAGCCTACGACCAACACACCCCCTCCACCGAGCGAAACGAACTCAGGCGACGGCTTGGTCGTAAAATTGCCCAGGCACGCGTTGGGATCCTTATGCTGGTTGGCGCCGGGAAGGGCCTCCAGTCCAGCTTTGAAAGAAAATACCTTATCCACGAACGTCAGGCCGCTCACGTCGACCAATGGCGTACCAGATACCACGGTTGTTCCACGTACGACGACTCCTACATTCGGCGACTGGCCGCTCGGGTAAATCAAAGTGCGGGTGTAGCTACCATCATGATTGTCGACGATATTTCCCTGAAAGTTTCCGGCGCCGGCGGTAAACACGACTGAGGGATCAAAGTTAGGATCAAGGAGAACCGCATTGCCGAAGCAATCGACCGGTCGTACGGTCATGATCGCCATGGTCGTGTCACGCTCCAGGACCTCATAAACAACGTTGAAGAACGTACACGCCGGGTCCGGGCGAACGACCAGTTCGACATTGATACTCTGCTCACGGCGGAACAAAGTACCGTCAGCAAGCGTGCCCACCGCCGTGATATAGAACAGGTAGGTTCCAGGAACGGCGGTATTGGTGAGTTCGGCTACGTAGTTTCCGTCTCCTTGCGAGTCGACCATGTTTACTACGTCGGAGCTTGTGCCGGGTAGGAACTGCTGTCCTTTAGCAGCGAGCACCAGATGCTTGATGCCCAGCGAGTCGATATCGGGATTGCCCTTCTGTTCCCCTGCAACCCTGGCGTATTCCTCCGCGGTAACAGGGGACGACGCAAGCCAGTTGATGTAACCGCTCGCCGGCCTGTTTCGTGACAAGGTGACCGCCGCATTGGGAATTCCCTGCCAGTCAATGGTAGGCGAAGCGGTTATCTGGATCTTGTCGCCTGGTGCGAACGACACCTGGTTGAGCTTAGTGCGCAGACGCAAACGGGAAGACACCATCACCTGGTAGTCGTAGTTTTCAGTATCAATGAAAACCTCGCTGCGCACATCAGCTCTCGTTCTTGGCTCCTGGATGATTTCATTCAGAGTCAGGATGAGTTTCCAGGTGCCATAGCGGGGAGAGCCTTTGGTGTTGTGCAGGAAATTCTGGTCGAAGGTGAGCATTCGAAATCGGGGGTTGACGTTGACTGTGTAGCCGTCGCCTGGATCTTCCAGCACTTCCCCCAATGGAGTTACAACTTGTACTCGCAAGCGCTGGGCATTCGAGGTGGTCCACGCTACGAGAAACGATAGCTTTTGATCGTATTGGCTGATTGGAACCTCGCGCGTGAGTGTAGGACTCGAAGACGTGAGCACGCCAGAGGGGTCTGTAACGCTCTCTGAATCAAGGGCGCTGAACAGCAAAGTCTTGACGAAGCCGCTAGTCAGCGCAGGGTCGTCAGCGGCGTTCACAAAGTGGTAATTGGATGCGCTGTTTTGAAAGCCGGCAGTTGTAAGTTGCGTGAGGAGCGCGGTGTCGACTGGCGCGATGATAGCGGCGCCCGGATCCGGCGTCGGATTTCCATAGCCGATGGTCGCGACATGGATTTTCTTGTTAACGAAGCTATTTGCGGCGATGAAATCGTTGGGACTCGGGGGGCTGCTATTGTGATTGCCGTCAGTCATCAAAATTAACCAACGGCGATTCAGGTTGATGTCGTTCGCCTGATTGCTGAAATAACCCCACGGAAGACTCCCGTCACTGAGGCCTATTGCGCGGGCTATACCGGCACCCATCGGAGTGGCAGCCCCATTCTCGCGAGTGAAATGCTTTTCCAGAGTGCCAGTGTTTGGATCGGCTACGGTATTGATGTTCGCCACCGTGATCGGCATCGTGGCGATGAAATCATTTGCGCTGGGGGAGGTAACCGGAAAAGGACCGCCATAGGGGTCCGAGGGAAGGGCTGGGAAGGGAGTGATGTCGGGATACATACCTACGCCAAACGTTCCCTTTCCGGTGGCATGATTTCCAAGCATCGTCAGCGTGGCCTCGGCGGCCGTTTTTAGCATGCCCCAGCGCGTGCTGTCCGGAGCAATACTGATAATGGACTTGCCGCCCGGTGAAAAGGCCATGCTGCCGGACGCGTCCAGCATGAACGCAACCTCCAGTTGTTCCGCTTGGCCGGAAATCGCCACAATGCTGTTGTGGCCTGGCGATGGCAGGGTCTGTTCTTTGGAGTCGTTGCTGGTGATTGTTAATGTTGCGCTCAAGGCCGCCGAAGTGCTGACCGGCGCTAAAGCAACGGAAGTGTCAAGCAGCCCCCCGGGCGGAATGGGAGTGGCCGATGCGCTGAAACTAAAGCTTGCTGCATTCGTTCCCGAGAAAGTTCCTGCAAGTCCGGAGAGGGGCCCAGTACCGTAGTTGAAGACACGTAAGTTAAACTGATCGCTGTCGGTGATCAGCGTCTCGAAGGGAAGGGGCGGAGTAACGGTCGCCATGTCGATCCACGCCTGCATCGAAGAAGTGTCGGAATCGGCGACGACCCACGTGAAATTCTTCGATGCGCCGTCGTTGTTGGTGATAAGCAAATGCCATATTGAAGAGCTGGGGTCTTGAAACAAAACGGTGATGAAGTAGACTCCATTGCCTTCCGAAACCTTGTAGGAATCTCCAACATAGTTTCCGCCGCCGCCAGGGCCTCCGGGTTTGTCCCAGATTCCCTGCGTCGACGGAACAGTCACCGCGTCGCCGGTGCCGGCCTGAAGCTGGAAGGTCGGGTCCGCCACCCCAGCCACGATGGCTACCCGCATGTACATTGTGTTAGGCGTTCCCGAGTCCCTGTGCTCTGTAAACAGCTGCGCGGGACATGTCGCTCCGGCCGCGATGGTTAGTGGCTGTGGGTTTTGGCCCAAGCCATTTTGTGGGTAAACGTCAAATGCCATACTGAGCTCCTTCTCTCTTGATCTCTAAGCGACCGTGAACTGATTGGGGCCGGCGACGCTTCCTGCATCTGTGCTCACCGTGATGGTGTACCCACCGAGTGCCACGTTGGGCACCTTGATCGAAATTTGAATCGCGGTCGAACTCACAACCTGCGCCGCCACCAGATTGAACGACACCGCGAGTCCCGGCTGGTCAAAATTCGTCCCGGTAATGGTGACGGCCGCGCCCGACGCACCGGTTAGAGGCACGACGGGATTAACCGTAGCTAAGGTCGGGGCTGTAGTAGGTGGCGGCGGCGGGACGCCGACGACGGTGAACAGCTTGGGGGCGGTTATGGGTCCTCCACCCGCGGTGACAATCGACACGCTATAACCACCGGCTACAAGATTGGGCACAGTAACGTTTACGATGCCCGCCGTGATTGGAAGAACGACCGTAGCCGGAACGGCGCCAAAGAAAACTTGCGGGGTACTTCCCATGTCGAAATTTCTGCCTTGCAAGCCGACCTGTGCACCCACGGTCGCGCTCAATGGAATGATTGGCGGATCCTTGAAGCCCGGCAGAAGCAGCAGTTGCTCAATCAACGCCAGCCTCTTTGTGATGGCGGAAACGGTCATGCGCGACTGCCGCAGATCGGTAATCATGGCTGCGGCGATCATGTTGTTGCCGGCCGCGCGGTTCAACTGCGCCAGGGGAGCAAAGACGTGACCTGCCGGAGGCGCTGGCATCGGTACTCCCTCGGCCACCCTGACGATCCATACCGGCTTGACGCGAACCGACGTTTCCATCCCCACATCGGCGCTATTGTTCAGGTCGGCATCGGTGGTGCCGTCGACCTCCGCGAAGCTGACGTCCAGGTACACGATGTCCGTGCGTGCGGCGGCTGGCGTAGTCAGGGCGGTTGAGTTTTGCGTTACGTAATCGGTATCAGCAGCGATTGCGACCTCGATGCCGGCGGCCAGATATGTGCCCGGCCCCGCTGGTCCTGCCTTGATTACGAAGTCCTGCGCGGTTGCTGACGGTTGGATGGAAAATCCGTCTGCGCCTTCCGGAATGCCGCTTCCGATGTAGTGCGTGAAGACGGAGCGCACTGTCGCGTAGATCAGGTCCTGCAAGAGATTCAGATCGCGGTCCAGCAGCGGCACCGCCTGCTCGAGGTACAGACCGGTGTATCCCTTGGCCTGGTTTGCCACCAGCACATCGAGCGGCGATTTGGAATAGTCACTCATATCTGTTCCTTTCGCGCCGGCTCACGGCGTGATGAAAACCGCTCGTTCTGTGACCGGCATAAAGTCGCCCAGAGCGCCCGCTAGCCGCGAAATCGTCGCCTTGATCTGTACCGGGTCGGCCGTGTCCGGCGTCAGGTACAGCCCGATGGTGTCGCGAGCGATGCGGTCGTTGTTTGTCCTGACGCCATTTGTTCCCGTGTCGTAGGTGTAAGTCTGGAAATCCTCGAACTTGCCGAACAAAGCAATTTTTGCCGTGTTGCGTGTGTCGACCGTGGTGGTGCCGTTGTAGCGCACGTCGAGCGTCTGAGTTGCGCGATACACCGAACTGCTGTGCGGCAAACTTTGGTTGGAGCGGAAGACCAACAGCGTGCCGGCAGTGGTGTTCACAGCTAAAGGCGCGCGGTTGGAGTATGGCGTGTTGGTGAGTTGCGCGGGAGCGCCAAATAGCAGCGTGCCGATGTTCAGCGTGTCTTGCCACAGCGTCCAGCCGCCGCTCCGGGTCGAGCTCCAGAACAATTCGATGTTGCCGGCGCTGTCGACCACGGGAGCGGGTTCACGGTCGTGGTTGTCAGCCGATGGCTTGGGCAGTTCGGTCACCGCAGACCAGTCGAGAACGGCCGGGTCGAGTCCTTGCTTGAATCGGTAGGCGATGCTCCAGCGACTCTGGCCCGGCGTTGCGGCCGGTTCATGGCGCGCCCAGAACAGCCATATCGGCTGGGTGGCGCTGGTGGGGTGAAACAAGGCGATCAGGTCGCCTTCCACCCGCGGATCATTGCCGGCGTCCAGCGGAAAGGTAACCGGCGCGGCTAACCAGTTGGTTCCATCGTTGTGGTTGTATTTGAGACTCCAACTGGCCGCCGACTGTTCCAGCCAGAAGAGCCACAGGCCTCCGGCCTTGTCCGCGACGGCCGCCGGCATGCGCCGTGGCGTGGCTGCGTCGCTGAAGGCGGCTGGAGCGGACCAAACTCCCGCCGTGCGCTGCTGGAACTGGATCTGCCAATTTAGATTGGCCGGGGGATGGTAGCTTTCCCAGAAAAGCCACAGAATGGCGCCCTGCATAGCGGCAGTAGGCCGAGTATCGACGCCTGGCTGATCGACGACAGGAGCGCTCGGCTGCCAGGGCGACGGCTGACCAGGGTCAAATTTCTTAGTCCAGATGTCCCAGCCATGGTTACGGTAGGTCTGATAGAAAAAGGAGAAAGAGCCATCGCTCTCCGCGACGGCGCTGGGACGCCAGTCATAAACGAAGTTTTCCGAGGCGAGGGCCGCGGCGCCGAAGGCACCGGCGGCCGGGCGCTGCATGAACCACAGATTCAGCCTCTCCGGCTGATTGGTGCGCGCCACGTTATAGACGAACTCCTTCGTCTGGCTCTCCCAACCAGAACCGCCAGGCAGGATCGTCAGGCGTTTGACCGTGGTTTCCACAGTGGGGATCAAGCCGATGGTCTGAAAGAGATAGGGGGCGAAGACAATTTCATTGCGTTGTCCGGAAACTTCAAGGCTGTAGTCGGTCTTCCATGCGATCCACTGCGCCAGCAGCGGCAGCAGAACGCCTTCCACCCGCTGCGGGTCGCAAAGGTTCAGAGCCGCTCGCGCCAGGCTGTACATCGAATCGAACTGGGCGCCGGGCAAATCTAGAAAGCGCTGAAGCTGGCCTCGCTGCTGATCGGCAGGGGTGAGTGCGGGATTGGAGCTGGGTGGCTGCGCTTCGTCGTATCGATGATAGAGCGCCGGCAGCAGCGAATACATCAGCCCGGAGAAGCCGTAAGGCGCAGTAGCGAGAGCCGAGGCGCGATTGTGCGGGTCGGGCGCAAACACCGCCGGGGTACCGCTGAAAGGAAATAGGCTGTAGTAGTATGCGGTTTCGCCCTTCAATCCGGTGTCGCTGGCGGAGAGAAAGCCCGTGCCATCGGCAACGATCACACCATCCGTGGGATTGAGCGGATGGGTATGCTCGCGGCGCACTACGCGCACGCCGGGAAAGCCCACGGGATTCGGATTGGTCCAGGTCAGATCGATCCGGTTGCCGGCCGAATTCGCTACCGCGGTGATGTTGAGCAACCGCATGACTAACTCCCTCCCTGGACGAGGACGAACTGGATCCCCGTGGCATAGGCCGCATCGGGAGGTATGGTGGCGACTTCGTTCGAAGCCAGCTTGATGAAGCCGGTGCTCTCGATGGTTCCCGGCGCCTCATTTCCGCGGCGGAATTCCGTGATGTTGACGAACTGCACGCCGGGGACGGTGTCGCTGCTTTCGTAAAAATTACTGAGGTAGATGGTTTGGCCGAAGGTCACATTATCGAAGGCCAACAAAGCCGCGGCTGCCTGTTGCACGGCGGCCTGCACATCCGCGGGAACGTAATAGCTCTCAACACCGATTTGCGCGGTTACATAAATAGGAACGTAATCAACGTCGGCGACCTCGATGATTTGGCTGAGCATGCGTTTGTCTTCGAAAAAGGCTTTGAGGTTGGCTTCCAGGGTGTCGCTTACCTTGCCGCCACCCTGCGGAGCCACATAGAGCGTTATAACGTTCCATGCCGTCGCCCGCGCCTGCACCTTGCCGACCCCCTGGAGACTGAGGGCGAGCGCCTCATAATCGGCTTCGGTCACAGCGCGCTTCAAGGAACGAAACACTGAAGGTGCGTGTTGCACGGCATGTGGAATGCTTTCGCGATCATCGCCACCGGTGGAGGGTGCGGGATTCGTCACCTGCGCGGCGAGCAACGCCAGTTGCGGTGCGCCGACGATGGTTTGAATAGTGTTGGCCGGCGTGTTACCCGCCGATCCTCCGCCTACCCGGTAGGTAACTTGAACTTGCGCGCCGCTGGGTGGGATCGCTCCCAGGACGCCGTCACCGAAGACCACAGTAGCCTCGTCGTTCTCGTCGATCTCGATGACGTAGTCGTTCTGGTCGGCGCGGCTGAAGGCCAGAGTGTCTTGCAAGTTCCAGCTGACGATGGTCGCGCCCACCTGCGTCAGCAGGGTCACGTCACTGCTGGTCTGCTGCGCAGCGGCAATAGGCCGTAGGATGAGCGGGGATTGAGCCAGCACAAAGCGCTGGTCGGCCGTGCCGTCGGACGTCCCCACCACCTCCGACTGGATCAGCCGTCCCTCTTCTACCGGAATGCCGGTGAAGGTCTTCTTGCCGTTCACCGCCGCGATCGTGCTGAAGTCTATGCTAAGCGGGCCTGGTTGGTTGTACTCGAAGCGCAGGCTGGGCTTGTTCTTCTGGCTCTTAGTCCCAAAGGCATCGCCGCGCTGCACCGTGACCACGGAACTCACCGTAGCCGCCACGGTTACAGTAAGGCTGGCAGCGGCGGGCACGGCGGTAGACAGCGTATAGCCGATCAGGCTCAGGTGCTGAATGATGCTGCGCCGGGTCTGCGCCGTGCCCAGGTAGCTCTCGTTGGCCACCCGGTCCTGGTAATAGCTCAGGATGTCACCGATGTAGGAGAACATCTCCAAAAGCACATTGCCGAAGTCGGCTTGGTTGTTGAAGTCAGTCCACTCCGGCAGCTTGGACGGAATCTGGTTGTACATGGCCTGGAGCAGACTGCTGTAGTCGCGCGCCATGTAGTCGACTACCGGACTGCCGCCGACTTGTACGATGTTCGCCATAGTTGATCCTCACCGAAAACTGACGCGAACCGCCTGCTGCGTAAGGTCCGCCCGGCTGATGTAAGCCACTTCCACCGTTACCGTCTCGTCCGCCGTGGTCACGTTGACTGCATTTACCAGGATCTGATCACCCAGCCAGCGGGTGAGCGCCGCGCCCACGGTGAATTCCATCGCTGCCGCCAGAATCGTGTTCGCCGGATCGAAGACCAGGCTAAATAGCCCGCAACCGAAATCGGGTTGATTGACCCGCTCGCCCGGATTGGTAAACAGCACCTGGATAATGTTTCCCCGCAAGTCAACGTTCTCGTCCGGATCAGGGACGATGGAGCCAGCTGGGTTCACGCCGAACGGGAAGCCAAAGCCTGTTGCCATGCCTCTTTCTCTTTCTTCCGCCTACGCAGAACAACTCACAAAACTTTGCCCTGATGCCGTCACCGTCGAGTTCGCCGATCCGGTGCCGTCACAGGTGTCGATCTTGTCACCATCGAGCAAAACCTTGACCCCGCCGATCGTCAGCAATGCGCTGCCCGAAGCTGCGTTCGGAATTCCAATCCCCTGAATCGGGGGGAGGAACGCTAAGGTGGCCGGGATCGGCGCCGGCGTTGGCGGAATGAAATCGGAACCCGCCGCCGGAGCGTGACCGCCACCGGTCAACTCTCCCGGATTTAAGGAACTTTGACTCGTCTCCAACGCGACGGGCTGGCCGCCGATTTTTACCAAAGTACTCAGTGCCTGCGTCATGGCTCCGTTGTAGGTATAGCTGCCAGTGCCTGCATAAGGCAAAGTCGGCGGCGGGGCGGCGGGATTGGTTGCAGAGCCCGCCACCGTGTGTGTATCCGTCCCTTTCACCGCGTCGCCTTGCACCACCACGAGCTTTCCCATGCTTCACCCCTGCTGCAAGGCAATCGAACTGCCGATAATCGTTATGGTTTGTCCGCTGGCGTCAATCTTGAACGGCACTGCCGCGGTGATGGTGAAGCCGCTGCTCGTCATCTCGATCGCATTGTTGATGGCATCGGTTATCGTGATGCCCTCGGACGTGAATTGAATGCTGTTGTTATTGGCATCGGTCACCGTGATTCCGTTCGCATCCATGGTGAGAAAGTGTCCTTTCGCGCCTTCCCGCAGCAGGATCATCTCCGCACCGTCGGCATCCTCGAATTGCAGTGTGTGCCCCTTGGCCGTCTTAATGATTTTCGAGGTCGGCGGATCCTGAACGTCGCTCTTCTCGCTCCCGTCGCTGTCTTGGTTCGGTTTGGGTATTTCGGTGGTTGAATTAGGCTGACTCCAAAAGGCGCCACTCCAAATCGGAAACTCCAAATCCCCCTCCTCGAACTCCGCCCAAACTCCCGCGCCGACATCGGGAATAAACAGAAACCCAACGTCGGCTGCGCCGCCGTAGGGCGCGCAGGGAGTAGCCCAGCCTGTCACCACGTCGCTTCCGAGTACGCTGGGAACGTTGAGTTTCAAACGTCCGAGTTTTACCGGATCCTGGTTGTCCACTACGATCCCACGGTACTTCCCGTAGAAGCGGTGCTCGACCTTCTCCGCCAGATCCGCGATCAACCTTTCCAGGTTCATAAGCCGGCGAACAGCCCTCCTCCATTGTCAGAAAAATCTTCCGCGCCGGTCGGCATCAGGCCATTGCGCTTGACTTTGAAACGTTGCACATAGCCGTCCGCATTGAAGACGTGATTGACGTGAGTGACGTAGTAGATACCGCTGTATGTTTCGCCAATCCCCTTGATAGTCACCGTCGCGCGCGGCATGAGAATGTTTCCGTACTGGTTCGCGGCCACCTCGCCTTCGCCAGTGACGAACCACTCGCCGTCGTTGTAGAGGCCCTGGCACAAGGCCGTCATCTCGGGATTGCCGGTAGCCACCGTTTTGCCGATGTATACCAGCGCGGAGGTTTCATTCGTACCCAGGAAGCTGTCTGAATCGCTGGCTCCGAGCGCCTCCTGGCTTCCGGGAACCGAATCAGCCTCTAGCACTTGCTTGGTGTTGTGATCGACCTGCGACATGGAAACATCCGCGGTTACAAGCGCGTTCACATCGAGTTGAAAGCGGTTGACGTTGGTGTCGTCGCCGAATTGAACGGCCAGCACCTGTTGCGGTGTACCGCCTAACTGCGGTAGCTGGAAATAGCCGGTATCACCGTCGACATAGCACTCATAGCCATTGCGCAAAGCCAGGCGCTTAAGGAAGCGAATATCCGTCTCCCTCTGAATGATGGTCGAGACGTTTTCGTCGTGGATGACCACGGTGTCATCCACTTCCGGCGTGAGTCCATAGGTGTTGAAGATCTCGCTCGCGATGTCACTGTCTTTCTTGCTCGGCCAATCCTTCAAAACGTCCTCGCGGTCCAACAACACGCTGGTATCCAGTCCCCAGATCTCCAGCGTGTTGTCGTCCAGGCCCACCCCGAAGGCCGGCCGGATATGGGTGATGTAGCCGGAGATCAATTGCTCGCTATCGTCATCCAATCCGGCGGTCACGACCACTTGCGTCCAGATGGTGAGGCGAGGATCGTCGATATAAGTCCACGTGCCGTCGGCATCCAGCAGCAGCGATATATGCATGCGAAACATTCCCGCCAGCTCGACATCGAGCTCCACTTCGAGACTGACAAGGTCGCAGTAGAGCTGCGAAATTTCGCTACCATCGAATTCGATCTTCAAGTTGTCGAATGCCATGGGGGTTATCCGATCGGCTTTGGTGGAATGATGATGTCCTGTCCCACCTGGTTTACATCCACAAATGGCATAACCTGAAACCCCACTGCCTCAATGACAGAGGTGAGGGCTTCAGCGGTCACATTTACGTTGTTGTAGGTAACCACCACGACCCATGTGATCTGCTCCACCCAGGCTGTAATCGTCTGTCCGGCCACGGTCACCTGTTGCTGTACCAGTTGGACCTCTTGCTCCACCGCGATGTTCTCCACTCCCACGACAGCTTGCAGTGCCGGGAAGAGATTGGACCACGGGGGAGTGCCGCCTACGCTCACAGGAAAACGGGTCGTGGTCACGGAATCCTGGCTGAGCAGAGCAAGTGGAGAAAGGAAGGCGGGATTGGCATCGGCGATGTTCCACCATTGCAGCGGCTGCCTATAGTACTGGTTCGCTAACGCGTCCAAACGGTCTCCTAATGCCACGGTGTGCAGATAACTGCCGGTCACCGTGGGCAGCAGACGCAGCTCACTGCTGGGTAGCTGACGCCCCTCCGCGTCCGGAACGACCACCGTCGGCAACTTGCGATAACGCGAAATCTTGTTGAACATGACTATCCGGGAATCACCACATTCGCAACGCTCGAGATGTTGGCCAGGTTCAGCGCTGACATCGCCTCCACCATGGCCTTGGAGTAGAGGTAGGGAACGCTCTTGCCTTCGATCACCGTCAGGTTCACGGACACAGTGGCACGGATGGGATTCAGGTCGGTGGCGAATTCCGTCTCCGTGATATTCATGCTGTTGATGTTGACGGGCAGCACCCGCTTGCGCCCGAAGATAAACAGAATCATGGGAGGGTTGGAACCTCGAGTAAAACTGAAGCCCTGGGTGTTGCCCGGCGACAACAATGCACTGACCAGTTTGGCGGTCAGGCTCTCGTCCTTGGGATACACCATTAGTTCCAGGGTGGAGATCTGCGGCGCGATGCCGAACTGCTCAGTGATGGTGTCGCCGTCATCCAGCTTGTCGGTGGCGTCGAGACGAATATCGAAGCCAATCGTCTGTTCCTGCACTGTCACCAGCTGCTGCTTTTGCAGGTCGAGCAAATTGCTGAACTGCCCGTGAAACTGACGTAGGGTCCGCGTGGGCGCCTGGCTCACTGGAACCTTGCTCCCTGGCGGTGGTGGCGGCGGATTGGGCACGGCGAACGACAGGCTGCGGTTGCGCGTCAGCTGCAGAGGGTTGAACTGGAACACCACCACCAACGGCGGCAGGCTCAGTCCAAATTCAACGAACGCGCCACGCAGGATCTTCGGTTTGTTGGGAAAGCCGTCCGACATATTACTTGTTCCTCAGTTACACGTAAAAGAGAATTCTTGCTCGGTGATGGACGAGCCGCCGGCGGTTTCGGGATGGTGCAAATCGGTGAAGCTCAACAGCGTAGTCCGCACCGCAACCTCATAGGAGCCGCGTTGCAAGCTCCCCAATCCGACGGCGATCAGCGCAATCCAAGGATCGTTGGCCGCCAGAGGTCCGTCGAACTTGCGAATCTCCAACTCGACCGTGAGCAGCGAAGCTATCCATTCGCCGGCCGTGGCGGCGACTACGTCTGCTGTAGACAGCACCGGTGTTCGGATGATCGCCGTGACCGGAACATCCGCCGGGCAGCGGAGGGGCGAACTCATTCCGCGCCGATACAACTGGGAAGCAGCGAGGGACTCCTGCGTCGCAGTGACCACTAAGGCCGGCCCACCCTGAGGCAGTGCATCCGAAGGATAT
>Ga0302325_10025349_pt1 | contig 12322 bp, 9 predicted proteins | sample Palsa_T0_2_FD_201948 | JGI IMG/M metagenome (GOLD analysis project Ga0302325, IMG submission 201948) | Peat permafrost microbial communities from Stordalen Mire near Abisko, Sweden - Palsa_T0_2 | ecosystem: Environmental > Terrestrial > Soil > Palsa > Peat permafrost | place: Sweden: Abisko...
CGACATTATTCTAAGTCCGGCCGATGCTGCGGCCAACGGGATCAGTGATGGTCAGAGGGTAAGGGTTCGGACCAGCCGCGGCGAGATCGTCTTGACCGCCAATATCGATGCCGCGATCCGGGAGGGCGTGGCCTCGATACCGCATGGCCATGAGGTTGCGAACGTCAACCACCTCACCAGCATAGAGCACGTGGATCCCTTGGGCGGACAAGTGCGCTACACAGGGATCCCGATCGAGGTGGAACCGGTATTGCTCTAAAGGTGCTCATCGCGAAGATGACCGCCGATCGCCGCGGAGACGCTTGCAATGAACGCACCAATGAGCATCGCGAGCGCGCTATAGATTGCCGCCTGAGCGGCCGCTTTGCGGGCTTCATCGGCGGCCGCTTTTGCCCGAGCTGCGACCTCCTTCACTTGCGCAATGAACGCATCGACGCGCTTTTGTGCTTCGTCCATCGTGATGCCGGTCTTCTCGGCGACCAACGACGCTAGATAGCTGCGATCTTCATCGGGCACATCGCCGGTGGAGGTTGCTGCTTTAGCGGCGATGTGCGCCGCCTCCATGCGGTAATTCGGCGCCTCGGGTCCTCTAAGCGCTCCCGGGCCGGCGGGTACCATGCTCATGCTTGGGGGCGCTGCATGATTGGGTATGGTGCGAAAAAGCTTGTCCGCTCCGTACATGGTTTCTTCGCCGCCCGGGCCGGCGCCGAAGCCTGCATTCATCATCGGCGGCGGCGCTGCTTCCATTCCGCCCCGTTCCATTCCGCCCCGCGAGCCAATTCCAAATCCTGCCGCACTAGCTCCCGCTCTCGCCGCGCCGCCCCCCAGCGAACCCAGGGAAGCGCCCGCCAACAGCACCACCGCGAGCGTGGCGACGGACCAAGTGACGAGCCCGTGAGCCGTATCTCGGAAAAACACCTCATGTTGATGTGTGGCCAACCATCGATGTCGCAATCTTCCCGCGAGATACCCTCCCAATGCGGCCGATAGCCACTGGGTCACGATGAGCCATATCGCCCCGGAGATCGCGAAGGTCGCCGCGGACGCCCCGCGATTCGGCCATGGGGATATCGCCGCGAATCCGAGCCCTGAACCCAAGGCCAACAGCAGGATGGAAAATGCGATGGCCGCCACAGCGCCTGCCAGAATCGCGCCCCAGGAAACTGCCGCACCCGCGCGCAAGCGCTGCGCGTCATCGATGGGGGCAGTGGGTTGGTAGCTCATGATGAGGCTAGTTATGCGAACACATGGCGAGCAACAGGATGACCGGCAATGGCACCCCTAACATCCACAATAATATTCCGCGACCCATGATGACCTCGACAAGTAATGATTAGATGGTATACGAAGCATCCGCGCACTCTCATTCTTCGTCTAGGTCGTTGCCAATCAAGACACTGTCAGTGCCCGCTGACAATCGACTCGCTGGCCTCGCATCAGGCGCGGTGACTGCGAACTGCCTAGGGTTGCCCTGCGCCTCCGGACGAACCATAGATCTGACCCGTCGCAAAACTTGCCTGGTTGTCGGCCAGCAACACGTAAATGCCGGCCAATTCTCCCGGCATGCCGGCGCGTCCAAATGGAGTTTGTCCGCCGAATTTCATTTGCTTTTCAGGCTGCGCACCGCCGCTCACTTGAAGCGGTGTCCACACGGGTCCGGGTGCCACACCATTTACGCGAATTCCCCTCTTGGCAAGCTGCTTCGCCAAGGACTTCACGAAATTCATCGTGGCGGCCTTGGTCTGAGCGTAGTCATAAAGATCCGGTGAGGGATCGTATGCCTGTTCGGACGTCGTCGCGATGATGCACGATCCCGGCTTCATGTGTGGCACCGCCGCTTTGATGATCCAGAACGGCGCATAGATATTCGTCTTCAAGGTCCAATCGAAGTCTTCGGTGGAGATGTCGAGAAAGGACTCGCTCGATTTTTGGCGCCCCGCGTTGCTTACCAGCACATCGATTCCCCCGAGCTCGGCCACGGCTTGGCGTACCAGTTGCCGGCAAAACGATTCGACGCGGATGTCGCCGGGGATTGCTATCGCCTTTCGACCTGCCTCCCGAATGAGTTTCACCACTTCCTGGGCGTCAGGTTCTTCATCGGGCAGATAATTGATGGCAACATCCGCGCCCTCGCGCGCATACGCGATGGCGGCGGCACGGCCCATTCCGGAATCTCCACCCGTGATCAATGCACGGCGCCCATGGAGGCGCCCTGAACCCTTGTAGCTGGATTCGCCGTGATCCGGCTTCGGCTGCATCTTCGAGGCAAGCCCCGGCCAGGGCTGCTTTTGCTCAGGAAAAGGAGGCTTCGGAAATTTCGTGGTCGGATCGATAAGTTGTGCGTCCATAAGCAGTTTCCTCTGGATCAGGGCAGTGAATCGTGGAAGAACTATTTCTTGGCAGACTTTTTCTTCGGGACTTTCTTTCCAGCCTTGCGTGCCTCTGAGAGCCCGATTGCGATGGCTTGTTTGCGGCTCTTCACGGTCTTGCCGGAACGGCCGCTCTTGAGCGTGCCCTGCTTGCGCTCCTTCATCGCTTTTTCCACCTTTCGACCTGCCGCCTTGCTGTATTTTCTGGCCATTTTTCCTCCTAGTTTGTCATTGAGAGTGGTTGTTGTCCGCGTCGACGCTCTGCGCGATAGCATTGCTTTGCGATCGTTTGGTGGAGCGAGCGGTTGGTAATTCGGCATCATTCCAACCGCCGCCCAGCGACTTGACCAACAGGACACTGGCATCGAGCCGGCGCAATTGAATGTTCACCGCGGCGAGTTGCGCCTGCAGCGCCGCCGTTTCGGCGACGGATACCTCGAGGTATGTGACCGCGCCGGCGTTGTATCGATATTGCGCCTGCTGCAACGCCGTCGTCGTCGCGGCCACTGCGGCGGCCTGCGTATGCTCTTCTCGTTCGAGTTGCCGTTGGGCTGCCAAATTGTTTTCCACGTCCTGGTAAGCACTCAATACGCTGTTGCGATAATTGGCGACTTGCTCATCGTAGGCAGCTTTGGCGCGATCGCTCTGCGCCACCAACCGACCCCCTTGGAAGATAGGCAGCGTAACCTCAGGGCAGATGGACCAGAAACGGCTTGGTGCACTCAACCAGTTGTAGGAATGAACGCTGTTGTAGCCCGCCGAGCCCGTCAAACTGAATTGGGGAAAGTACGCGGCGCGCGCCACGCCGATTTGCGCGTTGGCCGACGCCACGCGTCGTTCAGCCTCCGCAATATCGGGCCGCCGCTCGAGCAGCGAGGAAGGCAATCCCGGATCGATCGCCGGCGGTACGCTGGCGGCCGCCAGAGGATTCACCGGCAGATGGTACGCGGACGGATTCACGCCTATCAACACCGCGATGGCGTGTTCAGTCTGGGCGCGAATCAAATTGTTGTCCGTCGCCTGGGTACGGGCCGTTTCGAGTTGTGCCTGCGCTTGGGCGAGATCGCTCAAGGGTATGGCGCCGCCGTCGAACAGATTCTGTTGCAATTTCACCGACACCTCGTAGTCCTCGACTGTTTTGTCCAGCAGTATCTGCTGGCGATCGCGGCTGCGCAGGCTGAAGTAGTCGGCGGCAAGTTCCGCCTGCACCGACAATTCGAGGGAAGCGAGATCTGCGGCACTCGCCTGCTGGGCTGCCTTTGCGGATGCGACCTCGTTGCGCACGCGTCCCCACAGATCGATTTCATAGGAGACATCCGCCTCCAAGTCGAAGTCATTGCCCACTGTCGGCGAACCCGGCAGAAATCGCGGCGAATTCGGCGATGTGCGGCCGCGCAGCGCGGACGCCTCTCCGTTGACTTGCGGGAACAGATCCGCGCGGGCAATGCGGGTGTCCGCGCGTGCCTGCTGCAATCGCGCAAAAGCCGCTTTCAGACTCTGATTCGCCTTATGCGAGGCTGTTTCCAGATCGTCGAGTTGGGGATCATTGAAAATACTCCACCAATCGCCGCGCGAGGCGGCATCGCGCGGCTCTGCGACTTTCCAGTCCTGCGATTCTTTGAAGGTCTGCGGCAGTGGCGCTGTGGTTGGCACCCGGTATGGGGGCGCGAACGAGCAGGCGGCGAGGCCGATGGCCGGGAGGAGGACGACCGCGGTTCGCCGCATCATGACTTGTTCTGAGCCGGCGATTGGCCGGGACCTTGCGGCTTCGGCGAAGGCGGGGGCGCAATTCGCACCGAGACGCCGTCCTCGATGGAGTCCGGTGGATTGACGACCACGGCGTCATCGTGCTCGATTCCCGCCAATATTTCGATGGTCTTGCCAAAGTCGCGCCCCTGGGTCACGGTCTTGAGTTTGATCTTATGATTCCGATCCACGGTCGCCACTTGCAGGCCATCGCGGAACAGGATGGTATTGGCCGGCAAGCGCATGGTCCGGGTGCTGTCGGGCAGCTTGAAATGTACCTCCGCATAAGCGCCCGGAAACAGCTCACCGTCGCGGTTGTCCAGTTGCAGTTCCACCTGCAGGGTACGCGCGGTGGGATCCAGCGCATTCGAGGTGCGCACGGTTTCAGCGGGGTAGGTCTTGCCGGGCCATTCGGCGAAGTGCAACTCGGCCTTCAATCCGGTGGTCGTCGCGATCGCATACGCCTCAGGTACTTGGGCGTACACGCGCAGCTTACGCACATCCGCCATGCGGAACAGCTCGCTGCCCGATGCCTGCCCGGCGTTGATGAGATCGCCGACATCCGTGTTGCGCGCGGTCACGACGCCGTCGAAGGGCGCGAGGACCCGCTTGAACGACTCCAGGTCTTGCAACCGATGCACATTCTCCGCCGCCGAGTCGGCGATGGCCGCCTTCGCCGCCGCATCACCGGCCTTCTCGTCCGCATCTTGTTTCGATACTGATTGCGTCTCGAGAAGCGTCTTCCAGCGCTCGTTGGTCGAGCGTGAGAGATCCAGGTTCGCCTTCGCGGTGGCAAGATCAGCCCTCGCCTGGCTGAGCTGCCTGTCGACTTCCGGCGTATCGATCTCCGCCAAAAGATCTCCTTTGTGCACGCGGCTGCCGATGTCCGTATGCCAGGTTTTGAGATAACCGTTCGTGCGCGCATAAATTGGCGCTTCTATGAAGGCTTGGACGATGCCGGGAAGCACCAACTCATCGCCGGCACCGGTGAGTTCGGGCGCGGCGGTCACGACCGTTATTTCCGAGTCTTCATGCGTGCGCTTGCTCAATTGCGAGCGCTCGTGCAGGCGCGCGGCCACACCCCAGATCGCGAGCAGGAAAGCCACCAGCAGCAGGATGATCAAAAACGTGCGCAGCTTTCTCTTCAAGGCTCGCTCCGCATTCGAATCAGCGGTTCGTACCGCGTTTTCAGCCACTGGATTTCTCTCCATGAACCCATGTGAATACCGTGGGAACGAAGAACAGGGTGGCGACGGTGGCGAATACCAACCCACCGATGACCGCGCGGCCCAGCGGCGCGTTCTGCTCGCCGCTTTCGCCCAATCCCAGAGCCATGGGTATCATTCCGATGATCATCGCCAACGCCGTCATGACCACCGGGCGCAGCCGCGTGAACCCCGCCTCCGACGCCGCTTCGGCGGCATTCTTGCCTTCCGCCATCTGCTCGCGCGCGAAACTTATCACCAACACGCTGTTCGCCGTTGCGACGCCCATGCACATGATCGCTCCGGTCAATGCCGGCACGCTGACGGTCGTACGTGTTACGAACAGCATCCATACGATTCCGGCAAGCGCGGCCGGCAATGCCGAAATGATGATCAACGGGTCCTTCATCGACTGAAAATTGACGACGATGAGCATGTACACCAGTACGATCGCACCCACCAATCCCAGCAACAGGCCCTGGAACGACTGCCGCATGGTCTCGACCTGGCCTTTCAAATGAAGGCTCGATCCCTTGGGTACGTCGTGCTCCGCCGCCTTCAATATCTTGCCGATCTGCGTCGCGACGTAGCCCAAGTCGGTCCCCTGCACGTCGCCGTAGATGTCGAAGGCCGTCTGCGCGTTATAGTGGCTCACCACCGATGGCGCGGTGCTGCGATGCATGCTGGAGATGCCGGAAAGGATCTGCGACGTGCCGCCTGCCGACGGTATGCTGCCCATGCTCTGGCTCAGCGGTGTATTGCCGAGGTCATTGAGCGAGGCAAGCAGATATTGCGGCGTTTGCGCCACGACGTTGTATTGTGTCCCGGTCTTCGGGTCTATCCAGAAGGACGGCGAGGTTTGAAAGCTGCCGGAGAGCGAGACCAGCATATTGGTCGCCACGTTCTGCTCGGTCAGTCCCAGAAGCTGCGCCTTGCTGCGATCGACGTCGACGTTGATCTGCGGATAATCATACGGCTGCTGCAGGTGCAAATCGACGGCGCCCGGTATCCCTTTTATCTTCTCGAGCAATTGGCTCGCCAGACGCTGATTGCCCTTGATGTCGGAGCCGACCAGCTGGATATCCAGCGGCGACGGAAGTCCGAAGTTCAAGATCTGACTGACGATATCCGCCGGCAAGAACTGAAAACTCGTGGACGGAAACGCGGCGGCGAGTTCGGAACGCAGGTCATCCTGGAAGCGCTCCAGCGATGAGTGCTTCTTCGCGAAATTGATGAAAATGTCCGCATCGCCCGGACCGACGGGCGCTGAAGTGCTGTAGGCTAGATTGATGCCGCTGTAGGGCAGCCCAAGATTATCCACGATGGATGTCAATTGGGCGGCCGGTACGATCCGGCGAATGACCTTTTCCACCGCATCGCACAGCACCGCCGTCTGCTCGATGCGTGTCCCCGTGCTGGCGCGAAGATGCAGCTTGAGCTGCCCCGCATCCACGTTGGGAAAGAAGTCCTGCCCGAGACCCGGGAGCGGACCCAATGGAAATGCCAACAAAGCGGTCGCCGCCATCGCGGCGAGGAATAAGAGTGCGAAGCGCACGCCGCCCTGAATCGCGATACCCAACAGCCGTCGATATCCGTCGCGCAGTTTTTCGAATCGCTGTTCGAATCCCTGCTGCAGCCGCACCAACCAGTTTCGCGACTGCTGGCGATCGCTGTTCTCATCCTTCTTTTGCAGCCAGAAATTGGCCAGCGTCGGGATCAGCGTGCGCGACAACAGGTAGGAGGCGAGCATCGCGAAAATGACGGCTTCCGCGAGCGGTACGAACAGGTATTTGGCAATTCCGGCCAGCAAGAACATGGGAACGAAGACGATGCAAATGGACAAGGTCGAAACCAGCGCGGGCAGTGCAATCTGCCGCGCCCCCTCCAGAATCGCCTCCTCGACGTCCTTTCCCTCCTCCAGGTGGAAGTTGATATTTTCGATGGTGACTGTTGCATCATCGACCAAAATGCCGACCGCCAGCGCGAGGCCGCCCAGCGTCATGATGTTGATGGTTTCGCCGAGCGCTGACAGGCAGGCGATTGATGCCAATATCGACAGGGGGATGGAAATGGTGATGATGAGCGTGCTGCGCCAGCTGCCGAGGAACAGCAGGATCATCAGCCCGGTGAGCGCTGCGGCGATGCTGGCTTCGCGGATCACTCCGGAAATCGCCGCCCTCACGAAAATGGACTGATCGCTCAGCGACACCACCTTCAAGTCAGGCGGCAAAGTCGCCTTGACCGGTATGAGCTTGGCATTGATGCCGTTGATGATGTCGATGGTGGAGGCGTTGCCCGTTTTTAGAATATTCATCAAGATGGCGCGTTTGCCGTCGACCCGCGAAATGCTCGTTTGGGGCGCGTACCCGTCACGCACGTGCGCGACATCGCGGACGTAGGTCACTGTCTGGCCGTTGGCGCGAATCGGCAGATCATTCAATTTGTCGATCTCGGTCGGACTCGCGTTGAGCTTGACGAAATACTCCTTCGAACCGATCTTTTCGGTGCCGGCGGGCAGAATCAGATTTTGCTGTCCAATCGCGTTTACGACATCGGCACCGGCCAAGCCACGCGCCCGCAACTGGCGGGGGTCGAGATCCACCTGGACCTGACGCTGCTTTCCGCCGAGTGGATAGGGAATCGATGCTCCTGCGACGGTGGCCATTTGCACGCGCAGTACGTTGTTCCCCAGGTCGAAGATCTCTTGTTCCGGTATCGTTTCGCTGGACAGCGCCAATTGCAGGATTGGGACGCTGGATGCGTTGTACGAGAGCACGAACGGCGGCGTGGTGCCCGGCGGCGAGGTCTGCAATTGCGTCTGCGATACTGCAATGATCTGTGCGAAGGAGAGATCCTGGTTGACATCGGGCTGAAAGAAATATTTGACCACGGACGTGCCGTTGACCGATTGCGACTCGGTATGTTCGACGTCATTGACGACGGTTTGCGCGCTTCGCTCGGAGGCCAGCACGATCCGGTTCGCCATCTCTTCCGGCAGCAGGCCCGTATATCGCCATATCACGGCCGCGATGGGAATCTTGATGTTGGGGAATATGTCCGTGGGGGTGCGCAGGATGGCGAATACGCCGAGAAACACGATCAACGCCGCCAGCATTAGAAAGGTGTAGGGTCGCTGCAGCGCTACTTTGACAATCCACATAAGGCGTAAAGTTACGACGGAATTCGTACCCTACGTTATCGGCTGCGCGCGGCGTCGGCTGTAATCCTCCTCTTACCGGGGACGGCAGCGGTGCGGCCAAGAACTAGCGGTGCGAGCGCGCCCGGCACAGCCGCGCGACGCGCGCGACCAGCAACTGCGGATCGATGGGCTTGATCAGGTGTTCTTGGAATCCCGCGGCCAGGGCTTCGCTGCGATCTTCCATGCGCGCGAACGCCGTCAAGGCGATCGCGGGCAGAACGTCCGGTCCATAACCACTTGTCCGCAGGTGGCGAAGCAATTGGTAGCCGTCCTGCTGCGCCATGCCTATGTCGCTGATCAGTATGTTGGCGTTGGCCGTTTTGACGCATGCCAATGCCTCGCCGGCGCTATGGGCCTCGATCACCGTCGCGCCGAGTTCGGTCAAAATACGTCGGGTCAGCGTGCGAGCATCCTCATCATCTTCGACGACCAATGCGCGGACGTCGGAGAAATCGAAACCGCGCAACACCTGGCTCTCGCTCAAGGTTGGCGCGGCATCGTTCCGGCTCAGCGGTATCTTGACGGTGAAGCGGGCGCCCTTTCCATGGCCTTCGCTGAATGCCTCGATGGATCCACCGAGCAGGTCGGTCAACTGCTTGACGATGGCCAGCCCGAGCCCCAAACCGCCATGGCTGCGCGTCGTGGTCGAGTCTTGTTGGCTGAGCCTTTCGAATATCCGCGGCAAAAATTCCGGGTCGATCCCCCTGCCCTGATCGCTCACGCTGACTAAGAAGGCATCTCCCTCTCGCTGCGCCGAGAGGTGGACTTCCGATCCGCGAAACGAGAACTTCACCGCATTGGTCAGAAGATTGGTCACGATTTGGTGCAACCGAGCCGGATCCGCATCCACCTTCAGCTTTTCATCACCGAACGTCGGCCTGATCGTCACGCCCAGGTCGCCGGCAGATTGGTTCACCACATCGAGCGCAGTCCGGACGATGGGATATGGGTCGATGGTCTCGGCGACCATGCGCATCTTGCCGAAAGTGATGCCGGCATGGTCCAGAAGATCGGCGATCATCTGAGCTTGGATTCTCGAATTGCGCTCGATGGCCTTGAGTCCGTCGCGCGTGGAATCCGACAAGTCCGGCTTACGGCTGAGCACGGTTGCCCAGCCCAGAATGGCGTTGAGCGGATTGCGCAGCTCGTGCGACAGCGTGGCGAGAAACTCTTCCTTCAATCGATTGCTGCGTTCCGCCGCGGCGCGCGCCGCCCGCTCGCTCTCCAGCAGCTGCTCGCGCGCCGTTTCCGCCTGTAAATGCCGGGTGATGTCGGTTGCAGTGAGAATGTTGACCCGTGAAATTCTCTCGGTGGCAATCTGCCACTCGACCTCCGCCGTACTGCCGTCCTTTCTGCGAATGCTGAGCTGCTTGGACCACCGGCCGCCAGGCGCCAAGTCGGCAAGGCTGCTCTCTGAAAGCCCTCCGGAGGATTCATTCACCACCATGTCGCCGGGCTGACCGACCAATTCGTCTGCGGTGTATCCGGTCAGCGCGCAATACGCTGGATTGACGCTCTCGTATCTGAACGCCTGATCCAAAATCGCGATCGCGACCGGAGCCAGATTGAACATGGTGCGCAGCTTCGCGTCGAGGCCCCGCCTGATGGTGTCCGCCTGACGCGCGAACAGCAATGTGCGCACGGTCGCAATCAAGACCGGCGGCTCCACGGGCCGCGTCAAGTAGCTGTCCGCGCCTGCTTCGAATCCTAGGGCGAAATCCGAGGAATTGGTAAAAGTCGCCGACAGATGCAGCACGGGCAGGCGCGCGGTTTCTGGATTCGCTCGAAGGCGCCGGCACACTTCGAACCCATCCATATCCGGGAGATTGACATCGAGCACGACAAGGTCGGCTTGCGGGGCGGCTGCGAGGGCGGCCGCTCCCGTGACCGCCTCCAATACTTCGTATCCGGCGGAGCGCAAAACCCGCGAAGTTGCATACAAAGCCGCAGCGTTGTCGTCGACTGCGAGAATGCGGATCGGATTCATGGCTTCACGTGTCGCTCGCGCCGTAGCGCAACGGAATGAATACCGAGAACTTGGATCTCTTGCCCAGTGCACTTTCCACCGAAACCGTTCCGCCGAGCAGCTCGGCAAATTTTTTGGCCAGCGAAAGACCCAGCCCCGTGCCGCGCAGACGCTTTTGGATCCTTGTGTCGATCTGAACGAAATCGGAAAACAACGCCGGCAGGTGCTCGGCGGCGATGCCGATCCCGGTGTCGGTCACGGCAAATTCCACCCTGTCGGCCGCCTGCACTTTTGCGGTCACACGCACCTCGCCGAACAGGTCCACCATGTCGAACCACTCGGGCGATATGGATATACGTCCCGCCTCGACTTTGGCCAGATCGAGCAGGTCGTCCACCATTTCCGTCAATTCCCGCACGCTGCCCTGAACGAACTTGATCTGCTTCTGCTGCTCCCCGGTCAGCGGACCGCCCATGCCGACCAGCAGAATGTCCGCGATGCTGCTGATCGATGCCAGGGGAGTTCGGAATTCGTGGCTCATGTAGGAAAGAAAGCGACTCTTGAGGTCGGCCGCTTCGCGCAGCTGGACGGCATTTTCGTCAAGCTCCGCGTACAGCGCGACTACACCCCTATTGGTCTCGTCGAGTTCGGTTCGCAGAAAATTCAATTCTGCCTGCTGCTTTGCAATCTGCGACTCAACTCGTCGATCTCGTGGCCCATTACCGCTGACATCCCACTACTATGGTCGCATCATCCCGCCGACGCACGAAATCTCGATACAAAACGCCGGCGATGATCGCGGGGTGCTTCATGTTCAATCCAGGATAGCTGTCCACGCTCCAGCGGCCCAATATGCCGTCCGAATGCATGACCATGCGGCTGCCACGCTTCCAATCATACTCAAATTGCTGGGATCTAAGCAGTTGCACGCCAAGGGTGCCGTTGTGGGACACCATACCGCGCGAACGCTCGCCCGTGAGCAAATGCCCGCTGATGTTGCCGACTCCGGCATAAATCACCTTGGACGCTTGAAGCTGCAGCACGGCGCAGGCCGCCGCAGCGCCCCTCCCTCCGCCAAGAGCGGTGTGTAAATTTTTCATCAGCATCGAAGGGGCCCCCAACGGCTCTTGTTTGAAGCGTTTCACCGCCTCGCCGGATGCGCGCGCTGCCAGAGGCCTGTGTCCAAGGCCGTCTGCGACCAGGATCGCGGTTTCGTCCGCGCTCCTGGCAATACACCACGCATCGCCGCACTCCACTTCGCCGGTGACCGCCGCACATATGGCACCGAACTCGAAGCCCGGCGTACTCGGGGTGTAACGTGTCGGTGGCGCCTGTTTGTTTGCAATCCGCGAAAGCACGATGCTGCCCTGACCAGGTCCCGAGAAGATGTCGAAGATGGAGGACATCCTGGCGACTGCGCCCAAGCCGTTGCCCGGCGTTCCCGCGGTCGAATAACCATCGCGTAAGCACGCATCCACATCCTTCATGCCCGGTCTCCGGTCGACCGCGAGGATCTCCAGTAATGCGTCTTGGTCGTCGCCCAGAACCTGTGCCAGCAGTTCCCCTGAGCCGGCGTGACGGACGAGGTTGGTCGCCAACTCGGTGGCTACCAAGCATGCACGCCCCGCCGGGGTCTCATCGAAGTTCGCGGCATCGGCCAATCGTTTGGCTGCCCGGCGGCATTCCCCAATATCGCTTTGTTCAGACACCGGTACCCGTACCTGGCACCCGCCGAAAAAGCGCAGGGTCATTTCCAACGCGTCACGGTCACCCGGGTTCCCGACCCGACGGTCGACTGAATATCGAACTCGTTGACCAAGCGGCGCGCTCCCGTCAA
>Ga0302325_10025352_pt1 | contig 12321 bp, 12 predicted proteins | sample Palsa_T0_2_FD_201948 | JGI IMG/M metagenome (GOLD analysis project Ga0302325, IMG submission 201948) | Peat permafrost microbial communities from Stordalen Mire near Abisko, Sweden - Palsa_T0_2 | ecosystem: Environmental > Terrestrial > Soil > Palsa > Peat permafrost | place: Sweden: Abisko...
GTTCCAGCATCATTTTCTTATGCTCGGCTTCAAGGGCGGCGCGATCGGCGGCGGTGCGGCGATGCTGTTGTTCGGCTGCATCGAAGCGGCGCGAGCCTGGCTGTCGGGGACGCCGAGCGGGGATGAAGCTGCCGCACTGTTCGGCAGCCTCTCCATCGGCGTCGACGGCTATTTGGCAATCGTCGGTCAGATTGTTGTGATGGCGGTGGTGACGGCACTGGTTTCCCGTTACACCGTGAGCCGGACGCTTGCCGCCATCGATTAGAAATTCAGTAGCGCGCGGGGGACGCACGCGACCATGCAGAGCCTCAGGACCGCGGTAAGAACGCGACGCATACGGTCGCTCGCGCTCAAGCTTGGAATCCTGGGCATCGTCGCGCTTGTCATCGGCTTCTGCGCATTCGTATGGTTCCTGCCGGAAGAGCAGATCCCGATCGCCCAAAATGCGGACGGCATTGTGGTGCTAACCGGCGGCGCCTCGCGCGTCACCGACGCGCTCGAACTGCTTGCTACCGGCCGCGGCAAGCGGCTGCTCATCACCGGCGTCAATCCCGGCACGACGACCGCCGATATTGCGCACCAGACCGGCAACTACGAGCGCCTTTTGGGGTGCTGCGTCGATCTCGACTATTCCGCGCTCAATACCCTGGGCAATGCCGTGCAGTCGCGGATTTGGGCCAACGACCATAATTTTCGTTCGCTCATCGTCGTGACGTCGTCCTATCACATGCCACGCGCGCTCGCTGAACTGGCCCATCAGCTTCCCGACGACACGCTCATCCCCTACCCTGTCGTCTCCGACCGTTTGCGGATCGAGCCGTGGTGGTCGAATAGCGACACCACCAAGCTGGTGCTCTCCGAATATCTGAAATACCTTTTTGCCAAGGTGCGCATGCGATTTGAGTCGGCCAGCATCGACGACGGCCGCCGTGTGGCGGACGCGCGCAAATCATAATTTCTGCAACAGGTTTGCCTTGTCCCGATCAACGATCATCATCGCCCGATCGCTCCTGTTCAATATCCTGTTCTATCTGAACCTGATCGTTCACATGATCGTCGCGTTGCCGACGCTTGTGCTGCCTTATCCGATCCTGCGCGAATTTATCCGCTCCTACGGCGTGACCAGTCTTTGGCTGCTGCGCGTGATCAGCGGCATCAAGGTCGAATGGCGCGGCCTCGACAATATTCCAAAGGGCTCCTGCATCATCGCCTGCAAGCATCAGTCACTATGGGAAACCTTCGCGCTCTACGCCGTGCTGCGCGATCCGATCTACATCCTCAAGCGCGAACTGATGTTGATTCCGCTGTTCGGCTGGTACACTTGGAAAGCGCGGATGATCCCGGTCGATCGCAGCGCCGGCCTGTCGGCCCTTACAAAGATGACGGCGCGTGCGCGTCAGGAACTCGAACGTGGCTGCGAGCTTGTAATCTTTCCCGAAGGGACGCGCCGCCTACCCGGCGCCGAGCCGGTTTACAAGCCCGGCATTGCATTTCTCTATAGCCAGACCAATGTGCCCTGCGTGCCGATAGCGCTCAATTCGGGACTGTTCTGGCCGCGCCGCTCGCTGCGCCGCAGGCCCGGTACAATTCTCGTCCAAACTCTTCCGCCTATTCCACCGGGTCTCGACCGCAAGGTATTTTTCGCGCGCCTGCAAAGTGTGCTGGAGGAAGCCACCACAAAACTGGTCCAAGAATCCGGACAAGAATCAGGAGCTGGTAACGGCTGACGATTCGGATTCGTGCACGCCTTTGAGCCGCTCGGCGACCAGATGGAGCTCGGTTTCGCGATAGCCGAGCGCTTCGAGGGCACGGACGGTTTCGATCACATAGGCCCGATTGTTGCCGGAGCGGCCGTGACCTTGCCGGACATAATGAACGCTTTCGTCAACCGAGAGACGTCCGGCATATTGCACGTGGCCGCGGTCGACCGCGTAGCACAATGCGCGCACCTGCCGCCGCGTTTCGTCCTCGAGCGCGATCCGCCGCATGGTCTCCAGATAAACGCTGGTGACCTGCTCGCGCTCGCGAAGATAAGCGATAGTCTCTTCGCGCTTTGCAGCAGCGACGCGATAGGCGACGCCCCGGCACATGCCGCCGCGATCGAGACCCATCACCAGGCCGGGCTTTTCCGGCGTGCCTCGATGCACGAACGAATACACGCAGAGCGCCCGGTGCATGCCGATCAGCTTGGCCGGTACCCGTTCGAGGGCATCGAAGCCCGGCCGCCACATCAACGAACCGTAGCCGAACACCCAGAGATCGCCGCGTTCATGCACGCCGGCTGCTTCCATTGTCCGCGTTGACTCCTGCTTACAGTTCCGCTCGCCTAACAGGAGGAGGCAGGCGGCACAATGGCCGGGATGACGCGTTATTCCGTCGTTGAAACGCCGCAGTCGAAAGGCGACAAAAGACCATGCAGGGCGAATCTCCTCTTAATATGATGCGGCCGCCGCGGCCACGGCAGCGTCAGGGCGCGCCGGCGCCGCCCCGCCGCCGGATCTGGCCGATCATGCTGTCCGTGTGCGTCATTATAGTGCTGGCGGGCGGCTGGTGCTGGCTTTGGTATTATGCGGCATCGAAAGCCGATCGCACGCTGTCAGGCTGGGTACAGCGCGAAGCCGCCGCCGGCCGGGTCTATAGCTGCGGCTCGCAGGACATTACCGGGTTCCCGTTCCGCATCCAGGCCCACTGCGTCGAAGCCGGCGCACAGATCAACAGCAATCAACCGCCGTTTACCGTCAACGCCAGGGACATCACCTTCGCGGCACAGGTCTATCATCCGACCCGGCTGGTCGCGAACGTCACCGGCCCGCTGACATTGTCGATTCCAGGACAGCCGCCGAGCTTCACCGCCAACTGGACGCGCGCGCAGATGACCGTCAGCGGCCTGCCGCCTGCGCCGGAAAGTGTGAGCGTCTCGGTCGACAATCCGAAAGTCGATCAGTCCGTCAACGCAAGCACGACGACGATATTCACCGCCGACTCCGCGGACGTGCAAAGCCGGATAATCAGCGGTTCGGCAGTCAATAATCCGGTGATCGATACACTCGTCCGCTTTGCTGCGGCCACGGCGCCAACGGTGCATCCGCTGCTCGCCGGGCCGGTGCAGGGCGATATCGATGCGGTGTTCAAGGGCTTCAAGGATCTCGCGCCCAAGCCATGGGCGCAGCGTTTTCGGGAAATGCAGGCAGCCGGCGGCAGCATCGAGATCAAGCGGCTACGCCTTGAGCGCAAAGACTCAATCATCGTCGGTGAAGGCGAATTGACGCTCAACCCCGACGGCAAGGTCGAAGGCCTGATCCGGGTGGCGATTTCCGGCGTCGAAAATATCGTGCCGCAACTGGGCATCGATCGCGCCATCAGCCGCGGTATCGGCCGACTGTCTGGCGACAAAGACACATCGCAGGGCCTCAATATGCTTGACCAGTTGATGCCGGGGCTCGGCGGCGCAATCCGCAGCACGGCAACCGCCAGCGTGATCGACAGCCTCAACAAAATGGGTCAGCCGGCCGCGATCGACAACAAGCCGGCGATCATGCTGCCGCTGCGTTTTTCCGACGGATCGTCCTATCTCGGTATGATCCCGCTCGGCGACGTGCCGCCGCTGTTTTGATTATTTCTGTCGGTCGGCGTGCCAACCCACCCGCGCGTCAGGAACGGCATCGGTCGACGCAAAGTATGGCTTGATGTCGAGCAGCGGCGTGCCGTCGAGACAGTCGAGACCGATAACCGAGAGCTTGTTGCCGTCGAGACCGACAAGCTTCACGACTGAAGCCGCGATCGGATTGGGCCGCACAGGCGAACGCAGCGCAAAGGTGCCGCGCTGTTCGGCATAGTGGCGCGGCGCCTGCACGAGCAGATCGCGGCGCGCCTTATCCATCCAGTACAGCACCAGCACATGGCTGACGGTCTCGAGACCTTTGAGCCCTTCCGCCCACCGGGCATCGAGTTCGATGGTGCAAACCGCATCCGACTCCCTACCGTTCTTTGGGCAAACGTCGCGGCTATGCCACGGCGTGTGGATGCGGCCGATAAAATAAAGGGAAGCATCGAAGCGATCGGGCAGATCGACCGCGACCTCGCCTTTCCGCAGACCGAAAGGGTTGTCCGGCGCTTCGGCGTTCGAAACGGTCTTTGTCATAAAGCGAAGGTTCGCACAGGCCGGAGCAACGCCGCTAGCCTCGGGTCGGGAGGTTTCCTTTAAACGTCGTCCCACCCCATATATTGGGATTCGTCCCACCCCATCTTGCCAAGGGTATTATATACTTGACGCATACTTTTAGAGGGCAGACGATGGCTGGGCATTCCAACTGTGGGGGATCTGCCCAATGATTGACCGCTATACCAAAGGTGTTTTGACAGTGATCGCTTTAGCGCTTGTAGTGCTTGCGGTCCAAAACAGCGTCCGTTTTGCCAGAGCCGTCGAGTATAACGACGCCTGCGGAACCGTGACGCATCCACCGTGCCAAGTTACGTGGTCGATGGCGATGCCGGTCAGGGTTTCAAACTGAGACTAGTTATTGTGGTATTCAGCCTTTTCGCGCCAGCGTTTGGCTGCGGCCCCCGGCGTGCTGTCCTGAGTTTCGTAGTCTTTGCCAAGGTATTCGCCCCTTGCGACCCAGACGCTTTTTGACTTCTGGGTGACCGTAACGTCGCACGGCTTGTCCCAGACGCGGACCCGGATGACTCTCTGCTGAACGCCGGTCATTTTTGATCCGGCTTGCGCGGCTCCGGTGCCTGTTTCGCCAGCCGCCCAATAAGGCGGTCGCCATCGTCGCTTTCCTTGTCCGCGCCGATCTTCCGGGCGGTCTCAATGAACCGCTCGGATTGGGTCTTGTCGTCGGGTTTGGCTTGGCGGGCCTTAGAGTCCTTCATTGAACTGTAATCCTCGTTATCCCCGCTATCCCCGTGGATTCGCTTGTGTTGTGCCGGGGTAATACTACCACGCCTTGTGACTAGATTCCGAATAATGGCATAACAAGCACCCCACTGATTCGATCAATGGGGTGCTCTCTTATGGGGGGCGTGGTGAAACTGGCAAACACAGCGGACTTTAAATCCGCCGCTCGCAAGGCTTGTGGGTTCGAGTCCCACCGCCCCTACTCTAGGAAGGCTCCGTCTGGTCCGGCGGAGCCTTCCGCCTTTTCAGGCTACCGAGGTGATTCGGTCGTGTCGAATCTCCCAAATCGGGCTCCCCAATGCAAGACTAATAAGGCACTTTTAAGTGACTTATTAGTCTGGAGCGCACAGTGGCACCGATGGGGCGACCCCCAAAAGAGGGGGAAACAGAGACTTTCAAGCTAACAGTCCCGAAGCCGCTTCACGCCTATCTGCTGAAACTGGCACGAGAGAGCTTTGCGGGAGCCACTGTGGGCGAGGTGGTAAACCACTTGCTCAAACTGAAAGTCGCAGAGTTGGGAGCAAAGCTTAGCGTGCCCGAAATTGCGCCCCAAATCAGCGACGATGACGCCACGGGAAACCCGGAAGGGTGAGTTGCCGCGCTTGATTCCGATATTCGGTCGTTTACGAGCGGTAAGTTAGCCGCTTACCGACGATGCCCTTTAGCGCGTTGTCAGCGCGCTCAGCATCCTCGATGCCAAGGCCAGCGCGGTTGTTGTAGCGGAAGTCAAACTCCGCCACGTAGCGGTGAAGGTGCTGCTCGCTGCAATGCTGGTAAGTGCCGCGCATGCCACGCTTGAAGATGCTGAACACGCCTTCAATCGTGTTGGTGGTCACATCATCGTAGGCGTACTCGCCCGCGTCGTGGTTCACCATTTCATGCTGGGCGATGCCGAAACGGCTACGCTTGTAGTAGGCAGCGGTATCGGTCATGAGCCTGCTATCGTGATGCACGTTGCGGCGAATGATCTTCTCGACGCTCTGGCGGTTCACGCGCTCCATCACGACTGAGCGGATTGCTCCGCCGCGCTCGACAAGGCTCATGACGGCCATCTTGTGGCCGACGCCCGTGCGCTTTTTGAAGCCCTTGCGGTTCACGAAAAATGTCTCGTCGGCTTCTACGATTTTTCCCGGTCCGCCAATCTGACCTTTCGGCGCGTCGCGCATTGCTTCGCGCAAACGGTGCGACATGAACCACGCGGTTTTGTAGGTCACGCCAAGAGTGCGGTGCAGTTGATGGCTGCTGATCCCCTTCTTGCTCGACGCGAGCAAATGGGCTGCCTGAAACCACTTGTGCAGCGGAACCTTGCTGTCCTCGAACACGGTGCCGACCTTGCAGGTGAATTGCTTTTTGCAGTCCCCGCAGCGGCGCAGGCCAACGCGCCCGCCCTTGACCGGCGTAATGCGATCTACCCCGCCGCAATGCGGGCAAACCGGCCCATTTGCCCACACAATCGCCTCTAGCCGGGCGAAAGCTGCGGCCTCGTTATGGAAGTGGGCGGCACTCAAAAGGCTCATGGTCTAACTCCTTGAATCCTAAGCTAGACCATCGAAATGTATGTGTCAAGTATACAATCCCCCTTGCCAAATTCGGCTTAATCGCATAAAGATATCTTTATGTGTAATCTGACTATCAGGTTTGGCAGCCGTGGACACTGAACCGCTTTCATTCCCCGATCTCACCGCGATGCTGAAAGCTGCAGGTGAATCAACGCGCTTGCGCATTCTGGCGCTGCTTGCCGAAGCCGAACTGACGGTCTCGGATCTCACGGAAATCCTGCGCCAATCGCAGCCTCGGCTGTCCCGCCACCTGCGGCTTTTGGCGGAAGCCGGTCTGGTTGAGCGCTTCCGCGAAGGCTCATGGGCCTACTTCCGCATGGGCGAGAACGGGAGCCAAGCCGATGTCGCACGCGCCATGATCAGCCGGCTCGACGCCGCCGATCCGGTCATTGCCCGCGACCGCGAGCGGCTTGCGGCGGTCCGCACCGCTCGCGCCACGACGGCACAGAGTTATTTCCGGCGTCACGCCGCCGAGTGGGATCGCATCCGCAAACTGCATGTCGCGGACACGGCGGTCGAAGAAGTCATCCGCACCGCCCTTGCCGACAAGCCGATCCGGTCACTGCTTGACCTCGGCACCGGCACCGGCCGCATGCTCGAACTGTTCGCAGCAGATATCGAGCGCGGCCTTGGCCTCGATCTGTCGCTGGACATGCTGGCGATCGCGCGCGAGCAGCTGGATCGCGCCGGCTTGAAGAACTGCAGCGTGCGCCAAGGCGACATCTACGACCTTGCTTTGCCGCGAGACTCATTCGACGTCGTTATCGTCCACCAGGTCCTGCACTTCCTCGATGATGGGCCGCGCGCGATCCGCGAAGCGGTGCGCGTATTACGCCCCGGCGGCCGCCTTCTGGTCATCGATTTTGCGCCACACAATCTCGAATTCCTGCGCGATGAACATGAGCATCGCCGGCTTGGTTTCGCCCCCGAGACGGTCACGCAATGGCTCGAAGCCGCCGGCCTCGACATCGTACGACAGCAAACGTTGTCGCCGGGGCCGCAAGGCAAGATCGCGGTGTCGCTTTGGCTTGCCCGCGATCCGCGCATCGTGCTGGCGGCTCCGAAGGCGCGCGAGGTGGCTTGATGAGTGCTTCACGTATCGGTGTCTCGTTCGAGTTTTTCCCGCCGAAAACCGCGGAGATGGAACAGGCGTTGTGGGAGGCGATCAACCGCCTCGCGCCGTTACAGCCGAATTTTGTCTCGGTGACCTATGGCGCCGGCGGCTCGACCCGAGAGCGCACCCATTCAACTGTTAAACGCATCCTCGCCGAGACGATGCTGACGCCGGCGGCGCATCTGACTTGCGTAGGTGCGACGCGCGAAGATGCCGACGCGGTGATCGGCGCCTATGCACAGGCTGGCGTACGCCACATCGTGGCGCTGCGCGGCGATCCGCCGGACGGCGCCGGCCAGCGTTACGCACCGCACCCTGACGGCTACCGGAATGCCGCCGATCTCGTCGCCGGCATCAAACACGTAGCCGACATCGAAGTGTCGGTCTCCGCCTATCCGGAAAAGCATCCCGACAGCATCTCGGTTACTGCCGACATCGACATGCTAAAGGCCAAGGTCGACGCGGGCGCGACGCGCGCGATCACCCAGTTCTTCTTCGAGAACGACCTTTATTTTCGTTACCTCGATCGCGTGCGCGAGGCCGGCATTGATATTCCCATCGTGCCGGGAATTTTGCCGGTGCAGAACTTCAAGACCACGCGAACCTTCGCGGCGCGCTGTGGCGCGTCTATTCCGGCATGGCTCGCCGATCGCTTCGACGGCCTCGACGATGATGCCGCGACCCGGAAGTTGATCGCCGCAGCCGTCGCCGCCGAGCAAGTGCTGGATCTTGTCGATCGTGGTGTGACCGACTTCCACTTCTACACCATGAACCGCGCCGATCTGGTTTACGCGGTCTGCCATCTGCTCGGACTTCGGCCGGGAAAGGATCTCGGCGCACGCGCGCCGCTGCAGCCTGAAACGGAGCGCGCGTAGCCGATGCTGAAGTCTGCGTCCCAAACCGAAGCGACGCTGCGCCAGATCGCGGCTGAGCGCATCCTGGTGCTCGACGGCGCGATGGGTACCATGATCCAGGCGCTCCGCCTCGATGAGCAAGGCTTTCGCGGTGCGCGCTTCGACGCCTGGAATCGCGAGGTTCGCGGCAACAACGATCTGCTCATACTGAGCCGGCCGGACGCCATCCGCGCCATCCATCTCGCCTATTTCCGCGCCGGCGCCGACATCGTCTCGACTAATACGTTTTCCTCGACGCGCATCGCCCAAGCCGACTACGGTATGGCGGAGATCGCTTACGAGCTGAATCTCGAAGGCGCCAACCTCGCGAAAGAAGCGGCTAAGCAGGCCGAGGCCGAGGACGGCAAGCAGCGCTTTGTCGCCGGTGCGATCGGTCCCACCAATCGCACCGCATCGATTTCGCCCGATGTCCTCAATCCAAGCTTCCGGTCCGTCACATTCGACGAGTTGCGTATCGCCTATACCGAGCAGGTGCGCGGGCTGCTCGATGGCGGCGTCGATACGCTGCTGATCGAGACCATCTTCGATACGCTTAACGCCAAGGCCGCGATCTTCGCCATCGCCGAAGAGCTTGATGCTCGCGGCATCGACGTGCCGGTCATGATCTCCGGCACCATCACTGATCGCTCTGGTCGTTTGCTGTCCGGGCAAACTCCGGAAGCGTTCTGGAATTCAGTGGCGCATGCCGCACCGCTGTCAGTCGGATTGAACTGCGCGCTCGGCGCCAAAGAGATGCGCGCGCATATCGCCGAACTCAGCCGCGTCGCCGATACGCTGATCTGCGCTTATCCAAACGCCGGCCTGCCCAACGAATTCGGCTACTACGACGAAAGTCCGGAGGATATGGCCGCGCTGATCGGTGAATTTGCCGGGTCCGGCCTGGTCAACATCGCCGGCGGCTGCTGCGGCACGACACCCGATCATATCCGCGCCATTGCCAAAGCGGTGGCCGGCAAGAAGCCTCGCGCAATCCCTGAAATTCCGCCGCGCCTGCGGCTCTCCGGCATGGAAGCTTTCACGCTGACGCCGGAAATCCCGTTCGTAAATATCGGCGAGCGCACGAATGTCACCGGCTCGGCGCGCTTTCGCAAGCTGATTACCGCCGGCGATTACACCGCCGCGCTCGCGGTGGCGCGAGAGCAGGTCGAGAACGGCGCGCAGATCATCGACATCAACATGGACGAAGGCCTTCTCGATTCCGAAAAAGCGATGACGATCTTCCTTAATCTGATCGCGGCGGAGCCTGACATCGCGCGCATGCCGATCATGATCGATTCGTCGAAGTTCTCGGTGATCGAAGCCGGCCTGAAATGCGCCCAGGGCAAGTGCGTCGTAAATTCGATCTCGCTCAAGGAAGGCGAGCCGGCGTTTATCACGCACGCCAAATTGGTGCGCCGCTATGGCGCTGCCGTGGTGGTCATGGCGTTCGACGAGACTGGCCAGGCTGACACGCTCGCTCGCAAGACCAGTATCGCCAAGCGCGCCTACGACATTCTGGTTGATCAGGTCGGTTTCCCGCCGCAGGACATCATCATCGATCCGAACATCTTTGCCATCGCTACCGGCATGGAAGAGCATAACGGCTATGGCGTCGCCTTCATCGAGGCGGCGAAGTGGATCAGGGAAAATCTGCCCGGCGCCCACATCTCCGGCGGCGTATCAAATCTCTCGTTCTCGTTCCGCGGCAATGAGCCGGTGCGGGAGGCGATGCACTCGGTGTTCCTCTATTACGCAATCAAGGCCGGCATGGACATGGGCATCGTCAATGCTAGCCAGATGGCGGTGTACGACGATCTCGATCCGGAGCTGCGTGAAGCGTGCGAAGACGTTGTGTTCAATCGCCGCGACGATGCGGCCGACCGGCTGCTGGCGCTTGCCGAACGCTACCGCGGCCCCGGCAAAGAAAAGAAGGAAGCCGACCTGTCCTGGCGCGAAATGCCGGTCGAGAAGCGGCTGTCCCACGCCCTGGTGCACGGCATCACCGATTTCATCGAAGTCGACGTCGAGGAAGCACGCCACAACGCACCGCGCACGCTCGCAGTGATCGAAGGTCCGCTGATGGACGGCATGAACGTCGTCGGCGACTTGTTCGGATCAGGCCGCATGTTCCTGCCGCAAGTCGTCAAGTCGGCGCGGGTGATGAAGCAGGCCGTCGCTTGTCTGATGCCCTACATGGAGCAGGACAAGGACGGCCGCGCACATTCATCGTCGAATGGCAAGATCGTGCTCGCTACTGTCAAGGGCGACGTCCACGATATCGGCAAGAACATCGTCGGCGTCGTGCTCCAGTGCAACAACTACGACGTGATCGATCTTGGCGTCATGGTGCCGGTGGAGAAAATCCTCAAAGCCGCGATCGAAGAGCGGGCCGATATCATCGGACTGTCGGGCCTGATCACACCGTCGCTCGACGAAATGTGCCACGTCGCCGCCGAGATGGAACGGCAGGGCTTCGATGTGCCGCTGCTCATCGGCGGCGCAACCACCAGCCGTGTACACACCGCAGTAAAGATTCATCCCAATTACCGGCGCGGACAGACGGTCTATGTCAACGACGCCAGCCGCGCCGTCGGCGTCGTGTCGTCGCTGTTGTCGCGCGACGCGCGCGAGCGCTACATCAACGACACCCGCGCCGAATATGCACGTATCGCCAGCGCTCATTCGCGCAGCGAGGACGCCAAGCAACGACTATCGCTGGCTGATGCCCGCGCCAATGCGTTGAAGCTCAACTGGTCGGGCAATTATCGTCCGCCGGTACCGCAGCGCATCGGCACGTTCACGCTGAACAATATTCCGATCCGTGAGCTGATCGAGATCATCGATTGGACGCCGTTTTTCTCAACCTGGGATCTCACTGGAAAATATCCGTCGATCCTCAACGACGCCAATGTCGGTGAAGCGGCACGCAGCCTGTTTGCCGACGCTCAAGCAATGCTCAAGCAAATCGCCAACGAGCGCTGGTTCCAGGCCAGCGCGGTGTTTGGGCTGTGGCCGGCCAACAGCGAAGGCGACGACATTCTGGTCTTTGCCGACGAGGCGCGCGTGAAGCCGATAGCGAACTTGCACACGCTGCGCCAGCAGCTTGCCCGCCGCGAAGGCCGCGCCAATGTCGCGCTTGCCGATTTCATTGCGCCGCGCGCCAGCGGACTTGCCGACTATATCGGGACGTTCGCAGTCACCGCCGGCATCGGCGAGCAGGCCGTGGCCGATCGTTTCAAGCATGCCAACGACGACTATTCCGCAATCCTCGCCAAGGCGCTGGCCGACCGCCTCGCCGAAGCGGCCACGGAATGGCTGCACAAGCGTGTGCGCAGGGAGTTCTGGGGTTATGCCCCCGACGAAACCTTGAGCAACAGCGAACTGATCGCGGAGAAATACCGCGGTATTCGCCCCGCTCCCGGTTATCCGGCGCAACCTGATCACACAGAGAAGGGCACGCTATTTACGCTGCTCGATGGTGAGAAGAACATTGGCGTGAAGCTCACGGAGAGTTTCGCGATGTGGCCCGGCGCTTCGGTGAGCGGACTCTATTTCAGTCATCCCGAAAGCTATTACTTCGGCGTCGGCAAGATCGAACGCGATCAAGTCGAGGATTATGCGCGGCGCAAGGGCATGACCTTGAACGAGATGGAGCGCTGGCTGGCGCCGGTTCTCAATTACGATCCACTCGTGGCAGTCCGTACCGCAGCGGAATAGGAATTCTATTGCACCCGCGCGATCGCCCGCTCGACAAACAGTGCTGCTTCCAGCGCCGCGCGGTCGCGGCCGAAGCGACCGACGATCTGGATGCCGAGCGGTAATTCACCATCGCTCATGCCGGGAACGTTGACGCAA
>Ga0302325_10025353_pt1 | contig 12321 bp, 10 predicted proteins | sample Palsa_T0_2_FD_201948 | JGI IMG/M metagenome (GOLD analysis project Ga0302325, IMG submission 201948) | Peat permafrost microbial communities from Stordalen Mire near Abisko, Sweden - Palsa_T0_2 | ecosystem: Environmental > Terrestrial > Soil > Palsa > Peat permafrost | place: Sweden: Abisko...
TCCCGCGCAAATCACGGGATCAAGCATCCAACCGGCAATCAATACCACGATGCCTGCCGGCCCTTGCACGCTTAGAAACTGGCCCGTTGCTCGCTGCGCTATGCGACGCACCAAGACCTTACGGCCGAAATATGGATGATACCGGTAGTAGACTTCCAATTCCTGCCCTACATGGGCAGAATGAACGGGCAATGACTGCAGGTCGGCGTACCCACTTTCTTCGTCGCTTTCATAAAGATTACAGATACTGCCGAATGTGCCGTTGAACTTGGGTTTCAGGCGTTCCTTATCGCCGCTAGTTCCTTCCTCCAGCCATCGCAGCATCGCGTCCTGCTCGCGGCGGCAGATATCTTCGATTTTCTGTATCGCGCTTGTGTCGGAAAGATCGACATGGATACGCACAGTTGCCGGACTATAATCAGCCAACAGCGGGGTCTCGTCCTTGGCCCAGTAGAGATCCACGCGGTCCTTGCGTTTGATCTGCTTAAGCCCCGGAGCACTGACTGCGACTTCCCTACCCGCGATGAGAACCGTCGCTGATCGGTTTCGCGTCGTCACGGACCGAAATTATCCGGCCCGTCGTCCGGATAATCCTCGTCGAAGGTCGTGAGGCCCTCACGACGGTCAAGGAATTTCAATACAGCGGGCATATAATACAGGCCGCATACCGTGGAACGGCGCGCAGGCATACCCTGTCGCTGGAAGAACCGGCGCACATTTGGCCAGCTATGAGCTTCCTCCCCGAGCACGATCTCTGCCAGGAGCCCATCGTCAACGTAAAGCGGCGTGGGGACAATCAACCCACTCGCTCCGACCGCGCGATATTGCAGACCTTTGGCCATCTCGTTCTCCAGTGGACCTAATATGCCACTGAATTTTGAGAATCACAATAGGTCCACTGACCGCCGAAATAGTGTATGGTTAATGCTAGCGCGATTCGGAGATCGACTTGGTCACATCCATTCAACTGGCCGACATCGTGGGAGATGCCATGGGTATCCCTCGGGAGAGCGCTCAGCTTCACCTGAAAACGATCAGGGCTGGAGGTCAGATTTCTTTCAAGGGATACGGCCGCGCCGCCGCCGACATGACGGCCCTCGATGCGGCTCGACTGCTCATAGCCTCGACGGCCAGCACCTTCGCGAAAGACTCGATGGACATGCTGGAACGGTTCGCGCACCTCAAGCACTTGGGGCGAAGAAGCACCAATTTGACGTTGGAAAGAGCCCTCGAAAAGCGCATCGATGAACTGCCCATGCACGTGCCGTCAGAGGACGACGCAAAGGAAAGAGTGCAATCACGGCGCCCGTTCGGGTCGCGGCGACTGGCGGAAGATGCCCTACAGCTTTTTGAACCGATCGGAGCAAAGACCGACGAGCTCCCAAGGTACGCTGTTCTGCGGTGGCTTACTCCTGATGGTCACAGCAATCTTCTTCGGTTTGGACCTGAGGGCCAGAGGGAGGCGCTCCAGGCGATACCGAACGAACAGGTAACCGATACAATCCGGGATATACTGCAGCGGTACTCCGACCACCGTCTTTTCCAGGTCAGGATTCTCGAAAGAGCAGCGCTGATTGATGTGGCTGCAGCGCTCAAAGGAGTGCCACCGTCTTACGGTAACGCTTATGGTAACACTCGGTAACAAGAGCCATCGATGACGTCTAAGTCATTGATAAATGGCGCGCCATTCGGAATAAAACTGCGAACTCTTATGTTATTGAAATTGCAATTTAATTTTTTGACGAACCGGCAAGGCTGGGTGTCCGGCTACGGCTTTTGACCTTTCTGAGGGTGCGGCGGCAATCGAAGCGTAGAGCATTCGAGCGGTCAGGAAGGAAGGCCACGAAAGGATACACTACTCGCGGCGCGGCGCTGCGCTTCGCGGACGCGCAGCGCGACCGCCGACGCCAGCGGCTCGACCAACAGATATTGTCATTCGCAGCGGCGACAGCTCCGGCTGAAGCTCACGATAACAGCGCATGTCGTGCTTTTCGCCGTCACCCGCCGCGACAGTGGCGCGGCGCCCGTCAGCAAGAACTCGAGTTCATCGAGACCGCAGACATACCGGACCGGGATTTTCCATCATCAGCAGATCACCCCTGCCGCCGCAGCTATGGCATTTCCATTCGCTGTTCAACTGCAGGATCACCACCAGATCCGGAGCACGGCTCGCCTTCTCTGCCAAGCATTCGCGCTTCTGCCCGGAAAGCGCTTGCGAAATCCAATGGGTCCGGGACGTCGCCTTGATCGCCGGGTCCCCGCTCCGGCTGATGGGTTTTTCGCTTTCGATCAACCCATCCCGTACCCTTCGGGGCTATCGGCGCTGGTCAATTCGAATTCGGGAGGTTGCTGTTCCGCGAATCACTACGCATCGCTAATAATAGCGACTGGCTGCCGGCCCAACTCGGAGCGTTCCATGGCCCTTTCTCTTGCGCAACAGCAGCCCACACTGCCTTGGGACGGCGCGATGCGCTCGACGCGCGACGATATCCTTCTCCGGTATCTTCGCCTGCGGGAAATCTCCAAGAGACTTCATGAGGAAGTTCTCAATTGCGTATCCGGCGACAGACTGCTGGATCACGCGCGTCGGCTCGGATTGACACGAGGAAAGACGTTGCTTCTCGAAGACATGGAAGAGATGTACTACGTCTACGATCTTGCCGTTTACACCGCGCCCGCGGGTCGTTCGCGGGCGATCGACCGTTACGCGAAGTCCGCCAACTTCGACGCGCAGTCTGACGAGCGGCTGATGCTGGACGCGATGCGCGCATCGCAGTTTGCCATACTCCTGATCGAACGGCGTCACGATACGGTGGGCCTGATCGCCACCGACATTCTCCGCAACTCCAAAGTATGGCTGCTCGACGTCGGGCTTGAGAGTTCGATGGACGATGGAGAATTGATTGCTACCAGGCTGCTCACCCCCGGGAAGTTCTCGATGACCGCCGGCGTCAATATTCCATTCGGAATCGAAATGCTCGAACCGATTTGCATATTGCTGCCGCAGCGCATGGGCAATAGCAGGCTGGGCCGAATAGCTGAGGACAGGCGCTTCGCTGAAGCCGTCTACAAGGTAGGGCTTGCGAACGGCGTCATGGATCGCATGACCTACCTCGATCTACCCGATGGCGCCTGACCTCAACGGCGCTTGGGGAACGGCCAGCGATGAGCCCGGTACGACGCCCCGATCGCAGGATTTCCGCTTCGGCTGAAGCGCCGCGTCTGGCGCCGTACCGTACGATCGACATACACTGTCAGGCTTGAAGATAATCCTCCGTGCGATGCAAGGCCATCGTCATCCGCCCAGCGCCGACACGTGCTCCAGATCCTGCGCGCGCTGCTTCGCGCGCCGTTCGTAGCTGGCCTGGTTCTTGGCGGCCACCAGCGTGTGGGGGCTGCCGTGCCTTTCCGTCGTTAGGTCAAGGTCGCACGCCGCGCTCCGGACGCTTTGCTCGACATGGGTTCTCCGATCCTGTACCGCCTTCAGGCGCCATCGCAGTTGATCCGGTGCAACCAGGAACGCGCCCAGTACTCGGCAGTCGCCACATGTGCATTTGAGCGGGTTGGTCCTGGTCGAGTCCCGCGGCGCCTCCAGCGGCAGGGCGATGCGCCGGCGCAGGTGGTCGAGAGACGCCTCTCGAAGCCGCTCCACCGCCGGCCAAGCCTTGCTCTCCAGCAGCTTGGCAAGCGCGAGAGCGGCCGGGACCAGCACCTCGTCCGGCTTGTACGTCTTCGGCCAGGCCATCAGGTGCTTGATCGCACGGGCCGCGAGACCGGCATCGATCCAACTCGTCGCCGTCACAAGATCGACGACAAAACCCGGCTTCACCGGCTTTGGCCGAGCCCAGGCGTCGACCTGCTCCCGCTTGGCCGGGTCGCCCGGCAAGGCATCTACCGAGGCTGCACCGATCTGCTTCAGGTGGCCCGTCGGCCCCGCGACGCAGCGCAGCAGCAGGTCGCCGCAGGCGCTGAGATGGGCCTGAGCGTTGCGCCGGACAATCCGCACCAGCAGTTCCGTTGCGCGCGGGGCCGGAAGAAGGGCGGCGGCGTGTACGATCGCCCCATTGTCGGGCGCTGCGTAATGGCCTTCCGCGGACAGCTCGGCGAGAAACGTATCGATGCACTCCACGTTCCCCAGCCGGATCTGCAAATCGAGCATCCGACCGGCTTCGGCGTCGTCCTCCGCCCGCCAAGGCGAGCGGGACCAGGAGCGCAGCATATGCCGTGAAAGCTCATCGGCCTCACGCCACAGCGGTGATTGGATCGATGCGTTGCTCGTCTCCCAGCGCGCTGTCAGGTCTTCGAGATACGGCAGCGTCGTGCGGAGGCCAGCTTGATTGAGCACCGCGAGCCTCCGCGCGGTCGGCCACAACACGAAGCCGGCGCGGCGATAGGTACGCTCGAAGGACGCGCCTTCGTTGCCCGTCGCCTCGTGAAAATACTGCTCGTCCGGCGTTAGATCCTCGAAGGCGTCGGGCGGGTACAGCTCGTCCTCGGTGAATGGAAAATCGTCGAACCCCGCCTCGCCGCCATCCGGACGCCGCCACTTCGACAAGATCAGGGCCCGGTCAATGACCTCGGCAACTTCGAATTCTTCGTCCTCCTCCTCGTCGCGACTCCATTTGCGATGGCCGTAATAGCCGGTATGTTCGGCGCTGCCGCTCTCCTCGATCGACACGAGAGCAAGGTGGAGATCGCAATCCGCCTCTGCGGCGGCTTTGACCAGCACGGACGCCACACCCGCATCGGCACCCTTGAGTGCACTGAACGACAGCTCCGCCGGCGTATAGGCATGCTCCAACGGTAGGATCAGCTTGTCAGGCTCGTCCTCCGCGCTCGCCCAGCTCCGCAGCAACTCCATCACCCGCCGGTGCTCTGCGCGATAATCGGGCGCCTTCAGCGGCTGCTTCTCGTCGACGAAACGCAAATTATAGACGAGGGTCAGGCGACATCCCGTCTTCACAGGTCGCACTTCATGCACGCAATCGGCATAGAAGGCCGCGAAGCCGATCTCCGACGGCTCCTCCGGACGCGGGTCGAGCACCACCTCGCGGCCGACATGCTTGATGACCAATTCGCCGCCGCTATGTGTCGAGGGCAGCACGAGCACCATCGTCGCGAACATGCCGGGGGCCTTCTCGGTATCGCGGTGGTCAACAAAGAAGCTGCCGGTATCGTAGACAAGAAGCTTATAGAAGTCGGCCGCAACCGGCTCGCTCACACCGAGCCCGAGAGCTATGTCGGCGACCAGTCCAGCCAGGGTCTTTTCCCAGTGGCGCCCTCCGATCCGAATCTTGGCGGAATCGACCTGCCAGGTTCTCCGGACTTCGCGATCGACCACCGTCTTCTCGCCCCGTCCATAGGGGGCTGTTTCGGCGATTGCGACGAGCCGCTCGGCCTGGACAAGCTGGATCGGAAAGGCAATCCGGCCCACGCCATCGACATCGATCGTCGGCATGAAGATCTCCCGAGTTCCGCCGACGCAAAAGTCGCCCGGACGCTCAATGGAACGAAGACTGTTGAGCAACATGGCACCGATCGACGACAAGGCGACACCTTCAAGAAATTATGCGCAGCGAGCGCAAGCGTGAGAAATCACGGTCATGCGTCACCAGGGCGGCCGCGTTGACTGCCAATGCGCTGGCCGCTTGAACAGCATCTGCAAGTTTGAGGCGGAGCGACCCCCGCAGCCTCGCAGCGCTTTCCGCAATGTCGACGTCAAGCGCGATCGGTTGCCATGATTCGAGGATCGCGCGGTAACGCTGCGCGAGTGCGTCATCACCTGCCTGGAGGGGCCCGGTCAGCACCTCGGCGATAGTGATGGTCGTTACGACGAAGCGCAGGCGCCCAGTTCCATGGGCTTCGAAGAGTGGCTTGAAGCGCGGCCCGAATTTCGGGTGTCCCTCGAGGAAGTAGATGATGGGTGCCGAATCGATGAGAACCAGCGCATCCTCCGGCAGATCCCCAAAATCTAGCGGCTCCATTCGTCACGCAGCTTTCGAAGCGTACGGGTACTATTCTTTCCCCATAACCCGTGACCGGATCCTGCGACGGGCATCAGCGGCTGCTGGCGAACGGCCGCGCCATACGCCTTGATCGACACCAACGCTGCAACCGGACGGCCATGTCTGGTAATGATCGTCGAACGGCCCTTCTCGGCCGCCTCGAGAAGATCCGGGAGCTGATTGCGAGCTTCTTCTGCGCCTTTACGCAAGATGGGGTTGACCATGCCTGCCTCCGAAGCAACCGTACAGCACCGTACAGAACCGGTCAATATCATCTGACCGCGGTCGGCGGCCGGTGCTTTTCGCGGTCCTTTATTGAGCACACCGATCGCACTTTTTCCCGGCCGCGTGCTTGACAAGACAACGCAGGGCGGAGCCATAGCCGGGTCCATGATGGCAATCAAACCGGAACGATCTCCATGAACGGGCGGGAGAACGACACTGGGACTTCCTTTCGCCGCCAAAGATCAAGCGGGATTGGTCATCAGTCTTCCACCGGAATCCGCAGAGTTCGCGGTTTTATTCTGGATGGTGGCAAGAATGGCGCGCCCGAAGAGATTCGAACTCCTGACCCCCAGATTCGTAGTCTGGTGCTCTATCCAGCTGAGCTACGGGCGCGTTTTTCGCGGGCATTTCAGGACGCAAGGCCCAAAGCTGCCGCATGCATTCGGGATACATTGTCTGCAGGTCGCGAAAGCGCGCCATAGCTACCGGCTCCGGCCCGGCTTGGCAAGGTCCGGAAACGGGCCGTCCAACCATCGATTTACGGGGTCATTCCGGGGCGCGCCTTGGCGCGAACCCGGAATCCAGAGTTAATTGAACGAGATTCCGGGTTCGCTCGCTTTGCGAGCGCCCTTAAGATGTGCACTTGCACATCGGGGAATGACGAAGGCGCGCGAGGAGCCTTACGCCCGCGCCCGCTCGTTGCGGATGCTCAGCAGTTCCACCGGCCGGTCCGGTATCACGATCCGGAAGGTGGCGCCGATGGTGCCCTCCACCAGATGGATGTCGCCGCCATGGGCGCGGACCAGTTCGGCGGCGATCGCGAGCCCAAGCCCGCTGCCGCCCGGCCGGCCCGAGGTCTGGAACGCCTCGAACAGATGGTCGCGGGCCCTGTCGGGTACGCCGGGACCGGTGTCGGAAACCTCGACGATCGCAACCGCACCTTCGCGGCGTCCGGTGATGCGAATCTGCATGGTCGCGGCGTCGCTGCGGGTCCGGCCTTCGAGCGCCTGCGCCGCGTTGCGCACCAGATTGAGCAGCACCCGAAACAGCTGATCGGGATCGGCGTCGATGGTCAGCCCGCGCTCGATCGCGCTGATCCAGGAGATCGACGCATCGGAGGCGAGCCCTGCGGATTCGCGGACCTCGGCCACCACAGGCTCGATCAGCATCATCCGGCGGTCCGGGGCGGCCTCCTGCGCGCGGCCATAGGACAGCGTCGACTGGCAGAACGCGATGGCGCGCTCCAGCGAGCGCATCAGTTTCGGCGCAAAACGCTGCACCCGCGGATCGGGCACGCTGGAGAGCTGGTCCGACAGCAGTTGCGAGGAGGCCAACAGGTTGCGCAAATCATGGTTGATCTTCGACACCGCAAGGCCGAGCGCCGCGAGCCGGCTCTTCTGATGCAGCATCGACACCAGGTCGCGCTGCATGTCGGACAATTCACGCTCCGCGACACCGATCTCGTCGCCGCGATGCGACGGCACGATGATCCGCGCCGAGCTTTCGGGATTCTCGTGAAAATCGACGAGGTTGGCGGTCAGCCGCCGCATCGGCCGCACGAACAGGAAATGCAGCGCGAGATAGACCAGCGCCGCGGTCATGATCGCGATCACCAGCGCGACCAGCAGCACGTTGCGCGAAAACCGGTACATCGCCAGCCGCAGCGGCGCCTCGTCGATCACGACCTCGATGAATTGACCGCCGCCCGGCGTCGGACCGATGACGCGGATCGCCTGATTGCCGCTTTCAAGCATGATTTCGAAGGAATCGACGATCGCCGACCACACCGTCAGCGAGCGCATGTCGACGTCGTGGTCGATCGCCTGCGGCAAACCGGTGCTGGCCAGAAGCCGGCGCTGCTGCCCCATTTTCATGGCCACCGCGCGCGCGCCGATGCTGCCGAGGATCTGCCGCGCCAGCGTCTCCGGAACCAGCCCGGACGGGGCAGCATCCAGCACCAGGGCCGCGGTATTGGCCGCTGCCAGCCGATCGTTCAGCCGGTTCATCCGGAAGTTCGCGATCGCGGGCACATAAATCAGGATTTCCGCGATCATGATCAGCGGAATGGTGAGCAGCAACAGCTTGCCGGACAGGCCGAGCCGGCGCGACGGCCTGGGCCGCGGCTGTTCCGTATTGGGTGGCTGGTCCGTCACTGACACCATAACTGCCTTAAGGACCTCGGACTTGGAGGCCTCATCCTAACAGGATGCGTTGTGCACTGCACCCGGTCAAATGACGGTTTGATAATGGATCATATCCGTCATTTTTGCGGAGCCGGCGCGCAGTGGAACCCGGGTTTACCCGGATTCGCCAACCGCACGGCCCCAAATCAACTATCGCCGACCCGGATGGCGTGCCACCATTCTCGCACGTAAAACACCGCGATTATTGATTTATTCGTCGGAATTGTGCCGTTTCGAAGGACCCCGATTGAGGCTCCCGGCCACATTGACGAAAACAGGTCGCTCCCGTATAAGCCGCGCCAACTGTCCGCGATGATCCGGTTCGACCGGAGCGGCTCGATTTGGGCCGGAAACGGCCCGCTTTGGGCCTGCCAGCATCGGCGGACTTACCTCAATATCAGGCAAGTTGTCGGTTCGACCGGCAACGACTTGTCAGCGGAGAACAACCCGTGAAGCGGACTTATCAACCCAGCAAACTGGTGCGCAAGCGCCGTCACGGCTTCCGTGCCCGCCTTGCCACGACCGGTGGCCGCAAGGTTCTCGCCGCGCGCCGCGCGCGGGGCCGCAAGCGCCTGAGCGCCTGAACCGGGCCTCCCGGAGAGATCTCATCATGGATCGGCTAAGGCAGCGGGCGGACTTCCTCGCCGTTGCCAATGGCGTACGGATCAACGCTGCCGCCTTTGTGGTGCAAAGCCGCCGTCGCGACGATGACGGCCCGGTCCGGGTGGGATTCACCGTTACCAAGAAGCACGGCACCGCGACCGAGCGCAATCGCATCCGGCGCAGGCTTCGCGAACTGGTGAAGCGGCTGGACGTCATATCCATGCGACCGCACAGTGATTATGTGCTAGTCGGCCGTCGGGCCGCTTTGAACCGCGACTTTGCGACCATGCTCGACGATCTCCGCGCGGCGCTCCATCGCCTCGACCGGCAGCCTTTGAAAGCGCGCGACGCCAAAGCGGTTTCGGACAAGGCGGTTTCGGGCGAAACGGATGCCGATTCGCGTGAAGAGCGTGCGTCACGACAACATCGACCCTCGGTTCCGGCTTCAGCCGGAACCGGAACGGGCTCACCATCGAACTGAATGACGAGACCTGAACGATGACCGACAATCGCAACACCATCCTCGCCGTCATTCTGTCCGGCCTCGTGCTGCTCGGCTGGCAATATTTCTTCAACATTCCGCAGATGGAAAAGCAGCGCGCCGCGCAGCTGGCCCAGAGCGAGCTGGTGAAGCCCGTGCCGGACGCCGGCACCGCGACCCCGCAGACCGGCGCCGCGCCGGCACCCTCGGCCAATGCGCCGGCGGCCAGTCAGCCCGGCGCGACCGCGGCGATCGTCAGCCGCGAGACCGCCATTGCCGCAGGCCCCCGCGTCAGGATCGACACCCCCCGCCTCACCGGCAGCATTTCACTGAAGGGCGCGCGCATCGACGATCTGTCGCTGGTGCAGTTCCGCGACACCGTCGACCCGACGTCGCCGGCGATCGTGCTGTATTCGCCCTCGGGTACCGAGACGCCCTATTATGCGGAATTCGGCTGGGTTGCGGCCAACGGCACGACGGCCAGGATTCCCGACCAGAATACGCTGTGGCAGCAGGAAGGCAGCGGCAGCCTTTCGCCGTCGAACCCGGTCACGCTGAAATATGACAATGGCGACGGCCTCACCTTCCGCCGCACCATCGCGATCGACGACCGCTATCTGTTCACCATCAAGGACAACGTCACCAATGTCGGCAATGCGCCGGTCACGCTCTATCCGTTCGCGCTGATCTCGCGGCACGGCACCCCGAAGGTCTCGGGCTACTACATCCTGCACGAAGGCCTGATCGGCTATCTCGGCGACCAGGGCCTGCAGGAATATCCCTACAAGAAAATCGACGACGCCAAGGCGGTCAGCTTCAAGGTCACCAATGGCTGGCTCGGCATCACCGACAAATACTGGGCGTCGGCGCTGCTGCCGGACACCAGCGCCCAGCTGCAGGCGCGATTGTCCTCGAATCTGGTCGGCACGGTGCGGACCTACCAGACCGACTATCTGCAGGATGCGCAGACCATCGCGATCGGCGGCACCGGCAGCGCCAATGCGCGGCTGTTCGCCGGCGCCAAGGAAGCCAGCGTCGTCGGCATCAATTTTCCGCTGGTCGGTCTCGGCGGCTACACCAAGCAGCTTGATCTCAACCATTTCGATCTTCTGATCGACTGGGGCTGGTTCTACTTCATCACCAAACCGATGTTCCTGGCGCTGGACTTCTTCTACCATCTGGTCGGCAATTTCGGCATCGCCATCCTGCTGGTGACGGTGCTGGTGAAGCTGCTGTTCTTCCCGCTGGCCAACAAATCCTACGCGTCGATGGCGAAGATGAAATCGGTGCAGCCGCAACTGGCCGCACTGAAGGAGCGCTATCCCGACGACAAGGTGAAGCAGCAGCAGGAGATGATGGAAATCTACAAGAAGGAGAAGATCAACCCGATCGCCGGTTGTCTTCCCGTCGCCTTGCAGATTCCGGTGTTCTTCTCGCTCTACAAGGTCTTGTTCGTCACCATCGAAATGCGGCACGCGCCGTTCTATGGCTGGATCAAGGATCTGTCGGCGCCCGATCCAACCAACCTGTTCACTTTGTTCGGCCTGTTTCACTACGATCCGACGCAGTTGCCCTTGTTCGGACACTACCTCGCGCTCGGAATATGGCCGATCATCATGGGCATCACGATGTGGTTCCAGTTCAAGCTCAATCCGACGCCGCCGGATCCGACCCAGAAGATGATCTTCAGCTGGATGCCGGTGATCTTCACCTTCATGCTCGCCGGCTTCCCGGCGGGTCTGGTGATCTATTGGGCGTGGAACAATACGCTGTCGGTGCTGCAACAGAGCTTCATCATGCACCGTAACGGCGTGAAGGTTGAACTGTTCGACAATCTCAAGACCACCTTCGCGAAGAAGGCCGAGTCGAAGACGTGACGGGTTGCTCCCGTTGAGCCTGGTTTAGGGAACCGAAACTCCCAACTCGTCATGCCCGGCCTTGTGCCGGGCATCCACGTCTTGGGATGTTACGGGAATAAAACGTGGATGGCCGGGACATCTGGCGCGAAGACGCGCTTCGCGCTTTGACCCGGCCATGACAGTGGACAGAAAGCCTTCGCATGACCACGGATACCGATGCGAAGCTGGTCGAACAGGGCCGCAAACTATTCGCGGGCGACTGGCAGTTTTTCTGGGCCTCGCCCTCGATCGAGACGCTGCCGCCGATGGCGGGCATGGAGGTCGCCTTTGCCGGCCGTTCCAATGTCGGCAAATCGAGCCTGATCAATGCGCTGACCGGCCGCAATGCGCTGGCGCGGACCTCGCATACGCCGGGCCGCACCCAGGAATTGATCTTCTTCGAGGGCCCCGAAAACGCCGGCTTCCGGCTGGTCGACATGCCCGGTTACGGCTACGCCTCCGCGCCGAAGGCCAAGGTGGCGTCCTGGACCAAGCTGATCCACCAGTTCCTGCAGGGCCGCAGCAGCCTGGCGCGGGTCTATGTGCTGATCGATGCCCGGCACGGCCTCAAGGAGGTCGATCTCGACGTGCTCAACACGCTCGACAAATCCGCCGTGAGCTATCAGGTCGTCCTCACCAAGGCCGATCAGGTCAAGCCGGCCGCGCTGGAAGCCTGCACCGCGGCTACCTTGGCCGCGCTTGCGAAACACCCGGCAGCGTTTCCGGAAGTGATCGTGACATCCTCGCGCACCGGCGCCGGGATGGCGGAACTGCGCGCCGCGATGGTGCGCCTGCTCGAGGAGCGCAGTTGATGATGCAATCCCGCCTGTTCCGCATCCTGATCATCCTGGCCGGGATCATGGGCGCCGACGGCGTCATCCTGGCGGCCGCCTCGGCGCATCAGGGCGACGCGACGCGGCTGGTGC
>Ga0302325_10025355_pt1 | contig 12321 bp, 17 predicted proteins | sample Palsa_T0_2_FD_201948 | JGI IMG/M metagenome (GOLD analysis project Ga0302325, IMG submission 201948) | Peat permafrost microbial communities from Stordalen Mire near Abisko, Sweden - Palsa_T0_2 | ecosystem: Environmental > Terrestrial > Soil > Palsa > Peat permafrost | place: Sweden: Abisko...
AGGCCTTTAAAGTCTACCGGGGGTTTGTATCCCCCTCTCCGCCAGAATTTCAAGGGCTTGCAAAGCTAACAATCAAAGCAAAATCCGTTGCCAGCGAACAGCTCGCAGGACCGGTGCTGTTACTGCTCTTCATTCAACTTCACTGATTTTGACCCGGCCACGGTAGCAATTCGGTAACAATTGACCAGTGCTCCAGCTATGGCAGTCGCTTGTTACCGGCTCGTCCCGTCTCCGCCAGAGCTACCGCCACGTAAGCTCCCTTTATTTCTGCTTCTGAAAAAACTTCTTCGTGGCCTCCGATGGTGTGTAGACCTCGCCATCAATCAACATCCGGCCAGTATATGCTCCGCGAGGCCCATCGAATTCCCATGCGACATCGTGGCGTTGCCTCGCAAGCTTTGCCCATTTTGAAGTCTTGGCCGGATTCTGTTCTAGCCAAAAGTGACCGTCCTTATCTGTGAACGACCGCAACCCCGAGCGTCCCAGGTGATCTGTCCACGTTCCCATGTCTTTGAGCCTGGCCACGCTTCCATGGTAGACCGTCCCCGTGCGAATTAGAACCCTCCGTTCAGGCGAAGAACAGGCAAACAGAATGCACTACAATCTTACCGATGCCCGCCTCCCGATGCCGCGTATCTTACACCGATTCCGAAGGCAGCCATTCCGTGGAAGTCCACGCTGAAACCTTATATGAAGCCGTCGCCATGGCTGTAGCCGAGTTCAAGCAGGACCAGACCGTGCACATCCGCCGGAGCCGCGACGAGTTAACCGTTGCCGTCTTCCGGCCGCCGGTGGAACACAAGATCAAGCTGGCACAGGTGGAGAAGTGGGCGTAGCCATCCCCAAAAAAAAGGCCCGCAGGAATGGCGAAGCGGCACAGGGTGCGGGCGTTGCTGGGGCAGACCTGACTCTGATTACTGTTTGTCGAGTATGCCCAGGATCTTGTAGGTCTCGGATTCTATCTTCTTGCCATCAATGCTGACGGGCCATTTCAACTTGGCATTGTCGCCGGAGAACTCGACCTGCAGCTCATTGATCAGCGGGACACGGCAGTTCCGGTGATTGCCCGCACGACCGGCAAAGTGCTCAGCGAACTTCACATCACAATTCACAACGGCTACCCTACCATCAGGAAGCAGAAGAGAAAATGTAGCGCCCCGCACATCATACGATCCTCCGTGGGCGGGAATATCTGTGCCGGTTGCACGCGTCGTGCCCGAACAATTTACATTGTCGGCTCCTCCGAAGCAATTGACATTGGTGTTCGCAGTTGCGGTTGAGTATCCTGGCACAAAATACGTGTAGTGCGTTTCGTGGTCCTGCCGGTCAATTATTTTAACGGTCAATTCCTTCTTTTCACCAGCGACAGCGCCACTGATTAGTGGAAAAGCAGCGCCAAAACTTACCAGAGCAGACCAACGCAATCGCTTCATATTAGGATTAGTGTATACGAACTCGCAGGAAAAAACTCCGACTTATGTGTGAGCCTGCCGACGGTTTTATACCGCGTGGCAGAAGTAGCAGGAGGAGAAGTCTCTTCATGCGGCTTGCTTCCCAGCATCAAGAAAGAGCGTTTCACTCGCCTTGATCTTACGGCCTGAGACCTCAACAAGCCCGTTCGTCTTAAGAAGCGAAAGATAATTCGCGAACGCGCCGCCTGTTGCCGTCATGTTCACGCGATCTGCAAGGTTTGCCCGGTGGAGCTGCCTCGGATACGGTTCGACCAGAACGTCAATTATCTTGCTGGGGCCAGAGCCCAGTGCTTCTCTCCACTGTGTGATGACCGTTCCCGGAAGGGGTTTATCCACATTCCCGGCGGAAGCCACACCCGCAGGGGTAAGACCAACCGTATCATCACGCTCATCCAAATAGCCTGCGTTCCGCGGAAGACTCACATAATTGGCCCAAGTTCCGCCTGTGCGCTTCATGCGCACGAGGGTTGCCCACTGTGCTTTCGTGAATCGCGTTGGATGACGGGCAGCAAGCAAGCGGAGAACCTGAAACTCCGGCCACCACTTCCCTTCGCAATAGACACCACTGATTTAGTCTCAACCCTGGCGCCTGAATAACCTACCGGCGACGCGGGCTGTTCCGACCGTTCCGCGCCCTTCTATATTGCCTCTACAGCATCAAACAAACCGGCGGCACGGCCAGTAGCAAATCCTTTTTCGAAGCCCCGCTCGTAGCCCCGCTCTTCAGCCGCCTGCATGTCGGCGCGCGATACGGAGTCTTCACCTACAGATTTCTCGGTTTACCCTTTTGATCCCAAAGCAGAACGAATCGATTCGACGTCGATTCGGATAGCCAGGGCTCTTGCCATCAGCCATCAGTCGCAGACCCCACCATACCCCCGTGCGATCGATGGCCCAGATACGGCGCCCTTCGTCAATTAGGCGTTCGCAAATCCCCTTGCTGGCCGTGGTCTTGCCGCCGCCGGTCTTACCGAGAAGGGCGAGGTGATTTAAAATATCTCGAAGGGAAGCTTGCCGGATTCCGCACCCGGACGTATATCAACATTAACCATGGGCGAGGTCCTTTCGTTTGTGGCTAGGAGCCCGTCCGAGTATTCTCCAACTTCGCGGGTCGAAACGGAACAGAACCGGTACATAATGTTTTATGCCAAAAGGGTACCGGACCTACCTTCCTGAGCAGGACCTGCTGTTGCCTCCCACTCTCCGCGCCTGGTTGAAGGAAGACCACCTGGTGTACTTCGTGAGCGACGTCGTCGATCAACTGGATCTGTCGGCCATGCACGCGGTGTACGAGCAGGAGAAGCGAGGGCGGCCGCCCTACGATCCACGGCTGATGACGAAGTTGTTGGTATACGGCTACTGCACCGGGGTATTCAGTTCGCGTCGAATACAGAAACGGATGCAGGAAGACATCCCATTCAAAGTGTTGGCGGCGGGCAACGAGCCGGACTTCCGTACCATCTCAGACTTTCGCAAGATCCACATCGCGGCGCTGGAGGAACTGTTTGAGCAGGTCTTGGCGATGGCGCTGGAGTGCGGGTCGATCCAACTGGGCCGGGTGTCGCTGGACGGGACGAAGTTGAAGGCCAACGCCAGCAAGCACAAGGCGATGAGTTACGGACGGATGAAGGAGAAGCAACAGCAACTGAAGGAAGAGGTGAAGCAGTTGCTGGCTGCGGCCGAGGCCGCCGATGAGGCAGAAGATCGCCAATACGGCGACAAGCGGGGCGACGAGTTGCCGGAGGAACTGCGGCGGCGCCAGACTCGGATGGCCAAGATCAAGGAAGCCAAGAAAGTTCTCGAGCAGCGGGCGCGGGACAAAGCAGCGGCGGAAGGCAAGAGCGCTGCAGAGGCCAAGCCGAAGGACAAGGATCAATACAACTTCACCGACCCGGAATCGCGCATCATGAAAGGCGCCGACGGGATTGTGCAGGGTTACAATGCGCAAGCGCCGGTAGAGCCGACTTTGCTACTGATCGTCGGGCAAGCGGTGACGGAAGCATCCAACGATAAAAAGCAACTGATGCCGATGGTGGAACTCATCGAACAACAGTCAGGGCAGCGTCCGGAAGCGATTTTGGCCGACAACGGGTACTGTTCGGAGGAGAATCTGGAGAGCCTGGAATCGGCCGATCAGCCGGAGCGCAGGATCGAGGGGTTCGTGGCGACGGGTAAGCAAAAGCATGGCGAACATAGACTCCCGGCGAAGCGCGGTCCGCTGCCGAAAGGCGCGACGAGAGTGGAACGGATGAAGCGGAAGCTGAAGACCAAAGCGGGCAAAGCCGTCTACGCGGCGCGTAAGTGTGTTGTGGAACCAGTGTTCGGGCAGATCAAGCAGGCGCGTGGCTTTCGCCAATTCTTGCTACGCGGAAAAGATAAGGTGAAGGGGGAGTGGGCGCTGCTCTGCCTGACACACAACATTTTACGGCTCCACGCGGCGATGCAGTCCTAATGAAACGCATAGAGGAACGATTTTCGCTCGAAATTGGGGATCCCAGCGGTCCTGGAGCGACCGCGAACCCCGTCAGGTCGATGATGGCCGAGCCGCGAAGATTTCGTGCTACGCAACCAGTCGACTTTCAAGCCTTTCGAGCGTTATTCGGACAGGCTCCTAGCGCAACAGAACTCCCCTTACGGCCATGCACAGGTATCTTGGCACCAGATCGGCGAGGCAGTTGACATAAACAGCAAGGTTGGAAGTTCAACCTTCCAGGCAATAGTGAACGCAATGACTGGTGAGGGGCTCACTTGGGGGGGAACATTCAGACAAAAGGATCCAGTTCACTTCCAAGACGCGCCTGCGGGCACTACCCCCAGCGCAGCCCAGGTTGCGCCTTGTGCAAAGGAACACCCTTAAGATGCAACTAACTCGAATTTTGATAGCGGCGAACCTATTCCTGAGTTGTGCATTGGCGCAAAGCGGCGCAGACGCAAAGACAATTTACTTTCTGGAAGACGAATCACACATGCAATGGTGTGGCTACGCCAATGAGTCTCGTTTTAAGGCCCAGGTCCAGTCCTTAATGGCCATGGTAATAGGGGGAGCAGACTATACTAGCGGCCGTCTTTCGACCATCCACGTCACGGAAGCGGATCAAACCGGAGACTGGGCAGTTAACGACGAATACACGCTTGGCGTAGACGGAAGGATCAGGAGTCTCAAGAGGACCATCAACATAATTCCTGAGGATAACAGCGAAGAACAGCTTTTCGTTGTGAAGAATGGAAAAGCGATCAAGCAGCGTAGTGTCCACCGTGAGTTACAAACGGGCAGACCAACTAAGAATACTGTTAACTGGTTCCATGCATCACCCGTGATTACGGAGATTAAAGCGTTCCCCTTCTCGGCCCTTATCACCGAAAAGCAGGAAGACGTGCGGTCAGCCGCGGAAGTTTGTATCCCAGATCGAGCGAAATAAAAACAGCACGCTCCGTCTCGAACAGTTAATCGCTACTACGCTAACGCGTATGGGCGGTTCATGACCCCCGACCCGGCGAGATCTAGCGGTGGTCCGGGCAATCCGCAAAGTTGGAATCGGTACGCGTATACGGCGGGTGATCCCGTCAATCGCTTAGATCCGACCGGCCTGGAGTACGAGGATGTTTGTAGCGCGGATGGCAACTATTGCGGCAGCGGCGGCGACCTCCAAGGCATTAACCAGGGCTGGGGCTGCAATTCGGTTTACGTCATGACTGCCCTCGACCGCGTGCAAATGCCGAGCCCGTGCGATTTCACGCCGGTGTTCTTTGCGCGACCACAACAGCCGACCCAGTCAACGGGCTCAAGCTGTGCAAGCACCGAGACCGCTTGGCTTTCTGCCTATTTGACCAAGCGCGGTTCGCCACTAGCAAGTTTCGCAGCGAGCATCGTTGCGCTAAGCGATTCCGACAACGTTGATGATCGTTTCATCGTAGCCCTTTCAGGTGCCGAGTCGACATACGGCAAGAATACGTCAGCGACCTGGGGCCAGTATAATGCCTGGAGCGACAGCACCCATTGCGCAATATTGAGCGGGGACTGTCAGACGGTCAATCCTTTTACGAGCTGGTCCCAGGCGATTTCCGCCGCAGTCGGCAACATTACTGGCAAGAACTACTTTGGAGCGAACCCTTCCTTAACCACGACCGATGCAATCTACGAGAGGTACAGCAATGGCGGCTCGCCCTCTATTCTGAACACGATCTACCTGAACCAGATGGGCGGGGGCCTGATTCCCAGCAATCCTAAGGAGGTGGATTTCGCGCGATGCACCAACTGACGAGGGTCAAGCGTTTTCCATTCCGCCGCCAGACTCCGAGTTATGGTGCCGCTGCAAAGAGGTGTAAATCACGAATCGGTAAGATCGTTTGGGCGGTAGTTCTCGCCGGAGTTTGGCTGGCTCGCTCGGCGACGCCCTCCGATAACTTCGAAGACGTCGCCAAATGGATGATTTTCACGAGCAAGGCGGCCTGGAGTATTAGATACCCTGGCACCCTGAAAGTTGGAAGTTGTCGGCAATGCTCAGATCCAACCGCTCCCGACGCGTTTGTCGTGTTTCGCGACCCATCGACAGGTGAATCGATCATGGTGGAGCCTCTGGAAGAAAGGCCCGCTGATCAAACCATCGCTAAGTGGCTTCAGGAGGTCAGCCAGGCGACCGTGGCAAATCCTCGCGTTAGCGACGAATGGATTTACGTCGATGGGCGGCCCGCATTGAAAGTCACGAACAAGGGAGCGGACTCCATCGAAACCTCAAACATCTACATAGTGAATGGCTCGAAGACTTTAGCCATACGAATTTCTAACACTCACAAAGCACTGTACGAACAGATGCTTTCCACATTCAGATTTTAACCGGTCTCGATTACGCGAACAATCGCTACTACTCCAATGCCTATGGCCGCTTCATGACGCCGGACCCGTATCAGGCGTCGGCGACCTCGCCGAGCGATCCGACTACTCCACAAAGCTGGAACCGGTACGCATATACGCACGGCGATCCAGTGAATCGACTTGACCCAAGCGGTCTAGAAGACGAAGCTATCTGCGACGCGGATGGAAATGTATGCGGAGACGATTTCGTCGACCTCGCAGGCATAAACCAGGGTTGGTGGCCATGTAATTCGGGCGGCGTCATGACTTTCGCTGACGGCGTGCAAATGCCGAGCCCGTGCAATTTTATTCCCGTCTTCTTCGCGCCACCGACATCCAAACCAGCGCCTTCCGTTCCAGCTGGGTTTATGTTCCTGGGTGCAACTTTGGACGCGCCGTATACAAGCGGAAGTTGTGGCGCCAGTCAACCCGCTGGCCTCTTTGTGGACGAAACGTTTGAGGTGCTCGACCAATACGGTAAACCGTTCGCAGTCGGGGGATTGACGGTACAGGAAAAATTCGGTGCCACTACGACATACACTTACCCAGGTACAGCACCGATTACGACGCCGAATATCAATACTGCCCAATGGTTTAGTGCGAATGCCAGCAACAGTCCAACAACTCCAAGCGGTAAGTTTTCAGACTTTCCTTACGGTAGTTGTTCCTCTGTACTAGGACTGCAGGACAGTTTTTCACAGCAGTATCGAGTCCAATTCAATGGGCAATGGCATACCCTCCCCTGGATATACCAATCTTGGGTGTTGGGTTATCACAGTCTAACTAACACTAACCAGTTTTACTCCTTTACGGTGACGCGGTGACCTTTGAGGAATGATCAAACATAAACATGGTTACAGCCCGCGCGAACGGCCTCAAAACTAGGAAAATCACGTCGCCAAGGGGGAAGCCTTGTATGCCAACTGAAAGTTGCTACTTTGAAGATGCGCTCAGAGCCTATTTCGCCTTTCCTGGGCTGGAGATCAACAGTATTCAAATCAGAATATTTGCGTTTATGGGGGATCGAACGGCCGCCGCGATTTTGAAAGTGCTCTACCCTTTGGATGTTCTGGACGACGTAATGCTACAAAAAGTTTTGAAAGCGGTGAGGATCTCCTTTGGAAGCCCGGCCACCACAGAGCTTTCGCTTGATAGAGTTCCTGCCGTGTCACTGTGCTTTCTTGAAATGTTATTGACTCGATCCTGTTCGCCAGAGCAAAAGGATTCAATCCGGGCCCTTATAGAAAGCCTGAAGAAGGAACCACTAGCGGGCATAACGCCTGTATGTCCGTGCTCCGCATAACGGAATGATGTCGGCCGTGCCGCTGATCCTGCCATCGGAAGTCAGCGGACTGCCGGCGCTGCACGGGTTTTTGAAGAACGGCAACGACGTAGTGCCGATGAGCTTTCCCTACATTGAGCTGCCCAAGCACATCCTCAACGCCACCGAAGCCGAGATCGTGATCCAGCAGGCTGACATCACGACGGCCGAGGGCCTGCGCGATCGAGCGATCCTTGAAACCTTCTACTCGACCGCCATGCGCCGTATGGAGGTCGCCAACCTGAAACTCTACGACATCGACGCCGAGCGCGGCACCGTCATGGTTCGTCTCGGCAAAGGTAAAAAAGACCGGCACATCCCGATCGGCGAGCGAGCGCTCGCTTGGATACAAAATACATTCACGAAGCGCGCCCCGAGTTGTTGGGCGCAACCGATGACGGAACTGTGTTCTTAACGGAGGAAGGCCTTCCGTTTGAGCGCAAGCAACTCACGTCGCTGGTGCGCACCTATCTCAGGAAATCGAAGATCGGCAAGATGGGTGGCTGCCATCTATGGCGCCACACGGTGGCGACCCTGATCCTGGAGAACGGCGCCGACATCCGGGTCATCAACGAGATGCTCGGGCATGCCAAGCTCTCGACAACCGAACTGTACACACGCGTGTCCGTCAATCTGCTCAAGCAGGTTTACTTTGCCACGCATCCCGCCGCGCACTTGAAGCCGCCGCCTGGCGTTACCACGGAACGTAACTCCGAAGCCGAGGCGGAACTGTTCGCTGCACTCAAATGCCGGAGCAGCCGAGGACGACGAACCGTTATGATCGAAGTGATGGCGACGGTACGGATAACAGAAGCCGAACTTGCGCGCGACCTACACAGCGTGCTCGCCAAGGTTCAGGAAGGCGTGGAGGTGATCGTCGAGCAAGACCATCGCCCCGTGGCAGTCATCAAGACGCCGCAAGCGCCAGGCCGAAAGATCAGCGAATGCATCGCTCTGGCCAAAGCGTATGAACAGAAGCTTGGCTATGCGCCGGTTCCCGATCCCGACTTTGCTAAAGACGTGCAAGCGGCCATCGACGCCCACCGTGAGCCTTTTAACCCGCCCGCATGGGATTAGTACTGGACTCGGGCGTTCTGATCGCCGCCGAGCGTGAAGCCAGGCCAGTGAGCAGTCTTCTCGCCACACTCGAACACGAACACGGCGAAACTGAAGTCGTGCTCTCTTCCATCACCGTGATGGAACTGGAGCACGGACTGCATCGCGCCCAGACCCGCGGAGCAGGCACGGAAGCGGCGCGAGTATTTGGACAGCGTTTTCGCGGCGATCCCGGCGCAACCGCGCTCCACTTCGGTTACTCCATGGGAACTCGGAATGCGCGGCACTTCCGCATGCTTCCCAATCTGAACGTTATCCAACTCTGAGAGCCGCGCCCCCTTTCTCTCCCCGGAAAGCTTTCACAGCAGTCCTCGCCGTCAAGGGAAGCTGCGCCGCTCCTCACGTCGCGCCCTTGACCACACTCCGGGCTGCTGCAAAAATCTAGGTCCCATTATAGAGAAGGGGGGTTCTGCTCGGGCTGCGCCGGAACGTACAATGTGAGTCAGTGCTGGCGGCTAAAGAAAAAACAGGCTCTGGGCGCGGTGCTTGCGCAGGCGGAAACTCGCGTCTGGGGGTTACCGCCCGGTAGCGGAAACGGCATCGGCGGTTGCTGGCCGGTAACTTCAACACACGTCTGGGGATGCTGGCACATTTACGCGGGAACGGCGTCGGATGGACTAGTTAATCGCTACTACTCCAATGCCTATGGACGATTTATGACGCCGGACCCGTATAAGGGACGCAGCGGCGGTCCAGGCGACCCAAACAATCCACAGAGCTGGAACCGCTATGCCTACGTATTGGGTGACCCGGTTAACTGGGTGGACCCGGCTGGCCTCGACAACTGCGCTCCCGGCGATATCCTCCCCTGCGCGATCGTTGTCACGTCAGGAAACACACCGGGAGCCGGCCCGGGCGGTGGCGGCGGGCCAAGCAACCAAACGGCACAGGAGAAGGGCCAGCACGCGACTCCTAATCCGTCGGGCTACACAGAGAGCTTGGCGAGCTTCACGCAGGGACTTAATCTGTTTCTCAAGAGCGCTGAGTCTACCGCATGCAAGGGGCTGCCTAACGGGCTGGTAATGTCGCTATCGGCAATGGGTGCTGCCGGGTTTGGAGGGACTGGGTCCGGCGAGGCGGTGTTTAACTTTAATACGGGACAGATCAGCGTCTTTGGCTCTCTCGGTTTCACTTCGGGGTATGCGTTCCCTGGCGCAAGTCTTCAAACGGGGTTCATATGGGGACTGGGGCAATCCAATAATAGCTATTCGGGACCCTTCACATCGGTGTCGGTCGGTGCCGGTGTCATAGGGGGTGCGCTCGCAACGTCAAGCAATGGTTTACAGAACCCCTTTAACCTCTCTGCGCCGCTCGTTGCATCTATTGGGGCGCAGACGCCTGGCGTCACCTTTGCATACGGGGTTTCGTACTATAGCAATGCCGTTAACGTTGGGAACCTGAATAACTTGGCGTACGAGCTTTTATTTCCCGAAATCTACCAATACATGCAAGGCTACCAGAGCCTCTGTGGCAACAGTAAGTAATACCGTCAAATGCCTATGCGCGTCCGCGATACCCGCTTCGTTGGTAGGTTGGTTCCTATTCCTGCGCATGGCGAGCGAGCTCAACAAGGTTTTGCCGCCGCAGAGGCGAATCCCTCTTCTCGAATTCCGCATGCGCATCTGGGAGATCAAGAATCTCCACCAGGAAGCATTCCCGAAGAGCGGGCTCCGAGCGACATCGTTCTTGCTAATAGCCGTGTCCGTTGCGCTATTCATAGCCGCGATTATCGTTGGGATAAGATGAGTCGCTGGTGCGCTCAGCAAACCATGGTGGCCTCGTGGCTGGCTGGCTTTGCTTGCCTGCTGGTAATCGTATCGTGCCATGCGAAACAGGATGCTTCGATAGCAGAGAGCGCGCTCGGTCAATTGCACAATCATCTTACGGGTCAGGAAGATGATCAGATTTTCGCCGACGCGGCACCTGAGTACCAGAAATCAATGAATGTTGAAGCTAACCATGCCTTCTTCAACCGGATCAGAAGAAAGTTAGGTGCGCCGCATGCCTCAAAGCCGATTAGTATCCAGGTAAACCATATGCCTGCGGGGACATTCATGCTTTGCCAGTTTCAGACAAGCTTCGACAAGGGCAACGCGCAAGAGAACGTCACTTGGCACTTGCAGGATGGGAAGCCGCGCCTTGTTGTGTACCAAGTCATCAGCCCTCTGCTGACTGAATGAGACGGGTAGGACGGCTAACTGGCCGTCACGCAGTTTTTGGGCAAAGCGTCGAACGATTCGCTGGTTACCGGCGGGTAACCGAAAAGCCGCCTTTGGCGGCTGAAATAGGGGTGACACGCCACCCCGTCCCGGTTGCTGCGCGGCAACCTGCGGTTACCGCAGGGGAACCTGTTGAAAAACAACGACGAGCATTTTTTCTTTTAGCCGCCAATCCCGCCTGAGGTGTACAACCGCTTTCATGTAGCACAATGATTCTTACGGCTCGAAGGTATCGTCTCAGTGGGCCGGACGTCAGTCGGGCCGTCTTCATGTTCCGAAGCTCAATCATAAGTCCCATCTGGAATCCAGGTTTCGGGGTATTCGGAACCGGTTTGAATGAAAATCGTAAAACTCGCGACGATAATCATAGATAGCCCGCACGCTCAGTTGCGGAAGCCAGCGCATATTCCGTCGTCCATTATCCGTTTCACGACGGGTAGCGTTGAGGAACATGCGCCCTTCTGATCTAAGGATATTTTCTAAGGAATGATTCGGGATCAGGATCGATGAACTTGAGATCGATCATTTCTCTTGGTTTGTTGAACTTGACTTCAAACCGGTCGAAAAATCCGGCTTGGCCAAGGATGGGAACAACGCTAGGCGCATCACTGAAGCCGGCGTAGAGTGGGCCAATATGGTCCAAGGAGCCGTGGCAACGTTGGCAAGTTGGGCTCAAGTGGCAACGTGAAATCTGTAGGTTATGGCAATATCAAGGCTCGTGATAGTTCGAATCCCTCTCTCCGCCAAACCGTTGAAATTAAAACACTTAATGTGCATTTAGAGCCTGTTTTAAGCTCTCTCTCCTCAGTTTCCCCTTCTCTGATTTCAAAGGAGTTAAGCAGAAGAAAGAACTTCCGCCTGGGATTCTAACTAGACGGCAAGGGCGGTCAGCAACTGGACAACGGTAGTGACGCTTTCCGACGGGCGGGAGCTAGGGGCCCAGCTAAAATTGACTTGGGGGCACCTGGTCGCCAGAACGATTCTTATGCACTCCATACTCCAACGGACCTACTCGGCTCGCTTGGAGTTTGCATCTCAACAACGGCATGGAACGGCCGAATCGCGCTGACAGCAGCAAATACCTCGAACCGGTGTCTTCGGCCTAGTCCGCAAAGAGGGACAATGGGATGTCCCGAGATCCGCGTCGAGCATCGGGCGCACATCCTTACTGGCGACGTCTTGAGTAAACCGTGCTGGCGAACGGGCCAGAGCTTCGGAAAGCGTTCGTCGTGGAGAGATCATGCGTGTTCCGGAATCAGCTCGCGAAACGGACTTGGCGCTCGGATCGATCACGGACGAAGCATCGGAAGTAGCTGCGTCCACTTCCCGAGCACGGAAGAA
>Ga0302325_10025356_pt1 | contig 12321 bp, 11 predicted proteins | sample Palsa_T0_2_FD_201948 | JGI IMG/M metagenome (GOLD analysis project Ga0302325, IMG submission 201948) | Peat permafrost microbial communities from Stordalen Mire near Abisko, Sweden - Palsa_T0_2 | ecosystem: Environmental > Terrestrial > Soil > Palsa > Peat permafrost | place: Sweden: Abisko...
CCAGGGCGGCGTCACGAGGATCCTGACCGATCGACTGCCCTGGGTCACCGAAGTGATCGGGGGCTTGGACGACTCCATTGACCCCGAGGACTCCTCACTGCTCGGCACCGGCGGCTACGTGCCGCGCTACCGCCAGCTCTGAGCTACTCCAGCGTCGCGGCGAGCGTCACTCCGCTCAGCTCTTCGGCCACTGACCAGAGTCGAGACGCGACGTCGGGGTGACGCGCGCGCCGCGGCACGCGCGCCAGCGTCGTGGGCCCGCGCAATCCGAGGAGTCCCCGCGGACCGTAGTAGGCACCATTTCGCGCGTCGGGACTCGTCGAGGCGAAGAGCATCGGCTCGGCACCCTGCTCGACGTGTTGGGCGGGGAGATAGCGCAGGTTGCCGAGCGGTGATCGCCGGGGCTTGGCTCGACCAAGGTTTTCGCCAGCGCTCAAGAGATTCGTGTGGGTGTAGCCCGGGTGTGCGGCGTTGCTCATCAGGTCCCAGTCCCGTTGGCTCGCGAGCAGGGCCAGCTGTTGAGCGAAGAGGAGATCCTCGAGCTTGGTCGCCGAGTAGGCCCCGTAGGGGCTGTAGTGGCCCGTTCGCTGCAGGTCGTCAAAACGGACCCGACCGTAGGCCGCGACGAAGCTACTCATCGTCGTCACGCTCGGGCCGGCCGCGGCGAGCAGGAGTGGCAGGAGTCGCACCGTGAGGGCGAAGTGACCGAGGAAGTTGGTCGCGAACTGCAACTCGAAGCCGTCGACGCTCTCCATACGCAGGGGCGGGGCCATCACCCCGGCGTTGTTGAGCAGCACGTCCAGGGGCGTGTCGTCGGCGAGGAGGCCGTCGGCGAAGGTCGCCACCGAGTCGAGGTCGGCCAGGTCGAGGTGTCGCACTTCGAGCGACGCCGCGGGGTACTGGGCCCGGATCTCCTCCACGGCCTGGGCGCCCTTGGCGGGGTCGCGCACCGCGAGCACCACCTGCGCCCCCGCGCCGGCCAGCCGGCGAGCGGCTTCTTTACCCGTGCCGCTGTTGGCGCCGGTGACGACGCAGAGCTTGCCGGCCTGGGTGGGTACTCGGTACACGGGCTGTCCTTTGGTGGTCTCGGAGTGACCTGAGGTCGCAGCGTACCGGTCCGCGCGACCCCGCTCGACGGGCCGGGCGAGGCGACGGCCGCGCGTGCTATTATTTAGTTAGGAGAACTAATGAATGAATCGACGAACGACATCGCCGCCCGGCTCCGGCGAGGCATCACTCGCATGAACCGCAAGCTGCGCGCGTCCTCGTTGGGCGGGATCAGCCCGGCCCAGGCGTCGATGCTCGCCTCGATCAACCTGCTCGATCGGCCCTCGTTGGGGGACCTCGCGATCGCCGAACAGGTCCAACCGCCGTCGGTCACCAAAATGGTCAAGGGCATGGAGGCGGCCGGGCTCATCAGCACGCTCGTCGATCCCGAGGACCGCCGGTGCACCCGGGTGCGCTTGACCGCGCTCGGTCGCAAAGAACTCAACGCCATTCGCCAACGCAAGACCGAGTTCTTAGAGCGCAAGATCCTCGCCCTCTCCGCCGGTGATCAGCTAAAGGCGACCGAGCTCGCCACCTTCTTAGAAGTGCTCTTGGAGGACGAGTGAGTCTGATCCACCACGGCCCCTCGAGAACCTTCGCCGCCCTGCGGGTGCGGAACTTTCGTCTGTACTTCATCGGGCAGTTGATCTCGGTCTCGGGCACCTGGATGCAGTCCCTGGCCCAGGGTTGGCTGGTGCTGCAGCTGACGGGCTCGTCGGTGGACCTCGGCTTCGCGGTGGCGCTGCAGTACGTGCCGATGCTGTTCTTCGGTTCCTACGGCGGACTGGTCGCCGACCGCTACGACAAGCGCCGTATCCTCTACGCGACCCAGAGCGCCGCGGGTCTGTTGGCGCTGCTGCTCGGGATCCTCGTCAGCACGCATCACGTGAACGTCTCGACCGTGTACGTGATCGCCTTCGGCCTCGGTATCGTGAACCTCTTCGATGTGCCGACGCGTCAGGCCTTCGTCCAGCAGATGGTCGGGCGCGACCTGATCGCCAACGCCGTGAGCCTCAACTCGGTGCTCATGAATTCGGGCCGTCTGATCGGCCCGGGCATCGCCGCGGCCTTCATCGCGCTGGTCGGTACGGCCGCGTGTTTCTTCGCCAACTCGGTCTCGTTCCTCGCGGTGCTGCTCGCGTTGGTGCTGATGCGGGGCGAGGAGTTCTTGCCCATGCGCACCGTCTCGCGCGAGAAGGGTCAACTCCGACTCGGCTTGCGCTACGCCTTCGACACGCCGCTGCTGCGCAACGTCATCGTTGCGGTCGCGGTGGTGGGGACCTTCGCCTACAACTTCACCGTGACCCTGCCCCTCCTCGCCACCAAGACCTTCCACGAGACCTCGGCGACCCACTACGGCATCTTGATGGGCGCGATGGGTCTCGGTGCGGTGATCGGCGGGTTGTTCGTCGCGCGCCGGTCTCGTCCCACGCCGCACATGCTGGCGCTGTTGATGCTGGGCTTTGGCACGTGCATGACGCTCGCGGCCTTTGCGCCGACGGTGACCCTGGCCGAAGTGGCGATGGTCCCGACCGGCGCCTTCTCCATTGCGCTCATCGCGACGGCCAACTCGCTCTTGCAACTCAACTCCAAAGAGTCGATGCGCGGGCGCGTCATGAGCCTCTACAGCATCGCCTTTTTGGGCACGACGCCGATCGGGGCCCCGCTGGTGGGCGTGATTGTCGCCTGGTCGAACCCGCGCGTCGGCATCTTCATGGGCGCCGCCTTCGCGCTGTTGACCGGCGTCGGTCTCTTGGTCCAGCAGCGTCAGCGCGTTCGCGTCGACGTGAAAGAGCCTGCGCCCTTGCCCAACGTGATCGAGAACCTTACTTAGGCCGTGACCTTGGGCTCCTTGGGCAGTCCGAGGGCGCGCTCACCAATGATGTTGCGCTGGATCTCGGCGGTGCCACCCCAGATCGTCTCGGAACGAGCGAAGAAGAACGCCGCCTGGAGCTCTGAGACCGGGTAGTCGGTGCGACCACGACGAAAGGCCCCCGAGAGCCCCGCGATCGGACCCTTGCCGGTGAGGATCTGCGCCTCCATGCCGACGATGTCCAGGGCCAGATCGGTCGAGGCACGATGCGCCTCGGACCAGAACATCTTATTGCACGCGCCGAGCAGCGCGGCGTTGTGCGTGTTGTTCAGCGCGTCAGTCAGGGTCCGGTAACCGTTGATCTCCATGATCTTCACCTTCGACCAGGCCCGGACCAGCGCGTCGCGCACCAGGTCGTCCTCGATGCGCGCCACGCGGCGAGCCTCGCTGACGATGGACTCCCACTCCTTTAAAAAGCGGCGATAGCCCGTGGTCGACGAAGAGCCTCGCTCGAAGCCGAGGGTCGTCATGGCGACCTTCCACCCGTTGTTCACGCCGCCCACCACGTTGTCCTTGGGGCAGCGAGCGTTGGTGAAAAAGACCTCGTTGAACTCGGCCGACCCGTCGACCTGGGTGATGGGTCGAACGTCGACGCCGGCTTGGTGCATGGGCACGAGGAGGTAGCTAATGCCAGCGTGTTGGGGGGCGTCGGGGTTGGTGCGGGTGAGGAGAAACACGTAGTCGGCGTGCTGGGCCTGGGTCGTCCAGACCTTTTGGCCGTTAATGACCCATTCGTCGCCGTCGAGCACGGCCGAGGTCTTCAAACTCGCCAGGTCCGAGCCAGAGTTGGGCTCGGAGAAGCCCTGACACCAGGCGATGGACCCGTCCAAGATGCCCGGGATGAACTCCTTTTTCTGCGCGTCAGTGCCCCACTGCAGGATGGTCGGGCCGACCAGCGTGTCACCGAAGAAGTCCGCGCGCATCGGCGCGTTCGCCTTGGCGAACTCCTCGTTCAAGACCACCTGGTCCATCAGCGAGAGACCCTTGCCGCCGTACTCGACGGGCCAGCCGGCACAGATCCACCCACCGGCGAAGAGCTTCTGGGTCCAGGTCTCGTTGAACTGCACGCGCTCGTCGCCGCTGAGGGAGAATCCCGGCTCGAACCAGCCCTCGGGCAGGTTCTCTTCGAGCCAGGCGCGGATCTCCTTGCGAAACGTTTCGGCTTCTTGGGGGTACGTTAGGTCCATAAACGCCCAGCGTAGTGACTCGTCACTAAGGGCTGCTTCGAATTTGTGCCCCCTCGGGAATTGGGCGAGACTAGGAGACCCGCTCCAAAGGAAGTTGTCCCTTGTCCCGCTCCCTCTCCCAGACCGTCGCCGCGACGAAGGCCTCCTGGGCCCGCAGTAAAGAGATCGTCGTCCCCCCCTCGGTACCGGCGCGACCGGCGCAGCCGGGGAAGCACCGCGTCGCCTTCCTCGTCTACCGCGGCAACCCGCGTTGTGGTGGCCAGGGGGTCTATACGCGCCACCTGACCCGCGAGCTCGTGGCGCTCGGCCACAGCGTCGAGGTCTTCGCCGGAGCGCCCTGGCCGGAACTCGACGAGGGCGTGGGCTTCACCCCGGTGCCCGGTCTCGACCTCTACCGCGACCCCGACCCCTTTCGCATGCCGGCCCCTCGCGAGTTCACCTCGCTCGCGGACGTCACCGAGTTCGCGGTGATGTTGAGCGGCGGCTTCGGTGAGCCGCTGGCGTTCTCCCAGCGCATCGTCAAGGTCTTGGCGGGTCGGCGCGGCGACTTTGACATCATCCACGACGACCAGTGCATCGGCACCGGCATCTTGACGTTGCACCGCCAGGGCTGGCCCCTCTTAGAGACCTTGCACCACCCGATCACCGTCGATCGTTCGATCGCCCTCGACCACGCCGAGACCTTCTGGTCACGCGTCGGCACCCGGCGCTGGTTCGGCTTCTTGCGGATGCAGGTGCGCGTCGTCAAGCAGCTCCCGGCGGTGCTGACGGTGTCGCACAACTCCAAGGCCGACATCCACGCGCAGATGGGCGTGGCCCTCGATCGACTGACCGTCGTGCCCGTCGGAGTGGACCACGAAGTCTTTCGACCTTACGACGACGTCGTCAAGAAGAAGGGCCGCTTGATGGTCACGTCCTCGTCCGACGTGCCCATGAAAGGGCTGGTGCCACTCTTAGAGGCGATCGCCAAACTCCGTGCCGAACGCGACATCGACCTGGTGGTGATCGGTCAACCCCGAGCGGATGGGCGCGTCGCGCGCACCCTCGAACGCCTCGGGCTGAGTGACATCGTCACCACCATCAGTGGGGTGAGTGACGAGGAACTCGCACGGCTCTACGGCCAAGCGGAAGTCGCCATCGTGCCGAGCCTGTACGAGGGTTTCTCCCTGCCGGCGATCGAGGCGATGAGCTGTGGCGTCCCGGTGGTCGCGACCACCGGTGGCGCGCTGCCCGAAGTGGTCGGCACCAGCGGCGAAACGGGACTCCTCGTACAACCGAACGACCCCGAGGCGCTGGTCGAGGCGATCAGTCGTCTCCTCGATGACGCCGAGTTGCGCGCGCGACTGGGCGCCGCCGGCCGTGAGCGCGTGATGGAGCGCTTCACGTGGCAGGTCACCGCGCGGGGCACCGCGGCGTGTTACGACGCGATTCTGACCGGGGCGCCCTTACCCGAATCGATGATCTTTAACTGATGGGTAGTGGCCTTGTTTCATGACCTCCGCGGACCTGCGCCCGCCGGGCTCTACCAGCCCTGCATTCGAACATGCCATAGTCCTGTGACATCGGCAAACTGGGCCACTGCCAACTGATGCTCACCGCGAAGTACGAGGAACTCGGTCTGGAGCTCGGTGATCGGGTCCTCGACCTCGGCTGTGGCTTCGGTCGTCACGCCTTTGAGGCGCTACGACGCGGGGCGAACGTCGTCGCGCTCGACGCCGGCCGCGACGAGGTCGAAGGCGTGGCCGGGATGTTCCTCGCCATGGTCGAGGCCGGGGAGTTGACCGTGGGCACCGTCCACGCCACCGTCGTCCAGGGCGACGCGCTGCACCTACCCTTCTTCGACGGCAGCTTTGACCGGGTGATCTGCTCGGAGGTGCTCGAGCACATCCCCGACGATCTGGCCGCGATGGCCGAACTCGCTCGCGTGCTGCGCCCCGGCGGCACCATGGCGATCACCGTGCCACGTTTCGGCCCGGAGTTGATCAACTGGGCGCTCTCTGATGAGTACCACAACGTGCCCGGCGGTCACATCCGGATCTACCGCCGCCGCGTATTGGCCGAGCGGCTCACCTCGACGGGGCTCGTCGTCACGTCGCATCACTACGCCCACGGGCTGCACAGCCCGTACTGGTGGCTGAAGTGCTTCGTCGGCACCACGAATGACGAACACCCCTGGGTGAAGCGCTACCACCAACTCCTGGTGTGGGACATCATGAAAAAGCCCGCGCTGACCCGTTACGCCGAAGTGGTGCTGTCGCCGCTCATGGGTAAGTCGATCGTGCTCTACCTACGAAAGCCCCAGTGACCGAGACCACCAGTTCCTTGGGCGGCGTACCGGGCATCCTCACGCGCCACGAACTGGCTATCACCGCGTCGTGCTTAGCTGAGCTACAACTCCCGAGTGGTCAGGTGCCCTGGTTTCTCGGGGGTCACTGTGATCCCTGGAACCACGTCGAGGTTGCCATGGCCCTGACGGTCACCGGTTACGAGGCCGAGGCCCGCGCGGCGTATCGCTGGCTCGCGGCGACGCAGTTGGGCGACGGGAGTTGGTTCAACTACTACGTGGGTGATCGGGTGAAAGACGCCCGGCTCGACACCAACGTCTGTGCCTACGTCGCCGCCGGCGTCTACCACTACTTGCGCGCCACGAGCGACGTCGACTTTGCCGCAGAGCTCTGGCCGGTCGTCGAGGCGGCGCTCGAATTTGTGTTGCGCTGGCAACTGAGCGACGGCACGATTCGCTGGTCGCTCGACCCGCAGGGTCGCCCCGAGCCCTACTCGCTCTTGACCGGTTCCTCCTCGATCTTTCACGCGCTCTGTTGTGGGGTGGCGCTGGCTGAACGACTCGGGGTCCCCAAGCCCGAATGGGAGCTCGCCGCGGGGCGCCTCGGTCACGCGGTCGCGCACCACCCCGGGGCCTTCGCACCGAAGAACGAGTTCGCCATGGACTGGTACTACCCGATCTTCTCCGGTGCGCTGCGCGCGAGCGCCGGCGCGAAGCGGATCGAAGACGGGTGGGAGCGCCACGTCATGGACGGGCTCGGGGTGCGCTGCGTCTCGACGAATGACTGGGTGACCGCGGCCGAGACGGCCGAGTGCGTGCTGGCTTTAGACGCCCTCGGGCAGACGACCCGGGCGTTGGACCTTTTTTCCTGCACACAACTGCACCGTCGAAGTGACGGCGCCTACTGGACCGGCATCGCCTACCCCGATCGGGTCACCTTCCCCGACCGCGAGGTCACGTCCTACACCGCCGCGGCGATCATCCTGGCCGCCGACGCGTTGACGTCCTCCTCGGCCGCGGCGGGCATCTTTCGCCACGACGAGTTCCCGGTGCCGTTGGACTTGGCGGAGCCGGGCTGCCCGCTCCTTCGCTAGCGGCGCTCGAGCACGCGCAGCGAACCCACCGCCGCGCGCTCGACGAAACTGCCGCCACCCAGCGCGGCGAGGTAGATCTCGTAGGGTGGGCGTCCCCCGTCGCGGGGGTCGGCGAAGACGTCGTGGATCATCACGAGCCCCCCGGTGACGACCTTCGGGGTCCAGGCGTGAAAGTCGGCCCACACCACCTCGGCGCCGTGTCCACCGTCGATGAAGAGTAAGTCGAGGGGCTGGCCGAAGTGGGCGGCCACCACGACCGAGGGGCCGACGAGTCCGACGACGCTCTCTTCGAGGTGCGCGTCGGCGATGGTGCGCTGCCAGGTGGGCAACGTGTTGAGACGACTGTCGACTGGGTCGACGAGGGTCTCGTCGAAGTGCTCCCACCCCACCTGATTCTCTTCGCTGCCGTGGTGGTGGTCGAGCGAGTACAGCACGCTGGCCGTGGCTTCGGCCGCCGCGCCGAGGTACACGGCCGACTTGCCGCACCACGCGCCGACCTCGAGCCAGGTCCCGCCCGGGACACCGTCGCCGAGCGCGCGCGCGTGCGCAAAGAGCGCGAGGCCCTCCTCGCGCGGCATGAAGCCCTTGACCGTGTCGGCGAAGGCGAGCAGCTCGCCCTCGCGAGAGGACGTCACAGACGCACCAGCGAGTAGATGCCCAGCCCCGCGAAGATCAGGCCACCGGCGAAGCGGATCCACTTGATCGGCACGACGCGTTGGAGGAACTGACCACCGTACGCGCCGACGAAGGAGATGATGAGCAGGGCGAGGGAGCCCGCGAGATAGACCTCGAGGGGCTGATGCGTCTTGATGGTGAAGTTCGCCGCCTGAATCTGTGTGAGGTCACCGAACTCGGCCAGAAAGACCACCCCGAACGCGGTGGCGATCTCTTTGACTCGGGCCCCCGCGCGTTCGCCCGCGGCTTCGCGCTCACCCTTCTCCTCTTCTCGCTGCTCGGGCACGAACAGGAGGTAGCTCGCGCCACCGAGGAACAGCAGGGCCACGATGATGTCCTTCACGTGGACGGGCAGCAGCGTCAACAATCCGCCGGCACCCACCGCGATACCCATTTGCACGAGGAAGGCGGCCGCCGCGCCAAGGGCGATTGACAGGGATCGAGCGCGAGTACTCATGACGATGATCGCGACCATCGTCTTGTCGGGGAGCTCCAGGACGAACATCAGGGCGAAGATGCCCAGGAACGCCCCGACGGTCACGGCGAGGTTCTAGAACTGGCGGCGCAGGGCGTCCGCGAAGACGACCCCGTAGCGCATTCGTTCGAGCGCCTGCTCGACGGTGCGCTGTCGCCCGACGATCGGGTGGCTCGCGTGGAAGGCGTCGACCTCCGCGGCGAAGGCCGCGTCCTTGACGAAGGTGGACACCCCGAGCGTCGCGCGGTCCATGGTGTCGGTCGGGAATTTCGCGATCGCCTCGTCCCAACGCCCCGTGAAGTATCGCCAGACGGCCGGTCCGGTCACCTCGTTGCGCGAGAGGATCCCCAACTCCGTGGAGGCGTCTTGCGTGCGGAACTCCGAGAAGCACTTCTCGGCGGCGTCCAAGGCGACGCGCTCGTCGCGGAAGGCGCCGAAGCCGTAGCGCAGGTACCGCTGGCCGTCCTGGGGCGTCGGGGCGGAGCGGTAGCCCTCTAAGAACGTCTCGTAGTCACCCGGTCGGTCCTGGCGCGCCACGATGCGCAAGATGTTCCCCGCGAGGTCGCCGTCGAGTTCGTTCGCTTCGAATCGGCGCACCGCCTCGGCGCGGATCGCCTCGTCGTCGCCGATCGTGCCGAGGATGCCGATCACGATGGAGCGAATCTGGGGTGCCAGGTCACTCTCGCCGGGCACCTTGTCCCAGCCGAGTCGCTGGAACTGCGGCGTGAGGAGCGAACGAACGTCCTTAACGAAGGCGACGCGCTGTTGGACGTTGAGCGCCCGGTACGCCAGGTCAATCGCGCTGGCGACGGGCGTCCAGGCGGCCGGTTCGTCCTGGTCACCCAGCCCTCGCGCGATCGCGTAGAAGTCCGCCCAGTCGCTCTGGCCCGCGAAGAGCGAGGCCCAACCGTCGGCGACGACCGTGGTCCGTTCGAGCTCTTCGAGCTCGTCGAGGTGGTCGGTCAGGGCCGCCAGTTCGGCCTTGGCGTAGCGCGAACGAAACACCCCGGACCCCCCGGCGTTCACCACGACCGGTGGTTCGTCGGTGACCTCGAGGGGTTCATCACGCAAGAGGTGACGCGTGGGCGATCCACCCTTTAACGATCGGGTGAAGATCGGCACCGCCCAGGACGAGCCGATCGCGCTCGGCCCGTCGGTCGCGCCGTAGGAGAAGGGCTGTTGGCGCAACAGTCCGTTCTCCAAGGTCACGAGGGGGTGACCACCTTGGAGGATCCAGGTGTTCATCACTTCGCGCACCGGTTCCTTGGACGCGTCTTCGAGGGCGTCCCAGAGGTCGGACGTGACGGTATTGGCGTAGGCGTGCTTGGTGAGGTAGTGACGGATGCCGTCGCGGAACGTCGCAGCGCCCAAGTACTGCTCGAGCATGCGCAGTACCGAGCCGCCCTTATCGTAGGTGAGTAGGTCGAACATGCCGCGCATGTCATCGGGCGAGACGACCTCGTATTCGATGGGTCGCGTCGAGTGCAGTCCGTCGATCTGCAGCGCCAGGTCGCGTTCGATGCCGAAGTCCACCCACGACTTCCACCCGGGCCGATAGGCGTTCGTGCAGAGCACTTGCATGAAGGTGGCGAAGGCCTCATTCAGCCAGATGCCCTCCCACCACTCCATCGTCACGAGGTCGCCGAACCACATGTGAGCCATCTCGTGGTGCACCACGTGGGTCACGCGTTGCATCTCGGCCAGTGAGGCGGTCGAAGGGTCGATCAGGAGGTCGGACTCGCGATAGGTGATGCACCCGAGGTTCTCCATTGCGCCTTGGGTGAAGTCCGGGATAGCGACCATGTCCATCTTGTCGCCGGGGTAGGGGACGTTGAAGTAGTCCGCAAAAAAACGCAGTGCGAAGGCGCCCGCGTCGAGTGCTAACTGCGCGAGGTGACCTTTGCCCGCGGGGTAGATCACGCGCAGCGGCACGCCGTCGACGTCGACTGCCGGGGTCTCGCCGAAAGGTCCGACCACGAAGGCCACCAGGTACGTCGACATCTTCATCGTCGGGGCGAAGTTGATCGTGCGCTGACCGTTGCCGAGGTCGGTGTCGGTGACGACGGGGGAGTTGGAGTACGCGGCCAGGTGGCTGGGAATGGTCAGATTGACCTGGTAGGTCGCCTTGAAGGCCGGCTCGTCCCAACAGGGGAAGGCCCGCCGGGCGTCGCTGTTCTCGAACTGGGTGGTGGCGATGGTGTGGCGAACGCCGTCGTCGTCGACGAAACTTGAGCGGTAGAAACCGACCAGTAGGTCGTTCAAGGTGCCGTCGTAGGCGATCTCGACGACGGCCGGTCCCACCGGCAGGGTCCGGTCGAACACGAAGTTCACGGTCTCGTAGGTTTCGTTGAAATGGTGCTCTTGGGAGCGGTAGCTCGTCCCGTCCGCGCTGATGGTCGCGGCGCCCAGTTCGAGGTCGAGGGCGTGCATCACGAGCTCACCGACGGGCTCTTTGATGTCCACGTCGATCTCGACGCGACCGGCGAAGGTGAAGTCCTCGAGGTTGGGGGTGATGAAGATCCGGTAGGCCGAGGGGACCACCGTTCGGGCGAGACGATAGGGGTTTGTTGGGGAGTTCATTGGTCACAAGCCTAGGGCGAAATTGATTATCCTTCCAAAGTGACTTCCACCCCCACGCCCGTGTCGCTGCGGATGAAACCGGGTCCGCATCGACTGGCCGTGACCGGCATCGGCAACGCGATGCTCGACATCATCACCCAAGACAAACACGAGGTGTATCACCAGTTGGGGCTGGTCAAGGCCGCGATGGCGCTGATCGAAGAGGATCAACTCGAGCGCTTCATCAACGCCATGGGCCCGACGATTCAGATGTCGGGTGGTTCGGTCGCGAACTCCATCGCGGGGGTCGCGGCGCTCGGCGGCACGTGCGGGTACATCGGCAAGGTCGCCGCCGACGAGTTCGGGGAGCGCTTCCGTCACGACCTCACCGCCATGGGCGCGGAACTCGACCTCGCCGTCGCGAAACCGGGTGAGGGCGCGACGGGACGTTGCCACGTCTTCATCACGCCCGACGCGCAGCGCACCATGGCGACGTACCTCGGGGCGTCGAACAAACTCAACGTGGACGACATCAAAGAGGACCTCATCGCGCGCTCGGAGATCACGTACGTCGAGGGCTACCTCTTCGACCTGCCGCCGGCCAAGGAGTCGGTGCGCAAGGTCGTCAACTTCGCGCACGAGTACGACTCGATGGTCGCCCTCTCGCTCTCGGACATGTTCTGCGTCGATCGACACCGACGGGACTTCTTGGAGCTCGTGACGAGCGACGTCGACGTGCTCTTGGCCAATGAGACCGAGATCCTCTCCCTGTTTCAGTACGAGCACCTAGAGCAGGCCTTCGGGGCGCTCGAAGAACTCGGCGTATTGGCCGTCGTCACGCGCGGGCCCCAGGGCGCCGACGTGGCGACGGTGTCGGGCGTCGTGCGCGTGCCGGCGATGGAGGTCGAGCACGTGGTCGACCAAAACGGCGCGGGGGACATGTTCGCCTCGGGGTTCCTCTACGGACTCGCGCTCGGGGCGGACCCCGTCGAGGCGGCCGAACTGGGTTCGCTCTGCGCGGGCGAGATCATCACGCACTTAGGCGCGCGGCCCGAATCGGACCTCGAGGAGCTCGGCATCGAAGCGGGACTCCTGTAGTCAGATGCCCTGGGCGTCGAGGACGGCGT
>Ga0302325_10025357_pt1 | contig 12320 bp, 9 predicted proteins | sample Palsa_T0_2_FD_201948 | JGI IMG/M metagenome (GOLD analysis project Ga0302325, IMG submission 201948) | Peat permafrost microbial communities from Stordalen Mire near Abisko, Sweden - Palsa_T0_2 | ecosystem: Environmental > Terrestrial > Soil > Palsa > Peat permafrost | place: Sweden: Abisko...
ACGTTGAGCGCGGAAGGCGGCTTTGAGAGTTCGTCTATAGCTCACTGGCTCTCCTGGCCGAGCCGATTCTGGTCCGTCGGCGCTTCGCTCTCGGAAACCGTCTTCGACGCCGGGCTGCGCCGTGCGACCGTCCAACAATACGTCGCGACTTACAATGCGGATCTCGCCAGCTACCGGCAAACTGTACTTACGGGATTTCAGCAGGTGGAAGACGGGCTTGCCGAAGTCCGCATTCTCTCCAAGGAGATCGAACAGGAGCAAGCGGCAGTGGCTTCCGCTCAAAAGTATCTCAATCTCGAACAGGCCAGGTATGAGACGGGCATCGATCCCTATGTCGACGTGCTGATTGCACAGACCACGGTTTTGTCGGATCAGCAAACTCTGAACGGGCTTCAGGTGGAGGAGATGACTTACGCTGTGGCGCTGGTTGAGGCCCTCGGCGGCGGCTGGGACACCTCGCAATTGCCGACGCCGGCACAAGTAACGCAGAAGCCGGATAAGTCGCAGACGACTATTCAGCAATAGCATTCGGTAATCATCCGATTGACACTTTGCGGATCAAGAGCTGTACTCGAATGGCGTTCCGGGGTCGCTGGCCCTTCATGTCAGAGAAAGCGCAAAATCCGCATCCACCAAATAAGCGAAGCATCCGTTGGCGGTGGATTGGCGGAATCGCCCTGCTGCTGATTGTCGCAATCGCCACACTGGGCATTGTGGTTTATCGCGCCGAGCCGACCATCCACGCCATGGTGATCGAGACTCTGTCGACAAAATTCAAAAGCACGGTTGAGCTCGACTCGTTCAACGTCTCGCTGCTTCAGGGGCTGGAGGTTTCCGGCGCGGGCCTCAGAATCTTCGGAGAAACCGACCCTAATAATCATGAGCCCGGGTTTCAACCGATCTTCAATGTCCCGGAATTTCGGTTCCATCTGGGAATACGGGATCTTTTTCACTCTCCCATTCATGTCGACACGGTCTATGTGAAAGGATTCCAGTTGAATTTGCCGCCCAGGGAGCATCGCAGCGAGATAAATAAAATGGGCTCCGGCTCCAAGGGCGGGAAGATCGAAATCGTTGTCGATAAACTCGTCTTTGACCGGGCACAATTGATCATCAACACTCTGAAACCGGGCAAGCTGCCGCTGGAGTTTGACATCGAGAACTTGAAGATGACGAGCGTGGGGCCCGATGCCCCCATGCATTTCGACGCCAACCTGACGAATCCCAAGCCCGTCGGCAACATCGTTTCGAGTGGATCGTTTGGCCCATGGCAGCCGGACAGCCCTCGCGACACTCCGGTGAGCGGCAGCTATTCGTTCAACCATGCAGACTTGAGCACAATCAAGGGCATTGGCGGCATGCTTTCGTCGACTGGAAAATATGCCGGGATTCTTGACAAGATTGAAGTGGATGGCGCGACCGACACCCCGGATTTTCGCCTTGCGATCAGCGGACGCAGCGTCCCCTTGCACACCGACTTTCACGCCATTGTGGATGGAACCAGCGGCGACACCTACCTTCAGCCGGTAAAAGCAAGGATTCTGAGTTCATGGCTCGTGGCAAATGGCTCGGTCGTACGAACGAAAGATCCCAAAGGACACCACGTGGAGCTGGAAGTCGTGATCGAGAAGGGAAAAATCGACGACCTGCTGAAACTGGCGGTTCGAACCGAGCCTCCTTTCGTCACCGGCGTAGTTGCGTTGAAGACGAAGCTTGATTTGCCGCCCGGCGCGCTCGACGTGGACAAGCGCCTGAAGCTATCCGGCAACTTTCAAGTTTCCGCGGCGCATTTCACCAACGAAAAGATTCAGGAAAAAGTCGACGCCATCAGCATGAGAAGCCAGGGTAAGCCCAAGCTGGCTCAGGACAATACTCCCGGCAACGTACAGTCAGATTTGAAGGGCACATTCAATCTCGCGAATGGGGTTATTTCCTTTTCACAACTGCAGTACCTGATTCCCGGCACGCAAGCGAACCTGACGGGCACCTACAGCCTGGATGGAAATCAATTCGATTTCCATGGCCAAGTACGGATGGACGCGAAACTTTCGCAAATGGTAACCGGCTGGAAGTCGATTCTGCTAAAACCGGCAGATCGGTTTTTCAGCAAGAATGGCGCGGGGACCGAAATTCCGGTCAAGATTACGGGCACGAACTCCGAACCGCACTTCGGCCTCGATTTCGGACACAAGGATGAGAGCGAGAAACCCAAACAAGGACCCACAAATTAAGCGCTTTTGACCTCGTAGGCATAAGCAACACAAGGGGTGCCCTACTTCTCGCGCTTTTCGAGAAGTGGGCACCACGAACGTTGCGAGTTAAGGCTTTCCTTCGAAGCTACAGAGCCGACTAATGCGAAGCCACTTTCACCCAAAGCCCTGACTAGCGAGTCCCGAAACGGTAGACAATGCCAGTGACAATACGAATGTTGTTCTGTACCTGCGTCGCGGCGGTCGAGTTGACAAATGTCGTGCGTAGATAATCAGCGCCGAGTCGAATGGAAAGTGGCCCGGCGACGGTTCGTTCGATTCCGCCGCCCACTGCATAAGAGAATCGGTTCACAGTCCCATCCAGATAATAGGTCCTGGTGACCGGAATCGCGCTGTTCACCAAACTGACGCCCGCCAAAGTGTGAACGAAGATTCGGGTATTTCCAGTATCCACGGGATAGAACACAGGACCGATAAGAAGGCTCAGGACACTGCCGGTGTATCCTGTGCCGAGCACATTTCCAGCCCGGACGTAGCTCGAATCCACCATCACCCCCCAGCGGGCATTGAAATCGATGGAGCCATCGGCGTTCACTCCGCTGAACGCCATGTGTTGTCGTGATGACGTCTCCATATCAAGGTAGGTGTAGCCGGCGCTCGCCTCAAAAGCCGGGCCAGTCATCGCCGGAGGCGGAGCGCCGGTTGCGACTTGTTGTGCAAGCAACGGCGCAACCAGAAAGAAGATCCCAATCGCGACTTTTCCAATGATTCTCATTTCCCATGACTCTCACCAGTACCGTTAGCATTCTTGTAACCAAGCATCTCGCTGAACCGTCCAGCAGAAAATCCTCCATCAAACTGAACAATCCAAAAGCACAACCGACATTCGCACCGCCGCCAGGCGGAACTGACATGACCCAGGCAAACGGCGATTCAACCCACATTAGGAATTAAGAAGATCGTTTGAACCGTTTTGGCTGAGGAGCCACCCGGCACCACGTCCCTCCGATTGTTATCCCAAGGACAGGTATCATGGATAAAGGGACAACGCCGCTCGTCGGCCAGACTGCGGCGTTGGCATCGCGAGTTACTCATGCAAATGGTGATCGACGTTTTCGCGCAGATTTTTGGCACCCTCTGGGCGCACAAGCTGCGTTCGTTTCTCACCATGTTCGGCATCGCCTGGGGCGTCGGTTCCCTGCTGCTTCTGGTCGGCCTCGGAGAAGGCTTCAGAACCGGCAACAAGCGCAACCTCTCGGAGTACGGTGAAAACATCATCATGATGTTCCCCGGCCGTGCTCCGGCCGTTCCGGGGAGCATGAACTCCGCCCGGGAGTACCGGCTCACTTACCAGGATTACCTCGACATCCGTAAGGAATCTCCACACATTCGCGCGATCACTCCCATTCTCTCCAGTAACGACGCGCGTGCGGTGAGCGAGTATGCGAGCGCCAGCGGCCAACTCAACGGCGCCGAACCGCAGTACACCCAGATCCGTTTTCTCCCGCTGAAGCAAGGACGCTGGCTCAACGACCTCGACGAAGTCCAGAAACGTCGCGTCGTAGTCCTCGGCGACGAGATGACTCACCATCTTTTCCCGGGACGGCCCGCCATCGGCTCGTTTATTTTAATCAACGGCTACCGCTTCGAAGTGATCGGCACCTTGCAGCGGGTCGGTCGCGGCGACGAAAACCTCACCAACACGCGCGCCTATATTCCCTTCCAGGTGATGCGCAGCGATTTTCCGCTAAAGGGCGAAGAATCCTATGATGCGATTTCATTCATCTACTACCAGCCTCACGTTGCGGACGAACACTTGCTCGCGCAGAATGAAGCTCGCCGCGTCGTCGCCCGCAACCACCACTTCGATTATCACGATGAAGATGCCTTCGAAGGCATCAACACCGTCCAGCAGGCACAATCGATGGGGGCCATCTTCGATGCCATGGACGAATTCCTCGGCACCGTCGGTATGATCACTCTCGCTCTCGGCGCCATCGGAGTCATCAACATCATGCTCATCGCCGTCACCGAGCGCACCCGCGAAATCGGATTGCGCAAAGCTCTCGGCGCCACCAACCGCAGCATCCTGCTGCAATTTTTCGCCGAAGGGGTTCTGCTCACGCTGGTCAGCGGACTCATTGGCATGGCTCTGGCGGCCGGATTGATGGCGCTGCTCAGGAATTACAACGGTCCGGAAGGTTTCGATCCGCCGCGACTGGTTGCGAAAACCGCGATCCTCGCCATCGGCAGCCTCACTCTCGCGGGCGTCGCTGCCGGGCTCTATCCGGCTCGCAAGGCGGCCCGCCTGGAACCGGTCGAGGCTTTGAGGCAGGAATAGGAATTTGTTCGGAGACTTGAAATTGCAAATCACAAATTACAAGTCGCAAATCATATGATCCGCGACCTGCTTCAGGAATCCTACGACGCCATGCGTCACAACCGCCGCCGTAGTGCCCTTACCATGCTGGGCATGGCCTGGGGCATCGCCACCGTGGTCCTGCTCCTTGCCTATGGCGATGGTGTCGGCCGTGCTTGCGCCAGCATTTTTGCCAACTTCGGAACCAGGCTCTTCGTTGTGGTTCCCGGCCGCTCCACTATGCAGGCGGGCGGCCAAAAGGCCGGTGTACCCCTTCGCATCACGCTCGACGATCTCGACCTGCTCACCACCAACATCCCGCAGATCACCCACATCACTCCCAGTTGCAGCAAGGATGCGACCGTGCAGTACGACACTCGCTCCTACAACATGAGTGTGAATGGGGAATATCCCAACACCGTCGTCATCCGCGCTTGGAGCCTCGCGCAGGGACGCTTCTACAATCCCGAGGATCAGAACCAGCGAGCGCGCGTTGCCGTCATCGGTTCCGACACCAGGGAAAAGCTTTTCTCCGGGCGTAACCCCATGGGCGAGCATATCCGCATCGATGGCATCAGCTTTGAAGTCGTCGGCGTGCTAAATCCAAAGATGCAAGCCGGCGACGAGAATCTCAATCGCATCGTCTACGTCCCCTTCACCACCATGAGTGACCTTAAGGATAACCACTACCTCGATTCCATTTTGTTCACCTATGAGACCAACGATTATGAGCGGATCGAGCAATCCGTGCGCTTCATCATGGCCCAGGAGCACAGATTCAATCCCGCCGACCGCCGCGCCCTGTACGTCTTTAATCTGATGGAGCAGGTGCACAAGCTCGAGCTCATTACCCTCGGCCTCAAGATTCTTTTGGGCTTCATTGGCACCCTGACTCTGGGCATCGGCGGCGTCGGCCTGATGAATATCATGCTCGTCTCCGTCACCCAGCGCACCCGTGAGATCGGCATCGAGAAGGCGCTCGGTGCCCGGCGCCGTTACATCTTCCTTCAGTTTCTGACTGAGGCTCTCACCATCACCTTCGTTGGCGGACTCCTGGGCGTCATCCTGGCGTACGCTGTTTCCTTCTCGGTGGGCCGGCTTACGCTCTACAGCGCCATATCAAAGCACGCCGAGGCCGGCGACATTCGGCTCATGATCAATCCCCTTACTCTGATCATTGCCATTCTCATCCTCAGTGTCGTCGGACTAATCAGCGGCATGGTTCCCGCCATCCGCGCCGCGCGGCTCGATCCAATCGAAGCCCTGCGCTACGAATGACGTAAGGAATCCTGGAAATGTCGAGGGTGCCCCGTCCAAGCTTCGCTTGAACGGGACCGTTTCGACCGAAACGTCGACCGGGCCAGCGTTACTGCTTCTTTTCTTGTGGCTTGTCGCTCTTATCGTCTTTCGGCTTGTCGTCCTTACTCTTATCGTCTTTCGCTTTATCCTGAATCGAGAGCAGTTCGACGTCAAAGATCAGAGTCGCGTTGGGACCAATGTCGGCGCCAGCTCCTCGCTCCTGATAGGCGAGGCTCGAAGGAATGAAGAGCTGCCACTTCGATCCAACCGGCATAAGCTGCAACGCTTCCGTCCACCCTTTGATGACCTGACCGACGCCAAACGTCGCGGCCTGCCCATGCTTGTCGGAGCTGTCAAATTCCGTGCCATTGATCAGCGTGCCGCGATAGTTACATACCACCGTATCGGTCGCCGTGGGCTTCGGTCCGGTGCCCGCTTTCAGAATCTTGTACTGCAGACCGCTGGGCAACGTAACCACGCCCTCTTTAGTTTTGTTCGCAGCCAGAAATGCGTCGCCTTCCGTCTTATTCTTATCCGCAGCCTCTTTCGCTTTCTCCGTCTGCTGCTTGCGCACTTCGGTCTGCACCTCGGCGAGCACCGCCTTCGCTTCGTCTTCCGTCAAGCGCGTCTTAGTACCAGCCGCAGCGTCCTTCAATCCCTGGGCGACCAGACTCCAGTCCACCTCGATTGACTGCTTTTTTAGGTTCGTTCCAAGCCCGCTTCCGATGTTCATTCCCAGTGCGTAGCTGAACTTTTGTTTCCGCGTGGTAAGCGGAGCCGCCGCTGCCGTCCCTGTCTTCTTAACCGGAGCTTTCGCCGTGGTGGCTGCTTTCGGAGTTGTGGCTGCCGGAGCCGTTCCCGCCGGAGTGCTTGGTGCTGGGGTCTGTTGCGCATAGCCAACTCCGGCCAACAACACGCCGGCGGCCAATAGAAAGGTTGTAGTGAGAGATCTCTGCATTCATCTATTGTCCCATTGAACCCGCATTCTGCGCCAGACCGGCAGTACCACGAGCCTCACTCGACGAAGTTATTTTCCCCCCGGCACATACAGCACAGGGATGCTCTGTTTGTTCACCATCTCATTCAAGGCCACGAGGTCCTTCGTCACGAGCTCGCGGTACTGCGCCAGCAGCGGTTGCGCCTCTTTCTCAAGAGACTCTACGACCTCGTACTGCTGCTTGGTAGGCGCGGCATCGGCGGAATCCACACTGAAGAGCAGCGAGTGTAGCCGCTCATCGATCAGCGCCGGATAGTTCAGGTTCGACTCCGAACTCTTGATGCTCACCTGCAACAGCTGCGATTCCACATCGAAGCTCTTTTTGTCGAAGTCTTTAGCCGCCGAAACGAGCGCAGCGTGGTTTGTGTCGTCCCCGAGACGCCGGGTTAGGGCGCGAGTCTGCACCCGCACTTCGCGAATCGTCCCGATCGCCTCATGAATCTCCGACACGTCCGCCACAATTTTGCGTCCCAGTTCCACCTGCTTCTGCACGTCCTCGATCGACACCTTCACTCGCGGATCCAGTTTCAACTCGAGCGGCGCCGTGTACGACTTGCCATCCGCCGTCAGCCGCACCTGATACGCGCCCGGCGCCACGATCGGCCCACGGTTGCGGAATTCCGCGCCCGGCTCTCCCGCCAGCGGAGTCGGTCCCTGCGAACGCAAATCCCAGGCAAAGCGATTCACGCCCACATCGGTCGGAATCTTCTCGTTGGGAGGCGTCTGATCGGGCCACTCAGGCGGGGTTTCCGCTTCCTTTTTCTCTTCGTTGGAATAGCGCCGCACAACTTTTCCCGACGCATCCAGAAATTCGAGCGCCACCACGCCTTTCGGCGCAGTCGGAAGATAGTAATAAACGAGCGCGCCGTTCGGCGGGTTCTCGCCAACCGGCTGCCGTCGCTCGAAAAAATCGGGCCAGCGCATGCGATAGGACAGTCGCGGCTTGTAAAGCACAGCTTCCGTTGCCGCCTGCGCAGTTGCGCCGCGCAGCGGCGTGACGTCGTCCAGAATCCAGAACGCGCGTCCATGCGTTGCCACCACGAGATCGTCATTCTTCACGATCAGGTCATGGATCGGACTGTTCGGCAAATTCAACTGCAGCGATTGCCAGTTCGCTCCGCCATCGAACGAAACATAAATCCCAGTCTCCGTCCCCGCATACAACAGATTCTTCCGCACCGGATCTTCGCGGACGACATGCGTGTAAGCGCCATCCGGGATGCCACTCGTAATTTTCGTCCACGACTTGCCGAAATCCGTGGTTTTGAAAAGATAAGGCTTCAGATCGTCCAGCTTGTGCGTATCGATTGCGGCATACGCCGTGCCCGCATCGTGCGGCGAAGCATCAATCAGGCTCACCAGGCTCCATTCCGGAATTCCCTTTGGCGTCACATTCGCCCAGTTCTTGCCGCCATCGCGCGAAACGTGGATCAAGCCATCATCGGTTCCCGCCCACAGCAGGTCCTTCTGCACTGGCGACTCCGCGATCGTGAACACCGTGTCGTAATACTCGACCGAAGTATTGTCCTTGGTCAGCGGTCCGCCGGCGGACACCTGTTTGCTCTTATCGTTACGCGTCAGATCGGGACTGATCACCGTCCAGCTCTTGCCTTCATCGGTAGTCTTGAAGACGCGCTCGGCAGTGGTGTAGATCACATTGGGATCATGCGGTGAAATCTCGATGGGCTGCGTCCATCCGAGGCGATATTTCAAATCGCCAACACCGTGGCCCGAACTATCCTCCGGCCAGACCGTGATGTCCTGCTCCTGGCTGGCACGGCGATCGAGGCGAGTCACCGCGCCGCCGCCCGATCCGGCGTAGACAATGTTCGAGTCCCGCGGATCGGGCTGAATGTATCCACTTTCTCCGCCGCCCGCGTCGAACCAGTGCTGGCGCCCGACGTAACCATCATCCGTGCGGCTGGCGATGCCCACCGTCGAGTTGTCCTGCTGCGCGCCGTAGACGTTGTACAGAAAATCGTTGTCCGCCGCCACGTGATAGAACTGCGCCGTCGGCTGGTTATACTCCGTGGACCAGCTCTTCCCGCCATCGACCGAAACCGACGCCCCGCCATCGTTCCCGTTAATCATGCGATTCGGATTCTGCGGATCGATCCAGAAACCGTGATGATCGCCGTGCGGCGCCGGAAGAAGACTCAGCGTCTTCCCGCCATCGGTCGAGCGGAACGCGCCCGTGTTCAGCATATAAACCGTGTCCGCGCTCTTCGGATCGGCAAAAATATGGGTGAAGTACCAGGCGCGCTGCGTCAGCCTCTGATCGTCGTTGACGCGCGACCAGGTCTCGCCACCGTCATCGGATCGATACAGCCCGCTCTCCTTCGACTCGATGAGCGCGTACACACGACTTGAGTCAGCCCCCGAAACGCTCACCCCGATGCGTCCCAGAATGCCCTCTGGCAGGCCTTTCTTTTCCAGGTGCGTCCAGGAATTTCCGCCATCCGTCGAGCGGTACAATCCGCTGCCCGGTCCGCCGCTTTCCAGACCCCACGGCGAACGTTGGATCTGGTAAAGCGCGGCAAACACCACGTTGGAATTGTGCGGATCGACCGATAGATCGATCGCGCCCGACTTGTCGTCCTTGTAAAGAATCTTGTCCCACGTCTTGCCGCCGTCGGTTGTGCGATAGATGCCGCGATCCGCGTTCGGCCCGAATGCATGCCCGAACGCCGCGATCAGCACGTGGTCGGAGTTGCGCGGATCAATCCAGACACGCGCAATGTGCTGAGTATCTTTCAATCCGACATTCTGCCAGGTCTTGCCTCCATCCGTTGTTTTGTAAACTCCATCGCCATAAGAAATATTTCCGCGCAGGCAGGACTCGCCCGTACCCACGTAGATCACATTCGGATTCGATTCCGAAACGGCAATCGCGCCAATCGACGAAATCATGCCTTTGTCGGATAGCGGCTGCCAGCTTGAGCCGCCATCGGTGGTGCGCCACACGCCTCCGGAAACACCGCCGAAGTAATAGGTGAAGGGGCTGCCGGGAATTCCAGTCACAGCCAGCACGCGGCCGCCGCGAAACGGCCCAATGCTCCGCCACTTCATTCCTTTGAATTGCGTTTCGTTGTACGGCTGAGCCGCAGCCGAAATCGTCAGCGCGAACGTCAGTGCGAACGACAGCGCGATAACCAGAGCACACCACCCCACCAGATTGCGAACCTTCATTGACGCTCCTCTAACAACGGCCTTGAATAGTAGAAGACCGATAATAATAACTCATCGTCGACCAAGTAGAGACGGCGCTTGCACCGTCTCCCCCTAAACCTTGGAGCCTGATGCCGACGCTCCGCTATCCGAATAAAGAAACCCCAGCGCCTCCGGAAACCGCGCTGCCCATGCCGCTTCGCTGTGCGTCGCACCTTCGTCGATCCGAACCCGCAAGCGTTGTTCGTTCGAGCCAGCCCTACGCAGAATGGATTCCAGTTCGCGTAAATCAGCGACAAACTTCGCGTCCTTCTCCGCGTTCCCCGCTTCCTGCGTACCCATCCCCAGATACATGCGCGCCGGCCAACTACGGAATTGGCGGCTCTCTGCCAGAATTTTCCGATTCGCCACGAACAACGAAGGGCTCTCGATCAGCAATCGCCCAAACACCCCCGGCGCGGCCATTTGCGTGTACAGCGTGATCAAGCCTCCCAGAGAAGAACCGCCCAACCCGGTATTTTCCGCCCCCTTCAATACCGGATAACGGTCTTCGATCAGCGGCATCACTTCCCGCTGTAGAAAATCCGGATATAAATTTCCCTTCGCATTCAAAACCCTCGGATCTCTTGACTTGTACGGAATGTACTCGCAAGCTCGGTTCTTCGTGTTGTCGATGCCGACGATAATAAGGGGTTGAATTTTCCCTTCAGCAATCAACCGCGTCGCGGTCTCGCCCACCTGCCAATGGACTCCGTTAAACGCTGTTGCCGGATCGAACAGATTCTGCCCGTCATTCAAATAAAGGACCGGATAGCGGCTAGCGCCCCAGCCGTCATAATCGGGAGGCAGCCAAACCCGCAACAGGCGGGTGTTCCCAAAGATTTGGCTGTTCAGTTCATGCAACCACAGTTTGCCGGTTGAAACCGGCAGCGGAGCGGCGGCGTCAGCTTTCATCTTCAGTCTCAGTTTTCGCGTTGTGGGCCGGGACATGGAATGAACAGGTTTCGCGCCAGGATGTCGTTTAGCGATACGTCTAGCAATTACCGCGGGTTTTCGAAATTAGAACGCCCTCTAAGGGCCGTGAAGTGGCTACTCGTTGCTACCTTTCCACCAGATCACCGACGCCACAATCGTCGTCGTCGCAATCAACCCCAGTGAACTCAAACACAAAATGCACCAGACGCCCAGCACGTGCCCTTCAATGTAGGTCAGGTACAAAGCAAATGCCAGGCCCGCGGCAGCACCGCCAAAGAGTATCGCCGGAGTGTCGCGGCGCTCGCGGTAGACGGTGGCCAGCCCCGCCAGCGCCGCGTATCCGAGCATCCCAATCAGCGCGACCGGGATGCCGAGGATCGACGAATATTCGCTGCGGTTCACGATGTCGCAATTGAACGTCGTTCCGATTTCGCAGTACGCCGTCTTTGAGGTCGCATAGTGATGCTGCAGTGATAGCGACGACACTGCGATTCCGCATACCGCCAGAATGGCGACTACGCTCATCAGACGATTCGTCAAGCCGGCCTTCGTCACGCTGGTCTTTGTCAAGCCGGTCATGGCAGCGCGCATCCGGTGCGGTCGGCCAGTTCTTGCAGAAGGAAAACACGCTCCACGCGTTCCCCCATAGGCGGAAACTGCCAGGTAGGGTAATGCTTGATATCCTGGTCCTTGCAAACCTGCGCCGTACCGTGCAGGTCACCCTTGATGCCGCACTCCACATATGGGGCATACTCGAAGGACGCGCCAAACAATTCCTTCTGCTCCTGGCAATGCGGACACCACCATGCCCCGTACATCTTCACCCCGCGCTCCGTCAGACAGCGTGCGAATGCATCGTGCCGATGTTGATTGCGGTTGCCGAGATAGAAAGCCAGCCCGAATGCGGCTGCGATCAGCAGCGCAAAGAGCGCGATGCGTCCCCAATTCCGCTTCGGAGCCCCGAGCTTTTCTCTTTGTCGTCCTCTTCGCTCTTGCGGCATGGATTTTTATATCACGATGAGAGCAGAGACGGAGCTAGCCCCGTCTCAAACCACCACCCGAAGCGCCGAAGGCAGCACGTCGATCGTCCGGCACTCCAGCGTCAGCACCTCGCCGTCCACCATCACATCCACCGGCCCGTCGAGTTGAAACTCCACGCGCTGAACCGCGTGCCGCTCCGCCAGCGGATGCCGGGTATGCGAGCCATCATAAAGCGTCGCCAGGTTCCGGATCAGCCCCAGGCGCCCAATGGGTCCCCACCGCACATACTCAATCAATCCGTCATCGGTCGACGCATCGGGCGCGATCATCA
>Ga0302325_10025358_pt1 | contig 12320 bp, 7 predicted proteins | sample Palsa_T0_2_FD_201948 | JGI IMG/M metagenome (GOLD analysis project Ga0302325, IMG submission 201948) | Peat permafrost microbial communities from Stordalen Mire near Abisko, Sweden - Palsa_T0_2 | ecosystem: Environmental > Terrestrial > Soil > Palsa > Peat permafrost | place: Sweden: Abisko...
CCCGTTGCCGTCCTAATACGAGATCCTCAAAGCGGTCTTCATGCGCTTCGATCGTCAGTAGCAATCCGCCCGGGGCGATCACCGTACTGAGCCTGTCCAGCAGTTCGCCGGCATCGGACGCCGCGCTCAACGCGTGCGAGCCAATCACCAGGTCGAAATAACCAGCCGGCTGGCCTTGCTCTAAGAAATCGCGCGTCAAATCCAGCGTGGCAAAACGCACAAAACGGTGCGCGGCAAAGCGGTGTTCCGCGCGGCCAACGGCCGCTTCGGAAGCATCGGTGAAAAGGTAATCGGCACGTTCCGCGGGAAGCGCTGGAAGAATCCACGCCGTCGTTCCGCCACTGGCGGCGCCGATTTCCAGGATGCGTATGGGTCTATCGGTTGGCCACTCGCTTACCAATTTCTCCACGGTGGCGCGCACGATCTGGTTGTAAGGCGCTGCGAAAGGCGACGTATCGAATAGTTGATCGAGCAACGCAGCTGCTGGTTCGCCGGCGTCTTCACCGCGCAACCTCGCAGCTAGCTTATCGCCCGCTCCAGCCAACAACAAAAGCTCCGCATGGTAGCGCGGATGGTTCTCGAACAGTTCGCGCCAGATCGCTGGCGGAGCTTCAGGAACCCGCTCTTTATTCCAGCGCCATCCGCTGCCGACACTGGTCAACTGGCCATCCTCTTCCGCCATGCGCAGCAATTTTGCCAGCACTCCGTGCTGATCGCGCTTTATACCGCCTTTGCGTGCCAGTCGCGCCAGATCGAAGGTTCCGTCGCCCGGATTGAGATCGGCAATGGCACAGGCGGCATAGGCGCCAGCCAGGCGATCCAATGCGGGGCGGACGTCCTGATAAAAAGTTGCCCGTTCATTTTCAGCGACAATGCGTTCTAATTCGACTGCTATGGCTTGTTTCGTTTCCCCAGGTGCAGGCAGAGCGGCTAGCCCATTGAAAGCGCTATTGGTGTCGGGTCGCCACCATTCGGAAATGAGCGGAGTCGCGGATGTGTGCCCGAAGTCCACTTTTTGGCAGCGGGCTTCGTCAATGCTCAAAAGCAGATTGCCGGCTGGATCCATTACGCGAAAATCTGCCACTACCGAGCGGGTGCTTTCGCGGCGCATAATGACGTGGCAGAACATGCTGCTGGTTAAGGGCGCAACGCTTCGCACGCGGCCTAATTGCACCGGAATAGTAGAGCAGTTGCGCTTCTCGTTTTGCGCAATCAGAGTGATCAGGACCTGCACGCACGAATCGAGCAGCGCTGGATGAGCCAGGTAGCCGTCGGCGAGCCCTTCATCAAGGGAGGGAAGGCGGATCTCCGCCAATGCCTCGCGATTCTTGGCGCTTGGGCTGGTGAGTAACACATTTCCAACACCTTGGAACGCGGGACCGTAATCCATGCCGCGGTTGGAGGAATCCGCATAGTGCTCTTGCGCACTCACCGCATGCGGCATCTGCGAAGAGATTTCGGCTAGATTGGTGGCTACATCGCGCGTGTGGCTTTCCTGACGGCTGATGCGGCCACGCGCGTGAGCGGTGAAGTCCTCGGCGTTCCAATCCTGCCGCGAGCGAATCTCGACCGTGCCATCCTTCGCATCTACCCCGGTTTGTATTAAGGGGTCGCTATGTGCGGCGATGGCCAAAGGACGCAGGATTTCGAAGTTTTCAACATCGATTGTGCCTTTGCCGAATATGAGTTGTCCGGCGGCCAGCGCCAGTTCGATGTAACCGGCGGCTGGAAAGAGAACCGAATGCTGGATCACGTGGTCTTTCAAATACGGCAGTTGATTCGTATCGAGGGTGTTCTCCCACAATCCGTCGGCCGATATCACGCGATGACCAAGTAGCGGGTGATCGCGCTTGATAGCGAAGTTCAGATCGGGAAGTTGAACAGCCCCGCGCCAGTGCCGAGAATGTTGCCAAGGGTAGAGGGGCAGCGGAGGCGGAGGCGAAGGACGTGTATATAGACTGGCGAAGTCGCTGGCGCCGTGCGCGTGACAGGCGCAAATGGCCGTCCAAAGGTTGTCGGATTCCGGCTCCGGTCCTTTAGAACCCGGTCGGCGCAGCGTCTGCAAAGAAGCAGCGGAGTATTCGATGGCTTTCGACGACTGCGTAACGTAATCCTTCAAAACCGGATGCGGGCCGATTTCGAGGAACACTGTGACATCGCGCTCTTTCAAGAGATGACCGACTGCATCGTGGAAACGCACTGGCTCGCGCACGTTGCGGTACCAGTATTCAGCGTCGAGTTCCTGGCCGGGTTTCTCGGCGCCGTCAACGGTCGAAACAAAGGGGACACTCGATTGCTGGGGCGTCAGTCCTTTCAGAGCTTCCACCAGCCCGGCGCGAATCGGGTCCATGGCTTTGGTATGGAACGGATAGTTGAGCGCCAGCACGCGCGCAAATTTACCCGCCGCGGTCATGGACTGCACCAATTTTTCGAGGGCATCGGGGTCGCCGGCCACGGTCACCGCTTGTGGCGAATTGATGGCGGCCAGTTCGAGCCAACCGGCAATGCCGCTGATGGCGGTGAGCGCCTCTTCCGCGTTAACTCCTAGTGCCGCCATTTTGCCCAAGCCCGCCGTTTTGCCCTGCTCCATGCTGCGGTGGTAAATCACTTGCGTCGCTTGCTCGCGGGTCAGCGCTCCACTCGTGCAAGCTGCCGCCACTTCACCCACGCTGTGGCCCAAAACGGCCGAAGGATGGATGCCCGCCTCGCGTAGCACTTGTGTCAAAGCGAGTTGCTGCGCGAACAACATGGGCTGCGCCACTTCGGTAAGGGCGATGCGGTTTTCGCTTTCCGGACGGCGCATTTCTTCGATCAGCGACCAACCGGCCAATGGCGCAAAGATCGCATCCACCGCTTCGATCTCAGCCCGGAATGTGGCGTTTTCGGCCAGCAGTTCCCGCCCCATGCCCCACCATTGCGGTCCATTGCCCGAGTAAACAAAAGCGAGGGGCGAAGCTGGAGCTATCGAACTGCCCGCCGCCAGCCGCGCAACGGACTTGCCATCCAAATAGCTCTCTAACTTTTGAGCGGCTTCTTCGCTAGTGGATGCCGACAACGCCAAGCGATAGCGGAGGGGCGAACGGCACGTCGCAGCGGCCGCACAGACGTCCTGCCATGGCGCACCGTCTTGCGCGCGCAACATATCTGCATAACTGCGCGCCACAGCTTGCAGTCCGGCTTCGCTGTTTCCGGAGATGAGCAAAACGCTTGCCGTCTGCTCAGCTTGCGGCTGCTTCACTGGCGCGGCGCGCCGGGCGCGCGGACGGTATTCCTGAATCGCCAGATGCGCGTTCGTGCCGCCGAAGCCGAAGGAGTTTACGCCCACAACAACCGGCTTCTCAGGCAGTGCTGTCGGCGCGGTCACGACTTCGAGCTTCCAATTCTCAAAATCGATCTTGGGATTCGGCGTGTTGAAATGCAAATTCCCGGGGATCTCCCGGTGTTTCAGAGTCAATAGCGTTTTGGCCAGACCTGCCATGCCAGAGGCTGCTTCCAAATGGCCGATGTTCGATTTCACCGAGCCGATCAAGCAGCGGCTGCCATCCGCGCGCGGTTCGCCTAACACGCGGCCCAGCGCTCCGCACTCAATTGGATCACCCACCGCTGTACCTGTTCCGTGCGCTTCCACATAGAAAACGTCTTCCGGCTTGACTCCGCAGTGCGCGTACACGCTGCGCAGCAACTTCTCTTGCGCCTCGCCATTGGGCATGGATAAACCCATGGTGCGACCGTCCGAATTTACGCCGCTGGCGAGAATGACTCCCAGAATTCGATCGCCGTCGCGCTCCGCCGTCGCCAGCGGTTTCAGCAGAACCAGGCCGCCTCCTTCCGAGCGCACATAGCCATCGCCGCTGGCATCGAAACTCTTACAGCGGCCGGTAGGTGAAAGCATGGATGCTCGAGCGAAACCCAACCAGGGCCGGATATGGGTGAGCAAACTGATACCGCCGGCCAAAGCCGTGGAGCATTCTCCCGCTAGCAGGCTGGCACACGCCTGATGCACGCATACGATGCTGGAAGAGCAGGCGGTATCGACAGCTACGCTGGGGCCGTGGAAGTCGAAGATATAAGAAATGCGGTTGGCCGCGATACTGAAGGAGCTTCCGGTATTCGAGTACGCGTCGGCCCACTCCGTGCCCACTAACGAAGCGTAGTCATTGCTCGAGATTCCAACAAAGACCCCAGTTTCCGAGCCGGCCCGACTACGCGGTGCAATGCCCGCATCCTCGTGCGCCTCCCAAGCTAGCTCCAGTAACAGCCGCTGTTGTGGATCAACCTGTCTCACTTCGCGCGGGGACATGCCAAAAAACTCAGCGTCGAAGCCATCAATGCGGTCGAGAAATCCTCCAGCGCGCGTATAAACCCGCCCGGTTCGATGCGGATCGGGATGATGCCACCCCAGATCCCAACGGTCGCCTTGCGCCTCACTAACTGCGTCCACGCCGGACTGCAAGACCTCCCACAGCAAATCGGGGTTGTTGGCGCCTCCCGGATAACGGCCACTCATGCCGATGATGGCAATTCCTCCCGAGTGAGTAGCGGGCGCAACGCCGTTAACCGCAACGCCGTTAACATGGATGGGAGATGAGTGTGAGTTCATATTGTGTCTCGCATTAGCTTTAGAAAAAAATCTTATAGAGTGGCCTGAGCGGCCTCACTCATGAAAAGGACAAACGCCCGCAACTTTCGGAGAAGATTCTATTAAGCGGGCCGCGCGCGATGCTTGTTCGAATGGTTTAAGCCGCAGTGTCTTAAACTGCTCGATGAGACTGGGGCCGGATTTCTTGGTCCGTCCCTCAGTCAGGATGCTGGGCCTCGCGCCCACAAAGCGCTCGCAAACATGGATGTGGCTGTCGTAAACCGCAGTCAGTGCGGACGCTATGCCTTGATGCCGAGCCGGGTCGTGTTCGCTCAGGGACTTGAGCGCTGGCCGCATATCCCGCATCGTCTGAGCGAGAAAACGATGATCGATGGACATCAGCCCGCTTAACCCAACCTCCGATTCCGGTGGCATCATGCTAGGCCGCACGGTGTTGGCGTATTCCTCGACCGGGAAATCCCCCGTGAATGCAAAGGCCGCCGCGGAACCCCGCAGCAAACTGATGGAAAGATCGGCCCACTTTTGCACCCCGTCATTCTTTCCAGCCCGGAGCGCACGCCCCATGCACTGAAAGGAAAAGATGAGTCCCTGTGTCAACGCAGCAAATATCTGATGTCCCCGCACCCAACGTGGCTTAGGCTGGCATGATGTCCCTTCGGACTCCCACAATGTCGTGGCCGGCGCGCTGTTGACTACGCCTCCCGCCAGGCAAGACAGCAGATCTGCAAAGGACCTGTCAATTTCGTTCAAATAGCTGGGCGGAATCGTAAAAGGGGCCTCAGCCACTTCCCGCAGGAAAATCAACCGCCCATGGATAGCCGTTCGGCCAAAATGTGTTGCGGCATCATTTTCGACGCGGCGAATATGGAAATAGGCGTCGTGTGCCAAGTCCTCGACGACGCCATCGGAATCCAGAACGGCACGCCCCGCTTGTGGAATGCGACTAAGCACTTTCCTCATTTCTTCCGACATCGCGAGATTTGTGAACACTGCATTGCCAACTCGATTGGGCGGGGTTAAGTCCCCGCCGTGAATGATTGAAACCCAGTCCGCCACAAAGCTTTCTGAAGGGATATCCCGTGGCAGCAGCATGTCGAGCGGGTCAGTTAACACAAAAGCCTTGCGTGAAAGTCACCAATTGAATAGATTTCCCTACCTCTGAGTGGATCGAGAAAGACAAAAAAAAGAAATTCTCAAAATGCCGGTACATCCAGAAGTGGAAATGTCCGCTTGAGCCTCCGAAGCACAAAACGACATCAAACGAGAAGCTGCAACCGGCTGCAGCGATCGCAGGAATCGTTGACGTTCAACCTTGACGTTAACCTTTAGGGTACGTTGGATCGCTTTTTGAGAGCAAGGGCGTGAAAGGTCGAATAGTACTTGCTAAGCGTCATAGCGGAGAGGGGAAACCTTTCCCGATATCAGTCAGTACTTTTAGTAGTTACGGTACGCTCGGTACTATCAGCATTTGTCTCATGCGCAGGATCCATGCCGGGCAACCTTAACCTCCCGTGTCTAAGAGCCTCTATACCTAAAGCTCCCTCTTTCTTGCGCCGATATCCCTAGAGAGGGTTGTCTCCTGGGCGTTAGCCCTTCGCTGTGCTGATTAACTTCTTTCTATTCCTATCGGTGCTGTTCCTGTTGAGCGGCTTGGCGTTAGATGCGGGGATGCTCCAACTGCGTCGGCTTCAGCTCCAACACGCGGCGGACGCGGCAGCGCTGGGCGCAATTTACGAGAGAGCACGCGGCTTGTCCGACTGGGTCGCGGCCGGCAAGGCAGATGCGGCGATGAACGGCTTTACCGACGGTGTGAACAGCGTGAGCATTAGCATCGTAAGTCCTCCTACTTCCGGCAGCTATTCCGGAAATGCCACTGCTATCCAGGCGACCGTGACACAGAGCTATCACACCGGATTTATGGGTTTGGTTTCCGCCTCCGGCAATGCCACTCCCGGCACGATGGCGGTGGCTGCCGGATCGACTCCGTGCCTCTATATTATGGGCTCTGGAAGCACGTCTTACCCATTCCTGAATACGCACTATAGCGGCTTCTTTCCGGCTTGCAGTATGTATGTCGATTCAACAAGCGATTCGATCAGCAACGATTCGGGCAGCGCCATAACTATTTCCGGCGGGAACAAAATCTTTGTCCAAGGCTCATCCTCCAATGCACTGCTCAATGGGCCGACGTCTCCCTATCCTACGTTCAATTTTGCGAAACAAAACGACCCCCTCGCGTACGTAACCGCCCCGATTTTTTCGTCTTGTACGTATACGAATAAATCCGTGTCGTCTACCACGACCCTTAGCGCAGGCACATACTGCGGTGGGATCACAATTTCCGCCGCCACCGTGACCTTTAACCCTGGTCTCTATATTGTCACCGGTGGCATGACATGGAAGAACGGATCCACCATCAACGGAACAGGGGTAACGTTCTACCTCACAACGGGTGGCGGCTCCACTTACGCGGCCTTTAACATCTTGAATTCCACGGTTACGCTCTCGGCACCCACCAGCACGAGCGCCGGCGGCCTTACAGGCATTGTTGTCTTTGGAGACCGTAGTTGGAACGGGCAAGGTACCCAAGGTATCCAGATCCTTAGTTCCCAAGTCACAACTAATGGCATCTGGTACGTTCCGACTACGGGCGTTAACAACAGCAGCTCGACCCTCCAGGGCATGACTTATCTTGGCCTCATTACCGACAACGTAAAAACCTATGCGTCGACGTTCATTTTTCCGACACCCGATTATTCCTCTTTGTCCGGCGGATCGCCGTACCATGATTTTGTAGGAAGTTTAGTGCAGTGAAGAAAGCAAGATCTCAACGGGGAACGGGCCTTATCGAGCTCGCCTTGCTCTTTACGACACTGATGCTGCTCTTGCTGGGCGTGGTCGATTTTGCGCTGGCGATTCAGGCCCAAATGGTGGTCAGTGAAGCAGCCTGTGCCGGCGCTCACTACGGAGAATTTCAAGGCACCTCCCCCAATACCACCATGATGCAGACCGTCGCTACAAATGCGGCCGGCGGGATCTCCGGCTTCAGCGCACTCGCCACGAAATGGTGTGCTTGCTCGTCCGGCGGTACCGCCGTCAGCTGTAGCGCTACTTGCGGTTCCTCGACTTACGGGCCGATCGTTTACGTGCAGGTGGTAACGAGCGCAACCGCGTCGCTGCTGTTCAAATACACCGGGATCCCCCTCACAGTTCCACTAAGCGGGGTCTGCATTTTGCGTGTGCAATGATTCCTGTCTCCCACCACCGTTTGCAAGGGCAAGAAGGCACAGCTATGGTCGAATATGCGCTCGTGCTGTCGCTCTTCTTGATGATGTTTTACGGCTTCATCGAGTTTTCCCTCATCCTGTTCGGCTTCAACAACGCAACTTACGCAAGCCGGACAGCGGTGCGATACGCCGTCGTTCATGGCTCAACCGCCATTTACACGTGCACATCCACCGACATCTCAAATATCGTTACCCCACTGCTGTGGGGAGCGCCTTCCGGCCGCACGACCGTGAACACAACTTGGTCGCCCAACAACACGCCCGGCAGCACAGTGACGATCAGCGTTGGCATTCAATATACTCCCAGCCTGCCGCTGTTTCCGAGCAAGATTTTCTACGTGGGTGCCACCGCTATTGGCACAATTCTCCAATAGCGGTTCGTCAAAACGTATATGCAGCCATGGTCGTTTGCTTCAGCTCCAGCTCACCAAAGGCCGGCAGCGAACCTGTGGGCAATCCGTCGCTCCAAGCGTCTATCTTTAGGAAAAGTGGGCTGCCCAGTTTGGTGTGCAGCGCAGCCAGTGAGACTCTCATTTCACAAGCGTCCTTGAGCGCAACCTCCACCGCGCCCGCTGGCAGCGTCGCATCGGGCGTCGCCGGCTGATTTCCGCTTGTTGACGCATCGATAGCAAAGTGTTCTCCCGCTCCGTTACGCAGTGTCACCGTCAACTCGGTAGCGTCGCCGCAGCCAATCCAAAGATAAAGGTTCTGTCCGTCGCTGCCATAGCGCAGTTCTTGAATGGGCGGCCGCTGGCTGTGCATGGGGCCGGACGTGTGCTGTGGGCGATATCGTCCGGCATTCGCCCATTCGGCCTGAGTCGTGTCGCGGCCGTCGATGATTGGTTGAATCATGCCGGCCGGCGCGCGGTGCTCGGGAGCTTGCGGTTTCAGCAGCGTGTGCGCCAGTTCGGCAGGTATCTTTTCGCCCAAAAGGCGATATAAGTTTGTGAGATGCTCGCGGAAAAGCGCGTCAAACTCGCCGCGGCTTTCGGCCGAGTGTTCCGGGTCATACCACCAAAACCAGTCGCTTCCCTCGGCGATCATCAATTCTTCCCACGCCAGCCGCCTGTTCTCCACCGTCGCGCCCACCGCCTCCTCGAATTTTCGCCGCGCTCGGAGCAACAGTTCCCAGGCGCGATTATTCTCCTCCGCACCGATCCAAATATCGAAGTTCCCATCAAGCCAAGAACCTGGATAAACATGGTCGAGACAACCGGCCGCCGTTCCCTCCAGAGCCTCGCTTACCGTTACAGCTTCTATCGCCGGATCGGCTGAGATGCGCCGGTATAGCGCCCGCAGAAAGGGGCGGCCATTTTCCACATAGTGCTCCCAGGCATTCTCGCCGTCAAGAATGACCGGTATTACCGCGTCCTTTCCTTCACTCACCCTGTGCAATTCGTTGACGAAGTGATTTGCCGCCTCTTCCGCTCCCATCCTCGCGTACACAAGGCCGATCAATTCGCACAGCCGCCTGTCACGGAACAAGACCGTAATCCGCTGCTGGCCGCGCTGCCAAACGTGCGGCCGGTGCTTATCTTCAGTCGATAGCGCATGCCCTAGCGTCCTCTCCAGCACGCCTTGGCCGGTCGCCGTCCAGGTGAACCCCGCTTCAGCCGCCTTTGATAAAACCTCATCCGAGACGCCTCCTTCCGGTGGCCACAGGCCCTGCACGCCGAGACCGGTCGCATTCTCCACGTACTCCTTCGCCTGCGTCATCTGTGCCGACGCGTCACCCGGATAGGCAAATTGCTCTGGCAGCGCTACATAAGGATGCGAAACGTCCGCAATGTTCGAATCGCATAGTAGAGGCAGTATGGGGTGATAGAAGGGCGAAGTCGAAACCTCGATTTGCCCGCGCTTCGCCGCGTGCCGATAACCTTCCAGCATTTCGCCGAGAAGTTCTTTCTCCTTGCGGCCAATCACCTCCTGATCGGCGCGTGTGAAATCCCGTCCTTTTTGCTTGAGTGCCTTAATCTCACGATCCTTAGAGAGATACTCCTCGTCGAACCACGCCAACTGCGAGAGTACCTGCAAATCGCGAATCATCGGCGCACTAAAGGCGCTGACGGCCCGCCCCGGAATCTGGCCGTTTTGCCGCTTCCTCTCTAACAACTCGGCATAGCGCGGATAGCGATTGATCACGCGCTCTTCGTTTGCCTGAAAGCAGAAACTTAGCAGAAACTCTTTTTCCTGCTCCGTCAACTCTTCCGCTTCCTTCAGCACCACATCCAGAAAACGATCTTTCGCCTTCCCGGCGGCGTACTCCTCCAATTGGAGCAGCAAACTCGGAACCAGGTTGAAGGTCTGCCGAATGTCCGGAAACTCTTCCAGTATCCTCACCATTCCGTAGTAATCTTTCAAAGCGTGCAACCGAGCCCAAGGCAGCCGGTATTCGCCGGTGACTAGATCGCGATAGAACGGTTGATGCATGTGCCACAGCAAACAAAGTTTGATTCGCGCCATTTTCAGTTACACATTAAAAAGTTGGGCTGGTTAACAATGAAAGATTAAACGTTTGAAGCCATGAGCCAAACCACCACTCGCCGCAAATCGCCGCTCACCCTGGTTGGCGTTCGCCTGTTTTCCTTTCTGGCGGTTCTGGGGCCTGGCTTCATTACCGCCAATGTCGACAACGACCCTGGCGGAATCCTCACCTATTCTCAGGCCGGCGCCAAGTTTGGATACCAGCTCCTCTGGACGCTGATTCCCACCACGGTCGCGCTCATTGTGGTGCAAGAGATGGCCGCTCGCATGGGGGCCGTCACGGGCAAAGGCTTGTCCGATTTGATTCGCGAAGAGTTCGGCCTTCGCGCGACCTTTTTCACGATGCTGGTGCTGGGCATCGCGGACTTCTTCAATATCGTTTCCGAGTTTGCCGGATTAGCGTCCGGCACGGGCATCTTCGGTGTTAGTAAGTATATCGTGGTTCCCATTGGCGCTGCCGTAGTATGGACGCTGATCGTACGGGGCCGTTACAAACCGGTGGAACGTGTTCTTATTATCGCCTCTCTGATCTATTTTGCCTACCCGGTTTCGGCTTTTTTCGCCAAACCCGATTGGGATCTTGCTCTGAAACAGACCCTCCTGCCCACTTTGAGCGGCAATCCCGATTATTTGCTCATGATTGTTGGTCTTATTGGTACCACTATCACCCCCTGGATGCAGTTCTACTTGCAAGCCGCGGTGGTGGAAAAAGGCGTCGACACCCGCCACTACAGCTTATGCCGCTTGGATGTAATTGTAGGTTGCATTGTCACCGATGTGATCGCGTTCTTCATTGTGGTTGCGTGTGGCGCCACAATCTATCACACGGACCATCCTGAAATAAGCGATGTGGCGCAGGCCGCGGTGGCGTTGGCGCCCGTGGCCGGCAAGTTCGCGGCGCTTCTGTTCGCAGTGGGTCTGGTGAACGCCTCGCTTCTTTCGGCCGCGATCCTGCCGCTCGCCACTTCTTACAACATTTGCGAAGGGCTCGGCTTCGAATCGGGCATTGACAAGCGCTTTTCAGAGGCTCCCATCTTCTATTGGCTCTACACGTTCTTAGTGTTCGGCGGCGCGGCCATTGTGCTCATTCCCAAATTGCCGCTGCTCAAGCTGATTCTGTTTTCCCAGGTGGCCAACGGCGTATTGCTGCCATTTGTAGTTGTCTACATGCTGTTGCTGGTGAACCGGCCGCGTCTGATGGGTTCCTTTAAGAACAAGGCGTGGCAGAACTGGGTTGCCTGGTCTACGGCTGTGATAATGATCGCTCTGACTGCCGTACTGGTCTACACCACGCTTCGCGATTTGGGAAAATCCTGACACTGAACTCGCGCGCCACACCGCCACTTCTGTTGCAGAGGTTTGTGCCATGTGTCCCCATTGCCTTTCGAAAGAAGTGCACCATTCGAGGCCCAAGTTCTGGGATTTCCGGCTACTCAAAGCCCTGGCCCGGCCCATGCGTTGCGAGGTCTGTGACAAACGCTATTACCACTGGCCCTGGAGCCTCTCCAGTCTCCCGGCCCGTCCTGCGGCAGAGCCACCGAAACTGACTGCTTTCAAGCCGGCACCTAGACGTTCCGCCGCTGCGGCTGCCGGAAAAAGCTAATCATCGCGTAGCTCAGATGCGTAGCGCTGTCATGGGATCGATCCGCCTGGCCCGGCGTGCGCCGTCACCATGGATCTATCGATCTATCGGCGCAACCTCACTCACCCGACCCTTCCCAGAGCCGGAATTTCGGCCAATATCGAATTCGAATCGGCGATTTACGCGTGATTCGGCCAGAGCGGGCGCTTGTACGGAAACCAGTAATACCGCAACGTGGATTGCAAGGTTATGCTGTTTGCTCAGGCCAGCGGTGGAACGTGGTTTGGAAATTGTGCCCGCAGATCAGAACAAGAAAGCAGCGTTTCACGGACGAATGATCCAAATCGATTCGAATCCAGCTGGGATT
>Ga0302325_10025362_pt1 | contig 12318 bp, 9 predicted proteins | sample Palsa_T0_2_FD_201948 | JGI IMG/M metagenome (GOLD analysis project Ga0302325, IMG submission 201948) | Peat permafrost microbial communities from Stordalen Mire near Abisko, Sweden - Palsa_T0_2 | ecosystem: Environmental > Terrestrial > Soil > Palsa > Peat permafrost | place: Sweden: Abisko...
GCCGCTGCAGATCCTGCAGCTGCTGCTGCGTGGCGTCCTGCGCAGCCACCGGGGCCTGCAGTGGCTGTGCTGCCATCGGCGGCTGCAACGCGCTGACCTGCGTGACTGTCGCAGTCTCAGTCGGCTTGTCGTCGTCGTGCAGCTTCTTGGCCTCAGACCGGAAGATGCGCATGGACTTCCCGAGCGCCTCAGCGGCGCCGGGCAGCCTCGTCGAGCCGAACAGCAGCAGGACCACCACGAGCAGGATGATGATGTGTGGTGCGCTGGGATCAAACATGTCAAGTCCCCAATTCGTCGGGAGCGTCCGCGCGCGTTCAGGTTGCCCGTCAGGCAGTCTACACGCGCGACCTGCCAATCTGGCAGGGCGAGCGGCCTCAGGCGTACTGCGCCAGCGCGGCCGCCGCGTCGGCCCTGATCCTGGCGGCCAGCTCAGGCGGCGCGAGCACCCTGCCGTCCTCGCCGAGCCGCAGCGCCAGCCGCCGGACCCACTGGGTGTCGGGGGTCCGCAGGCTCACCCGCAGCCTGCCCTCGCCCAGATCGGTGATCTGCTCGCACGGGTAGTACTCAGCGACCCACCGGCCAGCGGCCGAGAGCTCCAGTACCACCTGCACATCAGCGGGCGAGGGCCGGAACAGCCCCTTGTCCACATCGACTGGCTGCGCCTCGTCCGGCACCGAGACGGCGGCGTCGAGCACCGACAGCGCCAGCACCCGGTCGAGCCGGAACAGCCGTACGTCCTCAGCGCTGCGGCACCACCCTTCCAGATAGGTCCTGCCGTCGACGACCAGCACCCGCATCGGGTCGACGTCCCGCTCGGTGGCCTCGTCCCGGCCGGGGACGTAGTAGGACAGATGCAGCCGCCGCCCTGCCCGGAGGGCACCGGTCACCTCGGCGAGCACGCTGTCGGCGGCGTCGCCGTCCATCTGCACGGCTACCTGCGCGCTGGCCGCCGCGGCACCGCCGGCGGCCTCCTCCAGCTTGGCGATCGTCCGGCTGAGCGCCGACCGGTCCGGCAGGCCCGGCACGTCGGCCAGCATCCGCAGCGCGATGAGCAGCGCGCTTGCCTCGTCGGCACCCAGCCGCAGCGGGCGGTCGATGGACTCGGCCTGGCTGACGACGATCTCGCCGCCCTCATAAGACAGGTCGATCGGGCAGTACGGATCCGGTGAGCGCAGCTCGACGCACCAGAGCATGTTGAGGTCATCGACGAGCTGCAGCTCGGTCACGCCGAAAGCCGCGGCGGTGTCAGCGAGCCCGACGACTTTCCGGCTGACGACGTAGGGCACCAGGGCGAGCAGCCGCTGCAGCCGGTCGGTCGCGGTGACCGGCCGCGCCAGATTGCGGGCCGGCGCCGGCCCGGGTTCGGCCTCTCTCACGCCAGGACTCCCTTCAGCCGCCGGATGACGGCCTCGACGAGGTCGGCGGGCTCGCGGACGACGACATCGGCACCGAACGAGGCCAGGTGCTCGGTGAACCAGGCCTCGTCGGAGAAGGTCACCTCGACCAGATCCCAGCCCGGCTGGCTGTCGGGCCGCTGCGCGAGCGCGTGCTGCCGCAGCCCGTGCCCGGCACCGGAGCGCACCTGCAGCAGCGCGGTCCGCTGGGCCGGCGGATGGGAGTCCCAGGTACGGACCGCCTGCCGCACGTCGGCGCCGGCCGGCACCGTCACCGTGCCCGGCGCCGCGGTGAAGGACACCGGCCCGGCGATCCGGCTGAGCCGGAATACCCGCTCCTCGCCCCGGTCGGTGTCCTGCCCGACCACGTACCACCGGCCGTGCCGGTTGACAACTCCCCAGGGCTCCAGGTGCCGCTGCTGCGGGGAGCTGCGGCCGGCCGCCTGATAGGCGAAACTGACCGGCCGGCGGTCCCGGACCGACTCCCACAGCGGGCTGAACGACGGCTCGGGAGTCTGCAGCCGCGGCTCGATACCTGGCTGGGTGGTGTCCTCGGTCTCGATCCCGGCCGCGCGCAGCTTCAGCAGCGCGCCGGCCGCGGCCCCGGCCAGCTCAGCGCGCCGCCAGACCCGGGCAGCCAGGCCGAGGACGGCGGCCTCGTCGGGCTCCAGCCGGATGTCGGGCAGCATGTAGGCCTGCCGGGAGATCCGGTAGCCGGACTCGTCGTCCAGGGCCGAGTTCATCCCGGTCTCCAGCGGGATTCCCAGCTCGCGCAGCTCGTCCTTGTCCCGCTCGAACATGCGCTTGAAGGCATCGAAAGAATCCGGGTAGCCGGGCACCGCCTCGCGGATCTGCATGGCGGTCAGGTACCGGCGGGTGGACAGCAGGCAGACCACCAGGCTGAGCAGCCGCTCGGTCTTCCGCCGTGACATCGCGGCTCCTTTCCCGCCGACGGCCCGCCCTTCCGGCACCGACGCTACCCTGCCGGAGTGATCAGGTGGCGAAGTGGCGTGGTTTCGGCACTGCAGCGGGAGTGGACCGGGGCGGTGGAGCTCGACGTGCGGGTCGGCGACTCGCAGGTCCCGGCGCTGGCCTACCCGGCGCTGACCGGCAGGCCGGAGCCTGGTGATGAGGTGCTGCTCAACGTGACCGCCCTCGAACTGGGCCTGGGGACCGGCGGATATGCCCTGGTAGTGGCCATTCCCGGTCGGCTTCCCGCTGATCCGGCGGGTCCTGGCCACCTGGTCAAGGCGCGTTACACCCCGCTGCAGGCCACGGTGCAGGGCGCGGACGAGCCTGGCTCGCCCTACCATGAGCTCCTCCGGGACGCCGATGACCTGGCCGGGATGCCCGTGGTGGTGGCTGACCTGCATTCGGCCCTGCCCGCTGTCCTTGCTGCCTTTCATGCGAAACGGGATTCGCCCGCCAGTCACCTCCCCCCGCCCGTTGCCGCCCCGGGCGGCGCGGCCCCGGGCGATGCCGCGCCGCTTCGGCGGGTCGGGTACGTCATGCTCGACGGCGGCGCGCTACCTGCGTGGTTTTCCCGGACCGCGGCCGCGCTGCGCGAGGCCGGCTGGCTGGCCGGGGTCGTCACCGTCGGCCAGGCGTTCGGCGGTGACCTGGAGGCGGTCACCCTGCACAGCGGGCTGCTCGCCGCGCGCCACGTGCTGGGCGCGCAGGTCGCCGTGGTCTCGCAGGGGCCGGGCAACCTGGGCACCGGTACCCGGTGGGGCTTCTCCGGCGTCGCCTCGGGCGAGGCGGTCAACGCCGCTGCCGTGCTGGGCGGCAAGCCGGTGGCATCCCTGCGGATCAGCGAGGCTGATCCGCGGGAGCGGCATCGCGGAATCTCGCATCACAGCCTGACGTCCTACGGGCGGGTGGCGCTGGCCAGGGCGGATGTCGTGGTGCCCGAGCTGCCGGGTGAATTCGGAGCGCGCGTGCTGGCCGCCGCCGCGCCGCTGGCCGCGCGGCACTGCCTGGTCCGGGTCAGTGTCGAGGGCCTGACGGAGGTACTGCGGGCCTGCCCGGTGCCGCTGTCGACCATGGGCCGCTCCCTGGCCGAAGACCTGGCCTATTTCCTCGCCGCCGCGGCGGCCGGCCGGCATGCGGCGGCCCTGGTCGGCTAGTCCTGGTCGGCTAGCCCTGGTCAGCAGCCTGGTCAGCAGCCCTGGCCAGGACTATTCCAAATCGTTACTCGTTTTGAAAGAAAATATATTCCGTCACGCAACGGGTTCTTCCCAAAGTGCATCTCATATGGGAGAACGTAAGGCGGCCGTTTCTTCAACTCCAGGCCCCGTGCGGCCGGTTCGAGCAAGCCGGGCGGCCCGCGCGGGACTCCTGCTGACCTTCAGGAGATCGCGTGCTTCATCATCGGCACCGGCGGGCGCTACTCGCCCGGCTGGCCACAGCTACCGCCTCCGCGATCGTGGTCTCAGCGGTCGCACTGCCGGCCCTGGCGGCCGGCCAGCAGCCAGGCCGGGCAGCCAGCCACGATGCCGCCGCCCGGCCCGGCGCGGCTGCCGCGATCCGGCCGGTCCTGCTGATCAACGGCGACCGGCTGGTGCTCCGGTCGGCCCCTGGCGGCGGCCGCGCAGTCGGCGTGCTGTCCGGGCCCGGCGCCACCAGCCTGCTCAGCCTGCACCTGGGCAGGCTGACCGAGGAAATCCCCGCCGCCGCGCTGCCCTACCTGGGCCGGGGCCTGGATCCGAGCCTGTTCGACCTCGGTGCGCTGCAGCGCGCCGAGGTCGGCGGCAGGCTCCCGGTGCGCGTGCGCTTCGCCGGCCGCCGGCCGGCGCTGCCCGGCGTGACGATCACCCGGTCCGGCCCGGGCAGCGCCGAGGGCTACCTGACTGCCTCCTCCGCCCGGGTCTTCGGCGCCGCGCTTGAGCGCCAGTTCCGCGCTGACCATGCCCGCGCCAGCTACGGCGCTGACGGGCTGTTCGCTCGCGGGGTGGACATCGCGCTGGCCGGAGCGCCATTGTCGGCACCGCAGCGCCCGGCTTTCCCGATGCACACGCTGACGGTCACCGCGAGCAATCTGAGGGGCAAGCCGGACAACGGTGACGACGTGGTCGTCATCAATGCCGACGACTGGCAGACCTTCGGCGACGGTAACGAGAACTACAACTTCTTCTACCACGGGGCGGCCAGGTACAGCGTTCCGGCCGGTCACTACTGGGCAATCGGGGACTTCGTCAACTTCACCAGGACCAGCGCCTCGGAGCGGCTGGTCGTGCTGCCCCAGTTCACCGTCAAGGGGAAGAGCACCACGGTGCATCTGGCGGAGCGGACCGCTTCCAGCAAGATCACGATGGTGACGCCCCGGCCAGCGCAGGTCGAGCAGGTGGGCCTGACCATGATCCGCGGCGGCCTGCACGGCACGTCCGCGTCCGTCGGCTGGTTTGACTCGGGCATCTCGCTGTGGGTCAGCCCGACCACGGCAAAGCCCACCGTCGGCACCCTGCGGACCTTCACCTCCGCGCAGCTGATCTCCGCGCCGAAGGCAGTCGGCCCGCCGTACGTCTACAACCTGGATTACGCCGGCCCGGACGGGACCATCCCGCCGCAGCGCTTCGTGGTGACCCCGGCCAGCCTGGCCACCATCCACGAGCGCTACTACCAGGACATCACCTCCACCGGCGGCTGGGGTGTGTTCGGCGGGTTCCCGGTTCAGTGGCAGGGCGGCATCTTCACCGCCATCCTGCCGCTGCAACTGCCCGGCCTGCAGACGCAGTACATGTCCGCCGGCCCGTCCATCATCTGGTCCGGTTTCTATTCCGAGTTCTATAGTTCGATGGCCGGCGGGCAGACCGACACCTTCCGCACGCTGGTGGCCGGCCGGCAGTGGACGGAGAACTGGAACCGGTACCCGCTGCACCCGCAGCCCGCCGTCAACGTGCTGCAGGGCAGGACCGCGAGCCTGTTCGAAGAGGTGCCGTCGGCATTCCGCCTCGGCAACACGCTGCAGGTCTCCACCACGCCGTTCAGCGACAACCAGCAAGGGCACAGCGGCGCCGGATTCTTCGCAGGCTCCTCGACAAGGGTGACCGGCAGCTATGCGATCTACCAGAACGGCGTCAGGATCGGCCACGGGAACCCGGTCAACGGCATCAATCCCGTCCGCCTGGGCGCCGCGCCGTCGGTGATCCGCTTCGCCCTGAGCGCGGCGAGGTGGAGCAGGCTGTACCCGCTGTCCCCGAGCAGCACGACGGTGTGGACCTGGCGGTCCGCGCGCGAGCCGAGCGTCAAGCTCCCGCCGTCCTGGTTCTGCGGGTACCTCCTCGTCGGCCAGCAGCTCAAGGTGCTGCGCAGGTGCGCCGTGCAGCCGATGCTGACCCTGAGCTATCAGGTGCACGGGCTCTCGCTCAGCGGCCTCACGCCTGCCGGGCAGCAGGTCATCGGCCTGAGCGTGGGCCACATCCAGCTCGCCAAGGACGTGCCGATCACTGGCGCGCACGCGCAGGTGTCCTACGACGGCGGCCTGATCTGGCAGCGGGCCTTCGTTGTCTCCACGGGCGCCGGGAGTTTCCGGATCGCCTTCAACGCGCCGGCTGGGGTCGACGTGACGCTGCGGGTCAGTGCCACGGACGCCGCAGGCAGCTCGATCACCGAGACCATCCTGCGCGCCTACGGCGTCGGGCTCTGACAGAGCGGACAAGGGAGCAAGCAGATGACCTTCCCCGGACTCACGGGTAACCGCGGCCCATCCGCTCTGGCCGGCGTGCTCGCGCTGGCCGGTGCGCTGCTGGCCGGCCCGGTCCTGAGCGCCGCCGTCCCGGCCAGCGCAGCTGCCGCGGCCGGGGCAGCTGCCACGGCGGGAGCGGGTGCCGCGCCGGGGAGCGCGGCCAGCGCTGCGGCGCCGGCGCTGCGGCCGGCCTGCCCGGCGGTGCCGCTGGGCTACGAGCGCTGCTTCGCGATGTACCGGCCTCTGGTGGCGGACAGCCGGGCCATCGGCGAAGGGTTCAGCGGCCGGGCGTCCAGGCCGGTCGGCTGGGGCGCCAAGGCGATCGAATCGGCCTACCGGCTTCCGGTAAGCCGCCATTCTCATCAGACAGTGGCGGTGTCGATTGCCTACCGGACCCCGCACCTGGCTCGTTATCTTGCCGTGTACCGCCGGCATTTCGGGCTGCCGCCGTGCACGCTCGCGAGCGGGTGCCTGCGCCTGGTCAATCAGCACGGCAAGGCATCGCCGCTGCCGTTGTCAGGAGCGGGAAGCGGCTGGGACCTGGAGGCCACGCTCGATGTGTCGATGATCTCGGTGGCCTGCCCCTACTGCCGGATCCTGGTGGTCGAGGCGAACAGTGCCAGCATCCCCGATCTGGCCAGGACCGAGTACACCGCGGCCCGGCTGGGTGCCCAGGTAATCAGCAACAGCTACGGGCAGCGGGAGAATGGCTACGCGCTGGCGTACGCCAAGGCCTACCACCGCCCCGGTCACACCACCGTGGTGTCGGCGGGCGACCTGGGATTCACCGCCGCTAACTTCCCCGCTGACCTGGCGACCGTGACCGCAGTCGGCGGCACCCAGCTGCACCGGTCGCACGACAAGCGCGGCTGGTCCGAGCGGACCTGGGATACCAGCTTCTTCGGCGCGGGCGGCAGCGGCTGCTCGGCGTACGTGCGTAAGCCAGCCTGGCAGCATGACCAGCACTGCCCGGGGCGGACGGTCGCCGATGTCTCGGCGCTGGCGCTCAACGTCCCCATCTACAACAAGGTCTGGGGCGGCTGGGTGACTGTCGCGGGCACCAGCGTCGCCGCGCCGCTGATCGCGGGCGTCTACGGGCTGGCAGGCAACGGCGCGAGCGTGCCGCCCGGGTACCTGTACTCGCATGCCAGTTCGCTCTACGACGTCACGGTGGGCAGCAACTCGCTGTTCGTGTCGGCCAAGCACGCGTGCGGGGACGACTACCTGTGCGTCGCGAGGAAGGGATACGACGCTCCGACTGGCCTGGGAACTCCGGACGGGATCGGCGCCTTCTGACCCGTGCGCAGGCGCCTTCTCCCCGCAAGGACAAGCCTGGTGGACCTAGAGAGCTACGACCTGGAGCGGTGGGCGGTACGGGTGGTGCTGCTCGATTCCGGCGGGCGGGTTCTGCTCTTCCACGCCCTGCTGCCGGAGCGGTCAGCGACCGGATGGTGGGAGTTGCCCGGCGGCGGGATCGATCCCGGCGAGTCTTACCTGGACGCGGCAGTGCGGGAGATCGGCGAGGAGACGGGGCTGCGCATCAGCCCGCAGCAGGTGGGACCGCCCGCCTGGCGCCGCGATGCCACCTGGCACGCCCGCGGGGTGCGCCGGCTGCAGCACGAGGTCGTGGTCCTGGCCAGGCTGGCTGCCGACCGGCCCGAGATCACCGACGCGGGCCAGACGCCCGAGGAACTGGAAGACTACGTCGGCGCGCGCTGGTGGGAGGTAGCGGACATCGCAGCCAGCCGGGAGCGCTTCTACCCCGGCCGGCTGCCCGAGTTGCTGCCTGCCTTCCTGGCCGGGGAAACCATCGACGAGCCGTTCGAGCGCTGGAACTGATCGCCCGGCCCGCGGCAGCGTCCGTTCCCGGCCCGCGGCCGTGTCGGTTCCCGGCCTGCTGGCAGCCGTTTCTGCCGCAGGCGCAGTGCCGGGGAAGAGCCCGGGAACCCGCCGCGCAAGAATGGGAGTCAGTCCGGATCCGGATGCGCAGGATCGCGTCGCATGACGGCACAGCTCCCGGCGGGCTCGGTGAATACCACAGCACGAACACAGTGAGGAGCAGCATGCGATGGGCAGGTTGACAGTACTGGCGAGGCAGCTGCCGGAGCGACTGGCGGCGGGTACGTTCATTCTCAATTCCGGGCTGGCCAAATGGTCCGCGGACGAGGAAACGGCCGCGCGGCTGCACGGGCTGGCCGTAGGAACCTATCCGTTCCTGGCCGGGGTCAAGCCGAAGGACTTCGCCCGCATGCTGTCGGTCGCCGAGATCGGGCTCGGCGCGGCGCTGCTGGCGCCGGTTGTCCCCGCCTGGCTGGCCGGAACGGCCCTGACGGCGTTCTCCGGCGGGCTGCTCGGCCTCTACCTGCACACGCCCGGCATGCGGCAGGAGGGCAGCCTGCGGCCCACCCAGCAGGGCATCCCGCTGGCTAAGGACGTGTGGATGCTCGGCATCGGGCTCAGCCTGACGGCCGACGCGTTCGCCAGCAGGTGAGCCCGCAAGCGGCCAGGACCGGCGCCGCAGTTGTCACCGCGAGACCCTGACCGCGGGGGGTTGCCCCCCGCCCAGGCGGTGCCGGCCTCTACGCCGACCGGGCGCTACGCCGACCGGGCGCTACGCCGACCGGGCGGGGGCTATTTGCCGGAGACCGCGGCCAGGATGTCGACGACGAACACCAGGGTGTCGGTGCCCTTGATACCCGCTTGCGAGTTTCCCGATTTGCCGTAACCGTCGGACGGCGGGATCACCAGCATCACCCTGCTCCCGATCCGGACACCGGGCAGGCCCTTGTTCCAGCCGGGAATGACCGAGCCGCCGAGCTGGAAGCTGAATGGCGCGCTGGATGATGAGGCGGCGGTGGGCCAGGTGGAGTAGAAGGCCTTCTTGGTCCGCCAGTTGACGCCGATGACCTGCGCGATCACGGTCTTGCCCGTGGTCAGCGGGGCGCCGGTGCCCTTGATCAGCGTCTTCACCACCAGCTTGGCCGGCGGCTTCGCCTTGGGGATGGTGATAGTCGGGGCCGTGGCGGTGGCATTGGAGACAGTCGGAAGGCTGCCGCCTCCGCTGGAGACGTGCTTGCCCGTGGCCGAGGCGGTCGGGCTGAATGCCCTGATCAGGTCGATGACCCAGACCGTGGTGTCGGTGCCGGTGATGCCGACCTGGGTGTTCCCGTGCGTCCCGTAGCCGTATTTCGGCGGCAGGACGGCGACGACGCGGCTGCCCATTTTCTGCCCCCGCAGCGCCGTCACCAGGCCCGGCAGGCCCAGCTGGGCCGGCAGCATCTGCGGGTCCGTCGCGAATGTGCTCTCCAGGAGCTTGTGCTTGGTGCCGCTCCACACGTAGATGGCGAAGTTGCCGAGGAACGGATCTCCGGACGGCAGCGACGGTCCGGTGCCGTGGATCGTCGTCTTGATCGCCAGGTCGCTGCCCGCCTTCTTTGCCGGGATGGTCACGCTCGGCGTCGTTCCGAACGCCCCTGACACAGCCGCCGCCACTGCGGCGTTCGGGCTGGCCGGCTGCGACGGCGACGCGCTGCCGCAGCCGGCCAGAACACCGGCGGCGATGAGCGAGACAAGTAGCGCAGGGGCAAAACGTCGCATGAGAATCCTTTATGTCGCCGATGGGAGCCCAGCAAGCCTATCGGCTAGCTGCCGGGCGGTGTCTGGGCACTGTCAGGACCCGCGAGCGGATCCGGCGCCGGGCTGAGATCCGCCAGCAGGTTCTTGTTCCACACCAGCACCGTGTAGTTGCCCAGATAGTAGATGCGGGCCGGCTGTCCGAAGGCCGCGCGGACGTCCGCGATCCACGGATACGGCTGGAGCCCCGGACTCGCGGGGACCAGGACGATGAAGTTGGCGGCGTGCGCGGTGCGGCGGTACCAGGATGTCTGGGTCTCCCAGCTGTCAGCGACCACGGTACCGCCGGTTGCCAGGACCGAGCGGAGCCCGATGCGCCCGCCGCTGTCGAGTGTCACGCTGTCGGCCGTCCAGTATCCCGCCAGGCCGTAGTCGAGCCGGTGGGCGATGAGCCAGCCGGTCAGCTGCTGGTTGGAGGCCGGCACGGGCGGCTCCGCCACGACACGTCCCAGGCTCGCCGCATAGCCGATCAGCACGATTGCCAGCGCGGGCAGCAGCCGCGCGTGCTGCAGCCGGCTCGCCAGGAGCCTGCCTGCCAGGACGGCCCCGAAGGGCAGCACGGCGGCGATTTCCCTGGCGCTGTGCAGATCGACCGCGCGCTGGCCGAACAGGTAGGCAGCCAGGCTGAGCACCGTCCCGGCCGCCAGCAGCTGCACCACCAGGTCCTGCTGCGCGAATCGCCGCAGGGCTGCGCACAGGGCCCACCCAGCCAGCCCCAGGCCGACCAGATGGAGCATGGCAAGGCCCGAGACGTAGCCCAGGGTGTGGCTGAAGAAGTCGGCGCCGAACAGCAGCAGCAGGCCCTGCAGCAGGAGCATGATGTGCTGCGGCAGCTGGGTGAAGGCCGTGAGCTGGTTTCCGACTGGCCAGACCACGAAACCGCCAGCGGCGCTGATCGCCGCCAGCGCGGCCCTGGCAGCCAGGGCCGCCAGCAGCGCGCACGCCGCCAGCGACAGCTCGAACCAGCTGGATCTAATCGGCAACCGCTGGCGGAAGATCCGCGGGTACGCGCGACTGATGCTGACGGCGGCCAGCGGCGCAACCGCGGTGAGTGCCAGGATGTTGTCGGCCACCAGCGCCCATGCCAGCAGCGCCCCTACTGCGAGCGGCACGTACCAGCGTCGCCGTGAGCGGTCCAGCAGGATCCAGGCACCCAGAACCGGCACCGAGCTGCCCACATGATCGGGCGACAGCAGCAGTACGTAGCTGGCGGCGCCCGGCTGCGGGGCGAGCAGGATGCCGGCGGTGAGCAGGATCCGGAATGCTGACTCAAGGCCGGTCGCCCGGCCCTTGGCCAGCAGCGCCGCGAGCAGGACCATCAGGGTGTAGGTCATCGCCGCGGCGACATGCACCACATCAGGGGTGAGGCCGCGGCTCAGCTCGATCAGCATGTACTGCGGCAGCTCGGTGGTGTAGAAGGACACATCGGAGAGCTGCCAGCCGCGCAACAGCAGGTTGCCGTGCAGCATGTTCCAGGCCTGCAGGGCATTGGCCGCCCCGTCGGAGTTGACGCCCACCGTTCGCGAGACGTGCAGATAGCAGGTGAACAGGGCTATCCCGGCCAGCAGCCAGGCGATGGTCGCGGCCATCGTGGCCGGCCGTACCAGCCGGGGCCAGGACAGCCGGGGCGGCTTGGGCTCGCGCGCTGGCCGGAGCCCGCGCGCCTGCCCGAGCTCAGGTAGCGGCTTGAGGGCGGGTTGCGGCTTGAGGGCGGGTTGCGGCCTGAGCCCGGGCTGCGGCTTGAGCCCGCGCGGCCTGAGCCCGCGCAGCGGCCGGAATTCCAGCACAACCGCGAGCCGGCGCGGCGCTGCTGGCTGGCTGGGCCCGCCCGGTCGGCTGACTCGCAGCAGGCTCATGGGATCGGGGACTCGATCGACTCCGGCAGCCGGTCAGTCACACCAGCACTCCGTTACCCCGGATGTTCCAGATGTCGGCAACCGGCCTGTCGGTCGCGAGCTCGCTGTACTCCTGGTGCGGGGCGGCGATCACCAGCAGGTCCGCGGCGGCCAGCACCTCCTCCAGCGGCAGCAACTCAGGATCATCGCTGACCAGCGGATCGGTGCACAGGACCCGGCGTGCCTTGTCGGTCAGGATCCGCTTGAGCCGGTAGGCCAGGCTCGCCCGGCTGTCGTCAGAGCCGCCCTTGTATGCCATGCCCAGGATCCCGACTGTCAGCGAGCCAAGCTCGTAGCGCTGCTCGAGCCGCTGGATCAGGTAGCGGGGCAGTCCCTCGTTGACGCCGACCGCCGCCTGCCCGATCGTGAAGCCCGCATCTGTCTCAGCCAGCCCGATCGTGTCCTTGAGCAGGGCGGGTCCCGCGGTCAAGCCCGCGTGCGGCAGACCCGCCGCACGCGGATAGTCGTGCACGAGTCCCTGCCGGATGCGCTCGAAATCCAGCCCGCGGTCGTTAGCGATCATGAAAAGCTGATTCGCCACCGCGAACTGGATGTACCGCCAGACATTGCCGAACAACTTGGCGAGCTCGGCCTCCTCCGGCGACATCGCCACGATCCCCGGCGTGAGCAGGCGGAACAGCGCGCTGGCACGCTCGAGGCCACGCGGCGTGCGGCTGGAGACAATCTGCGGGAGCTCGGGAAGCTCGGTCAT
>Ga0302325_10025364_pt1 | contig 12318 bp, 11 predicted proteins | sample Palsa_T0_2_FD_201948 | JGI IMG/M metagenome (GOLD analysis project Ga0302325, IMG submission 201948) | Peat permafrost microbial communities from Stordalen Mire near Abisko, Sweden - Palsa_T0_2 | ecosystem: Environmental > Terrestrial > Soil > Palsa > Peat permafrost | place: Sweden: Abisko...
GAAATCGAACTCCCCAACACCTTCGAGAACATGGGCGCGCAGCTCGTCAAGGAAGTCGCTTCCAAGACGAACGACATCGCCGGCGACGGCACGACCACGGCCACGGTGCTCGCGCAAGCGATCATCCGCGAAGGCCTGCGCAACGTGACCGCCGGTTCGAACCCGCTCTTGATCAAGAAAGGCATCGACAAGGCCGTCGAGCTCGCCATCTCCGAGATGGAGAAGCTCGTCGTTAAGGTCGACACCCCGGAGAAGATCGCGCAAGTCGCATCGATCTCCGCCAACGATTCCGAGATCGGCTCGCTGATCTCCGAAGCGATGAAGGCCGTCGGCAAAGACGGCGTGATCACGGTCGAAGAGTCCAAGACGACCAAGACCGACGTCGAGACCAAGGACGGCATGCAGTTCGATAAGGGCTACATCTCGCCGTACATGGTCACCGACTCCGAGCGCATGGAAGCCGTGCTCAACGACCCGTACATCCTCGTGACGGAGCGTAAGATCTCGGCGATCGCCGACATCCTGCCGCTGCTCGAGAAGATCGTCCAGGTCCAGAAGCCGCTGCTCCTGATCGCCGAAGACGTCGAAGGCGAAGCGCTTGCGACCCTCGTGGTCAACAAGCTGCGCGGAACGTTCACGACCGTCGCCGTCAAGGCGCCGGGCTTCGGCGACCGCCGCAAAGAGATGCTCAAGGACATCGCGACCCTCACGGGCGCAACCGTCATCTCCGAAGAGTTGGGCCTCAAGCTCGACAAGGTAACGCCGGACCTTCTGGGTCAGGCCAAGACCGTCAAGGTCACCAAGGAAGAGACGACGATCGTCGACGGCAAGGGTAAGCCCGACGCGATCAAGGGCCGCATCGAAATGATCAAGCGGCAGATCGAGGAGACCGACAGCGATTTCGATCGCGAGAAGCTCCAAGAACGCCTCGCGAAGCTCTCGGGCGGCGTCGCCGTGATCCAAGTCGGCGCGGCCACCGAGACCGAACTCAAAGAGAAGAAGCACCGCATCGAGGATGCGCTGAGCGCGACGCGCGCAGCGGTCCAAGAAGGCATGATCCCCGGCGGCGGTTCGTCGCTGGTGCATGCGGTGAAGGCACTCGAATCGCACAAGCACACCAACGGCCATTCCGGCGCAGCCGACGAGAAGATCGGTTGGGACATCATCCGCCGTTCGCTCGAAGAGCCGCTTCGTCAGATCGCTGAAAATGCGGGCTACGAGGGTTCGGTCGAAGTGCAGCGCGTGAAGGCAGCCAAACCGGGCATGGGCTTCGATGCGATGTCCGGAGACCTCGTCGACATGCTGGAAGCCGGCATCGTCGAGCCATTCAAGGTTACCCGTTCGGCGCTTCAAAACGCCGCGTCGATCGGTTCGCTGATCCTCACGACGGAAACCTTGATCGCCGACAAGCCGGAACCCAAGAACAACAACCAGGGCGGCCCCGGCGGCGGCATGGGCGGCATGGGCGGCGGCTACGACATGATGTAGCCTCGGGCTACACCCAGAGAGAAGAGCCCCGCAGCGATGCGGGGCTCTTCCTTTTTCCGGGGTACCGTAACCCGACGGACCCCGGCGGATAGTATGGGGCAGCGTCTGAATCGACGCCCCGAAGGAGTGCGATGATCGTCGTCACGACCGGAACCGTTGCCAACTTTAGGATCACCGAATCGAAGGGCCAGGTTTTCGGCGTGGTCGTTCGCAGCCGTGGCCTCGGCGGTAACATCGTCGCTTCGCTCCGCACGATCGTGGGCGGAGAGATTCACGAGTACACCGCGTTGCTGGAAGACTCGCGCCGTCAGGCGATCGACCGCATGGTCGAAAATGCGAAGGCGATGGGCGCGAACGCCGTCGTCCGGATGATGTTCGATTCCTCGGAGATGGGCACGATGATGACTGAAATCGTCGCTTACGGAACGGCCGTTACGATCGTTCCGGAGCAGTCATGACGCCTTGGCGCGCTGTCCTCGCGTTCGGTGCCGGGTTGCTCGTCGTCGTCGCGACCGCGAACCTGGCTGTGTGGCATGCGTCGATCTGGTTGCCGATCGGATGGTACGCGATGCTGATCTTGGCGCTCGCGGTCTTCGAGGTCGGGCGCTACCGCCCGCGCGCGGCGCCGAGTAACACCTGGCAGCCGACCGGCGAGCGCTTTCTCGATCCTTCGACCGGGGTCGAAATGGTCGTATTTTACGATCCGGTCACCGGAAAGCGGGACTACCGCTCGGCATAGCCCCTCGGCGGGGGTCGGGGTTGGCCATCCGGCTAACGTGTGCCCGTGCCTCGAAGCCGAATCGCATCTGCCATGCTGGAGCTCCAGCCCGCTAGTAGCGCGCTCGAACATTACGACGAACTCTACGATTCGGCCGGCGTGCCGCGGCCGCATTACGCCCCGCTGGCGGAGACGCTCGCGGTGCTCGGCCGGGACGAGATTCTGGCGCGCGTGCGGACGATCAACACGGCCCTCCTCCAGCGCGGCGTGACCTTTACGGTTTACGCCGACTCGGAGGGTACCGAGCGCGTCTTTCCGTTCGACATCATCCCGCGCATCATCACGGCCTACGAATGGGCGCGCATCGAGCGCGGCATCCGCCAGCGCGTGAGCGCGATCAATTCCTTTCTTCACGACGTCTATCACTCCGAGCGGATCTTGCGCGAGAACCGCATTCCTCGGGAGCTGGTGTATTCGTCGAAGAACTACAACCGCGAGATGATCGATGTCGACGTGGCGCGCGACGTCTACGTCCACATCTCCGGCATCGATCTGATCCGCGACGAACGCGGCGACTTTCTCGTGTTAGAAGACAATTGCCGCACACCGTCGGGGATCTCGTACGTGCTTGAGAACCGCGACGTACTCAAGCGCGGCTTGGCCGATCTCTTTCTCGGCTACGCGGTCTGCCCGGTCGACGACTATCCGGCCCGGTTGCTGGACGTTCTGCGCTACGTGGCTCCGCCCGGCAACGCGCAGCCGAACGTCGTCGTGTTAACGCCCGGGATCTACAACTCGGCTTATTTCGAACACACGCTGCTCGCGCGGCGGATGGGCGTCGAACTCGTCGAACCGCGCGATCTGGTCGTCGTCGATAACGCGGTCTTCCTCAAGACGACGCGCGGGCTCGAGCGCGTCGACGTCGTCTACCGGCGAATCGACGACGACTACCTCGATCCGCTCTACTTCCACGCCGATTCGACGCTGGGCGTGGCGGGACTGATGGATGCGTACCGAGCCGGTAACGTCACGATCGCGAACGCCATCGGCACGGGCGTCGGCGACGACAAGGCGATCTATCGCTTCGTTCCCGAAATGATCCGCTTCTATCTCGATGAGGAGCCGATCCTCAACAACGTCCCGACCTTCGATTGCACCGAGCCCGTCGAACTGCAGCACGTTCTGACGAACTTGGACAAACTCGTCGTCAAGAATACGAGCGGCTCGGGCGGATACGGGATGTTGATGGGGCCGTACGCGACGCTCGAGGAGCGCGAGCGCTTCCGCGATATGATCGCCGCCGCACCGCGCGACTTCATCGCGCAGCCCGTCGTGCAGCTCTCGTCGTCGCCGACGCTGGTCGATGGCGCGATCGTCGCCCGTCGCGTCGATTTGCGCCCGTTCGCGCTCTTCGGACGCGGCGTCGACGTACCGCCCGCCGCGTTGACGCGCGTCGCCCTGCGCGAAGGCTCGCTCGTCGTCAACTCGTCCCAGGGCGGCGGCAGTAAGGATACCTGGGTGCTGCAGGCGTGAGCGCGTGCTGAGCCGCGTCGCCGATTCGCTCTTTTGGCTCGGCCGCAACGCGGAACGCGCCGAGACGATCGCGCGCGTCCTCGACGTCAACTACAATCGAGCGACCGATCTCTATTCCCAGCGCGACGGCCGTTCGGAAGCGCTCTGGCGTTCGGTGATGCAGTGCGCCGGCTTCCGCTCCGCGCCGAAGGTCGGAAGCAACGGCAAGGTCGCGGCCGACTGTTTGGGTTTCTGTGCGTTCGACGACGAGAATGCAAGCTCGATCGTATCTGCTATCCGCGTCGCGCGGACGAACGCTCTGGGTATCAGGGCCGAGCTGACGGCCGAGGTGTGGGAAGTCATCAACGTGCTCTATCTCTTCGTGGGCACGCAGAACGTGCGCTCGGTGCTGCGCGAAGGGCCCTCGAAGTTCTTGCGGCGCGTGCGCGATTCGATCCAAGCCTTCGCGGGGATGAGCGACGCGACGCTCACGCACGGCGACGGCTGGAATTTCTTGCAGGTCGGCCGGTTCCTCGAGCGCGCGTACATGACGGCACGCATTCTCGAGGCGGTCGATGTCGAGCACGAACCTTGGCACGAGTCGCAGCGGCTGCTCGAGATGTGCTGCGCGAGCGTCCCGTTCGCGCAGTCGTCGCAGCGCGCTCCGGACGCGCGCGACGCGCTCGAGTTCATCGTGCTCGCACAGGACTTCCCGCGCTCGTTGCGCTTCGCGACGCGCGAAGTCGACGCGGCGATGCACCGGATCTCGCGCTCCCCCGAGGGGACGTTCGCCAACGACGCGGAGCGGCGACTGGGCCGCCTGCGCGCGCACTTCGACTACACCCCGCTCGAGGAGATGCTTGCCGACGGCGTGCCGGCGTTCGCGACCTGGCTCGTGCGCGAGTACGAGATGCTCTCGAGCGACATCCAGGCGGCCTACTTCCTGCGGCTTTCGGCGACGGCGTAGCAGCGTGGAATATACGATCGACCACCACACGGCGTACTACTATCCCGATTCGGTCCACGAGAGCTACACGGTGCTGCACTTGCAGCCCCGCACCGACGAGAAGCAGTTCTGTACCCGTTACTCGATCGAGATTACCCCCCGCGTGCCCGTGCACTCGTACGTCGACCGCTACGGCAACGACGTCCATCACTTCGCGATCCTGCCCTCGCACGACACGCTGTCCATCGCGACGCGCTCGACGGTCGTCACGATGCTGGAGGACGACGCTGCGGAGCCGGTAGACGCGACGCGCGAATTGCTCGAAGCGGACCAGCACGTACCGCGGCTCTACGATTTCCAGAAGGAGAGCACGTACGTTCGTTTCACCTCCGAGATCGAGACGTTCTGGCACGAACTCGAGCCGCCGGCCGACAACATCGGCGTCTGGTGCCGCAACGTATCGCGCCACATCAATCGCACGTTCTCCTACGACAAGGAAGCGACGACGGTACGTTCGACGGTCCGCGAGGCGCTCGCGCGGCGGGCCGGCGTCTGCCAGGATTTCGCGCACGTGATGATCGCGGTGCTCCGGAGCGCGGGAGTTCCGGCCCGCTACGTGAGCGGCTACATCTTCAGCGGAGACTCGCGCGTCCTCGGCGCGGAGGCCTCTCACGCGTGGTGCGAAGCCTACCTTCCGCCCTACGGTTGGGTCGGTTTCGATCCCACGAACGACCTGATCGTCAATCAACATTTCGTGAAGGTCGCGATCGGACGCGACTACCGCGACGTGAGTCCGGTGCGCGGGGTGTACCGCGGCTCGGATTACGCCGAAATGAGCGTCAACGTCGCCATGGACGTGCTCGCGAGCGCCCAGCAGCAGCAGTAGGCCGAGGTGCCGCGCGGCGGTCGCTGGAAGCCACGCGCACGTGATCCTTTCGTTGCACGTACCCAAGGCCGCTGGGAATTCGCTGCGCGAGATGTTGCATCGCGAGTACGGCGAGCGCTTCATGGGCGACTACGGCGACTGGTCGGGCTTCGATACGCCCGCTGCCAACGCGCGCCGTGCGGTCCGGACGGCCGCGATGCGCGCCCGCGCGGCGGAACTTCAAGAAAAATACGACGTGATCCACGGACACTTTCACGCCGACAAGTATACCGGGTTGTTCGAGCGCGAAGATTTTGTGGCGTTCTTTCGCGACCCGTACCAGCAAGCGATGGCCCACTACTTCTTCCTGTTGCGCAACCCGCAGCGCGACCACCCCGAGGAGCGCCAATTCTTCGATGAGCGCATGACGTTGCTCGACTACCTGAGCTGGGACGCCTTTCGCAACCAGCAATCGCAATATCTCGGCAGCGTGCCGCTCGAGGACTTCACCCTCGTCGGGCTCTCGAGCCAATTCGCGCGCGGGCTCGCGCTGTACGGCGCGATCTTTGGGCGCAACCTCGGCACCCAGCGCTACGCCAACGTGAACGTGCACCGTCAAAACCCTGAGTACGAGATCTCACCCGCGGTCCGCAAAGCCGTCGAGAAATACCGCGGCGGCGACCTCGACCTCTACCGGCGCGCGCAGGAAATCTTCGAAATGCAAGCCCGCAAGGCCGGCCTCTAAGGCTACGCGTTGGCCGCGCGCGCACTCAACAGCGCGAGCGCGTCCTCCGCGAGCGCGGCCGGAAGATCCGGCCAGCCGCGATCGGCTGCGGCCTTGCGCCAGCGGTTGCCGGCAAAGGCCGCCGCGACCGCCGCGAGCGCCCCGCACAGCGCGCCCCGAAGCCATGGCGCCTCCTCATCGCGCAATGCGAGCGCGGCGCCGCAGAACCCGCCCGAGACGATGCGGCCGCCCAGACCCACCGGCCGCAGCCGTGAGGGCGTGGCCGGCAGCTTGTCCATCACGAGTTCCCCGGCCGCGGCGGCGCCGACGAGCCACGCCCACTGATTGCCTGCCGCCGCGAGCGTAACGGCGGGCGCGGTCAGCGTTCGCAGCCCGGCGGAGGCGCCGGCGGTCGCAGCGCGCAGATATGTCGTCCATGCCATTCCCGTTAGTTCCCGAGCGGGCTCGCATCCCCGGGTCCCAAGGACCGTGAGCGGGCAACGGGCGCTCGTGCTCTGCGACCTCGTCGGTTGGGAGGGCGGAACCGAAACGTATTTGGCGCGCACGGTTCCGGAGTTCGAACGTGCCGGCCTCGCCGTGACGTTGCGCGCGCGACGCGTGACCGAAGCGACCGCGTTTGGGATCGCGGCGCAGGAGATCGCTTGGGGCAGCGATGCGGAACCGCCCGCGCCCGCGGCGGCAGCGGAGGTAGCGCACCTCATCGCGACCCTCGACCCCGACTTCGTGTATCTTTCGAACGTCTTCGATACGGGCGTCGTTCGAGCAGCGCGCGGCGCTCGCCGCGCCGTCGCTCGCGTTCACGATCACCGCATGTTCTGCCCGCACGGCGACCGTATTTATCCGCAATTTCGCGCGCTCTGCTCGCATCCGATGGGCGGCGCGTGTCTGTTGAACGCGGTCGTGCACGGCTGCGTGGAGGGCGTGCATTCCGGAACGCTGCGCCGCTTGCGCGCGCGCGAAGAGCTACGCGCGGCCGTTCACGAACTCGACGGCGTTTCGGTCGGTTCCGAGTTCATGGCGCGGATGTGCGTGCAGAACGGCGTCGAGCGGGCGCGCATCGGCGTCGTTCCGCCGCCCGTGGACCCGCGAAGTCTCGAGTCCGCGCCCGCGCCGCGGCCGGTTTCGCGGCGCGTGCTGTTCGCCGGGCGGCTCGTGCGCGACAAAGGTTTGGATTCGCTCGTGCGGGCGCTCGGACGTATCCCGCCGGAGCTGCGGCCCGCGCTCGACGTTGCGGGCGTGCCGACGCACGAATCCGATGCGATGCTCGCGCTCGCACCGCGCCTCGGCGTCGAGGTCACGATGCTCGGCCGGCTGACGCGCGCGGGAATCGATCGCGCGATCGACGACGCGCGCGTGGTTGCGGTCCCGTCGCTGTGGCCCGAACCCTTCGGCATGGTCGGCATTGAAGCGCAAGCGCGCGGCCGGCCGGTCGTCGCGTACGCGGTCGGCGGCGTTCCCGAATGGGTGGGCGAGGCGGGCTTCGCCGTGCGCCGCGGCGACGAAGCCGCACTCGCCCGCGCCATCGTCACCGTGATCGACGACGAAAGCTGGGAACGGTTCGCGCTCGCTGCGCGGCGCCAGGGGCAAGCCTACACGCCCGCTGCGCACGTCTCGCGCTTGCTCGAGTTCGTCGGCATCTAAACCGCGTTCGAGGGCAAACGTGGCGCGCGAGGGAAGATCGAAATCCGCTCGCCCAGAGAGAGAAAAAGAACATTCGCGTTATAGTGATTGGAGGCGACGGCTACTGCGGTTGGCCGAGCGCCCTGCACCTTGCCGCCATCGGCCACGACGTTACGATCGCCGATAACCTGATCCGGCGCCGCTGGGACCGCGAACTCGGCATCTCCACGCTAACGCCGATTCGTACGCTGCGCGAACGCTTGGACGCCTGGCATGCGCGCGGCGGCGCTCCGATCGAGTTCGCGCATTGCGACGTTACCGACTATCCGGCCGTGCGCGCATTGTTCGCGCGCGTCGAGCCGGAGGCGATCGTCCACTTCGGTCAGCAGCGCAGCGCCCCGTTCTCGATGATCGATCGCGATCGGGCGGCGGAGACGTTGCTCAACAACACGGTCGGCAACCTCAACGTGCTCTGGGCGATGCGCGAAACCGCGCCGGACGCCCATCTCGTGAAACTCGGCACGATGGGCGAATACGGCACGCCCAACATCGATATCGAAGAAGGCTTCATCACGATCGAGCACAAGGGGCGTCGCGACCGGTTGCCGTTCCCGAAGCAGCCGAACTCGTTTTACCACTTGACCAAGGTCTCCGACAGCGACCAAATCTTCTTCGCCTGCAAGGCGTGGAAGCTCCGCGCGACCGATCTGAATCAGGGCGTGGTCTACGGCCTCGAGACGGACGAAACGCCGGCCGATTCGGACCTCGTGAACCGCTTCGACTACGATGGTATCTTCGGCACCGTACTCAACCGCTTTTGCGTCGAGGCGGCGCTCGGCCATCCGTTGACCGTGTACGGCGAGGGCGGCCAGACGCGCGCGTTCCTCAACATCCGCGACACGGCGCGCTGCGTGGCGCTGGCCGTGAGCGCGCCGTCCGAGCGCGGCGAATTTCGCGTCTACAATCAGTTCACCGAAATCTTCAGCGTGCTCGAACTGGCGGAGCGGGTCCGGCGCGTCGGCGCGACGGTGGGTCTCGACGTCGTGCTCGAGCACGTGGAGAACCCGCGCAGCGAGCGCGAGGCGCACTACTACAGCAGCATCAACGAACATCTGCTGCGACTCGGGTTGAAGCCTCACTTGCTCGACGACACAACCGTCGCGGCCCTGATCGCCGCCGCCGTGCGGTACCGCGGCCGCATCGATTCGGCCCAGATCCTGGCCACCGTCCGCTGGGCGGACCGCCCCCCGGTCGGAGCGAGCGCCAAGGGTTAGGCCCCGATATGGTGCCGGAACCGGGGGGAGGGCGTCCCCGGCGGCCTCGGGAAGGGCAACTCTCGTGGCTGGCAGTGTGTCCTTGAGAGTGCTAAGATGAGCGACGATTTTTTCGCCGAGTTCGACAAGATGTTTGCCGGCTTGGCGAGGCGAGCCAGGCCCGGGGCCTTCGAACCCAACGCAGACGTCTACCTGACGGCCGACGGCCGTACGATCGTCGTCAACGTCGAGATCGCGGGCGCCGAGACGACCGACCTCCGGGTCATGGTCGAGGAGCGGCGCCTCTACATCCTCGGGCGCCGCTTCGACCGCGAGCGGGCCGCCCGCGGTTCCGTGCTCATGAAGGAAATCGAGTACGGCGACTTCGTCAAAAAGCTCCACCTGCCGGTGGCGATTGCCTACGACGCCGCCGCGGCGTCATTCCGGGACGGAATCCTCACGATCCGGCTGCCCGTTTCTGAGGATGCCCTGCTGCCCACCGCTCGCACCGAAATCCGCATGACCGTACGAAGGACCCCCGCCTAATGGCCACCGCCGAAAAGAAGACCGACGTGCTCGGTATCCTGCCGCTGCAAGACGCGGTGCTGTTCCCGAACACCGTCATTCCGCTCGCGGTCGTGAAGAAACCCGGCATCGCGCTCGTAGAGGAAGCCCTGCGCGATGGCCGCCAGATCGGCCTCGTCGCACTCAAGGACAAAGAAACCGAGGATCCGGGTCCCGACGACGTGCGCCGCGTCGGCACGATCGGCACGATCCAGCGCATGATCAAGGTCCCCGACGGTACGATTCGCTGCATCGTCGGCGGCAACAGCGTTTTTCGCATCGATGCGTTCACGCAGACGTCGCCCTATCTGGCCGCGACGTTTACCGAACTTCCTGACATCACGCGCGAGTCGGGCGAACTCGTCGCGATGCACCGCAATCTCGCCAGCCTCTTCTCCAAGCTTATCGGCTACCTGCCGCAGGCGCCGCGCGAGATGGAGATGGAAGTCAACAACATCACCGATTCCAACTTGCTGACGTACTTCGTTGCGAGTTCGATGCGGCTCGATACCGGCGACCGCCAGGCGCTGCTCGAAGAGCGCAATACCGAGAAGCGGATGCGCAAACTGACGATGCTGCTCACCAAAGAGCTGGAAGTCGTGGAGCTCGGGCACAAGATCCAATCCGATATCCAGCGCGAGATGGAGAAAAATCAGCGCGAGTTCTACTTGCGCCAGCAACTGCGCGCGATCCAGGAAGAACTCGGCGAAACGGATCCCCAGCAAGCCGAAACCAACGACTTGCGCAAGAAGATCGACGAAGCCGGCCTGCCCGAGGACGCCAAGAAAGCCGCCGACCGGGAGCTCGACCGGCTCTCGAAAGTTCCGCAGGCTTCGCCAGAGTATTCGGTCATCCGCACGTATCTCGACTGGATCGTGCAGCTGCCGTGGGACAAATCGACGACCGACGCGATCGACATCGCGAAGGCGCGCGAGATTCTCGACGAGGATCACTACGATCTCGAAAAAGTCAAAGACCGGATCATCGAGTATCTCGCCGTCGGCAAGCTCAAGAAGAAGCTGACCGGCCCGATCCTGTGCTTCGTGGGACCGCCCGGCGTCGGCAAGACCTCGCTCGGACAATCGATCGCGCGTGCGATGGGCCGCAAGTTCGTGCGCCTCTCGGTGGGCGGCGTGCGCGACGAAGCCGAAATCCGCGGCCACCGGCGCACCTATATCGGCGCGATGCCGGGCACGATCGTGCGCGCGCTGCGCGACGCCGGCACGCGCAATCCGGTCATGATGATCGACGAGATCGACAAGGTCGGTTCAGACTATCGCGGCGACCCGCAGTCGGCGCTGCTCGAAGTGCTCGATCCGGCGCAGAACAACTCGTTCCGCGACCACTACCTCGACTTGCCGTTCGATCTCTCGGCCGTGCTGTTCGTCTGCACGGCGAACGATCTCTCGACGATCAGCCCGCCGCTGCGGGACCGGATGGAGATCATCCAACTCGCCGGCTACACGGAGTTCGAGAAGCTCCAAATCGCCAAGCGCTACCTCGTGAAGAAGCAGCGCGAGGCGAACGGCCTGCGCGATTCGCAAGTGCAGATCGGCGACCCCGCGATCCGGGCCATCATCAACGACTACACCCGCGAAGCGGGCGTCCGCAACCTCGAGCGCGAGATCGGGACCGTGTTCCGTAAGGTCGCGCGCAAGATCGCGGAAGCGCCGCGCTACAAGGCGCGCGTGAAACCCGAAAATCTCGTGGACTACCTCTCGAAGCCGCGCTTCTACAACGAAGTCAAGAAACGGACCGCTTCGGTCGGCGTTACGACGGGGCTCGCCTGGACGCCGGTCGGCGGCGACATCATGTTCATCGAAACGAGCACGATGCCGGGCACGGGGAAGCTCGTACTGACGGGGCAGCTCGGCGACGTGATGAAGGAGTCGGCGCAAGCGGCCGTCTCGTTCCTGCGCTCGCGGTCGGTCGAGCTAGGTCTTCCCGACGACTATTTCGGCAAGCACGACATGCACATCCACGTGCCCGCCGGCGCCGTGCCGAAGGACGGCCCGTCGGCAGGCATCGCGCTCGCAACCTCGATCGCGTCGCTCGTCACGAACACCAAGGTCGATTCGAACCTCGCGATGACGGGGGAGATCACGCTGACGGGGCAAGTGCTTCCGATCGGCGGCCTCAAAGAGAAGGTTCTGGGCGCGAAACGCGCCGGGATCAACAAGATCGTGATACCCAAGCGGAACGAGATCGATCTCGACGACGTACCGAAGGAAGTTCGTGACACGATGACCTTCGTGCCGGTCGAAGAGATCTCGGAAGTCTTCGAGCAGGCATTCGGCAAGCCCATCATCACCCCGGTGATGTTGGGCGACGAACCGCGCAAGAAGGACGGCGTCGTGGTTCCGATGCGACGCTCGACGAAGCGTTCGGTGGCCGCCGATCGTAAGCGCGCGACCGTGCGACGTTCCTCGATCCAGTCTCGCAAGCGCTGACCCCAAGCGCGGTCGCGGCGCTCGGCGCCGTCTATCTCCTCTGGGGCTCGACGTCGCCCGCGATGAAACTCGCGGTCGCTTCGATTCCCGTGTGGTGGATGGCGGCGATCCGGTTCGCGATCGCCGGCACCCTGCTGTGGACGTGGTGCCGAAGCGA
>Ga0302325_10025365_pt1 | contig 12318 bp, 14 predicted proteins | sample Palsa_T0_2_FD_201948 | JGI IMG/M metagenome (GOLD analysis project Ga0302325, IMG submission 201948) | Peat permafrost microbial communities from Stordalen Mire near Abisko, Sweden - Palsa_T0_2 | ecosystem: Environmental > Terrestrial > Soil > Palsa > Peat permafrost | place: Sweden: Abisko...
TCGTCGCCGCCGGCGTCCTGCAGATACATGACGCGATCGCCGCCGGGCGACCAGAACGCGTTGCGAATCGGGCGCGCGGGGTCGCTGGCGACGACGCGGTCGTCGTCGCGCCCGAGCGTCCGCACCCAGACGGAGAGGACGTCGTCATGGGGTGCAAGGTAGGCGATCTGCGTTCCGTCAGGCGAAAGCGCCGGTAACGTCCGCTCGGGATTTCCGAACAGCACGCTGCGCGGTATCAACTCCGTCATCGGCCGTGGCCTTTGGCGCAGACACGGCGTTCTGCCTTTGATCAGTCGAAGGCGAGTTGTATCGCCGCGGCCACGTCGGCTGCACCCGGCGGCGCGATCGTGCGCGTGAAACCGAGCTTGGTCGCTTCCGCTGCACGGCGGGCGGGCTGCGAGACGACGCGCACTTCGCCCGAGAGTCCGAGCTCACCGAAAGCGACCGTCCCGGCGCGCAGCGGACGATCGCGAAAGGCCGACGTGATGGCGAGCGCGATTCCGAGATCGGCCCCCGTTTCGGTGATGCGCAGGCCGCCGGCGACCGAGCAGTACACGTCGTGCCCGCCGAGCGCCAGGCCCGCGCGCCGCTCGAGGACCGCAATGATCATCGCCAGCCGGGCCGCGTCGACGTTGGCGGCGAGGCGGCGCGCCGTACCGTACGCGGCCTCGCCCACCAAGGCTTGAATCTCGACCAGGACCGGACGCTGGCCGACCAAGGTCGGCACGACGCACGAGCCGCTGGGACGCGCGCCGCGCCCGGCCAGAAACAGTGCCGAGGGATCGGCGATCTCATGCAGCCCGCGGTCGTCCATCGCAAACACGCAGATCTCGTCGATGCCGCCGAAGCGATTCTTGCACGCGCGAACGATGCGGTACTCACCCGACGGATCGCCTTCGAAGTACAGCACGGTGTCGACCAGGTGCTCGAGCAGGCGCGGCCCCGCAATCGCCCCGTCCTTGGTGACGTGACCGACGACGAAGGTCGCGCAGCCGGTGCGCTTGGCGAACTCCATCAGCACCTGCGTGCAATCGCGCACCTGCGACACGCTGCCGGCAAACGCGTCGACTTCCGGCAGCCACATCGTCTGAATCGAGTCGATGACCAAGATCTGCGGCAGCTCGCGCTCGAGCGCCTCGAGCACGGCGCGCAGGTTGGTCTCGGCGAACACCAGCAGCGCCGGCTCGGCGCCGATGCGCTGCGCGCGCAGCTTCGTCTGCGCCGCCGACTCCTCGCCGCAGACGTACACCGTCCGCGCGCCGTCGCGCGCGAGCGCGCCGGCCAACTGCAGCAGCAGGGTCGATTTGCCGGCTCCGGGCGGTCCGCCCAGCAGCACTACGCTGCCGGCCACGATCCCGCCGCCGAGCAGCGCATCGAACTCGCGCATCCCGGTTCGCCGCCGTGCGACCTGCGCGTCGTCGATCGAAGCGAGTGCGACCGGACGGCTGGCCCGCAGCGGCTGGGCCCCGGCGCGGGACGCACTGCTGGTGACCGGCTTGAGCACGGGTACGTCGTCGAAGGTGTTCCAGGCCTCGCACGATGGGCAGCGGCCCAGCCACCGGGCCGATTCGAAACCGCACGCCGTGCAGAAGTAGGCTGATTTCGCCTTGGCCATGCTGCGATGTTCGCACCCCGCTGTGCCAGGTGCCTGGCCGCCGCCGGCGCCGGTGGTCAGGCCCGCTTGGTTTTTTTGCCGGCCTTGGCTCCCCTCGCCGGCGCTTTGGGCTTCGCTTGGGGCGCCTTCAAACGGCTCTGATTGTAGGCAATGGCCGACTGCACCAGACGTTTGAGCGCGCGCGCGTCGACCGTATCGCCTTCGAGAAAATCGATCGAGCGCCACTTGTTGCCGTCCAGCCCATTGTTGAAGAGATGGTCGGGGTCAGTGAGACTCGCCCCATTGTGAAACGTGATCTTCACCTTGTCTTTGTGGGCGTTGGCGACCGCAATGATGCCGTCGCGATACCACACCGGGCTGCCCATCCACTTCCATTCCTCGACGATCGCCGGGTCGGACGCGAGGAAGGCGGCGCGGACGCGCGCGAAGGTTTTGCCGCGCCAATCGGTGATGCCCGCGATCAGCTGGTCGATCTTTTGTGATGCATTCATGACGATCTCGGGCGGCTCAATCGAGCCGCGCCACAACTCTTTCCAAGGCGGCGAAGAAGTGCTGCCAACCGTCGGTAGCTCCGTCATACGCGGCCTGCTGATCCGGCCGGAAGCCCGTCTGTTCCATGCGCAGACGGGTGCCCGCGCCGGTCGGAGTCAGGGTCCAGGTGATGACGCTTTCGAGACCGTACGCGGCCCAGGTGTACGATAGCGTCGTGTTCGGCTCGACTTCCCGAACCTGACAATCGACGGAGCCCCAGTCGGCGCGAAATTGGAACTGGTGGTCGACGGCCGGCTCGAAGTCGTTCTTCATGAGCCACTGTTCGATCAGTTGCGGCTCGGTGAGCGCGCGCCAGATTTTCTCCGGCGGATAGGGCAGCACACGTTCGACGACGACCGCGCGCGTCTGGGTCGATCCTTCGGTCACGAATCCATCCTTTTCAGCAGATCCTCGAGTTGGTCGAAGCGGCTCTGCCAGAACCCGGCCATCTGGCTCGCCCAGTCGATCAGGGGTGCGAGCGCGCCGATCTGCGCGCTGTAATGCGTCTGTCGTCCTTCATGGCGGTCGCGCACGAGGCCGGCCGCTTTCAGGACGCGGAGATGTTTCGAGACGGCCGGCTGCGAGATACCGGAACGCGCGGTCAGCGCCCCCACGGTCCGCTCGCCTTCGCGGCACAGTCGCTCGAAGAGAGCCCGCCGCGTTGGATCGGCGAGCGTTTTGAACAGCACGCGGCCCGCCTTCGGCGCCCAAAACGAATAACCTTCCGGCTATTGATCGGACTCCCATTCACGCCTTTATCATAGCCTTGCTGTTATGGATGAGGTTTTTTCGTACGCGGCATGCCGGGCTTCCGCTAGGTGGCCGACGGAGCCGCCGGTCGCCACGGAGAACGTGCCGGTCCGGCATGGCGAACGACCACGTCGCGATCGACGGACCGGTGGCGAGCGGCAAGACGACCATCTCGCAACTGCTGGCGGCGGACACGGGACGGCTCTATCTCGATACCGGCGCGATGTACCGTTCGGTGGCGCTGTTGGCGCTCAAGAACGGCGTTGACCTCGATAACGAGGCGTCGCTGGTCGCGATGCTGGCGCAGCACACGATCGCGATCATCAACGATCCCGGGCTGGCGTCAGGGTACCGCGTGCTGATCGACGCGCGCGACGTCGGCGAGCGTCTCTTCGATCCGGACATTGCAGCGGCGGTCTCGACGGTGGCGGCGTTTCCGGCCGTTCGTTCCGAGCTGGTTGAGCGGCAGCGCGCGATCGCCGCCCAGGGTCGCGTCGTGATGGCGGGGCGGGATATCGGAACGGTCGTGCTCCCGGACGCGCGCCACAAATTCTTCCTCACCGCGTCGGTCGACGAGCGCGCGCGGCGCCGGCAAGCCGAATTCCGCGAGCGCGGCCTCGAGGTCGAATTCGCCGACGTGCGGGCCCAAATCGCGGAGCGCGACCGGCTCGACTCGACCCGCGCGGCATCGCCCTTGGTCGCCGCGCCCGATGCGCGGGTCATCGATTCGACCGCGCTGCAGCCCGGCGAAGTCGTGGCCCGGATGCGCGCGGTGATGGACGGCGCCCCGGCATGACCTTTTACGCCCTCGCCCGCGGGACCGTCGCCGCGCTGGCGCGGGCGGTCTTCGGCCTGCGCATCGTCGGGATCGAGAACGTTCCCGCGTCCGGCGGCCTGGTCGTGGCCGCCAATCACATCTCGAACCTCGACCCGCCGATCCTCGGGGTCGCCCTGCCGCGGCCGGTCTTCTATATGGCGAAGGTGGAGCTGTTCGCGATCCCGGTGCTGGGCCCGCTGATCCGCCGCTTGAACGCCTTTCCGGTCGACCGTGCGGCCGGCGGAACGGCGGCCCTGCGGGCGAGCCTGCGCCTGCTCAAGCAGGGGCGCTGCGTGGTCGTCTTCCCCGAGGGCGGCCGCAACGTCAGCGGCACCAACGAGGAGAAAGGAGGCGCCGCGTTTCTGGCGTCGGCTTCAGGCGTCCCGGTCCTGCCCGCTGCGATCGTCGGCACGCGCCGGCTGCGGCCTTTCCATCCAATAACGGTCGTTTTCGGTGCGCCCTTGCGCCTGACGCGGAACCGGAAGTCGGATGGAGACGATTTGGCGAAGGGGACGGCAGAGATCATGCAACGGATTCGCGCGCTCGAGGAGAGCACCAAGTGATCATCAAGCGGGCCAAGACGCAAGGCTTCTGCTTCGGCGTGGCCATCACGGTCAAGAAGGCTGAGGAAGCGATCGAGCGCGAGGGCGCCGAGGTGACCACGCTCGGGCACGTCGTGCACAACCCGCAGATGGTCGCGCAGCTGGAGGCCAAGGGCCTGCGCAATGCGCAGTCGGTCGACGAGATCGAGCGCGGCACGATGTTCGTGCGCGCCCACGGGCTGCCGGTCGAGACCTTCGAGAAGGCGCGCGCCAAAGGCCTGACCGTCCTCGACGCGACCTGCCCGATGGTGACCAAGATCCACGTTCAGGCGGAGAAACTCCGCGACGAGGGCTACAAGATCGTCGTCGTCGGCGACCCGCAGCACCCCGAGGTCAAGGGTACCCTCTCGCACGTGCCGGGTGCGTGGTGCATCTCCAGCGCCGAAGAGATCGATGCGCTGCCGCGCGCCAGCCGGGTCGGCGTCGTCGTGCAGTCGACCTGGAACGGCAAAGGTTTCGCCGAGATCGTCCGCCGGCTGAGCGAAAAATACTACGAAGTGCGCGCGGTCAACACGATCTGCACCGACACCAAAAATCGTCAAAGCGAAGTCGACGGCCTCTCGCGCGAGGTCGACGTGATGGTCGTCGTGGGCGGCAAGACGTCGGCGAACACCCGCCATCTGGCCGAACTCGCGGCGATGAACGGCGCCCGCGCCTACCACATCGAAGGACCCGACGAACTGGAGGCCGCGTGGTTCGCCGGCGCCGGGGTCGCGGGGCTGATGTCGGGCGCATCCACGCCGGGCTGGCTGGTCGATCAGGTCGCGGACCGCATGGATGCACTCGCCAGCGACGGTCGATAGTCTCGAGGCCGCACTCGAACGCGCCGTCTCCCGCTTTGACGACGGCTCGGCGACGAGCGCGCAGATGCGCTACCATCTCGGTTTTACCGCCGGTGACCGGCGCGGGGAGCGCTTGCGCGCACGACTGGTTCTGGCGGTCGCGGAAGAAGAAGGCGGCCGAATCCAGGACGCCCTCGATGCCGCCTGCGCGGTCGAGATCGTGCACGAACTCTCGCTGGTTCATGACGACATCGAAGTCGGCGACGTGCGGCGTCACGAGCGGGACAGCGTCTGGTCGCGCTTCGGTCTCGCGCACGGCATCAACGCCGGCGATGCGCTGTGCGCGGTCGCGTACTTGGCGCTGCTCGACGGGACCTCGACGCGTCCGCCCGAGGTGACCGTTGCGATGACGCGCACGCTGCACGAAGCCCATCTGGCGCAGTGCGGCGGACACGCGCGCGATATCGTCTTGCAAAGCCGGCCGGGGATTTCGCCGGCCGAGTATCGCGCGATGATCGAAGGGAAAACGGCCGCGCTCTTCGGCGCAGCCTGCGAACTGGGCGCACGGTCCGCCGGCGCCGACGACGAGCGCGCGGGCGCCTACGCGCGCCTCGGCCGCGCCTACGGGTGCGCGATCCATCTCGAGGACGACGTGTTCGTCACCTGGGGCGAGGGCGGTAGCTCGTGCGGCGCGCGTGCCGGCCGGCAGCGCTGGACCTTTCCGCTGGTCTGGGCGGCGGCGGGGCCGCCGTCGCAGGCGCGCGACACGATTGCGGCGGCGCATACCGAAGCGCCGGCCGGCGCCGCGTCGCGTGCGGCACTGCTGGCGGCGCTCGATGCGCTCGGTGCGCGGGATGCATCGCTGCACGAGGTCAGAACCGAACTCGATCGCGCCGACGACCTTGCCCGCGTCTTCGCGATCGACCGCAGCGAGCGGGTACGCACGCTCTTCGCGCAGGCACTTCGGCGCGTCGCGTAACGCGCGCTAGGCGGACGTATGTCAGGTCATTCGAAATGGCACAACATCAAGCTGCGCAAAGGCAAGGTCGACGCACAGCGGGGCGCGCTGTTCACCAAGCTGAGCAAAGAGATCATCTTGGCGGCCAAGAACGGCTCGACCGACCCGGAGGCGAACTACCGGCTCAAAATGGCGGTCGACAAGGCTCGCGCGAGCAACATGCCGGTCGACAACATCAAGCGTGCGATCGCGCGCGCGGCGGGCGCGGGCGGTGAGCGCGAGATCGAAGAGATCCGTTACGAAGGGTACGGTCCGGCCGGCGTCGCGGTGATCGTCGATGCGGCGACGGACAATCGCAACCGGACCGCCTCGGAACTGCGCTTCCTCTTTAGCCGCGGAGACGGAACGCTCGGCGAAACCGGCAGCGTCGGCTGGATGTTCGCCGCGCGCGGGGTCGTCGAAGTCGAACCGGGCCGGCTCTCGGAAGACGCACTGACGGAGAAAGCCCTCGTCGACGGGGTCATCGACGTACGCTTCGGCGACCCGGCCGAGATCGTGACCGAGCCCCAAGCACTGATGGCGGTTAAAGATGCGCTCGAGCGGGACGGTGTGCTCGTCCGTTCGGCGCAGCTGGCAATGGAAGCGACGCAGCTGACACGGCCGCAAGGCGCCGACGTGCAGCGCGTGCTCGCCTTTCTCGATGCGCTTGAAGAGCACGAAGACGTCCAAAACGTCTACAGCAACGCCGAGTTCGACGAGGCAGCGCTCGAGGCGTTCGCTTGATGCAGCTCGACGCCGGCGCCGGCCGGCCGGCGCGGCGCAGCCTCGCCGCGCGGATCGCGGACCAGGACTGGCTCTTCGCCGTCGCGCTTGCGCTGGCGGTCGGCGTGCTGGTCTGGTTCGGCCGCTCGATCAAGGATTTCTTCGCGCCCAGTACCGCCGACGTGCTGGTGCCCGCCTTTCCCGGCCAGACGGCGGCCGACGCGATGCTCGAATGCGGCCGGCTGCGGCTGCGCTGCGTCGTGATCGCGACCCAGCCCAGCGACCGCTATCCCAAAGACGTCGTGATGAGCCAAGCGCCGGAGGGCGGGGCACATGCGCGCGAAGGCCGCCAGATCTCGCTGATCGTCAGCAGCGGCGTGACGATCTTCCCGATGCCCGACCTGCGCTTCGAATCGGTGCGCAACGCCGCTCTCGACCTCAACCGTTTGAAACTGCAGCTCGAGCCGACGACCATCGTCGCCGACGATGAGATACCGGCCAATCACGTCGTCTCGCAGCAGCCGCCGCCGCTGACCAGCGTGCGGCCCGGCACGAAGGTCACCCTGGCCTTGAGTAAGGGCCCGCCCGCGGGCGCCAAGGTGCCGGACTTCGCCGGGCTTTCGGTCGACGATGCGCGCGAGGCGGCGCAGCGCGCAGGTGTCAGCTTGGGTCAGATCGTGTGGACGCCGTTCGGCACCGCAGGGCCGGCGCGCGGCCAGGTCGTGCGACAGAATCCTGCGGCCGGCACCGAGCTCGATCCGTTCGCGGAGGTGTCGCTTCAGGTGAGCGCCGGCCCGACCGAGTACGGCTATCTGGTCCGCCAAGTCCACGTCAGCGCAACGGTGCCGACCCGGTACGATGCGGCCAACGTGCGGCTGCAGGTGCGCGATCAAACCGGAACCTGGAACGTCTACGACGGCTTCGCGCAGGGCGGATCGAAGTTCGACTTCAACCTGACCGTCGTCGGTTCGGCGGAACTGGAGACCTACATCAACAACGAGTTGCTCAACCAGACCACGCTCGGCACCGAGCCGCGCAGCGGCGCCTCTCCGGCCCCGCCGCGGCGCTGAGGATGCCCTCCGCGCGCCGTCCCAAAATCGTGCCGTCGCTGCTGTCGGCTGATTTTGCCGCGATCGCTTCGCAGATCGCCATGGTCGAAGCGGCGGGCGCCGACGAGCTGCACCTCGATTCGATGGACGGACGCTTCGTGCCGAACCTGACCTGGGGGATGAAGATCGTCAAGGATCTGCGCCGGCTCACGGCGCTTCCCTTCGACTGCCACTTGATGATCGTCGAGCCTGAGCGCTACGTCGATGCATTCCGCGAGGCCGGCGCCGACATTATCACCTTTCATTACGAAGCGACGGCGCACCAGCATCGCCTGTTGACGCACCTGCGCGACATCGGCGCACGGGCCGGAATCGCCATCAATCCGGGCACGCCGGTTTCGATGCTCGTCGACCTGATCGAAAGGGTGGACCGCGTTTTGGTCATGAGCGTCAATCCCGGCTTCGGCGGACAGTCGTTCATCGAACGCGCGCTGGTCAAGGTGGCCGAAGTGCGCGCGCTGCTCGAAGCGCGCAATCCGGACTGCGAGATCGAGATCGACGGCGGCGTCGAGCAGGGCAACATCGAGCGCGCCGTGCAGGCCGGCGCGGACGTGCTGGTCGCCGGCAACGCGCTCTTCGCGGCCGCCGATCCGCCGGCGATGCTGCGGGCGCTGCGGGCGCGCGCGGATGCCGCGTCAGCCGCGGCGCGTTGACCGAAGATGCGCTGATCGCGCAGCTGCGAGCGCGGCTCGCCGGCGTCCCCGATGCGCGCCTGGTGCTCGGGATCGGCGACGACGCAGCGGCTTGGCAGCCCTCACGCAGCAATCGCAGCGTGATCACCACCGATGCGCTGGTCGAGGGCGTGCATTTCCGCCGCGCGGCGATGCCGGCCGCCGCGATCGGACACCGGGCCTTAGCGGCGAACCTCTCCGATCTCGCCGCGATGGGGGCGCGCCCCGTCTTGGCAACGATCGCCGCCGGTCTGCCGCCCGAGGTCGGCCCGGACTGGCTGCCGGCCTGCTACGACGGCGTCGCGGCGCTCGCCGCGCGGACCGGCTGCGCGATCGCAGGCGGCGACATCACCCGCGGTCCGGTCGCCTTCCTCGCGATCGCCGCCGTGGGTGAGGTCCGGGCCAGCAACCTCAAGACGCGCGCCGGCGGGCGTGCCGGCGACGTGCTGGCCGTGACCGGCCCGCTCGGCGCCAGCCGCGCGGGTCTATGCCTGACGCTTGAGCGCCCGGAGCTGGGGGGCACGGATCCGCGCTTCGAGGCGGCGCTGCGCGCGTTTCTGAGGCCTGAACCGCGCCTGCGGGAGGGCCGCTGGCTGGGCGCATCGCGGCACGTCCACGCCATGATCGACACCTCGGACGGGCTCTCGACCGATCTGGCGCGGCTCTGCGCCGCCGCGGGCGTCGCCGCGGAAGCCGGCGCGGATGCCGAGGCCTGGGCCCGCGACGGCGGCGAGGACTTCGAACTGCTCGCGGCGATCGACCGGCGGGCGTTCGACCACCTGGCGACGCGGTTCTTGGCCCACACCGGCCGGCCGCTGCTGCGGGTCGGGACGCTCGTCGCCGGGAGCGGGGTGCGCGACCGGGACGGTGCCGCCGTCACGCCGGCCGGCTGGGACCACCTGAGCGGATTCGCCTGACGGCGAGTCCGCCGCGGTTTAAATCGCGCCGACTCGCTTGACCCGCTTGCTGCGCAAGCAGTTGGTGCAGACGCGCGCCGTCCGGTGCGTTCCGCGCTCGTCGATGCGGACGGCCTGAAGGTTGGGCAGCCACCGGCGTTTGGTCTTATTCATCGCGTGGCTGACATTGTTGCCCGCCATGGGTCCCTTGCCGCACACGTCGCATCGCTTGGCCATAACAGAGCGAGTGTAGCAAAATGGCCGCACCCCGACAAGGGCGGCCCCGCAGGGCGGCTGCCGCCGGTGCCGGAACGCGAGTGGCGCTTCATGGCAGTCACCCAGCTCGACGGCCGCGGTTTCCGGCGCTTCCTCGCCGCCGGGACCTCCTTTTTACGGACCTATCGGGACGCGCTCAACGACCTCAACGTCTTTCCGGTTCCGGACGGCGATACGGGGTCGAACATGTTTCTGACCGCCAAAGCAGCCTTGCGGGAGTCCCATACGGCCCGGGCACAGCCGTTGTCCGCCGTCGCGGCCGCCGCGGCCAAAGGTTCGCTGCTGGGCGCACGAGGGAATAGCGGCGTCATCCTCTCGCAGATGCTGCGCGGCTTTGCGCACAGCGTCCGGCACCGCGAACAGATCAACACCTTTCAGCTCGCGCTGGCGCTGCGGGAAGCGGTCGCTGCGGCCCGCGCGGCGCTGACCAAGCCGGTCGAGGGCACGATCATTTCGGTCGCCGGCGCCGCCGCCGAGGAAGCCTACCGGCTCGCCGTGCGCGAGCCGGATTTCTACCGGCTGCTGGGAGCCGTTGTGCGCGCCGCCAACGCCGCCCTCGAGCGCACGCCCGATCAGCTGCCGGCGCTCAAAGAGGCCGGCGTCGTCGATGCGGGCGGTGCCGGCTTCTGTTATTTCCTCGAAGGCGCTCTGCGCTTCTTGCCCGAGCAGGCTGCGCGGGTAACCGCGTTTCCGCGCCGCCCGGTGCGTGCGGCGGTGTTCACCCGCCGTCAAGCGGTGGGCGACTACCGCTATTGCACCGAGTTCGTGCTCGAAGACGCGACCCTCGAGGCGCATCCGCTGCGCGAGCTGCTCGAGAAGCAGGGCGATTCGCTGCTGGTGATCGGCGCGGTGCCGACGATCAAGGTGCATCTCCACACGGCCGAACCCGAAACGGTCAAAATGGCGGCGGCCCGCCACGGCACCGTGACGCGCTGGAAGGCCGAGGATATGGCGCAGCAGCATCACCTGCTGGTCGTCGATGCCGAAGGGGCGCCGTTCGGCGTCGCGAGCGTGGTCCCGGGTGCGGGGTTCGAACGCATCGTTCGCGAGCTCGGCGCGGAGGTGGCGATCCGCGCTCGCGCGGGCGCGAACCCGTCGGTTGAAGAGCTGTTGATTGGGGTCAACGCCTCGCTGGCCGCGACCGTCTACCTGCTGCCGAACGATCCGAACGTCGCGCTCGCCGCGCGCGAACTGCCCGCGCTGACGGAAAAACACCTGATCGTGGTGCCGACCCGCGATCCCATTGCGGGCCTGGCAATGCTGCTGCAGCTCGCCCCGCCTGCGGAGGCGCCGCCGCTGGCCGAGCTGACCGCGGCGCTGGACCAAGTGCACAGCGCCTCGGCGTTCTTCGCCGGCAAGGACGCGCGCGTCGGCGGCGTCGCCGTCGAGCGACACGCGCCGGCCGCCTCGGTCGACGGCCGCTTGTTGACCGGCGCAACGCTCGGCGACGTCATCATCGCCGCGGCCGCCGAACTCGGAGCCGCCGAGGGCGGCCTCGTCACCCTCTATTATGGAGGCGCACAAAAAGAACGCGACGCGCAGAAGTACGCCGCCCTGCTCGGCGAACGGTTCGCCGGCGTGGAAGTGGAGTATTACTACGGCGGCCAGGCGGGCATCGAATGCTGGATCAGCCGTGAGCGCTGAAGCGCGGCGCCCCGTCATCGCGGTCGATGCCATGGGCGGCGATGCCGCGCCGGACGAGATCGTCGCCGGCGCGCTGCTGGCCCACCGCGACGGCTTGGGCACGATCGTCCTGGTCGGCGACCGCGCGCGCATCGAGCCGCTGCTGGCGGGCGAGCGCGGGATCGAGATCGTGCACGCGCCGGGCACCGTGGCGATGGACGCCCAGGCCTCCGCCGTGGTGCGCAAGGCGGCCGGCACGTCGCTCGGCGACGCGATTGAACTCGTGCGCGAAGGACGTGCCGACGCGGTCGTTTCGGCCGGCAACAGCGCGGCATTTCTGGCCGTCGCTTTGATTCGGCTGCGCACGATCGAAGGCATCGCGCGGCCGGCGATCGCGGTCGTGCTGCCGGGACGGCTGGGGCCGATCGTGCTGTGCGATGCCGGCGCGAACGTCGATTGCAAGCCGGAATGGATGGTGCAGTTCGGCATCATGGGCAGCGCCTACGCGCGGGCCGGTTTGGGCATCCCTGACCCACGGGTCGGCATCATCTCGGTCGGCGAGGAGCGCACGAAAGGAAACGCCCAAACGATCGAAGCCGCGGCGCTGCTCGAACGCGCGCCGGTGCGCTTCGTCGGCAACGTCGAGGGCAAGGACATCTTCTTGAATCACGCCGACGTGGTCGTCGCCGACGGCTTCGTCGGCAACGAGATCCTCAAGACCGCCCAGGGCAGCGCCGGCAAACTGCGCGATGTTCTGCGCGACTCGATCGAGCGCGCCCGTCCGCTGGGAAAACTCGGCGGATTGCTGAGCCGGGCGGTGTTCGACCAGATGCGCAAGCGCCTCGACTATGCGAGCTACGGCGGCGCTCCGCTCTTGGGCGTGCGCGGCAATTGCATCGTCGCCCACGGCCGTTCCGACCGGACCG
>Ga0302325_10025366_pt1 | contig 12318 bp, 12 predicted proteins | sample Palsa_T0_2_FD_201948 | JGI IMG/M metagenome (GOLD analysis project Ga0302325, IMG submission 201948) | Peat permafrost microbial communities from Stordalen Mire near Abisko, Sweden - Palsa_T0_2 | ecosystem: Environmental > Terrestrial > Soil > Palsa > Peat permafrost | place: Sweden: Abisko...
TCTGGGGAGCAATGTTTTCCGTTCATTTCTCCAGAAGGTGCAGATTCTCGCGGATGCCGAGTCCGAAACCGACCTCTATGCGATCAAATCCCTTCACTTCGAGAGGTTGTCGGGCGATCGTGACGGCCAGCGGTCGATTCGGCTCAACAGGCAGTTCCGGCTTGTGTTCACGATTCATAAGACCAACGACGGCAGTCTTGCGTGGATCATCGAAGTGGCCGATTACCACTAAGGGAGCATCGCCATGAAGATTCATAAAAACGCTGTTTCGGGATTGCCGATCCCCCCGGGAGTGACGTTGCGCGAGGAATTGGCCGAGCGCGGGATCACGCAGACGGCTTTCGCCAGGCGGATCAGCCGGCCCATCCAGGTTGTCAACGAGATCATCAAGGGCAAGAAGACCATTACCGCGGAGACTGCCATCGCCTTCGAGAAGGCGCTCGGCATCCGCGCGGAGTTGTGGCTCAAACTGGAAGCGAGCTATCAGATATCCAAGGCGCGGGCTGCACTCCGCAAGGCGCCACGCCGGCGCGCCAAGGTTGCTTAGTCCCCGCCCGCAGGAGGATTAAACCAAATCCAGAGTCCGCTCCACCGGCAGACTCGGATCCTTCAACTGCTCCTCCTTACCGATGACGGAGATACGCCGCTCGATGAGGCTGGCGAACAATTCCTTCCGCTCCTGCCGCGCCCCCGTGACGATCTGGGCCAGCCGGCCGTCCGCCGCCACGCCGAACTCGATGAATTGCGGTGATTCAGCACTCGGCAGGCCGCGGATGATGCGGCGGTCCACCGCCCGCGCTTCACCCCAAGCTTCCAGTTCCAGGCCAAAAACTTCGCTGTCAAAGTAACTGGCCGTCTGAAATTTCGCATCGCCCCCGGCCATGTTTGTTCCTGCGATTTGTCCGGTGAGCGCCGCGCTGTCCGAATGTTGCAATATGCGATGCTTGCCGAAGAGCGGATCGAATACCGCCGCGCAATCTCCGGCGGCGAAAATATCGCGGACGCTCGTTCGGCAACTGTCATCAACCAGAACAGCCTTTTCCGCCGCGATGGGCGTGCCGCGCAAAAGATCCTTATTAACTATGATCCCCACCGCCGCGACCACGAAATCGCACGGCACGACTTCCCCAGACGCCAGCAGAACGCGCTGAATTCTACCATCCCCCTCCAATCGCGCTGCCCGTTCGTTGCAATGAACGGATACTCCGTGCGATTCGAGGAAGCGCGAAATCCACCGTCCCGTGGTTTCCCCCGCGTAATGCCGCAACGGATGTTCCTCGGCCACGACCAGATCAACATGCAACCCGGCCTGGGTAATCGACCCGGCCAGTTCCACTCCCAGCGGACCGCCGCCGATCACCATCGCCCGCCCGCGGCCTTTCGGATGCGTTTGCCCCTCCCTGGCGGCCTTGGCCATGACATGCTGCAAAAGCTCGGCGTTTTCCAGCGTGCGAAGGTAAAACAAACTGGGAAGTTGCGCGCCCGCTACATCCAGAGGCGCGGCACCGCCGCCGGTGGCGATCAGCAATCGGCTGAACGAAACGCCTTCGCCATTGTCGAGCATCACCGCATTGCGGGTTGTGTCGATGTTCGACACCCGCCGGCCGGTGCGCAACTGCACTCGATTTTCGACGAACCATTCCGCCCGCGCCGTAAACAGCGATTCCCGACTCTGCTGCCCGCGCAGGAATCCCTTGCTCAGCGGCGGCCGATGATACGGCCGGTTGATTTCCTGCCCGATCATGAGCAGATCGCCTTCGCGATCGATCTCCCGAATCGCCTTGGCCGCCTCGCTGGCGGCGACTCCGCCGCCCACCAGCAAATATTTAACGTGTAGGTCGCTCATTTCAAGACTCCATTGTCTATGCAATATAGTACGACTTTCGCGGCGACCAGGACCGAATTGCTCAAATATTGATCAACCTGAGCCGATCTCCGGCCGTTGGACTCTTGCATCTGCAATCAACGTGCCCCCGGTGATGAATATACGTTTGAAGTGTCTTGACTTTTCGACCAAATGATATATCGTTCGATGCGGATATACGGATGGAATCGCAGGTCGATCAAAAGCCCGAACAGGTACTCGGCTGGCTGGGAACGCTGGCGGATGCAACCCGCCTGCGCCTTCTGCGGTTGCTGGAACGCCAGGAACTGGGTGTGGCGGAACTATGCGATATTCTGCAACTCCCCCAGTCCACCGTCAGCCGGCATCTGAAAGTCCTCGGCGACCTCGGTTGGGTCCGCAATCGCAAAGAGGGGACCGCCCATTTTTATCGGACCCTTCTGGATGAGCTGGACCCCGCCGCCCGTCGATTGTGGCTCGTCGCCCGCGAACAGACCGAACGGTGGGCCACGATCATGCAGGACCAGCTCCGACTCCAACGTCTCCTCCAGCAACGCACCGACAGCCAATCTTTCTTCGCCGGCGCCGCCGCCGAGTGGGACAGCCTTCGCGGCCAACTCTACGGCCGGCGATTTTCCATCGCCGCCTGTCTCGGTCTGCTATCCAATTCCCTGGTCGTGGCCGACCTCGGCTGCGGAACCGGGCATATCGCTTCGGAGATCGCCCCGTTCGTTCATCGCGTCATCAGCGTCGACAACTCCGCCGCCATGTTAAAAGCCGCCCGGCGACGCCTGGTGAACTTACCCAACATCGACCTGCGCCGCGGCGAGCTGACTTCCATTCCCATCGACGACCGATCCTGCGACGCCGCTCTGATCGTCCTGGCCCTGACCTACATCCTGCAACCGGCAGCCGCCATCGCCGAGGCCGCCCGCATCCTGAGGCCCGGTGGAAAGATCGTCATCATCGACCTGCTTCCGCATGACCGGGACGACTTCCGCCGACAGATGAACCAGCACTGGCCCGGCTTTGATCTTGAATCCGTCCGGGGTTGGCTGACGGATGCTTCCATGGAAGTGACCTCTTGCCGCCCGCTTCCCCCCGAATCCAACGTGAAAGGCCCGGCGCTTTTTATTTCCACGGCGGTTAAAACCGTTTGAGATAACCCACAACTTTTAAGGAGCCTCAATGACCCGTGTAATATCCGCACCCTCGAAATCGTCAAAAAATTCCTCGACATCTCTGGAATTCAAGGTGGCCGACCTTTCCCTGGCCGAATGGGGCAGAAAGGAAATCATGCTTGCCGAGCAGGAAATGCCCGGGTTGATGTCCGTGCGGGAGGAATACGCCGGGACGCAACCCCTCAAGGGCCTGCGCATCATGGGCTCCCTGCACATGACGATTCAAACGGCCGTCCTGATCGAAACCCTCGGCGCCCTGGGCGCTGATGTGCGGTGGTGCTCCTGCAACATTTTCAGCACCCAGGACCACGCCGCCGCCGCCGTGGCGGTCGGGCCCAAGGGAAGCGCTGAAACCCCCAAAGGCATTCCCGTTTTTGCCTGGAAGGGCGAGAACCTCGAAGAGTACTGGTGGTGCACCGAGCGCGCCCTCGATTTCGGCGACGGTCGCGGCCCCAATCAGATCGTCGACGACGGCGGCGACGCCACGCTCCTGATCCACAAAGGCTACGAATACGAAAACACCGGCAAAATCCCCTCGCCCGAGTCCACCGACAACGAGGAATTCAAGGAAATCCTCAAGCTCCTGGCCAAGTGCCACAAGCAGAATCCCCAGCGCTGGCACAAGGTCGCCGCCGAGGTCCAGGGCGTCTCGGAAGAAACCACGACCGGCGTTCATCGTCTTTACGAAATGCAGACGGCCGGCACGCTGCTCTTCCCGGCCATCAACGTCAACGACAGCGTCACCAAGAGCAAATTCGATAATCTCTACGGCTGCCGGCATTCACTCGTCGACGGCCTGATGCGCGCCACGGATGTCATGCTCAGCGGCAAAGTCGCCGTCGTCTGCGGCTATGGCGATGTCGGAAAAGGCTGCGCCCAATCCCTCCGCGGCCAGGGCGCGCGCGTTGTGATCACCGAAATCGATCCCATCTGCGCCCTCCAGGCCGCCATGGAAGGCTTTCAGGTAATGACCGTCGAAGATGCGCTTCCCTTCGCCGACATTTTCGTCACGGCCACCGGCAACCACAATATCATCACCGCCCAGCACATGGCCAAAATGAAAGACAAAACCATCGTCGGCAACATCGGCCACTTCGACAACGAGATCGACATGGCCGGCCTGAAAAAAATCAAAGGCATTAAAAAAACCAACATCAAACCTCAGTACGACATGTGGTCGTTCCCCGATGGACACAGTGTTCTAATCCTGGCCGAGGGCCGCCTGCTCAACCTCGGCTGCGCCACCGGCCATCCGAGTTTTGTAATGAGCAACAGCTTCACCAACCAGACCATCGCCCAGATCGAACTGGCGACCAATCGATCGAAATACGAGAAGAAGGTTTACGTTCTTCCGAAGCACCTGGACGAAAAAGTCGCCCGCCTGCACCTCGCCAAGGTCGGAGCCAAGCTGACCAAACTCACCCCCGACCAGGCCAAATACATCGGCGTGCCAGTGGAAGGGCCGTATAAGGGCGAGAATTATAGATATTAATAGGTTGTAAATAGATGTAAAATTGGTTAGTTATGATAAGTGTTTTGTGATAACACCTAAAAATTACACTTGACACCGCCGATGATGAAACATAAGCTTCGGACATGGCTAAAAAGATTTCAAAAACAACGATCGGATATGTCGAGGGAAGAAATGGCCGGCTTGGCCATGACCCGTTCTATGCACTCGAGTTGCCGCGACCGCAATGCCGTGAACTGGATGAACTCCTGGGGCAAAGCGATGCGGATGCTCGCAGGACGACAACATTGGCTGCGAGTTATGAGCAGCCGGACCGTATTCGCCTGCAGCAGAACGATGCTCCGGAATATGAGGCGGCCCTAGCGCCGACGTATGTTCGCGGCGACATGCTTCGCGTACAGGGCAAGGAACTGGCCAGCTGTAATCTTGCGGTCTCAGCCAGATTCGGCATCCCTGCCTTGCGGCAGCAGTTGAAGGCCGCGGCGGAGCGTTGCAGCGATTTCGTGCTGATGCGCATCCCCAGTCGAAATCGAGACGTCGTTGAATTCGTTCCCGACATCGATCTGCTCGATGAGCGATCGAACATAGGCGCGGAAGTAATCGCCGGCACCTCCGCAGCGGCCGAAATTCTCGGGGCCGAAGATTTCAGCGACTGGGAGAAAAAGAGTCAATCCAAGTGAGCCGGCTGCAACAAGGCGCCGTCGTTTGGGCCAATTTACCCCCGCTGGCGGGCCGTCGTCCGGTTGTCATCCTCACCCGCGATTCGGCCATTCGTCACCTGACCGCCTTGACCGTTGCCCCGGTGACTCGAACAATCCGTCAACTTCAAACGGAAGTGATTCTCGAGCCGGCCGACGGTGTCCCCACGATCTGTGCGGTGACTCTCGATAACATCTTCACGATCCAACGGACGGCGCTGGCTGAAATCATCGTGGTCATCGGTCGGGAGAAACTCCTGCGGATTTTCAAAGCGGTGCGCGTGGCCTTTGATATGCCGTGAGACAGGGTGTGAATGCCGTTGCCTGCACTCAAAATAGCGACCGCGCAGGGCGAATTACAGATTAAACGCGCAACCACCGCCGACTTTGATGTGATTTATGCGATGATGGTCGAAGCCGCGACGTGGCTTCGCTCCCGCGACATTTCCCAATGGTCTTTCTTTTTCACTGAGCCCAGTAAAGATTTCGTTCGAAACAGAATCATCGGCGCGGAAACGTATCTGGTCTTCGATCCGCCCGAGCGGCCCGTGGCAACTTTTACCCTGTATTGGAAAGACGAGGAAATCTGGGGTGGGCGCGGGCTCGACGGCACAGCCGGTTACATTCACGGCCTGGCCGTCTGCCGCCGGGCCGCGGGGAGGGGATTGGGACATATCCTGCTCACAACGGCATCAAATCTCATCGCCCAGAATTCTCGCCGGTGGGCACGGCTCGATTGCATGGCCCAGAACGAAGCCTTGTGCAATTACTATCGCCGCGCCGGCTTTACCGACCTGGGCGTCGCAGATTCAAACATCACGGGCAAACCCCTGCGATTATTTCAGCGGCCGATCGCCTCCCGATGAATCCCGAACTTGACCCAGGCATCATCGTGAGCTATCTCCGTCACGAAATAAGGACCCAAACCTCATGGCCCAGACGAAACCTAACAAGACGAAACCGAAAAAGAAAACCGCCAAACGCAAAGTTGCCAAGCCCCCGATCACTCCGCAGCGCATTACTGAACTCGCCTGGGGATTCGCTCCCATGCTGATGCTTCACGCGGCCATCAGGAATCGCGTGTTCGACGTTCTTGACGCCGGGCCAAAGACTGTCGATGAACTCGCCGACGCCGCCCAATGTTCCCGGCGCGGAACGCTGGCGCTGGCCGAGGCCCTCGTTGGATTCGGTCTCCTGCGTCGCCGGCGCGATCGTTTCAGCCTCGCTCCGGACAGCGCCGCTTTCATGGTCTCGAGCAAACCCGGCTATCTTGGCGGTCTCGTCCAGCATTTCGCGGCCCAGCTTCTGGACAACTGGCGTCAACTTCCCGAAATCGTCCGCACCGGCAAACCCGCCACGATGGTGGACCACGAAGACCAGGGCGCCGAGTTCTTCAGCAAGTTCGTCGAAGATCTGTTCAACATGAGCATTGCCGCCGCCGAGGCCCTGGCGGAAAAACTGGCCAAAAAACCACCCGCCCACACGGACCGGTTAAAAATCCTCGACATCGCCGCCGGCTCCGGCGTCTGGAGCATTCCCCTGGCGAAACGAATCGCCAAAGCCCACATCACGGCGGTCGATTTTGCAAAGGTGCTTCCAGTCACCCGCCGGATCGTCGGCAATCATCAGCTCGCCGATCGCCTCAGCACGATCGAGGGCGATATTCAGACCGTCGATTTCGGCGGCGGATTTCACATCGCCACGCTCGGCCATATTCTTCACAGCGAGGGCGACGCCAAATCCCGCCGGCTTTTGAGAAAGGTTTACGACGCCCTTGCCCCCGGCGGCATCATCGCCATCGCCGAATTCATTCCCAACGACGACCGCAACGGGCCGCCTTATCCGCTGCTTTTTGCCGTCAACATGCTCGTCAACACCGAGGACGGCGACACGTTCACCTATAAACAAATGACCGGCTGGCTGAAGGAAATCGGCTTCAAGCGGATTAGAAAAGTCCAAGCCCCATCCCCATCACCGATCATCGTGGCCGTCAAGCCGTGATCTCGTCTACCGCGACCGGGGCAGGAATACGAGATATCGCCCATCCGTCGCAACCAATTCGTAATTGGCGCGAACGCGCGGCATTACCTCATGCGTGAAGGTCGCTTCAAGTTTCGCCTCGGCGATGCCGCGGCTCGGGGCGAGAATCACGGCGCGGAACCGGCGATGATCCAGATCATCCAACAGATTTGCCGCGAATTCCGGGCGTTTGGAAGCAAAGCCGGCAAACATGAATCCATCGAGCAGGTAGGGCCGCTCGCCCGCCAGAATTGGTAGCAGCGGATTTTCGGAAAGAAGCGGTCCCGTTAGCGGCGATCCGGCGGCGTCGGCCAGCGCGAACTCAACCTGGGCCCGGGGTGAATCGCGCTCGATTCGGTGAGCTTCGCGCAGGCACAAATCGCATGAATACAACGTCATGGCAATAACGAGTCCCACGGGCACCGCCGCGATAGTTCGGCCAGACGTGAAGCAAGCCGCGACGCAAAGCAGCGAGGCAACTTCCAAGTCGAGCAAGTGATTGATGTCCGTGCCCGGCGTCCCGAAGATCGGCACGGTTGCCGCGGTCGTCACCATCAGGAGGAGTGTCGCGAGCTGCATCCTCGGCCGCGAGCAGATCGCCGCGATGACCCCGGCGATCCAGAATCCCCCGGTGACCGGATCCGATCGGAAAAGTGTGCCGAAGAAAATAATCGGAGCCTCGCCCAGGCCGCGGATCGCGCCGCCGGCCAGCGCGGAGGCGGCAAAGACCGACAGAAATCGACCATGGCTGGCCAATTGCGTGGCGAAAAACGCGACCAGAGCCTCGATCAAAAAAATCACTGCCAGTTTTGAGGCAAGCCTGCCTCGGTGGCGCATCAGCAGCCAGACCAGCGCGGTCACAATCCCGAAAATACTGGTGATTTTTGTGAGAAGGGCGAGGACGAACAATGTCGATGCCGGAAGCACCGCAAATATCCTTTGATGTCGCCCGGGATCGACCGTCAACCGCACCACGGCAATGATGCCCCAGAAATTGAGCGCAGCCGCCAGGACATCGGACAGTCCCGCCAGCACGGCCAACCGTGCCGCACCAGCGGCGAGGATGAAACACATCATCGCCGCGGCGAAGCCGGCGGGCGTCTCCATTTGCCGCATGAGTACAAACGCCGCCGCCAGGAGTGCGGCCATCGAAGCAATCCCGATGAGGAAAGTGCTGCCAATTGGACCCATCCCCACCCGCAGAAGCGCCGCCTGGATAAGAGAACGAAGCGGCGCATAACGACATCCGCCATAACCCAGGGAGGAATAGATCGGCCTGTACAGCAATCCAAAACTGGCATCGCTGGCGGTTGCGATCCACGTTCCCGAAGTTGGATGAAGATCGCCCCAGTCACGCCACGAAATCCCCTCGCGATATCCAAAACAAATCACCAGCAACACGGAAGCAATGAGCAGAGCGACCAGAACGCATCGCCGGAAAGGGCGCGGCAGGTCGTGAACAGGCATGATCGCTTCTGTGGCCAGTGGAGCGGTCCATTTTTACTGAATCATCACGCTGTTGGCAAGCACTGGACGATACGTTGCATACCACCATAGAATGCAACGGTTTTGAAAAGGAGATTGTTATGAGCATGTGGGGTCCACAGATTACCGGCAGGCCGCAACCGCTGGAATACGGCACTGATACGCGCGACGCCGCGGTCATTCACTTCTTCAACGCCATTTATGCCTGGATGGCCGTGGGTCTGGCGGTCACGGCCGCCGTGGCCTGGATGGTGGTCAGCCGTCGCGATGTGATGGCGGTGGTCTTTTCCCCCGGCGCGATGATCGGAATCTTCATCGCTCAGATCGTTTTGGTGCTGGTCATTTCCAGCGCCGTTCGCGCCCTCGACGCCACCGCCGCCACGGCGCTGTTCCTTCTCTACGCCGCCCTCAACGGCCTGTTCTTCTCCAGCATCTTTCTCGTCTACACGCTGACCAGCATCGCCGGCACGTTCGTCGCCTGCGCCGCGATGTTCGGCGTGATGAGCGTCTATGGAATGGTCACAAAAACCGATCTGACCTCCATGGGCAAAATCATGTTCATGGCCCTGATCGGCCTGATCGTCGCCTCCATCGTCAATATCTTCGTGGCCAGCAGCGCCCTGTACTGGCTCGTTTCCTATGCCGGCGTCATCATCTTTGCCGGCCTGACAGCTTACGACACCCAGCGATTGAAAGCGATGGCCGTCTCCGTTCAGGGCGATGCCGCGATGGCCGCGCGCCTTTCCGTCAATGGCGCCCTGATGCTCTATCTCGATTTCATCAATATGTTTCTGTTCCTGCTCCGATTCATGGGTAAGAAGCGATAGCGGCCTGCCGGACTTCAGTCGACAGGTTTTTGCCGCTCCAAACAAATTCTAATCCGCCTCTTCGCTTTGCGCCGATGCGATTTCCCCCCCGCGATCCCCCGGCTCTTCCGCCGCCACGCGCCGCACGCGCGCCCCAATCCGGCACAGAATTTCGTACGGAATCGTTCCCGCCAATTCCGCGATGCGATAGACGCTCGCCGGCGAAATCGGATCATCATCCATCACCGTCACATCATCGCCCACCATCGCGTGCGGAGCGTTTTGAAGATCGATCACCGTCAAATCCATGCTGACCCGCCCGGCCACCGGCGCCGGCTGCCCGCCCACCATCATCGTCCCGCAATTCGAAAGCAGTCGCGGATATCCATCGGCATACCCGATTGGAATCAAACCCAGTCTCGTCGCCTTCGAAACCGTCCATGTCTGTCCGTACCCCACCTGCGCCCCCGGCGCCACATCGCGGATGGCGATCAGCGGCGCGATCCACCGCATCACCGGCCGCAGCGGCCGATCCACGCTTGGCCTGCAGGTGGGATCGATGCCATAAATGCTGATCCCCGGTCGAACCATGTCCAGATGCGATTCCCGCTGGAAGAAAACCCCGCCCGAATTCGCCGCGCTGCGATGCGGCCGCGATGGACGGCCCCCGGATAAATCCGCCGTCGCCGCGATAAATCGCGCGAGCTGATCGGAATTGAGCGCGTTCCCCGGCTCATCCGCCGATGCGAAATGCGTCGCCACTCCCACGAGCCGAAGCGCCGGCAGCGTCGAAATCTTTTCCATCAGACCCGCGAATTCCTCCAGATCGACCCCCGCGCGATTCAGCCCGGTATTCACCATCACCTGCACGTTGGCCCGCTGGTCCCGGCTCTGGGCGATCCGCGCCAAATCCTGCGCAGCCGCCGCCGACGAAACCGTCAGCACCCATCCATGCCGCACCGCCGCCTCCAGCCGCGCCCGCTGGCTTCCCAGATACGCGTTTTCCACCGGCCGCAGAACCATGACCGGCAGATCGCATGCCGTTAGCGCCGCCGCCTCATCGATATCCGCCACCGCCAGCGCGTCCACCATCGGCGGCTCGACATCGCTGCTGGAAAAATTGCAAAGGGTATCGACGATGATATCCGCGTCATGTCCATATCCATCCGCTTTGACGACCGCGCAGATTTTCACCGCACGCCCGATTGAGTTGCGGATGAGTGAAATATTATGAAGGATCGCCGCGCGGGAGATGACACATCGCGGCTCGCCGAGCGAATGCTTCGCGTCCATGCGAAAAAACCAAAAAAAAGAATCGCCGGATCCGTCCGGGTCGTCGGCCAGTATAACAGGATATTCAAGAAAATCGATTGTTGTCACAATCACCACCGCGCGACAGCTAATTTGAACTGTTTTGCTTCCTTCCAGATGGTCATCCCGAACTTCAACAGGCAAGCCGGCGATGTTCGCAGCGGCGACGCTTTACCGCATTCGAGCCAACGATCTCGGACGGCACGAGCACCGCAACGATAAAAATCTTTTTCCTGCATATTCCCAACCCCGCCAGAGACACCCCGGCGATGTGCCAATTCGAATTTCACCGTCGTCGAAATGCGAAAATAATCTCACAAAACTGACTCACCTACCGACTTATCGGAATTGCCAAACCGCACATTATCAGCCACTGGAAAATTGTTCCCCACAACTAATGGTGTCGCGGGCCCGCGACCGATCCCACCTGCGGAAATTGAACATGGATGTGATCGCCACGGAAGGAGCCAGGCAATGAGTTGCATGACCACGGCAACGGCGGAGTTATTCGATGCGGAGGTGCTCGCCTTCGCTGAACGCAGCACGTTCGAAGCGGAGCCGCTTTCCATGCCGCGAAGTTTGTTTGATTTTCCGAGGCGGCGTTCACGGCGGCGAAGGCCCGATTTGTCCGCACGGGTCGAGGAAGACGTCGAGCGCTGGGATGGATTGTCCTGATCGAGGCGCGGACGCGGAATCGGTCTGACCTCTTTCTATTGGGCGCTGATAAGGCGGGCAAAGGCGGCCTTATCGGACGCGCGTCAATCCAAAAATAACTGTTCAACTCGATCAACACTGACCGAACCAAGTGGAACGTTCAGTTTGTTCCCAGCGATTGCGGCGAAATCTTTTTGCCGCCGAAAGGAATCAGCATGTTCGCCTCCAGACGGCTCCGAATGTATGCAACTTCCGGGATTCTCGCGGCAACCGTCGCGATCGGATTTGGGGCCGCTTGCGCCTGGGCGGATGATTCATCTTCCGCTGATGCATCCGCCAATCAGCAGATGCAGCAGAAAATCGATCAGCTCGAATCCAAGGTGCAGACCCTCGAGGCGCAGCAAACGCAGACGAGCACCGACGACACCGCGACGCTGCAACAGATTCAGTCCGCCGCCGACACACAGAGCAAGCTGATGTCGGTGGGGACTGGAATGACCGGCTACGATCCCGCCAGCGGGTTCAATATTTCCAGCGATGACGGAAATTTTCTGCTGCATCCCTGGATACTGGCCCAGTTCCGCGGAACGTTCAACGACAGGCAATCCGTACAAACCTTCGACGATGGGCTGTATCCGGGCGGTGGGGCGGCCGATCCGCAGACCGGCAGCGGCGAGCACGATGGGTTTGAAATTCATCATCTCATGATTGGACTCGACGGTCATGTTCTGACCCCGCTGCTTCAATATTTCGTCATGATTGATGTTCCGTCCAGCGGCGGCACCGAAACGCTGCAGGATGCGTATGCGACTTACCGGTGCAGTGAAGACAGTTGCTTCGGCGTCAAGGC
>Ga0302325_10025369_pt1 | contig 12316 bp, 22 predicted proteins | sample Palsa_T0_2_FD_201948 | JGI IMG/M metagenome (GOLD analysis project Ga0302325, IMG submission 201948) | Peat permafrost microbial communities from Stordalen Mire near Abisko, Sweden - Palsa_T0_2 | ecosystem: Environmental > Terrestrial > Soil > Palsa > Peat permafrost | place: Sweden: Abisko...
CGCGGCCGGGGACGGTGGCGATGCACAGCCCGTCGAAACCGCACGTGATCATTACGCCCGGGTGCGCCAGCTCGTACCGCTCCTGACGGACAACCTGGTCTATGAACGGCGCGTCCCGGCCGTCCTGGTAGCTCGCCATCGACTCAATGAACGCGGCGTCGTCGTCGGTCATGATCTCCCCCTCGGGGTGTGCAGAAGTGTTCCGGCCGGCCCGGTGAGCGTTCCGCTTGCGGAACACGGGCCGGAACGGGTGTAGGACGAGGGCGGGACATGATCGTGGAAGTAGAGCGCGGCGGTGTACGCCGGGCCGGTCTGCGGCGGCTTCACGGGCGCGGTACCTCCTCCTGGTCATATCCGAGGAAGTACCCCCGGTACTCCTCGGCCGGGTCGGGCTCGGCGTAGTAACGGCGGTCCAGCGGCGGGAACAGGCGGGACTCGTCGGCCTGGCACTCCAGCTCCCCGAGACGGTGGACGAGGGACGCGACGACGCTTTGCAGGAACGCGACATGGGCGGCCAGCGGCGCGACCGGGGACACGCCGGGGCTGGCCGCGAGCCGGACGGCGTAGTCGCTGCGGGCGTACTCGGTGGTGTAGTAGACGCGATCGTCGGTGGCCGTCACGGCGTCACCCCGGCCGCGGCGTACTCAAGGTCCGCGAGCTTGCACGCGGCGTCGTACTGGCGGATCAGGCCCGCGTACACCTGCTCATCGGGGATATCGCCGTAGTCGGCGGCGGCCAGGAGGCCGGCCACGAACACCGCGCGGTCCCCGGATTCGATTCCCGTGCGCATCCACCTCGCCGTACACGTGGCGTCGGCCTCCAGCATCGCGGCGAGGCCGCGCATGGCGTCCTTCAGCTCTGACTCGGTGAACGTCTCGCTGCGGTCCAGCTCCGGCGTGTGGCCGTTGCCGTCGATCGGGCGGAGTGTAGTGTCTGTCATCGGTCCGGCCTTCCTTAGAGGTCTGGGCAAGTCCCCCGGTGGGTGGTCGCATCACCTGACCGGGGGGCGCGGCATGTGGTCGCGCTCGGCCCTGCATCTGCTAGCTTATAGACGTCCAACGTCTTGTCAAGACTAGCGAGGTGACCGAGTGCCTGATGACCCGCATTACCGGCAGGTAGCAGACGCGCTACGCGACGCGATCGAACGGGGGGAGTACCCGCCCGGGTCAATGCTCCCGCCCGAACCTGAGATAGCCGCCCGGTACGGCACGGCGCGCAGCACCGTGAACCAGGCCATGCGGGTGCTCCGCGCGGAGGGCCTGGTTCACCCGCGGCGGGGGAGGGCCAGCGCCGGGGCGGGGACCTACGTCCGGCCCATCCCGCAGATCCGGCGCCGCGCCATGACCCGCTACATGATGGCCGTCCGCGAGCACGAGGCGGCCAGGGGAGCGTTTGACGCCGAGATCAGGGCGCAGGGCATGACACCCCGGTCGGACGTCCAGGTGGCCATCGTGGACGCGCCGCCGCGGGTCGCCGCGGTGCTCGGCCGCGAGGTGCTGATGCGGAAGCGGCGGATGTACGCCGACGACATCCCCGTCCAGCTGGCACCCAGCTACATCCCGCTGGACATCGCCGAGGGGACGGCGCTGATGCAAGACGACACCGGGCCGGGCGGGATGCTCTCCCGGCTGGCTGACCTCGGGTACGCGGAGGTGCGGTTCACCGAGAGCGTGCGGACGAGGCGGGCGACCGACGAGGAGCGCGACTTTCTGCGCCTCGACCAGGATGCCCCGGTGATGGAAATATGGCACGTCGGGTGGACTTGCGACGACCGGCCTGTAGAGGTTTGCGTCCATTCCGTGCCTGCGTACGGGTGGGTGCTGGATTACGAGTGGGTGACCGGTCCGGTTGCCCCGCCCGTCACACGCGAATAACCTCACCCCATGCGTAGTACGCGTTAGGGGCGGCCCCGATAACCCCTCAAGGACCGCCCCACCACAACAGAAAAACGCTAGTTCCCGCTAGCGCGACACACCATCGAACCGTCACCTTAGGATACTTCGGCGGCAGGGGCAAGCGCTAACGGGAACCTGGCTCTAGCTAGGGAGATTCCGTGACAAGAGGCATATCTTACGAGTCGGCACCAGACCGGCCCAACGAGCATTTCGTGATGCTGGCCAACGAGCTAGTGAGCAACGCCGGCCCGGACAAGCTCTCCGGCCTGGCCATGGCGCTGCACCACTACCTGCTCAGGCTCCCGCCCGGATGGTCTACGACCATCGACCAGATCAGCGAAGACGTGTTCCCGCTCGACAGCCGGGAGCGTCTGCGGCGGGCGAACCGCGAGCTGCTGAACGCCGGGTACGTGGTCCTGCTGACGAAACGTGACGGTAGCGGCCGGTTCGTGAAGCGCTACCAGGTTTTCCACAGCCCCCGGCCCGCCGAGGAACGCACGCCGTCCAAGTCGCGCGCCTCCCGGACGTTTCCGCAGGTCGCACCAGACGCCGGAAAACCGGCGTCTGGAAAACCGGCGGCTGGAAAACCGGCCGCTGGTTTCCCGGCGGATAAAGATAAGACTGATACCGAAGACTGTAGAAAAAAGACTGATGAAGAAAAAGTAGCGGTCGCGCCGGAGGCGCGACCCGGCCCGGAGGCCATGGTCTCCCGACCGGCTCACGGCTCCGCCGCGAGCGATCGCCTTTTTACCAGCAAGAACAAAACCGACCAAGACCGGATTGACGCGACGCGCTACGCCATCGCCGACGTCTACGGCGAGTCATGGAACAAAGCCATCAGCGACGAGGAAGTCCTGGCACTGCTGACGATGAAGGCGCCAGGGCAGGACGTGACCCGGGTCAACGACGCAACCCGCTACATGCGGCACATCTTCGAGCAGACGCCGGCGTTCGACACGCTGCTCGGCCAGCTGGACAACGTGGCCGACGGCGACGCCGACGACTACGACCTGGCCGCCGAGGCGAAGGACGAGCAGCAGTTCCCGGTGTGCCAGCGGTGCGCCGGGTTCCGCTACGCCATCGGCGCGACCGGGGTGTGCGTCGCGTGCGAGGCCGAGGCGTGGTCGGAGCCGGGCACGCCGGACGGGTACGCGCCGTCCACCATCAAGGCGGTTAAGACGGCGCTGTTCGTCGCCACGGGCAAGACGGAAGACGACCGCTGGTGCGCCAAGGTCGCGTGTCACATCCTGTCCGGCCGGGGCATCAAGGGCACCGCCCACCGGAACGCCTACGTCGCCGCGGCGATCACCGAGGACCCGAACCCCGGCCGGTTCCTGCCGACACCGGTCCCGCCAAAAGCCCCGGCGCGGGTGGCGTGAAGCGTGACAGTAACGGCCGAAGCGTTACAGGAGGCCCGTTTCCCCAGGACGCGGCGTCACGGCGGAAGCGTTACAGCCCCGTTACCGGTAACGGATTTTCAACCACAGGAACCGACCGGCCTATAACATCCGTAACTCCCGTTACAGGCGTAAGTCGCCGGTCTTTCCCGGGCCTCCGGCCCGCGGGTTCCGTGGGTCCTGTAACAGCGACCCGTAACGGCGATCACAACCGCAGGTCACAGCGGAACGACACCCCGCACGCAACCTGTCACAGGGGGCGCTCGGGCGCGCAGCGCCTTTTCTCTGCGGGGGCGGCCCCCTCTATGTCACAGGTGACCGGTAACCAACCGCACGTCAGATCCGAAAAGGAGCGTCCCGTGACCCATGACGAGATCGTCGCCGAGATCCAGGCCCGTGCAGCTGCCCGCGGTGTCCTGTCCCACTACTGCGGCCGGGCGGCACGGTGCGCCGGCGGCCCGGGGCTGCCTGACTTGCTGCTGGTCGGGACGGCGGGCCTGGCGTGGGTCGAGGTGAAGACGCCGGGCGACAAGCTCAGCAAGGACCAGACGCGGTGGAAGTGGGCTCTGCGGGCTATCGGGGAGATCCACGAGGTGATGGGGGAGTCCGACCTGGCCGAGGGCCACGCGGTTGACGAGCTGCTGAATTTCGTCGGGACGTCCCGCGTGGCGGCTTAGGAGATTACACCGGACTGGCAGGCCCCGGGTCTTGACACCGGGGCCCGCTGGTCAACGGCCAGCGCCCCAAATTGCCTGCCCTCAGACTACGCGATCCCTCCCGCCCCCCGCGTGAGGGCGTTTTATGGGGGTTTAAACCCGGTCGGGTAAATTACGCGCTTGAATCAAGCGACCGGCCGCGTACAGACCCCCGGAAACGAACCTACGGAACCGTAACGTCACCACCAGGGGTTGGACTTGCTGCTACCAGCGGAAACAGGCTCCCCGGCGTCCTGCTCATCAGCTGGCGGAATGCTCGGCTCGTCCTCGACGGAAGCGTCCGCGTCGGCGACGACCGAGACCGGCATCGGCGCCGGCTCGTCGGGTGAAACCGCGTCCGTGGTCGCGTCGGCCTCGGCCTCGGCGACGACGGCCTCCACTATCGCCTCGTCCTTGTACGTGCCCGCGGCGATGCGGGCAAGCTTGATTTCCTTCTCGGCGTTGATCCGCGCGACCTCGATTTCCGCGGCGGTGTACGTCTCGGCCTCGCCGACGGCGGCGCGGGCGGCCTCGGCCTCGGGGTCGGGCGCGATGACTTCGCAGGCGTGCAGCTCGCCGCCGCAGTCGGCACAGAACGGCATGGGTCCTCCTAGGTGTGGGTGACGGCCTGGCCCAGCTCGTTGCGGCTGGCCCAGCTCTCCCGCTCGGCGTCGGTCGCCGGGCGCGTGGGGTCGTATGGCCACTGGCTCCGGTCGGTGCCGTGGCGGGTGATGTGCGCCTTCCTGGCCTGCGTTTTCGACCACATGCGGAACCGGAGTTCGTACGTGTCGCCGGTCTTGCGGATGCCCATCACGTCGTCGTCGTCGTCGTCGACCAGCGCGACCGTCCCCGCCTCGGCGCTGATCTCGCGGTGGTTCGCGCAGCGGTACAGGCCGCGGCGGATGTCCTGGGCGCGGTCGACGTCCTCGATGCCGCCGTACACCATCACGGTGCCGTAGCCCTGCTCTACGGCGGCTTTCACCAGGTGGTCAAACGAGCAGTCCCGTTTGCGCCATTGCGGCTGCGGTCCCTTCGGCATGGAACCAATGTTAATGTTTGTGGCGAGAGCAAACAGAGGTGCGCCAGTTGCTGAACGGTAGTAAGCGGGCCGAGGCCGCGCAGAAGATCGCCGACACAGGCGAACGGGCAATCAAGGCAGCCGGGGGAGTGTCGACCGCGCTGGCCGTCCTCGCCGCCATCGCAACCGCCGCGCTCGCGCTGGCCGCCGTCGCGCTGGTGGTGGTGGCGCGCCGTGCGTAGCTGCACCAGGCACCCGGGCTTGTGCGTGCTGGAGGACGGGCACGAGCCGCCGTGCGTGGACCCGTCGGGCAACGGCTGGCCCGGTGACGAGAATGGCTGACAAGCTCTGCCGGCACGGCCGGCAGCTCTGCTCGGAGTGCATCTTCGTGACCGACTCCGCGAAGCGCGCCCACGACATCGTGAACAGCTACGTGGCTTTCATCCCCTACGACCAGCGCATCCGCTCGTGGGTGGCCATCAAGCTGGCGGACGGCGGCAGCGACGGCACCCTGTACGAGTCCAAGCGCGCGGCGGTGCGGCACCAGTCCGACGAGTTCACCGCGGCTTATTTCAGCTACCGGGGGTCGCCTAACGGCTTCTCCACGGTGAAGGATGCCGCCATCTGGCTTGAGTTCGTCCGGCAGGCGTACGACTCCGGGTTCCGGCTCCCCGACCCCGACGACGCGCACGGCGGCCCGGACCTGATCATGCCGATGCCTAACGAGCATGTCGGGCTACAGCTCGACCGATTCCACGGGAGTAACTGATGGCCGAGACCGTGCCGGAGTTCGTCGCCGCCGTTACGGCGTTCACCGTCGACGTCGACAAGGACACGGGCATCCTGACCGTTGACCTGTCCGCGATACAGGCCCGCATCGCCGCGCTTGAGGCTGAGGTGGCGGCGCTGAAGGCGGCGGCAAGTGGGCAGTAAGGCGGTCGTGGCCGAGGTGATGGCCGCTGTCGAGGCGGAGATCACGCGGCAGTTTGAGAGGCGCCTGGCAGCGCTTGAGGCGCACATCACCGACCTCGAGGAACGGCTGAACGCCCGGGGGATCTTCTCGGGGGACTGCCACGTCCCCGGCAACCCGGCGCACCTGTGGGAGTCTGCGGATGCCTGAGACCCTGACGACGGCCAGCGGCGCCCCGGTGACGCTGGACACCCCGGAGTCGGTGGACCGGGAGTTCGCCCGCGCGATGGCCGCCCAGCCGTCGGACGCTGACGTGCCGCCCCCGCCCCGCCGTATCCCGCATGACCCCGACGCGCCGTTCGGGCGGAAGATGGACGGCTCGCCGAAGAAGGCCCCCGGCGGCCGGCCCGCGAAAGACCGCCCCCGCGTCGAGGCGACGCGCTCAGATCGCCCGGGAACGCCGGCCAGCGCCGGGGGGGTACGCGACTACGCCGCGGACATCGGCGAGACGATAGATGCCCTGTGGGCGGCCGGCGCCATGCTTCCCGTCGAGGTGATCCAGGCCGAGGCGACCCTGTTGCAGGCGAACAAGCCCGGTATCGTCCGCGGCCTGAACGTCTCGGCGCAGAACAACCGCTTCGCCCGCTGGAGCGTCGAAACGTTCATGTGCGGGCAGGCGTCATGGGCCATCGTCGCCGTGGTCTCGCTGTCCCCGATCGTGATTCAGTCGCTCGCGCTATCCAAGGGATCAGACGAATTGCTCGAGCAAGTCGGGTTGCCTCCCCGCGCGGTGCTGGCCGCTCACGCGCGGGAGCAGTTCGCCCGCCAGATGGCCGCGCAGAACGCCGAGATTGAGGCGCTGAAGCGCGAGGCCGAGGAGACGGCGAAGCTCGCGGAGCAGGCAGACGCGGCAGCGTGAGATGGTAGAAACAACCGCATATGCTGTGGTTATGCCACGTCGCGGAGAGAATATCAACGGTTACCTGGCCGCCCACAAGCGTCTTTACCGCCGGCGCGGCAAGGCCCGAGAGTATCCCTGCGCGCACTGCGGCGGGCAGGCTCAGCAGTGGGCCACCATCCACGGGCGGGACGGGAAGGACGCGGGCGACTACACGCCGCTGTGCGTCAAGTGCCACGTTGCCTACGACGGGATCGGGTTTCAGCCCGGCCACGCGCTCACCCCCGAGATGCTGGAGGCCGCCCGGCGGCCACGCGGCCCCCTCACTGCGCAGGCCCGCGCGAATCAGTCAGCAGCCCGGAAAGGCAAGCCGAAGACACCCGAGCACAAAGCGGCCATCGCCGCCGCGCTGCGCGGTCACGTCGTATCCCCCGAGACCAGGGCGAAGCTGAGCACTGCTCAGCGTGCCCGTCAGGAACGGAATCGAGGTGATGCCCGTGCCACTGACTTATCTCGACCGTGAGGACTTCCTCCAAAACTATTGGAGCTGGAAGCCAGGAGAACACGTAGTTTTTTTCGAACCAACTCAGCAAGGCAAAACTTTACCTACCTGATGTACCAGCTCCTCGGCCGGTCGATGGCGGAGTACCCGGCGCTGCGCACCGTGACCGCGGTCCCCAAGCCGCAGGACCCCGCTACCCGGCAGTGGGCCGACAAGCTGGGCATGGCGACGATAGCGACGTGGCCGCCGCCGTACCGGCCGTTCAAGGGCAAGCCCCCCGGGTACGCGCTGTGGCCGCGTCACCTGCGCGGGACCGACCGGGAGGCGAACCGGAAGCACCTCACGGAGGTGTTCCGCCGCATGATGGCGGAGCAGTACCAGAAGGGCAACAGCATCACGGTCTGTGATGACGTGTACCTGCTGGCCGTGATGCTGGACCTGAACGAGCAGCTTGAGGAGATCCTGACGGCCGGGGGCGGCATGAACGCCTCGGCGTGGCTGGCGGGGCAGAAGCCCAGCGGGACGACCGGGGGCGGGTCCGTGACGAGCTTCGCCTACAACTCCCCGACGCACTTGTTCCTCGGCCACGACCCCGACGAGCGGAACGTCAAACGGTTCTCGGAAATAGGCGGGGTGGACCCGAAACTCGTCGCGGAAGTCGTCAAGCACCTGAGGATCTTCCAGGTCAACGGCAAGAACGTGAGCGAGAAGTTGTACATCCATAAGGGCGGACCTTGGATGGCTGTCATTGGCCTGTTATCCCTAAAGACCCCTGTCTTTGTGTATGATGGGAGCATGACTAAGGGCACGGGGCGGGGCAGGGGATCGAGCCCGGACGGCCGGGTGGACCTCAACGGGCGCGTCTGCACCAAGTGCGGCAAGTACAAGCCGTGGAACGATTTCTACGAAAAGCCCAAGCCCCCGAAGCAGGACCGGCCCTGGTTCATAGCATCCCGGTTCAGCTCCCAGTGCAAGCCATGCATCCTCGCCACCGCCGCCGCGCACAACAAGCTAACCCACCGGGTGAAAAAGGCGCGCGTCATGGATGCCTACGGCGGGAAGTGCGCATGCTGCGGAGAAACCGAGCTAGCGTTCCTGACCATTGATCACGTTGACGGGGACGGCGCGGATCACCGCCGTGAACTAGGCGTAAAAGGCGTTCGCTATGCCTGGTTCATTCAAAACGGTTTTCCTAAAGGTTTTCAGGTCCTGTGCGCGAACTGCAATTTCGGCCGGCATATAAATGGCGGTGTCTGCCCACACCAAACCGGCCTCTGACCTGCTACTATTCGGTCAACGGAGAGCACCGTCCTATAGGTGTGCTCTCCGTTAGGCGGTGCTCTCCCTCCAGCTCTAACCCCATCAGTGGAGGACAGCAATGCCAGCAGCCCCGCCAGCGACAGCGGCGAAGGGAAAGCAAGCCCCGGTCAAGCCCAGATCGTTCCTGGTAGGCACCCAGGAAGTCATCGAGGGCCAGGACTACGACCAGACGGTGGCGGTGTACGGCGGCTCATTCCCTAACTGGGCGCTTACGGCCACGGGATGGCTGAAATACATCTGGCTTGACGTGACAATCACGGTGGCCGCCAACGCGGTGGCGACGGTGACATTCGCGGAGAACTACCCGGCGAACATCCTCGGCAACATCCAGTTCAACGACGTGAACAACGAGGCCATTTTCGGGCCATTCGACTCCTATACCGCGGCGCTTGTCGTGAAGTACGGCGGGTATTTCAACGCGGAGGACCCGTTCACCGCCTCCACCTATTACCGGGTGGCCGGGACGTCGACCAACGCGGCGGCCGGATCGGCTCACTTCTCGCTCCTCATCCCGCTGGAGATCGTGCGGCGCGACCCGATCGGCCCGGTGGCGTCGGTCAACAACACCGCCGCGCTCACGCTGGTCATGTCGCTGAACACCTCGGCGAACCTGTTCTCCGCCGCCCCCACCTCGGCCCCGTCCGTCCGCATCCGCGGCACCCAGCTTTTCTACTGGGAACCGAAGAAGGCCGACAAGGCGGGACGGCCCATCTCGCAGTCACCCCCGGCGGCAGGAACCACCCAGTACTGGACGCAGGGGAACCAGCCGGTATCCGGCGGCACCAACAACATCCAGCTCCCGACCGCGCTGGGCTACCCGTGGCGGTCGTACCTGTTCATGCTGGTGCGCACCTCGGGCACCAGGGCAAACGGGCAGCTTGACTGGCCCGACCCGCTCATCGGCGTCAAGTTCGAAGCGAACATGCTGTACTCGCAGTACCAGAAGGTGCAGTGGACACAGCGGATGGCCAGGGACTACGGCTACCGGAACACGCTGCAGCAGCAGACGGTGCCCGCCGACACCCGGTTTACCGACGTGGCGGCGGTCGGGACGGTGGCCTCCTTCGTGGAACCGGGCCTTGAGAACGGCGTGTTCATCATCAACTGGAACTCCGACTTCGCGTTCGGCAAGCCGGGGTCCGAGACCCGCCGCACGTACCTCGTGACCAGCCCCGGAAGCAACTGGATCTTCAACGGGTCGCTGGGCAACGCCGGGACGATGTACTCCATCGTCAACTACGTAGCTCCAAGCGGGGGTAATAAAGGGGACACCGCTTCGCTCACTGGCGGCCATTAAGGTGATACCGCGTGGCTACGTGCCTAACAACGTGCATGTCATCAGCTACCGGGCCAACGGGCTCAAGTCGAATGCCACTCCTGACGAGCTTCTGAGGCTCGCCGGCTGGGTGGATAAGCAGTTTGGAGGAAGTTGACATGTCGGTAACCAGCGAAGACGTACCGGAGACCACCGCGCAGCGCGACGAGCGCGTCCGCCTGGCCGAGCAGGACCGCGCGGACCGGGCGAAGGTGTCCCCGCTGACCGGGGTCCGCACCTTCCACGACGTGATCCGCCATCTCGTCACCCACGGCCCCGGCGCCGACAAGGCGCACCGCGCGGAGCTGCTGGCCGTGATCGACAAGGCAGACCCCGACGTCAAGACCGACCCGAAGGCAGGCAAGTAATGGACATCCTGAAGGCGAAAGAGTTCTGGTACGGCGTGGCCGCCACGTTCGTGGTGCTGAAGTTCGTCGCGCCGAAGATCCCGGCCGTGTCGAACCTGACGTCGAAGCTGTCCTAGGGCGGTGAGTGTCTCCGGCGTTGACGGCCTGGCGGTTGCCTCCATCGCCGGCGGCGCCATCCTGGTCTGGTCCGGGGTCAAGGGCACCTCGCCGCTGACGGGCCTGCATGACGTCCTGACCGGTCAGGCGCCGTCCAAGACGCAGGTTGCCGGGTTGCAGGGCACGGCAGGCATCACCGACACCAGTTCGGCCGCCCAGACCGACCTCAGTACCGGCACCCCGATACCGGGCGTCACGACCGGGATGGATTCGGGTATCACCGGGTCGAACGAGGCCATTCTCAAGCAGGTGGCGGCCCAGCACGGGTGGACCGGCAGCGAGTGGACCGCGCTCTACAACGTGGAGATGGCCGAGGCGGGGTTCAACCTGACCGCGACGAATCCAAGCTCGGGGGCGTACGGGATGGCGCAGGGGATCAGCGGTCCGTCCTGGTACGCCCAGTACGGCGGCAACTCCACGTCCGCGCTCGGCCAGGCGGTGGGGATGTGCAACTACATCGCCCAGAGGTACGGAACCCCGTCAGCGGCCTGGGCGCACGAGCAGCAGTACAGGTGGTACTGATGGCTACCGCACCGGGAGCCGCCGTCGCCGGGTCACCGTACCCGCAGTGGTCCGTCAATACGACCGGCTACGTCGTCGCCGAAGTAGGCAACGCCGCCACTAAGGCGCTGGCCGTCACCGCGACGTGGCCGGACAAGCTTGTTTTCTTCACCTCCCAGGCGTCGGCTGACGCGTGGGTGGCCAGCCAGGGACATTCCCCGGTCACTACGCCCGTGCAGACAGCCGGCGCCGCGGTCATCAACGACGCCACGGGGCCCATATCGACCACGGCGGGGCTGATCGGGAAGGCGGGCCGGTTCCTCGATGACCTGACGTCCGGCGCGTTCTGGATGCGGATAGCCGAGGTGGTGGCGGGCCTGGTGCTGCTGGCCGTGGGCGTCGACCACCTGTTCAAGGCCAGGCCGCTGGCCGCCGTCACCCGCACCGCGGGCAAGCTCGCGCCCCTGGCGATGGCGTGATGGCGAAAAGCACGGGAATCGTCCTGACGGCGGGTGTCATAACCATCGGCAACGAGTTCGTGCAGAAGCCCGGCAACGTCGGGACGTTCTTCAAGCCTGCCGTGGCGTTCCTGCTGACGGCGCTGGTGTTCTCCGGGCTGGAGAAGCTGGACGAGGAGGCGGCGGTGGGACTCGCCGCCATCGTCATGATCACGGTGCTTATCGGCGGGGTGAACAGCTCGTACAAGTCGCCCGCGGCCGAGGTGCTGTCAATATTCGGGAGCAAGGCGTCATGACCGTCAAAACTGCCGTCAAAACCTCGCCGCGGACCAACGCCGACATGGTGGCCCCGGCCGTCGACCGGCTGAAAGGCGCCGTCGCGCTGATCGCCGCGCACTGCCGGGAGCATCCCGACGAGGTGGCCGTGGGCATGGCCCCGTGGCTGATGCTGACCGCCGCGACCAGGCGCCACCACCTCAACTTCGCTGAGGCCATGCTGATCAGCGAATGCGCGGTGTGGTCCGGGTTCTTCGCCGCCCAGGCGTACCGGGCGTGGAAAGACAAGCCAGCGGGCACCGTGCCCGCGCTCAGGAAGGTGACGTGATGCAGGACAACGTTCGCGTGTTCGTGGCCGGGGTGATCACCATCGGCATCATCACCGCGCTGTTCATGAACGGCCGGACCACCGTCGCGGGTATCGGCGCGGTGGGGACGGCCAGCTCCGGCCTTCTCAATACCGCGATCAAGGGCTGACCCGTGGCCATCTCCGGTACGTGGCTGGCGGGGGCGGTGACACCCTCGGAGTACGCCGGCGCCACCAGGTGGGGGACCGGCGTCAACCCGGTTCATGCCCTGTGGGACGAGGGCCCCGGCCGCGGGCCCA
>Ga0302325_10025370_pt1 | contig 12316 bp, 11 predicted proteins | sample Palsa_T0_2_FD_201948 | JGI IMG/M metagenome (GOLD analysis project Ga0302325, IMG submission 201948) | Peat permafrost microbial communities from Stordalen Mire near Abisko, Sweden - Palsa_T0_2 | ecosystem: Environmental > Terrestrial > Soil > Palsa > Peat permafrost | place: Sweden: Abisko...
GCGACCCTAGGCTCGAAGAAGGACGGCCGCCACCTGAAGTGTAAGACGTTGGCTGACAGCGGATTTTCGGCGTATGCGATCGGCAACAAATAAGCACTGATTTTGTGAGATTTACTGTCATCACATCCTTTTGGCAGGCATTTGAGTCCTGTGCTTTTGGGAGTTGTCATCTTAGTCGTACTGAACCTTCCAATAAAATGTTCAATTCTCCAGATTGACAATACCCAGTTTTAGATAACCTCAACGTCATGGAACTCCAGGGTTACTGCGCCTCTTCTCCTGGCTAAAAGTCGAGATCCTCTCTTCAGAGCATATAAGCTTCTTACTCCCAAGACTTGAATAACGCCAATCCCTTTTTAAGTCGAAATCTGTTGCTCCTATCGTTTGTCATGCTTTTTAAACTCTTCTCATTCGCGCTCCTGACAAGCCGTGTCATTGCCGGAGCTGTTAATAACAAGACGGCACCTGATAAACCAAATCCTTGCGCTGTTATAACTTTCCTGGGGACAGAATTTTATAGCGATCCTTCCAGTATGTCGGTACATCTTTGGAATGAAGTTTACATCTGACCTCTCCCACAGATTCTGGTCAGACGTTTGCCTTCAGTCCTGAGCTTGCTATCCAATGTCTTCAGTCATCAGCTATTGATAACAATCTGACCTCCAACTATGCTAAAGAGCTGAAAAAGTACTACGAATTCCAATCAACTTTGGCTTATCTTAAATGTAAGCGATTCGGTTGACTTCTTCCCCGTTGAGATCACTCACTCGTGACAGCTCCTCCAGCTGGAGTATACTACCCATGGCCGACAGTAGATATTCTTGATGGTCTTGATACTCTAGCGACTAAAGCAGCAACGGGGGTTTTCGAAAGCCAATACGAGTTCGATCAGGCGTTGTTCATGTTGTTAGCCTCAGCTCATGAGGGTCATCTCAGCGCATTTCCCTGCACACGTTCGTCTATAACTTTCCAAAGAGGAGTCTCTTTCGTCTCAATCTCCTCTGATGGAATCGAATTGCCTCAAATATTCGTGCTGGGTACGTATTTATTCCCTGATATGACCAAACCATGTCGCTCATACTTTGTAGACGACATTGTTTCTAATGCTCAGAATATCTCAAGTGTACTGTTGATAAATGGCGAGGATGCCGTCACAGCCATAGAAGCAGAGGCTTTTATACAGGAATCTGATCCAGACGCAAGTTACAATTTAATGTTTTATAATGTTGGACGAACGCCGAGCCTCGGGTACGTATTCGTCCCGCATGTCAGAACCGCGAGCTAACGTTTCTTAAAAGACCACTGGGCCAATTCACGTCTCTTGTCTCGAATTATTACCCAGGAGTCAATACTTATGTGACCTTTTCAAATGGGAGTACATTTGAATACAGTAACCATGCCGAAATCCAAGACGAAAGCGGAACCTGGTCCGAAGATATTCTCGATGGAGAATCGTTCACCAACTTTTTCTGTGTTGAACCCGCGCAGCCCTCATCGACATCAACGCCGTCTGTCAGCAACTCATCTGCTACTCCGAGCGCTTCCTCGGCCGCCGCTTCCGCAACCCCCACAACAACTGACTTCCCCAGTGTATTTCCATACATGCCTATCGTGAGGGATCCAAACAATCAAGTTGCTGGATACTTTCTCAATGGAACTGGATATGAAGATACCGCCGTCCTATGGGTTGCAACCTTCGAGGGAAGCCCCCCCTTCGCAGACTCCACCACTATAGGTCAATCATTCGTAAATACAACTATTGATTTCTTTACTGCCTTGAGATCATCTACCAAAACAAAGCTCATCATCGATTTAAGTGGCAACCCTGGTGGTCTCATTAATCTCCCTTACGATTTGGTAAGTTCCGTCGCCTAAGCTTGTGTAAATAGACTAATATTTATGTAGTTCCGGCGCCTATTCCCAGATATTGAGCCCAATATCCCTTCGCGCTGCAGGATTCCGATCGCTGCAGATATTTGCGGCCAAACTCTCGCAGCGATTCCCGACAATCTCGTGTATCCAACAATGGAAGAAATTCTAAATATGACTTTCCAAACCCCTGGCAATCTATTCACATCAACCTACGACTACAGAGCACATTTAACGACAGACTTCCAGAATTTTTCGTCCTGGAGAGATCTCTATCCACCGAATGTGCAAAATGGAGACAGTTTCACCACCAATTATCAGATTCTATTGAACAATTCTTTCTATGATGTGTTCACCGATCAAATCGTGCCTTATGGCTATGCCGACAATCCCACAATATTCCCGCAGCCCTTCACTGTCGAAAATATTGTTATTATTACTGATGGATTTTGCGCCTCGGGTATGTTCCAGTGCCTGTTAACCATCACTGTAGCCATTTATTAACAAGTACTGTGCCGTTGCAGCTTGCACGATTTTCGCAGAGTTCCTAACTCGACTTGCTAATGTAAAGACTATCGCGGTGGGTGGACGCCCAAATAACGGTCCAAGTAAGTCATAACTCAGAAGATCCCTTTCAGTCTTTACTATCCTTGCTCAGATATTATTACAGTGCAAGCCATAGGAGGCACGAAAGGTACCCAAGCAGCAGGGTTCGACAACATACAACAAACCAGCCAACTCATAATGAACTTCTCGCAATACATCCCACCTTCTCTCCTGCAAACAGCACAAGACACATTCCCAGGACTCACCAACCTACCACTCGGTGATCCAGCGGACCTCAAGAAATATAGTCTCAATCTCCAAGATAGCATCCCTCTCGACGACGACGCGCAGGTTCCGCTTCAGTTTGTGTTCGAGCCTGCGGATTGCAGGATTTTCTATACTGCTGATATGGTGCAAGAACAAAATGCGGTGTGGCAGTATGCGCATGATGTTGCTTGGGGTGGAAAACCTTGTGCTTGGGGTAGTATGGGTACTGTTGCGCCGGATAGCAAGAACGCAACTGGAGCTGAGATCGGGGCTAGGAGGAAGAGGAGAATTGGTGCTTGAACTGATGACGACTGAACGAATTCAATTGATACCCTCTCATATTCCCTTCGCGAATTCATCGAGGATACTATGAATATTTTCTCACAATTCATAATTATTTTAGTCTTCACTAGCGTCTTAGTTCTGATATAATTCCTATGCCATCACTTAACTTTCTTTACGGAAAGGAGTTCTCGGATATCATTTCAATCTAACACAATACAATCACATCTTCTCTCAACCAACTGAACTCCTTTCCCGATATGTCACAACCATCCATCCATTCTTTCACGCAATATTATCTTTGCCAAGTAGCAGGATTTCCTCTCGTTTCAAAATCTGCATGTCTCACAATATGGGATCCGAGATTTTCTCCACAATCGAGACTTCGAAGTCGCCATCTTCTAAATTTAGCCTTGAAAGATCCCGAATGTGGCGTGGGAATGGAGAATGCCGCAATCCTTTCGGGTATTAGAGTTTAGCTCAGCTGTGGCGGTCGTGTTACCCCGGATTGTTTGGGGATCTCGGGATTGCAGCTCAGCCTTACAAGTTAGGGGCTTGGGTGGTACAAACCCGAATTCTTGCAGCGCACGTGATGCGAGTTCATTGATGAATCATTTGATTCGAGGCTGTTGTAGGAGGTCTGCACGTGCTTGATGGATGAGAGTTTCTGATGATTTGGTTGTGTGAACAAAGTGGAGAGTTTCGATTTAAGTTTTGTCACGTCCACAATGGAACCGAAATAGTTTATTCGAGAGGAGAAAGGAGAAAGGTTTCGGTGTGAGGTCAAGTTAGACGTTGCAACACCAAATTACTTGTGTTATAGAGAGATATTCCGAGGAAGACAGTTGAACAAAGATTGAAGTCTCATGCCTAAAGCAGCTGACGATCGTTTCGGCCTGCATACAATTGTTTTTGCAGGCTTGGTTCTTGGAGATGCGGATGGCCGTGAATAACTCGCATCAATATATTTGCGAATTCGCGTATTACTAACGGTAACCTTATAAATGTCAACATTTCTACGAATGCATCAAGGACAAGCTTACGGCAGACTATGCATCGGTATGCAAATTTAAAGATATCTAGCATCTCATAGGACGGCTTGGTCACTATGAAAGCAGTCAAAATCCTGATTGAAGCAAGAGCAACATTTAGGGATCTTTTCTTAATGAAGTTCAATATCATAAGAGCACAGCCTTCAACGGTTATGACACAACCTTCTTCAGGTTCTTCCCCCAAACCCAACTTATACAAGATCATTGAGAGTATGAGCGACAATTCCACTGACCAGGCTATACATTACTGTCATGCTTACTTCCGTAACTCACCTCCGAGCCCGGCATACCACTTGGCATCTGCCTAGTTTCGGGACCAGCCGTCCTTAATCATCAGCACAACTCCTGGTCACTAGGAATCTTAGCTCTATAACTTTGAATCGACTTCGAAAGCTTTGTTCGCTCTCGTATACGAAGGAGGCGGGCGTTAAAAATCGTCCATCTACCATAGTACTTTCGTACAAGAACACCAAAATCGCCTCGTGCGGAAAGTCGCACTAAATCCCAACGCAACGCCTGAAACTTTCTACAGCAGCTTTATATAATAGAATAATAGCACGTTAATCTTTTGCGAAGTTTATATAACAATTGAATTTGGGGAGAAATTGCGAGAAATTTCTAATTGCAGGGTCCTAGACCTCGCAAATTCTCGCTTCGAGAGTTGGATGAATTTTAATGCCGGCCGCCTTCGTAGGCTTGCGTATCCTAGGAGACAGCGGCATAAAATGACGGGATTACAGGGCATATGCTGTCCGACCCCACAATAGCATTCAATTTAGGTGTTAAACACCCTACAAAGCCCTGTATTTCTAGGCTGCATGCCCTGAAAACACGCTGTGAGACATTCACAAGGTTGTGGAAGATCTTCAAGGGTATTAGCGCTGCTGGCAGAGCAACTATAGCGCTCGAGCGCTGGAGGGGCAATTTTTATAGGGCCTGTTAGCGAAGGAGCCCCTGTAAGACAGAGGATAAGCCCTAAAAAGGTGTGCCACCCCTTGTCAACAAATATAGCGTGTTTTCGGGGTCGAAGCCTGGAAATATAGGGTCTTTCAGTGCTTGAGCTCGTGTTTATGGTGGACTTCAGCGAGATCTCAGCTCAAATGCCCCATAATCCCGTCACTTTATACCGCTGTCTTCGTATCGTTCACCTTCCTACAGCCCTACTCCTATCCGCAGCACGACAATAGCATTGCACAAGCGGTACAACCAGCGACTTTCTTGTACCGTTTGTCCTTCTCGGGGTCATCTGGTACCATTCAGCAAGATGTATTAGAGCATTTTCGATCAAAAAACGCACCTTCAGCAGGTAGTCCGGCGTCTTTCCGACGCTCCTCCCTAATTTTTGCCCATTTCTTCATCCCCTCAATAGTTTCTTGATCCTTTGCTGAAAGAGGGGGGTTGGTTGTGGGTTGATGGCTGATCACGTCTCCATTTCCATGAGGTCGCGTGGTGGATTGAGCGGATTGCATCTTGCTGATAATGAGAATACGATAGAAACGTTGATTAGATGGTGAGCATGAAATCTCTCACTGTCTTCGAGATCGAAAGAGTACCAAAGGTTGCGTGCAGCGAACATTCTTTTGCTGCGGTTAAGTAAGTTTCGGGCTTCGTGTGTTATGGTGGGCATGTGCCAACAGGGTTCTACCAAGGCTGAGTCTTACACCGTAAAAGTCTTATTTTAGGATCTTGTCCCCAGGAATTGAGGCTCTGTAGCGATAGAGGTTGGTTCGGTTGAGAACGGGGCATGCTGAGCCGCAATGCAGCATCTTAAAGTATGAAACCCCACTAATCTCCCGCAGATCAGGGACAAGTGAATCCCTTCGATTGGTTGCAGGTTTGGCATGAGAAACGCCTTTTGAGTAGGAAATTTCCAACTTCTTGATAAAACCTTGTTAAGAGAATAAGTCATAGGAATAGAACAGCATAATAAATCGCATGCACAGGGATTAATAATAACAAATGCTTTGTCTCGTCCAAGATCCATTTGTGATAAAGCAGGTTCCATGATAAGAAAGCGTCGATCTAAGTTACGCAGAGTAATGGAAGCTCTTATCTGAACAGAAGGGGCTGGTAGATGCTTTTCGGTATGTCATTGAAATAGTGAGCATCATATATTTAGAACGTTGCAACTAACTGCTTTTTTTGCCGGAAGGTAACATGGCCGTACTCAGAAGGGTGATCCAAAATTTGTGGATTAGGAAGTAAACTACCTTTCACCAGATTTGAGATAGTGCAAAGCAGAAGCAGTATAAACAACATCATTGGGTTCCGGTACCCGTCCAGATGGGAGATGTTTGAAGATGGACTGTAATGCCATCAAAAGAATCAGGCCCTATATTGTTCGCCTGTAGCTCGTGACAATGGGCAGTTCACGCCACTAGACTACCTCGATGTAGTCTAAAATACAACCTGACATATCTTCGCTGAAGTCAACCAGCAATATTGTGTCTGTTGGAAAGCACACCTCGACGCTTTAATTTAATACTGCAATTAAAGCAACGCGTATCGCTTGCCGAGCATACCGGAAAATGTGGCCAGAGACATGATTGCTACATACTTTGTAGTAGTAGTGTCAATGCAATTCCGTATTACCATAGCCACATCTGCACATTGGGCGGGTCGCCAGTCCAATGTTTCTCCAAAGCAGTCTTCAGCTCCCATCTCAGACTCTCCACATGCCAATGAACGTGTCTTATTTCCGACCCAACAGGGTTTGCATCAATCTCAACGAAGATATTATCCCTCCCATTTGTATTCACACGTCGGTGGGTTCCCCTTTCGTAATCCTTTGGCATAACCAGAGCGATGGTTCTCAAGTTCGGCATCTGCTTTACCTCGCTCAACGAATCGTACTTGAACACCCGCAATACATCCCACACCTGTGAATCAATCGCACATGACAGTATTAGATGGCTGTGCGGGCTCTTCGCTAGGTCCAGGGAGAGATCGCCTTCGGGAGAACAATCGAGATTGTCGAAAAAGATGCTGTCTCGCGAGAAGTCGACAAAGACGGCAGACTCATATTTGGGAGACAGTATGAACTTCGTATATGTGGATAGAAAGAGAGATCGTGACTCGGAGGATGCGTGTAGAAGTGCTGGGGGCGCCGTATTTGATGTGTATTGATTCGCAGTGCGGTTGTAGCGAACGGAAACGACGCGGGGTTCTGGGAAACAGAATTTCCAGATCTTGATGCGAAGTTCTGATGGTAACTTTGTGAAAAGTGTGAAGATGGCAGGAGGATCCATCTCTGATGTGATGGTATGAATGTCCATGATGGTGCTAAAGAATTCTGGTTTGTTAATGTTGTGGCCAGGTTGTATGACGGCGGAAAGGACCAAGGTGATGTTAGCGCGAGGCTGAAATAAGGTTATTTTCTCCTTCGCATTAACTTAAGGTTAATAGCCTTGCTGACTAAGCCAAAGAGATTTCAAGTACAGTACATCCCGGTCGCCCTCTCCAAATCACTTTCACCCTTTTCCCCCCACACATTACAGCCTTTCTGGAACTGATTCAAGAGCTCTCTTTGAGACGAACTATTGACGACATAGTCATTTGCAAATGCCGCTGTGCTCTTTGAGCTCAGGAACGATATACACGCATTTATTATGCAAGTTTCAGAGGAAAGTTCGCTCACTTGGTTTGTTTGTACTGGCTTGTTACCAGGGGAGGAAAGCTAAGGTTATTTGTCTTTCATAACGTCAACTCGATGGATACACTACTGAATATAAATCGATTTCTGTCTTCATTGACTCGCGTTTCCTGTCTTCTCCTCCCCAGTGTATGGGCTCAACCACCACCGCCGCCACTTTCTCCTCGCCCTTGCCCTCCTTCTCGCCCCTTCGATAATTCCACACCCAGTCAGCAAAACCATCAGCTCCCAATTACTCCAATCCTCCAACTTCTTCTCCCCCCCCGCCTGCCTATCCACCCCCTTCCTCAAATAAAATCTCCCCCTCAACTTCGTCAGGAACCCCTGGCACCCCTTATAAACTGCCAGCACCTCACCAGTTACGCCACTCTCCAAATTCTCTCTCAACTCCATATCCGGCTGATCCCCAAAAATCGGCTGCTTAGTCCGCTGCCAAGTAAACGTCCTCCTATCTCCCATACCCCCAAAATCAAACTCATACGTTCCGTGTGTCCAGTTGCTGACTTTCTTCAGGCGCTCCCAGTCCATGTCTCCGCGACTGGGATCGCCGAGTCCGACGGTGTTCTCGGAGAAGATGCCGAGCTTTAGAACGCCGAGGATGCGGCCTTCTTTGGCACCGAGGGAGAGTGTCACGGAGGGCTTGCCCGGCATGAATGTGGAGTTGTTGACGTAAAAGAGAGTGCTGGTTTGGTTTGGGAGGGAGAGGATGAGGTTCCCTATTCCAGTGTTGTAGACAGTTAGGGAACGGAAATCGTTAGAGGTAGGATCGGATGAGTAGGTGGGTTCAGGTAGGAGGGTCATTTCGGTGTTGGTTGAGTAGAGCGTGTCCGTGTCTCCCGACCAAGACGTTGCTCCACCCATTTTGGCAAAATTGTTAGAAAGTGCTTTTGGGATAATTTTGCCTTCTGTTTGTTATGAGGGGGGGAAGTGAAAGAGGGGATATTATGAGTCTTTAAGTAGAGGGAATTGAGCTGGAGAACGAGAGATAAAGTGTTAATCGGGCGATGCTCTCACACACACGAGGCTATGCCCAAGCCTTCTTCGAAAGTGATCCACCAATCGTAATACGGGAGCAATACGAAGAACCCTGTCAACGGGACTGCGCCTTGATTTTCTACATCACGTGCACTTGTAAGAAGACCTCGAAAGGGAAATATCGGAAGGCTTGTTTGGCCGATCACTTGGATGCCTGAAACATGAGATATCATTGAGCGAAGCAAACGACGGAAAATTCGGCTGCCTGCTGAGATGTCTGCCGTGACGGTTGACCCGTTGATCCTCGAGAAGTTGTGGAACCATGGAACGCTGATCATTTCCGATTGATATGGTAGAAGGATCAAAGACCATGGGATTGAAATCTGTAATGCCTTGCCACCTTCAACATTTGGGCGTATGTTCTTGGCAAGATGGCAGTGAACCGTTGTTGGAGAAAAATGATGTCGCTCGAACTCTGAATCGACGACCTCTACGGAGTACCGACCACCCTAAGCGTGCTATTTTCTCTTCCTTTGCCAATCTGGACATGCAGGAACGCTCTAATTAGGCCAGCCTCGGATAGCTTCCTAAGCCTCAATATCATAAGAAGTCTCTGATAACCAGAGTACCAACTTGTCGATTTATGGCTCCGGCTCGCTGGCCCGAACTTCGAGATCATTCTGGTACGGTAAGGTTACGAAGAAAGCCAATTCTAGGCTTAAACTTCGAGTTACACAACAGCCAAGCTACTGGCCAACGCGCAAGAGCCACACTTTCACTTCTCAGCGCACTTCTCATTATCTCCTAACGGGGTAATCAAGATTTCTAAACATAAAGGCAGCTCAAACATCTTGCTATAAAACAACCATTCTCGGCTCCAGTTCTCATTCCCCAAACACCACCTGCGCTTCTACCGAAAAATGGGCGTGCCATTCTCGTACGAAGTCCAAAAAGCTTCCCATCATATCGACACCATCACACCAATCCTCAAGTCCGCGCTCTTCGCCATTAAATTCGCATGCATCATCCACGTAATCTCATTCTGTATCCTACTTGTTGCTGTCATCGCACTGCTTATCTCAGTGAATCCTGATTTGGCTGAAGAGCGGAAGGAACTGGTGACTCCAGTGCTGAGAGCGTGCTTGAAGGTGCCGAGATTGTTGATGGGCCGATCGGATGGCGCGCCGACGTCTAGTAGGAGTGAAAGATTGGACAGGAAAGGAAGAGGTACGGCGCAAGGTGGAGGTTAGATTGTAGAAAGAAGCAACGGAGTGATGAGAGAAGACGGATATGGATACGGGGGGAGAGAATGAGGTGGTAGAAGAAGGCTGAACGAGTTTGAAGATGAAGAAGGAATCAGATGAGAGAAGTTTTGGATCTTGGGAGTGGAGTAGAGGATGACGAATCAACTTTTCCTTGGGAAGTGAGATAAGGAGACTAGGTCTGATTGTTCTTTCATTTCAGGAAAGTACATGGAGGATGAAGGAGTAACATTCATGGATGATGGGGGGACAAGCTATTACTTACCGCTTGGAATTCATACAAGGAAGACGTGAATTTGACAGAAAGCGATGAGAAAAATTAAAAAACTTCGAAACAAGAAGAAGTTCTACTTGATCTTTGCAGGGTTAATCGCCGATCTGGCAAGGCGAAAACCTCCGTTGATGCTGGTTGCAGAGGAGGTTGAAGAGTCAAGGGGATGCCGACTGGCTAGGAGCTTTTTATTCTCATAACGCACAGGTGGGGTGTCCTGTTAATGGTTCGAGTAGCCACGATAAAAGGTGATTGGGGGCAGTGAGGAAAGCGCTGTGTAACGTCTTCCGCAACAGTGGTCTCGACTGTTCCAACAAGCGAGTTTCGGGTCGGATGTTACAGTAACATCCTCGCTGACATCGAAAATGTACTGTAAACTCCATCAGCTCCTTTGCCAGAAACATCTTAAACCAACAGGCTTTTATTCTCCGTGTAGGACGGATCCAACCCATATTCCCAAAAAGATCACAAACCTACTCGTGCACTGCACGTTTCTCACCCATGCCTGGAAGAAACAGGCATCACCAGACCACCTGTCATCACCTCCGAGATGGCATAAGCAGAGCAGGTGTTAAGTTGCCATCGTTCAGTGTTGGCAAACCACACTGTCTTAGGGAGCCGACATTGAGAGCGAGATCCAGGCGTAGTAGACTACGGCTACAGAGAGTCTTGAAGTGGTCGTATTTAACTGATGGTTCCAACAAAAATTGATGCCCAAATTCCCAGATCAACGGCGAATTCTGGGATATACCGTGGACAGGTAGCTAGCTCTTCAAGAATGAGGCTGAATCCTCGTCAGTTCTGCTTCACCGCTGACCACGTCATATCCCAAGTAAAGTCGAGTTCATCAAAACCATCCCCTCCAAGCCAAGGACACGGACACAGGAAGCCCAATTCCGAGAAGAATGATCTGGTTAAAGGCGTAGAGTACTGGGAATACCGTTCACGCTGCTTGTGGACTTCGCTGGTGATCGTCACACGCCGGAGCGAGGTGAAAATGGCCAAACCGTACCGGAAGCATCAGCATCCTGGTTTGTTTTGATGATCTCCTGTTGTTCGTACAACTTTTTGTGCAAAGCAAATTCTTCCTCGTCCGAAAAGTCTACCCTTCCGTAATCTAGATCGTCGAGAACGACTCCCGGGTCAACGAAGAGAGCATCGTCCCAAACTATTCCGCTGACTTGAGACCGGTGCTCTGGGTGATTTGCGACAGCTCGGAATACTTCAACGTTCCTCTTGCTGGGAGAGGTGAAGACACGATCGAAGCGGAGCCGGAAACAGCTCTTCAGTCGTCTGCTTGCGAGTCGAAGGTTCTTCCTATCGCCATTTGTGAGAAAATTTGAGATGTAATGAATCAGCTCGTTCGGCAGCCCAAGAAACAGCGCTCTAGAGCCTTGAGCTACATCCGTCTTCTCGGCAGATGTCGACTCATCTCGAGCATTTCAGTATGCATACCACCGCAAGTACTATGGATGATGCCCGTCTTGGCGTCCTCGGCAACTTTGACGAAGAGTGTTGTCTATCAGTGAACAGTCTCCCTGTCACAGAATGGAGATATTTGCGCTACTTATCGCTGTCTCATCTACCTACCATGCGCGAAGATTTACTACCTCGTCTCAGTCTATTACCTCCAAGTACCCAAACTGTGAAACTCACCTAGATCGAAATCGTTGATAGCACCTGGGAGGATGCTTTGCAAAGACTTAAAGAAGATGTTCGCTGGTCACGCAAGCATGCTAGAATTGCCATTGCGCAGGAAACTACAGGTAACCCAAACATAAAGATTTGGGTCGAAGAGGGAATTCTGCGATTTCTCGAAGGCGATCATAATCCCTTCGTTGGAGGCCAAGGGTCAAATTGTATACATTAGGGATTCGGTACTATCGAGGACGACTATGACGACCTAGTAAATGCACCGTATGAGCCTGATACAAGAACATATATTCAAATTTATCCAGGTGTTTGGATGACAAAGAGGTTGGAAGAACTTGATGGTGATTCGAGGCTATACATGCTCAGCTAATTGAAGAATGAGATGGGGGGCCCCCCCGGCGGGCGGGGGGGGGGGGGGGGGGGGGGTGGGGGGGGGTGGGGGGGGGGGGGTGGGGGGGGGGGGGGGGGTGGTGTTGTTGTGGTGGGG
>Ga0302325_10025371_pt1 | contig 12315 bp, 7 predicted proteins | sample Palsa_T0_2_FD_201948 | JGI IMG/M metagenome (GOLD analysis project Ga0302325, IMG submission 201948) | Peat permafrost microbial communities from Stordalen Mire near Abisko, Sweden - Palsa_T0_2 | ecosystem: Environmental > Terrestrial > Soil > Palsa > Peat permafrost | place: Sweden: Abisko...
TCTGCCCCTGGTCGTCACCTTGTTCTTCGCCGTCAGCCGCCGCAGTCCCATCGCCGGAACAGTCACTGGCGCGACCATCGGCCTGCTGCAGGATGTGCTCACCAGCCAGCCCATCGGCGTCAATGGTATGGCGAAGTCCGTGATCGGCTACGCCGCCGCCAGCCTGGGCAGCCGCATTGATGTCGAGAACACGGCCACCCGCGCGCTGCTCACCTTCGGGTTCTCGCTGCTCCAGAGCGCGCTGCTTTACCTCATCGAGCGCCGCCTGCTGGGCATCCGCGGATTCCAAGTCCTGTGGTTGCATGAGCTGATCGGTGCCGCCGCAAACACTGTCGTGGCGGTCCCGATCTTCACTCTGCTCGATCGCGCAAAGCACCGGGAGTAAGGGGACAGCGTAAACTGAGATTAGGATTCGCAACATGTCGCTGATTTCCAAATCCGAACGATACAACGCACGCGACGAGAAGGTTTCGGCCGTCAAGCTGCACGCCACGCAGTATCTGGTGGTGCTGGTGCTCGCCGTGCTCGCCGCGGGAATGTGGCGACTGCAGATTCTCGGTGCGGACAGCTATCGGGTGTTGGCCGAGGCAAATCGCATTCGCAAGCAACCGGTGACCGCGCCCCGCGGCAAGATCTTCGACCGCGAGGGCCGCATCCTGGTCGACAACTACCCGTCCGTCTCCTGCTATCTGCTGCGCGAACAGGTGAAGGACCTCGAGGCCGACATTCCCCTGATCGCCCGCGGTCTCGATCTTCCGGTGGATCAGGTTCAGGCCACCGTGCGCCGCTATGCGAGTTCGCCCAAGTACGAGGAGATTCCGCTGAAGCAGGACATCACCCAGGATGAGCAGGCCTTCATTCAGGCCCACCGCAACGAGCTTCCGGAACTCGAAACCCGCGACGAGCAGCGCCGCCTGTATCCCCGCGATGGATTTGCCGCGCACCTGATCGGCTACGTCGGCGAAGTCTCCGAAGAAGACCTTAATACTTCCAAGTTCGACTTTTACGAACCCGGCGACATGGTGGGTAAATCCGGAGTCGAGGAGACCTACGACGCTCTGCTGCGCGGCACGGATGGATCGCGCGACGTGATCGTCAACAGCCACGGCAAGGAGGTCGACGACGGCCATCCTCTGCGCCAGGTCCTCGCCATCCCCGGCAAAGACCTTCGCCTGACGATCGACCTCGACATCCAGCGCGTCGCCGAGCAGGCCATGGAAGGCAGGAACGGCGCCCTGGTCGCGATGGACCCGCATACCGGCGAGATCCTCGCCATGGTCTCGCGGCCCGCCTTCGACCCCAACCAGTTCGCCGTACGCCTGACCAAGAGTTACTGGAACCAGATCATCAACGACCCAAACCATCCCCTGATGAACAAAACCATCCAGGCCCAGCTCGCGCCCGGCTCGACCTTCAAGGTCATCATGTCGCTGGCCGGCCTGGAAGAGGGCGTCGCCCAGTCGATGCATGTGATGTGCAACGGCGGCGGGACCTTCTATGGGCGTTTCTTTGCCTGCGACAAACACCACGGCATGGTGGATATCGACCATGCCATTCCGTTGTCCTGCGACACCTTCTACTACACCCTGGCCCAGAAGCTGGGCATCGATACCATCGCCAAGTATGCGACCGAACTCGGTCTCTCGCAGAAGACCGGCATCGACCTGCCCGACGAGGCGTCCGGCATCATGCCTTCGACCGCATGGAAGATGAAGACGCAACATCAGCAATGGTATGCAGGCGAAGTGATCTCGGTCGGCATCGGCCAGGGCGCCGTCACCGTGACGCCTCTGCAGCTGGCGCGCGCGCTAGGCGGCATCGCCTCGGGAGGCGCGCTCAAGCGCCCCCACGTGGTCTTCCCCGAGGAGCTTCCGCCCAACATGCAGTCGGCCATCGCCGCGACCTATCCCGGCAGCGGCGACCGTACCATCCCCATCACCCCTGAAAATTGGGAGACCATCACCGACGCCATGGCTGCGACCACGGTCACGGGGACTGCCGCTGCCTCCCACCTTGAAGGCATCGACTTTGCCGGCAAGACCGGCACCGCCCAAATCGTAAACCACAGCATAGGTGGCAATAACCTTTTGACCGGAAACGCGCGCGCCAATGCCTGGTTCGTCGGCATGGCTCCGCGCCGCAATCCCGATATCGTCGTGGTTGTCCTGGCTGAGCATGGAGGTTGGGGATCAGATGCCGCCGCCCCTCTTGCCGCCCAGGTCATCAACGCCTTCGTCACCAAGCAGCGCAGGCGCGACGGAAACCTTCGCGCTGCCGACGCACCGAAGCCGGATCGTCCCAAGCCGGTGCAGGCCGCGCCAGCCCAGGCCGCGCCGGAACACTCGCCTGCGGGCGAATAGACTTCAGCCGAGCACCGGTCTCTGAAATTACTTGTGCAATCCGCGCGACACAATCGTGCAGGCCGCGCCACCCGTCAGGGCCTTCGCACAGTTTGCAAGGGCGTGCTGGTCTGCCAGTTCCTGGTCGAACATGCCGACTGCCATCCCGTAAGTCCCCTGTCCGTTGGTCGCGAACGCCTTTTGCGGGCCGTACATCAGAAAGTTGTGGAAGGCAGCCAGGCCTCTCTCCCCGAGCCCCGCAGGCGGCGGCACATTCGGAACAGCGGGCTCAGGCAGAAGGTCCGGCAGCGGCAGCAGCCCTTTCTCCTTGAGAAACCCGTCCATGATCGGAGACCATCCGTTGACGTCCTGGAAGAAGTGGTGTCCATCGTCAGAGTAGGGTGGCACCATCACAAACTGGTCGTCGCCGCCCGCCTGGCGGAACGCGGCATCGAACTTGCGCGAGAGCTCGGGCGGAAACCAGTGATCGTTCTCCGCATAGATCCACAGCATCGGCACCCGGGACTTCTTGCCGAAGTCATGGAACGCCGCCACGATGCCGCTCTCGTTGCAATTGTGCAGATTGCCGTCGCCACCCCTGCCGCCGGCGAAGCTGATTGCCGCCTTCAGTCCGGGTGGCGGGTGCGCCGTCAACGCGACCTGCGCGAAGCCTCCAGTCGAGACGCCCGCGCTCACAATCGTGCCAGTGTCAACCTCGGGCAGGGTCGCGGCAAACTTCACCGCCGCCCGCAGGTCATCGGCGCTCTCTTCGCCGGAGTCGGTAAAGCTGCCGCCCCAACTCTTCTGACAGCCTCCATGCACGCCATCCTGAACTCCACCAGAGTGTCCGTAGCCTTTGCGAACCACCACCAGAACGACGTAGCCCCTCCGCGCGAACCAGATCGCCTGCGGCATAAAGCTCCACGGCGTTACCTGTCCGCGCTCGATGGGGTCGCTTGCGGTTCCGTGGGTAATCAGGGCGAGTGGATGCTTTCCCGGCCGATCGACCTCAACCTCGACTACGTCGAGGCCGCCGGGAGATCCAGGCGCCGGCATCAGCAGCTCGCGCGCGATCCACTTGGCACCCGACTGAGCCTGAGCAGCCGGTTGACTCTGCGCACCGGCAGCATTCGCGGCAGCCGCGGCAGCCCCTCCGGCGGCCTGCGTCTGGGCAAACAGTCCTCGGGGCGATGAGGCAAGCATCAGGAGAGCAAGCATCAACATCGCGCGCATGGCAACCAATACAACCCATTCCAACGGCCCCGTCAACTGTTAGCCCGCAAGCGCACCCATGCTGCCCGCCCGGGTCGAAGAGATAAACTACCCCCAGCCCATGCGCCGCTTCTCCTCCTTCCGCGACTTCGACTGGACCCTCCTCACCCTGGTGCTGCTGATGTCCGTCATCAGCGTGCTTGAGATCAGATCCGCAACACTGCATACCAAATTTCGCGGCTTTGAGGAAAGACAGGTCGCCTTTCTGCTGGTCGGCATTCTGCTGATGTTTGTCATCTCGGTAATCGACTACCACCGGCTCGTGGACATCGCACCCTGGCTATATGGCGCGGGTCTGCTGTCACTGGTCGCGGTCAAGCTCGTGGGAACCAGCGTGATGGGAGGCAAGCGCTGGATCAACCTCGGCGGCGGCGTACACTTCCAGCCATCGGAATGGGTGAAGCTGGTGCTGATCCTCGCCGTCGCGCGATATTTCTGGGGCCTCGCCGGCCGCGCACTGACCTGGACAGACATCGCCAAGGCCTTCGTTATGGTTGGCATACCCATGTACCTGGTGTTGAAGCAGCCCGACCTGGGGACGGCCCTTACTTACCTGCCGGTGCTGCTGGCTGGCTTGTTCCTGGGTGGAATCCGCCTGAAGCAAACCGCGATCCTGCTGTTGCTCTTCGCGGCCGTCGGCAGCGGAGCCTGGCTCAGCGGCAAGCGGCTGAAGGGCTATCAGCAGGCGCGTATCAACAGCTTCATCAATCCCGACACCGACCCCAAAGGTTCGGGTTATCAGATCAAGCAGTCGCTCATCGCCGTCGGCTCCGGCGGAATCTGGGGCAAAGGGACCAACAAGGGGACCCAGACCCAGGGCGACTTCCTGCCCATCCCCTACACCGACTTCATCTTCGCCGCCTTTTGCGAGGAGCATGGCTTCGTCGGGGGTATCGGCATCCTGCTGCTCTACTTCCTTATCCTCACCCGCCTGATTCAGAATGCTCAACAGGCATCCGATATGCCCGGCACTTTTATTGTCATGGGGGTGGTCGCCGTGGTCCTGTTTCAGATCGTGGTGAATATCGGAATGGTCGTCGGCCTTATGCCGGTCACGGGAATTCCCCTGCCGCTGATGAGCTACGGCGGGTCGTCAATCCTGTTCACCTTCCTCGCGCTCGGCATCGTGATGAACATCCGTATGCGCCGTTTTGTGAACTGAAATGTCACTCCCAGCGGCGGGAATACCCAACTTTCTGACTAGTGCTCTTTCTGGCATATGCACCAATATTTCAGATTGCACCGAAATGCGTTTTTGGTGCATAATGGTTGTATGAGAACCAGCATCACCTTAGACGACGATGCTTACCAACTTGCCTCGCTTTATGCAGCCGGGCGGGGAATCACCCTGAGCGCCGCGATCAATGAGGCGGTGCGGAAGATCGGCGAGCCGCAGTCTGCTTCCACTTCGCCCCGGCTCAAGACCTTACCCAACGGTCTCAAAGTCATTGCCGCCCGGGGCAGGGTGATTACCTCCGAAATGGTCAAGGAAGCTCTCGAGGACGAATAAGCTGAAATACCTTGCCGACGTAAATGTATTGATCGCCCTTACAGACGAAGAGCATGTGCACCATGCCAGGACGATGCATTGGCTGAATGGTTCCGGCCGCTCCGATTGGGGTGTCTGCGCATTGACCGGGGCAGGCCTTCTGCGATTGCTGACAAATCCTAAAGTCGGGTCACTTTCGATCGAAGCAGCGTCCGAAGTGCTGGCCGCTCTCATCGATCATCCCGGCTATCGATTCTGGCCCATAACAGACGACTGGGCCACTCTCGCGGCTCCCTTCATGGGGAGACTTTTCGGGCATCGGCAGATAACGGACGCCTATCTCCTGGGACTCGCCCTAAAAGAAGACGGCGTCCTGGTGACTATGGATAAGGCGATCAAGTATCTGGCGGGTGCGCGATACAGCAGCAACGTCCTGCTTCTCGAATAAATGCGGGTCTATGATCCGAATCCAGAAGTTCACTGGCCTGTCCAAGCGCGCGCCGTGTTTTTAGTGCATACTGGATTCATCCGGCTGTTACACCGCAAGCCGGAGTGACCCGCTCCCTTTGGCGCAAGGCGCCGGGCATGCGGCAAGAGTTTTGAAGGTTTCGAATTTTTGAAGATATTAGAAAAAAGGCCGGCCAGGCAGATAGAGATCAAGTCCGATGGCCGGACAGGTTTGAAGGGAATGATTGCATCCGGACAGAGAACGGCCCCGCCTCAGGTTCCATCTGAGGCTGTCATGGTCACAAACTCCGCATGCCCATTTTCACTCGAAGCATCCCAAGTGTCTCCGATCGCTTTTATAATCCTCCAGTTAGCGTCCATTTTGGATGCCCTCTGGACGCAGCCTGCGTTGAGATTCAACTCCCGCCTGCACTCATCGGCCGACTCAGCTTCCCGATCCCGCACCCTGTCCGCACCCTCGGTGAGCGGCGCCTAGCATCACGCTAGCTGCCCCTCCGATCCTCTCGCCTGCCCTGCCGCTCAAGCCTCCGGTCCTCAAACCCGGAGCGAGCAGAAAGAGCAGGACCATGTCGAAGGAAATTTACATCTCCAGCACGCCCCACGAGACGCGTCTGGCCATCGTCGAAGACGAAGCACTCACCGAAATCTATTACGAACGCGAGAATGAGTACACGCTCGCCGGCTCCATCTATAACGGACGTGTCACCCGCGTGCTCCCGGGCATGCAGTCCAGCTTTGTGGACATTGGCCTCGAGCGCGACGCCTTCCTCTACATCACTGATTTCATGGAGGAAGCTCCGGACCCGGAAGAGTTTGACACGGCATCTAACGGCGACCGCGCACCCCGCACCCCGCGCCCGAACGGCGGCGAACGGCCCGATGAGTCCGGTGCCCCAGCCATCCGCACGGAGTCCAGCGGACGCAATGCCGAGCGCGGAGACCGGGGTGGCCGCGGACGCCGCGGCGGCCGCGACCGCGATCGCAATCCCGACCGGGGATCTGAGCGCCAGGCTGGGTCCGACCGCACCCCATCGGAGCGCGAGCGAGGTGAAGCCCCGCATATCGCCCCCGCAAACGTCGAACCAGGCGCCGCCGCTCCCGGGGACCTCTCCGACTCCGCCGATGCGGGTGAGGGCGCTCCGGGCGCCGACGCCAACCGACGTTGGCGGGGACGGCGCGGACGCCGCCGAGGTCGCGGCACCTCCGGCCAACCGGGCGATCCAGTCCAGGAAAATGCCGCTCCCTCCTATCCCGCTGACGATTCCTCGGTCGAACGCGAGTCCTACATGGAGATCGACGCGGCCGCCCCTGCCACCGTGGAGACCGTGGATCGTATGGAAAATTCCCCACGGACGAGTCGGCCCGGCGACCGGGGCCCACGCGACGGACAGCGCCGCGATGGACAGCGCCACGATGGACAGCGCTCAGACACGCCGCGCCGCGATCAACCGCGGAATGAGCCACGTGCGCCTCGCGGATTCGCCCCTTCTCGCGACCTCTACGGTGTCGATAGCGGAGCGTCGAGCGCGACCGGGCCGATCGCCAACGCCTATCCCGACGCCGAAGCCGGAGCCGGAGCCGAGCCCATCATTCTGCCCGGCGAGTCGCTCTCCAAGTACCGCAAGGGAGACGATCCGGCCGGAACCGCGCCGCCCGCGACGAGCGGGCTAACAGGCGCCACCACAACCACGGTCACGCTCGCCCCACCCGCCAACCTCTACACGATCGCAGAGGGCTGGGACGGCGGCGCAACTCTCCCCGGTGAAACCCTCTCGCGACGCCGGCCAGCCGACTCGCGCAACGATTCGCCGCGCAGTTTTGAGCGCGAGCCGAGGCGTGAAGGGCGCGGAGACCGCAGTGAAACCCGCCGCGACAACCGCTCCAGTTTTCGCAATGCCCCTCCGGTTGCCGAGCCGGTTGCCGAGCCAGCCGCATCCGTAGCGCCCACAGAGACGCTCCACGAGACCATCGCGCCGAGCGCGGCCGAGGTGCCCGAGGTGCGCGATGCGGTATCGAGTTCAGTTCCCGAAGCCGTTGCGCCGATTGAACAAGCGCCAGCGCCTGCCCACGCCGAGGTAGAGTATGAGCCTGCAGAGGCCTCGGTTTCCTATCGCGTCGATCCGCTGCCGCGCAGCGAGTATCGCCAGAGCGCCCCGACCCTCGAACCCCCAGCCGAGTTTGCCGAAGAGTCGTCAGCGCCCAGCGTCGAATCCTCCATACCCGATCCAGCCGAAGCAAGCGCGCCGCCCGTTATCGCCGCCAGCCCCGAGGCAGCCGCCCACGATATCACCGCGATCTCTGCCGGCGGCGAGATGTTCTCCGAGCCGCTCGAGGTCGTTGCCGAAGCGCCGTCGCATCCAGCGCCAATAGAGGTCTCCGAACCGGCATCGCCCATCCGCCACGAGGGTGCCGTGCGGTCCGACCCAGATGCCGAGTTTCTTGCGCCGGGCATTGGAATGGGAATGGGAGTGGGAATCGGAGTGGGAACCGGAACCGGCGACTTCGCTCCCGGCTCCGGCCAACTCGCCGAAGAGATTCTCGAGGACGAGGACTCATATGGCACAACCCTTCATGCCAGCTCCATCGAAGAGATCGACGATCTCGAAGAAGAGACGCTCGAAGGAGCGGCCGATCTCGGCACCATGCTTCGTGAAATGTCCATCGACCACATCACACGCACCATGCCTGAGGTGGAAGAAGAGGACGCCGAAGATGACTTTGAGGAAGACGATCTCGAAGAGGATGACGACGAGGAAGGCGAAGAGGAAGATGACGATTCGGACGATGCAGACGAGTCCGGTCACTCCGAAGAGGACTTCCAGGAGCAGGCCGCTCGCAGCGGCAGCCCCGCCGACGCCGAATTCTCCGAGCGGCAATCCGCCCAGCAGTCCGCCCATCGCGGCGAAGATACTCGCAGCCAGGAGCAGTCGTCTAGCGCACCCAGCCCTAGCCGCGATCCCAGCCGCGATTCCGACCGCCGCGGCGGCAGACGCGATGGCCGCCGAGGCCGCAGCGACCGTGGCGATCGAAACGATCGCGGAGACCGCAGCCGCAGCGGACGCACCGGCCACGGCGGATCGAGCAGCGGGGGCCACGGGCGCCACTCCATGCAGTCCACCAACCTTCCCGCGATCAGCGATCTGCTCAAACCCGGCCAGGAGATTCTCGTCCAGATCGCCAAGGAGCCCATCGCCAAGAAGGGCGCGCGCATCACGTCGCACATCGCGCTTCCCGGCCGTTTCCTGGTCTTCATGCCCACCGTCAACCACACCGGCGTCTCGCGCAAGATCGAGTCCGACGGAGAACGCCGCCGCCTGAAGGAGATTCTGCTCAGCGAAAAGGGCGAGGCCACCGGTGGTTTCATCGTTCGGACGGCTGCCGAAGGAGCAAGCGAAGAGGAGCTCCGCAGCGACCTCCGCTTCCTGCTCAACCTTTGGGCAGACATCAAGAATCGCTCCGAGTCGTCCAAGTCGCCCGCGCTCATCTACCACGACCTCAACCTGGTCGAGCGCATCCTGCGCGATCAGGTCACCGACAACTTCTCCGCCATCTGGGTCGACACGGAAGACGCCTACGAACGCGTCCTGCGCTTCCTGCAACGCTTCCAGCCGTCGCTCATCCGCCGCGTCAAGCTCTACCTCAAGGACACTCCGCTATTCGAACAGTTCGGCATCACCGAGGAGATCAACAAGGCGCTGCGCAGCAAGGTCTGGCTCAAGTCCGGCGGCTCCATCGTCATTAACCAGACCGAAGCCCTGGTCGCGATCGACATCAATACCGGCAAGTTCGTCGGCAAAACCGCGCGCCTCGAGGACACCATCGTCAAGACCAATCTCGACGCGATCCCCGAAATCGTTCGCCAGATCCGCCTGCGCGATCTCGGCGGAATCATCATCATCGACTTCATCGACATGGACGAGCGCAAGAATCGCAACCGCGTCATGGCCGCGCTAGAAGATGAGTTGAAGTCCGATCGCGCGCCGTCCAAAGTCCTTCAGTTCAACGATTTCGGACTGGTCGCCATCACTCGCAAGCGAGTCAAGCAGTCGCTCGAACGCACCCTCTCAACCACCTGCACCATCTGCACCGGGACCGGAATGGTCAAGTCGCCGGTCACCGTCTGCAATGACATCTACATCGAGATGCGCAAGATGCATAAACACCTCGACCGCGGCGACGTTATGCTGCGCGTGCATCCCGAGGTCGTCAAGCAGTTGAAGTCGTCCGGTGCAAAGTGGTTGCAGGAGATGGAAGAGATGGCGGGCAAGACCATCCTGGTCAAGAGCGATCCAAGCCTGCATCCCGAACAGTTCGACATACACTAAACCGATTCCCCAGGGGCTGCGCCGGAGTCGGGTGGCCCATCCTTTCGCACAACTGCGAAAGGGTGGGTTGCCTTTCTTTTGCCCCGCGCGCTTGCCAATGCTCAGTCTGCTATCCGACAAAAACCGCCTTCATTTCCTGAAACTATTGCCGCTCCAAAGTGATCCAAACTGCTCACTGGCGCGTCTTACTGTGCAATGAGATCATTGCACTTCGGCTCGAATGTCCCGCACAACAAACTCAGCGTATTCGGGTTAGGAATCTCGAAGGACATCGCACTAAAAAAGGGAGTCATCAAAAAATGAACAGCAACCGCAGCTTCTTCGGTCTTGCGTGCCGCGTCGCGGCAATCAGCTTCCTGATGGCGGGGTCGGCCTCGCTCATGCAGGCCCAGCAATCCCAAACTGTCGAATCGCAGCCCCTCGCGCCGACCCTGAAGGCCCCAATCTTCCTCGCATCCGAATCCGCCCCGGCGGACCCGGCTTCAACGTCCTCCAGCAGCTCATCTTCCTCGGATTCGGACGCAGCCTCTGCCTCCAGCGCCAGCACCAGCCTCGGTTCCTCCGCATTTGACCCGGCCCAGCCTCCGCCGCGCCGCCGCTATGGGCGCCCCAGCTATGCCAGCAGCAACTCCAACCCCGACGGCTCGCCCAAGTACTTCTTCCTCGGTGGAATCGGCCTGACACCGACCATCGGCGATACCCACTACTACGAAACCCCCAGCTACGGATTCCAGATTGGCGGTGGACGGAACTTCAACAAGATCGTCGGCGTCGGCCTGCAGTTCGACTACGATCACTTCGGACTTCAGGCCGCCACGGTCGCCAACCAGCAGTACATTTACAACTACTGCACGGTGGCCGACGTTGCAGCACTCCTTTGCTTCCCTGCGGGCCCGGCCCCATCCAGCAACGCTGTTCAGATTGGCGGCAACAATCACGTCTGGTCCTTCACCCTCAACCCCACCTTCACGCTGCCCACAGAGGGTTCGCTCGGTGCGTACGCCGTGGTAGGCGGCGGCTTCTATCACAAGGTAACCAACTTCACCGCGCCCACCACCGAGGAAGAGTGCTACTACTACTGCGAGGAAGTCTCGGTGAATGCGAATTTCGACCACTACACCAGCAACGCCTTCGGCGTGAATGGCGGATTCGGCCTCACCTGGAAGTTCGCCAAGTTCTCCAACGAGAAGTTCTACATGGAAGCGCGCTATGTACTGATGCTCAACTCACAGCGCTACGGTGTCACTACCGCGAACGTCGCCACGTCCGCACTAACAGCAGCCGACCTATATCCCGCCAACAGCAACCGCACAACTTACATACCCATCAAGTTCGGCCTCCGCTTCTGATCGGAGCGTGCCGCCAGCCTCATCGAAACCCTGCCAACCTCATCGAAGCCCGGCCGTCAAGCCGGGCTTCTTCGCATTCTCTCGCCACTTGAATGCAAGCCATGGAATACTTGTTCGAAATCTTGCGGCCTTAGAAATCATGGGAACCGTGCCCGCGACCAGCATAACCTCCACGCCAGGCTGAAACTCAGAAAGGCTCTGCATACAGACAGAGAGTCATGGACAAAGCGCACACTTACCGCACTCTCCCCGTTCACGCGATCCGCGCCGCGGCAATTGGCTTCCTGATGACGGGAGCGAACTCGCCGATGCATGCCCAAGAATTGCCATCGTTCCAGGAAGCTCTACAAACGCCTCTTTCGCAACCATTTGTAACCGCCCGGCAAGACCTCGACACAACGCCGTACAGCACAAGTTTGCTGTCACCCACCACGGCGGACCAGGGACTCGACCGTCCCTCGGCCTTGCTGGCCCGTTACCAGCCACCCCCACGCCGGCGCTACGGCCGGCCCACCTACTCCGACAAGACCACCAACCCGGACGGGTCCAATAAATACACCTTCGCCGGTGGCGCCGGTTTCACTCTGCCCATCGGCGGGACCCACGGTTACCTCTCGCCAGGCTGGAAATTTCAGGTTGGCGGCGGACGAAACTTCAACCGGACTTACGGCCTCCTCGCCCAGTTCGACTTCGACCACTTCGCCATTCAGCAGTCGACTCTGAACAACCTGCTGACCACCTACAACAACGAGATCGCGGCCTATAACGCTGCAAACCCGAACAACCCGGTCGCGCCCCTGACCCAACTGAACGGCGCCAGCCATGACTGGTCCTTTACGCTCAACCCGATCATGAACTATCACAACGGCGACCGTGCGGGCGCTTACGCGGTCGCAGGCGCGGGCTTCTATCACAAGACCGCGAACTTTTCCTATCCCGCGGTCGAGCTCGTCAACACCGGCTTCGGAATCGCGCAGGTCGCGGCCAATCAGAGTGTCGATAAATACACCAGCAACGCCCTCGGATTGAATGCCGGCTTCGGCTTCACCTACAAGCCTTCCCTGATGTCCTAC
>Ga0302325_10025372_pt1 | contig 12315 bp, 3 predicted proteins | sample Palsa_T0_2_FD_201948 | JGI IMG/M metagenome (GOLD analysis project Ga0302325, IMG submission 201948) | Peat permafrost microbial communities from Stordalen Mire near Abisko, Sweden - Palsa_T0_2 | ecosystem: Environmental > Terrestrial > Soil > Palsa > Peat permafrost | place: Sweden: Abisko...
TCATCCGATATTGCGAGTTTACCCGAAGTTGTATTGGCGAAAGCCTCGAGCGTTGCGATCAGGTTCGAACCGTTGAGCGTTGTGCCGCCCGCCGAGGAGCCGGTCAGTGTCGCGGCGTCGATCGCTCCCGCGCCACTCTCGACGATCGTCCCCGCCGAAGTCAACGTCGCCTGAGCGCCGGCCGCCAGCTGGTTCTCGATCGAGATGCCTCCCGCGTTCGTCGTCAACGTTACGGCGCCCGAAGTCGTGACACCGCCGGTGCTTCCCACGGAGCCCACCGTCAAGGCCGCACTGTCCGTCAGATTAATTGTGTCTGTGTTCGCTACCAACGTACCGATGTTGTTGGATGGATTGGTGAGTGTGTAAGTGCCGCCCGCGCCCTCCAGATCGAGCTCGCCCGCTGTGATCGCCTGGCTTTGCGCGACAGGCCCCGTGCTCGATAGAACCAGCATCGATGCGTTCAATGCCGAGTCGATCGCAATGCCGCCGCTCGTCGTCGTGAGCGCCAGACTGCCAGTACCGACGTTGAGCAGCCCCGCGACCGTCAGCAATTCGCCATTGGTTAGCGCAAAGTCACCAGCGCCCGTGTTCGTGAATGAATCGAGCGTTGCGATAAGGTTTGAACCGTTGAGCGTTGTGCCGCCCACCGAAGAACCCGTGAGCGATGTGGCATCGATCACTCCAGCACCGCTCTCGACGATCGTTCCCGCCGAAATCAGCGCTAGCGAACCAGCCGTCAGCTGACTCTGGATCGCGATGCCGCCGGCCGTTGTCGTAAGCGCCAGATCGCCGACGCCGATATTGGGGGAACTGAAAACCGTCAACGCCTCGCCGTCCGTCAGTGCAAAACCGCCTGCGCCCGCGTTCGAGAAGACATCTAGAGTCCCGATCAGATTCGAACCGTTAAGCGTCGCACCGCCCGCCGAAGAGCCGGTCAGTGACGCGGCATCGATGGCTCCCACGCCGCTCTCGACGATCGTCCCCGCAGAAGTCAGCGTCGTCTGAGTGCCGGTCGTCAGCAGGTTCTCGATCGCGATGCCACCAACAGTCGTCGTAAGCGCCAGACTGCCGGTGGCGGTATCGAGAGGCCCAGCGACCGTCAACAATTCGCCATTGGTTAGCGCAAAGCCACCAACTCCGGCGTTCGTGAATGTATCGAGCGTTGCGATAAGGTTCGAACCGTCGAGCGTAGTTTCGCCCACCGAAGAACCCGTCAGAGAAGCTGCAGAAATCGCTCCCGGGCCGCTCTCGATCATCGTCCCCGCCGAGGTCAGCGTCACTTGAGCTTCGGTCGTCACCTGGTTATCGATCGCGATACCGCCCGCAGTTGTTGTGAGTGCCAAATTGCCAGTACCGGCGTTGAGCGACCCCGCGACCGTGAGCAATTCGCCACTGGTCAGCGCAAAGCCGCCGGCGCCTGCGTTGGTGAAGGCATCGAGCGCCACGATCAGGTTCGCACCATTGAGCGTCACGCCGCCTGCCGAAGACCCCGTCAGCGACGCGGCGTTGATCGCTCCAGCGCCGCTCTCGCTGATCGTCCCCGCCGAAGTCAGAGTCGCCTGAGCGCCAGCCGCAACCAAGCTCTCAAATGCAATCCCGCCGCTCGTCGTCGTCAGAGTCAGATTGTCGGTGCCTCCATTGAGGGGCCCGGCGACTGTCAACGTCTCGCCGTCGGTCAGCGCAAAACCGCCGCCGCCCGTGTTCGTGAACGCATCAAGCGTTGCGATCAGGTTCGAACCGGTGAGCGTCGTACCGCCCGCCGAAGAGCCCGCCAGAGAAGCACCATCGATCGCGCCGGCACCAGCCTCGCTGATCGTTTCCGCTGAGGTCAAAGTCGCCTGAGCGCCGGCGGTTAGCTCGCTATCGATGGAGATGCCGCCGCTCGCCGTCAGCGCCAGATTGCCGGTGCCGGCATTGAGAGCACCATTGACTGTGAGCCCCTCGCCATCCGTTGCCGCAAAGCCACCGGCCCCTGCGTTGGTGAAGCCGGCGACCGTTGCGATCAGGTTTGAACCGTTGAGCGTTGCGCCACCGACGGAAGATCCCGTGAATGAAGTGGCATTGAGCGCTCCCGCACCGCTCTCGACGATCGTCCCAGCCGAAGTCAGTGTTGCCTGGGCACCGGTCGTCAATTGGTTCTCGATCGCGATGCCGCCGCTCGTTGTCGTGAGCGCCAAACTACCCCCGCCAGCGTTGAGAGGGCCCACGATCGTCAACAATTCGCCATTGATCAGGGCAAAGCCACCGGCGCCCCTGTTCCTGAACGTTTCGAGCGTTGCAATCAGGTTCGAACCGTCAAGCGTTGTGTCGCCCACCGAAGAGCCCGTCAGTGAAGCGGCGTCGATGGCTCCAGGGCCGTTCTCGCTGATTGTTCCCGCAGAAATCAGTGTCGTTTGGCTGCCGGCCGTCAGTCGGCCCTCGATACCGATGCTACCACTTGTCGTGGTGAGCGCGAGGCCGCCGGTGCCGGCATCAAGCGGTCCCGCCACCGTCATCGATTCATCGTTGGTCAGAGCAAAGCCGCCGGCACCTGCGTTGCCGAAGGTGTCGATTGCGGCGATGAGATTCGAACCGTTGAGCGTTGTGCCGCCCGCCGAAGAACCCGTCAGTGAAGAGACATCGATCGATCCCGTGTCGCTCTCGCTGATGGTCCCCGCAGAAATCATTGTTAGGGTGCCTGCGGTCAGTTGGCTCTCATTCGCGATGCCGCCCGCAATCGTGGTGAGCATCAGGGCACCCGTTCCAGCATTGAGGGGACCAGCGATTGTCAAGGACTCGCCGTCGCTCAGCGCAACGCCGCCATTGCCTGTGTTCGTGAAGGCGCCGAGTATCCCGATCAAGTTGGCGCCGGCAAGAGTTGTGGACCCTACCGAAGAACCCGTCAGAGAAGCGGCATCGATTGCTCCCTCGCCGCTCTCGGCGAGTGTTCCGGCAGAAGTCAGCGTTACAGCGTTGGCCGTCAGCTGGCTCTCGATTGTGATACTGCCGCTCGAGGTCATAATTGCCAAGTCGCCGATGCCCGCATTGACGAGACCAGCAATTGTCAGTGACTGGCCGTCGGTTAGCGCAAAGTTGCGGGCGCCCGCGCTCGTGAACGCATCGAGCGTCGCGATTAGGTTCGAACCATTAAGCGTTGCATTTCCCGCCGAAGAGCCCATCAATGAAGTTGCATCGATCGCGCCGGCGCCGCTCTCGCCTATCCTCCCCGAAGACGTCAGCGTTACCGCGCGGGCCGTCAGCTGGCTGTCGATGACGATGTTGCCCGCAATCGTTGTTAGTGCCAGTCGGCCCGTACCAGTATTGAGAGGTCCGGCAACTGTCATTGACTCTCCGTCGGTCAGAGCAATATCGCCGGCGGCTGTGTTTGTGAATGTGTCGAGCGTTGCGATCAGGTTTGGACCGTTGAGCGTTGCGCCGCCGGCCGAAGAGCCCGTCAGCGAAGCGGCAGTGATCGCTCCCGCGCCGCTCTCGGTTATCGTCCCTGCAGACGTCAGCGTGAGCGAGCCGGCCGTCAACAGGCTCTCAAGCGCGATGTCGCCCGACGTCGTCATGAGCGCCAGATTGCCCGTGCCGGTATTGAGGAAACCGACAACCGTCAACGCTTCACCATCCGTCAGCGCAACCCCACCGGTACCTGTGTTGGTGAAGGTATCGAGCGCTGCGATCAGGTTTGACTCGTTTAGCGTTGCGCCGCCGACGGAAGTTCCGGTCAGAGAAGCTGCAGACATCGCTCCCGCGCCGCTCTCGACAATCGTCCCCGCAGAAATCAATGTCGCCTGAGCACCAGCAGTCAGCTGGCTCTCGATCGCGACGCCGCCGGCCGTTGTCGTGAGCGCCAAGTCGCCAGTGCCGGCGTTGACGGAACCGGCAACCGTTAACCCCTCACCGTCCGTCAGCGAAACGCCGCCTGCACCCGTATTGGCGAATGCATCGAGCGTTGCGATCTGGTTCGAACCATTGAGTATTGCACCGCCGACTGACGAGCCCGTCAGGGAGGCTGCGTCGATTGCTCCTGGACCGCTCTCGACGATCGTCCCCGCCGAAGTCAGTGTCGCCTGGGCACCGGTCGTCAATTCATTCTCGATCGCGATGCCAGCCGCCGTCGTCAATGTCACGGCACCCGACGCGGCGACACCGTTGCTGCTTCCCACAGTGCCCACCGTCAAGGCTGCATTATCCGTAAGATCAATTGTGCCGGTGTCCGCTGCCAGCGTGCCGATAGTGTTGGATGCATTGGTGAGCGTGTAATTGCCGCCTGCGCCCTCCAGATCGAGCGCGCCCGCCGTGATCGCTTGACTTTGGCTGACAGGCCCCGTGCTCGACAGAACAAGGGTCGAAGCATTCAATGCCGTGTCGATTGCAATGCCGCCGTTCGTCGTCGCAAGCGCCAGACTTCCAGTGCCAGCGTTGAGCGGCCCCTCGACTGTCAGCAATTCGCCATTGATCAACGCGAAACCGCCGGCGCCTGTGTTGGTGAAGTCATCGAGCGTTGCGATCAGATTCGAACCGTTAAGCGTCGCACCTCCCTCTGAGGAGCCCGTTAGCGAAGTTGCATCGATCGCTCCTGAGCCGCTCTCAACGATCGTTCCCGCGGACGAAAGTGTTACCTGCCCGCCGGTCGCCAGTTGGCTCTCGATCGCGATGCCGCCGCTCGTTGCCGTCAATGTTGCGGCACCGGAAGTCAAGACTCCGTTGGTGCTTCCCACGGTGCCGACCGTCAGGGTAGTGCTATCCGTCAGATCAATCGTGCCGGTGTTCGCCGCTAGCGTACCGATGTTGTTGAATGCATCAGTGAGCGTGAAAGTGCCGCCCGCGCCTTCCAGATCGAGCCCGTTCGCTGTGATCGCCTGGCTTTGGGTGACGGTACCGGTGCTCGACAATATAACTGTCGGCGTGTTCAACGCCGTGTCGATCGCAATGCCGCCGCTCGTCGTTGTGAGCGCCAGGCTGCCCCCCGCACTGAGCGGCCCGGCGACTGTCAACGCCTCGCCGTTGGTCAGTGCAAAACCGCCGCCGCCCGTGTTGGCAAAGGCACCAAGCGTTGCGATCAGGTTCGAACCGCCAAGCGTCGCGCCACCCGCCGAAGAACCCGTCAGCGACGCTGCTTCGATCGCTCCCGCGCCGCTCTCGCTGAGCGTACCGGCATCGACAAGCGTAACCTCGTTCCTGCGTGCATTGAGCGTTCCTGATATCGTGAGAGCGTGATCGTCGATCAGCGCAAAACTGCCACCTTTGTTGGTGAATGCCCCCAAACCCGCAATTTGATTGGCTCCGTAAAGGGTTGTTGCCCCACCTTCGCGTCCAATGAGCATGGCCGCAGTGACAGCGCCGTCGGCGCTCTCGCTGAGTGTTCCAGCTGAGCTTAGCGCCGCCGTACCCGCGGTGAGCCCATTGGCAATGACAAGGTTGCCGGACGTGGTCGTAAGCGCGAGGCTGCCAGCGCCCGTATCGAGCGCGCCGTTGACTGTCAGCGCCTCGCCGTCGGTCAGCGCAAAACCGCCGGCGTCCGCGTTCGTGAATGCTCCCAGCGTCGCGATGAAGTTCGAACCGTTCAGATTCGTACCGGCCGCCGAATAGCCCGACAGTGAAAAGGCCTCGATCGCTCCATTGTCTTCGCCAATTGTACCTGTATCGACAAGTGTGACGCTGTATGCGCCGGAGTTCAGCGTTCCGGATATCGACAGATCCCGATCATCGATCAGCGCAAAGTTGCCCTCCGTATTGGTGAAAGACCCCAGTTTTGCAATCTGGTTGGCGCCGTTGAGTGTGGTTGCGCCATCCGCGCTTCCCGTCAGCGAGGCTGCCGCAAGAGCGCCACTTCCGCTCTCGCTGAGAGTCCCCGCCGAAGTCAATGTCGCTTGGGTGCCGACTGTGATCGAACCTTCGATGGCGATACCACCGCTCGTCGTGGTCAGCGCGAGACTACCGGTGCCGGCATTGAGTGGCCCGACAACTGTCAATGCCCCGGCATTGCTGAGCGCAAAACCGCCAACACCATTATTCTTGAAGGCATCGAGCACTGCAATGAGGTTTGCACCGCTGAGTGCCGCACCGCCCGTCGAAAAGCCTGTGAACGAAGCGGCGTCGATCGCTCCCGTGCTCTCGTTGAGTGTACCGGCATCGACCAGCGTGACACTGTACCCACTCGCATTCAGTGTTCCGGCTATTGCCAGAGCATGATCGTCGAGTAGCGCAAAATTGCCGCCAGTGTTGGCAAACGTCTCTAGGCTCTCGATCTGGTTGGCCCCATTAAGAGTTGTTGCGGCATCTGCGCTTCCTGTCAGCGTGTCAGCAGTGACAGCGCCCATTCCACTCTCGCGGAGCGTTCCCGCCGAGATAAATGTCGCAGCACCCGCTGTCAGCTGGTTCTTGATGGCGATTCCGCCGACTGTCGTTGTGAGCGTCAGACTTCCAGTTCCCGCATTGAGCGTGCCAGTGATTGTGAGTGCCTCGCCATTCGTGAGCACAAAGCCGCCCGCGCCTGTGTTGGTGAAAGCTCCCAATGCTGCAATCAGGTTGGAACCGCTGAGTGTCGCACCACCCGTCGAAAAGCCGGTGAGCGAAGCGGCAGCAATTGCTCCCGTGCTCTCGCTGAGCGTGTTGGCGTCGACAAGAGTCACACCATAGCTCCCCGCATCGAGCGTGCCGGTTATGGCCAGGTCATGATCGTCAATCAGCGCAAAATTGCCGCCAGCGTTAGTGAAGTCCGCCAAATTTGCAATTTGGTTGGCGCCCTTGAGGGTGGTTGCGCCATCTGCGCTGCCTGTCAGCGTTGCCGCGGCGACGGCGCCTGTTCCGCTCTCGCTGATCGTTCCCGCGGAACTCAGCGTGAGCGATCCAGCCGTCAGTTGGCTCTTGATCACGATTCCACCACTCGTGGTCGTGAGCGCCAGGTTGCCGGCGCCGGCATTAAGCGCGCCGTTGACTGAGAACGTCTCGCCATCCGTCAGCGCAATGCCGCCAGTACCCGTGTTGGTGAAGGCGCCGAGCGTTGCGATGAGGTTCGAACCGTTGAGCGTTGTACCGCTCGTCGAAAATCCCGTGAGCGACGCGGCATTGATCGTTCCGCTGTTTTCGCTGAGCGTGCCGGCGTCGACAAGGGTGACGCCGTACCCACTGGCATTCAGCGTTCCGTCAATCGCCAAGGTAGTCTCGTCATTCAGCGCAAAATTGCCGCCTGTATCGGTAAACGCCCCGAGACCCGAAATATGATTGGCTCCGTTCAGCGTGGTTCCACCACCTGCACTTCCGGACAGTGTCGCTGCATCGATCACGCCAGCAGTTTCGCTAAGTGCGCCGGTGTCGATAAGAGTGACACCATTGCCGCCTGCGTTCAGTGGTCCTTCGATCACCAGGTCCTGATCGTCCGTCAATGAAAAATTGCCGCCCAGGTTCGAAAATGTGCCAAGATTTGCAATCTGGTTGTCGCTGTTCAGCGATGTGAGTCCGCCCGACGAGCCGGTCAGGGTCACCGCCGTGATGGTGCCACTGTTTGTCTGAGCAATTGCACCACCCGCAACCAGATCCAATGTGGCAGCCGACCCCGTGATGGCCGCGTCAATATTGATTGCGCCGAACGCATTGAGCGTCAGGGTACTGGTAGACCAGCTGATCGGAGCGGATATGGTGATGTTACCGGGTTGGCTGCCCAACGAACCCGCGCCGCCGCTCGTGACCTCGACATTGGCGGAAGCCAGCGCGTTTTCAAGCGTCGTGACGTTCAGATTGGAACTGTCACCCGATGGGGTGAAGACGCCACCGGAGATGGAGCCGTTGGTCGTCGTGGCGGTCGATATTGTCACATTCTCCGGGTCGAGCGACCAGAGCCCCGCTAAGCCGTGCGATGCCTGTGTGTCGATTCGGGCACCTTGAATATTGACCACCTGCCCCGACGTCTCGATCACGCCGCCATTGCCGGATGTTTTTCCTCCTTGCGCGATTGCGCGGCCCTCGAAACTGGCGGCGTTCGCAATGACAGAGATGCTCCCGCCATTTCCGCTGCTGCCGGCGGAAGCAATCAAAACACTGGATTTATCGATCGTGGCTGAAGCGTCAGTCCATCCACCAATGTCGATCGCGCCGCCACCTTTTGCGCCCGACGCGTTAAGCTTCGCATGCGCGACAATGGTGTCACCGCCGTCGCCCGCATCCAAAATGATCGTGCCCCCCACATCGTGCGCGGCTCTGGCTTCGATCATACCCTTGTCATTGACGACACCTGTGGCTACGCCTTCGGCGGTGTGCGCCGTCATCGTTACGGTCGCGCCCGACAGGATCCCCGTGTTGGTGGCCGTCGCCTTCGCATTCACGTCACCCTGCGTAGCGAACGAGACAAGCCCGTCACCGGCAAAATCCACGGTGAATGCATTCGCGCCCGCGAGCGATACCGTGCCAAACTTCGCCTGCACCGTACCCGAATTGGAAACATTCGGTGCAACAAGTGCGACCGTGCCATGCGAGGCTGCGGTAATGACACCGCGATTAATGATCGACGCATTCTGATTGCCGGCCCGAGAGAATTTTCCCGCCAGCAAGTCCTCGTCCGTGCCGTCCGTACTCGTGGCGATTAACGAGCCGACATTGACTGTTGCATTTTTTCCGAACAACAGTCCGTTACCGTTGATTAGTACCACTCTACCATTGGCATCCAGCGTGCCCATGATTTGCGACGCGTTCGCGCTGCCAATCCGGTTGACTGCAATGGCAGACGAATTTGGTTGGAGAAACTGCGTGCTCTGGCCGCTTGCGATGTTGAAGCTCGACCAGTCGATAACAACCGCTTCACTCGACTGATCGACGGTCGTTAGCTTCGCCGAAGGTGCCGCGACCGTGGCCGAGCCGCTTGTGATCGCCCCGCCAATTGGGTTCGCCGAAGCCGCCACCGTGAGCGAACCCAACATCGGTAGTAGACTCGCGCCCAACCGAAGAGCTGTGGCTCTTGACCTCCCGGATGGAGTTGATGGCGTCATCGTGACACGCAATGACGAGGCGGTTCAAACGGAGACGTGGTCCCTGCCGGCTAGGCACCCCAGGGAGCCGACAATCCAACCGCGTGCTCATCGATTCTTGGCCCCGCGACCCCCATAAAGATGGTTAAGAAAATCTGAACGTACGAGGACGTTATTTACAACTTTTTTATACACCGTCGCAAGCAGACAGAGATGGAACCAGCCTTCGTTCGAGCCTGCCCCGAGCCATGTGCCCATTCCGAATGCAACTCGCATCGGCAAGTGACGAATTCGAGCAGAAAGTTCCCGAGCGGAATGAATCTGGCATTCGTCTGTCTCAAAAGTAACCGGACGGGCTCTACGCTGCGGACAAATACGAGGCTGCGATGCAGCACCGCTGCCGTATGAAACCCATCTGTTCCAGACGCTGATCGGCCCGTCCATCCCCTGCCGGTCCATCATAAGTTAGGAAAATAACTTCTTAAGAACAGGCTGGTACGCTCTTGACTGCACCCATTTTGGGGAATGGCAATGCTGAACTCGCGAAGCACAACGCGCAGCGCCTCATTTGTCGAAAAGCGCAATGGAAAACGCACTCCGTTGGGCCTCAAGGGCAAGGTGTTTGTGCCTTCGCATTCGGCCGAGGACGATTGCTTCGTGGTCGATCTTTCGCCTCACGGAGCAGGAATCAAGTGCTCTGGATCCTTGCCCATCGATACTCAAATCGTTCTTTACGTCGATGGCTTTGGTCGCTTTGAAGGAACAGTCGTCGATCGCCATCGCATGCGCGTGGGAGTTCGATTTCATTCCAGCTCAACCAAGCGCAACCGCACGGCCGAACAGCTATTGGAATTTGTCGCCAGCGGAAAGGCCGGGAACGCCTCCCCGCGGGACGCAATTCGTATGAAGGAAATTCCTGCACTTCACCAGTTTACGGATGCCAGCGGACATTGCGAAGGCTGCGAAGTGATCGATATCGCGCTTGGGGGTGCCTCGCTCAAGACCCAATCTAAGCCGGAATTGGGGAGCTTCTTGCACTTCGGCGTGACGATCGCACGGGTCGTGCGCCATACTGATCAAGGAATCGCCGTTGCGTTTATCGGGAGAAGTCGATCCGATCAGCCGACTTAACAATGCCCCCAATAACCGACAGGTGCAATCACGGCGTCGGGGCCATCATCGGCGAATTCGGGAATAGCAATCAAAGACGCCGCAAATCGTAACAAACACGGCCAAAACACAACTCATGGCCCTTGCGTGTCTCGTCCTCTTGAAACTCCCCACAACTTCTTAACGAACATAAGATAATGTTCGAGCATCGCATTTTGCGATCTTTTGCTATGTTCGGGGCGCGCCTTGAAGGATCCGAATGCCGTACGATGCCTGACAGGACTGCGCGATGCGTCCAGTGCTCGCGTACTGAACCTCGTTACGGTCGAGAAAGTCCATGGCGGCCTTCCCGAATACCGCAAGATGCCGTTGTTTGAGTCCCAAGTCCTGAACTCAAGTATCTTGCTCAAGCACCGGCTGCGGCCCGACGAGTATTTTCTATTCGAAGATCCTCATCCCAATGTGACCAAGGTCGTCATCCCGTTTGACAAGTCCGACTTGCGGCTTGGCGGCACATCATTGCTTTGCGGACAGCGCGGCTGGCAAGAAATGGTCCGCGAAGCCGGAAAATATGCCGACAGGAGCTTTGAACGAGACAGGCAGATCCTTGGCATTCTGAGCGAACTTCCCTCTCTCGATCCATTTCTGGTTCACGAGCGGTTGCAGTCGAGCGATTTTGTCGTGGCGGATTGCTATTTCGAGCTGTCGAAAGCTGACAAGCAGTCCATGCACGATTTTGTCGCTTCGGAGATCAAGCAGCTAATACAGCTCGCAATGCGTAGTAACAGTCGCGACGGACGGAGCGATACGGGATCTACGGCAAGGCTGGTTTCGGCCCTGCTATCGACTGAGGCGAGTGAACAACTGGAGCCGCTGCGTATGACGCTCATGCTGGGAAGTGACGAGTTCCGTCAAGGAATATTCAGCTGGCGCGGGTTTCTATACTACAAATGGGCCGCTTCCGAGTTGTTGCCCCGCGCGAAGGAAGTTGCCCGGGAAATCGCCGCGTTGCCGATTGCACGGGACGCCCGCGGCGATGAACGAGCCTATATTTTGTCGTCGAAGCAGCGGCTGGTGCGGCGGATGGCGGAAAGTGCCAAAGAATCAGTGGGCCTCCTGGCAGTTTACGACAAGTTTTTTGGCGATCTGGTCGACCGCGGCCGGCCTCAGTCCTTTCGCGATTTTCTTTTGCGCGCACCCGTCATGTTTGTCGACCTTGGCGAGAAGCTGGGGGGATTGTCGCATATTGTCAGCTTCTGGAAATATCGGTTTCCAAAGCGTCGGTTGGTGCCGGTAAATCCCGAAGCCGTCCTCTCACTGTTTGGCGATTTCCTGATCAGTGTGGGTCTATCCACAGAGGACGCAGCCCAATAGCTATCTGCGCCCTAAGAAATCTTGCCCGGTGCAATGGCCTGAAGATGCGATAGACGGGGTTCACGACTGAAGACAAATCTGGGGGTCACTTTGCCGCCGGTCTCGCTCCCAGGCAATGGCGTCGGCCTCGGTCTCACCACGTTAACGCTTTCACCATATCGGGGATTTCCCTAAGTTTGGGATTTGCCATCAACTAAGGTTGCAGTGCGGTGCATTGACTTTAGGTGCCTGAGAAAGCGGCTGAGCTGACCTTTAGGTGTATAGTCCCATGTTAACGCTTGAAGAAGAGGCGGCCGAATTGAACAGGCTGCTCGCCGGCAAAATCGTGAAGCGGATCCACCGCCAACGCTCAACCGAACTCGCGATCGAATTTATGGACCAAACACGGCTCTTCGTAGATTGGAAAACGACGGAAATAGAAATGTCAGTTGCTGGAAGCATTGGCGAGGAAAAAGCGGTCTAGCAGGCGCTCACCATACGTGTGGAATAAATGCCCAGTGCTCTTCGGATACTTGTGACGGACCAAAAGTTCGATGTTGCAGTGGATGTAGAATCGATGACCCCGAACGCCTCTGCAGAAAGCCCAGGTCACCTTGAAAAAAAGGCCGCCGTGCCTAAGGGGGTCCATAAACGGCACGGCGGCGATTGAGTATATGACGGAGATTTTTTGAGACAAACAGCAACAGAGCAGAGTTCAGACCATAGCTCGAACTCATTTTTGTATACTTAACGGCACATCGCGCGATAAGCGATCGCCCGGAAAGCCGCGGTACTGAACTTGGCCCATGGCGACCGCCTCAAAAAAGGCTAGACGCTGCGGTTCGTCTCACGTGTGAAGCACCCTCACGGTCTGACCCTCAAGAACCACCGCGCTGAGCCTACC
>Ga0302325_10025373_pt1 | contig 12314 bp, 11 predicted proteins | sample Palsa_T0_2_FD_201948 | JGI IMG/M metagenome (GOLD analysis project Ga0302325, IMG submission 201948) | Peat permafrost microbial communities from Stordalen Mire near Abisko, Sweden - Palsa_T0_2 | ecosystem: Environmental > Terrestrial > Soil > Palsa > Peat permafrost | place: Sweden: Abisko...
CAGCACGGTGACCACCTGCACTCCGCCGCCCACTCCGGGAATCTGCACGACCGCCCCGAATGCCAGGAATCCGAGGAAGATCAGCACATCCAGCCAGTCCAAAGCGAGCGCCGGGCCGAATGCCCGCATAACACAAAATGTAGTCAGGGCAATAGTGGCCCACTCGAGCACCGTGTACCAGATCACTAAGATCAAAGCCCGGTCACTGCGGGTCGATTCCATGCCTTGCACAAAAGCCGTGATCATGCGGTCCGCCTTCTGGAAATGCTTTTCGGGAAGAACTCGCAGGAGGCCCAGCAGCCGACGCCGGATGCCGCTCGAAAAATGGCGGAAAGCTACCAGCAGCCCCAGCATCGACACCGACAGGAGCGCTACCACCCAGCCGCCGGTGGTGAAGACCCAGGAGAGCGCCGGGCCCAGCGAAACATCCGAACGGCGCACGGAGCTGAGGGCAAAGCCGAAAATGGCCAGGACGGTCAGCAGGTCGTAAATACGCTCGAGCAGCCAGGCGGCCAGTTGGGAAGAGACCGGAACCTGCTCGCGGGCCGCGATCAGATAGGGGCGCACGAATTCGCCCGCCCGGCCGAGCAGCGTGGTGGCGGCGAATCCGATGACGGTCGCTGAAAACAGATTCCAAAGATTGGGATCGGGTTTTACCGGGTGCATCAGCACCCGCCAGCGCAGGGCACGGCCGAAGTAGCCCGCCATGACCGCGGCGCAGGCCGCCCCGAGCCACCCCCACTGCAAGCCGGACAAAGTGGCGCGGAAGACCCTCCAGTCGAACCCGTGGGTCGACAGCCGGGATCGCAGCAGCCAGATTCCGGCGACCGACACAGCGACGCCGGCTGCCAGCCACTTCCATTTGTGCTTAATTAGCGATCCTCCCTATCTGCACTGGCGTCCGGGAAAAAATGAACCTATCATGATAAAGCCACGTTTCTTTAAGTGTAAGCCGGATGAAGGCGATAGAGACCGGCGAGGTAGCTGAAGGGGACACGAGGCAATTATGGCGACCGCCGCCTTGGCAATGGTTTCAGGCGCTCCGTTCGGGCAAACGTCGGAGAGCGGCGGCCGGCACTGGACAAGAGAGAGCTTGGATCTCGAACGCAGCCTCGTAGAACGGTGTCTGAGCGGTGATGAAACTGCTTGGGAAGACTTGATCCGTTCCCACACCCGCCGCGTTTACGGGCTATGCTATCGCTTTACCGGGACGGACGCGCAGGCGCAAGATCTCACCCAGGAGGTTTTTTTGCGGGTGTACCGCACGCTCAAAACATTCCGGGCGGCGGAAGGGTCTTTTGGGACATGGCTGGCAAGGCTGACGCGCAATCTGCTGATCGACAATTACCGGCGCACACGCCAGGAGCGCGTTACGGATTCGATTGAAGAGCAGCTTCCCATGCTGGAGGAGACCGTGGCGCACGCATCCCGGCCCGACGGGCTGGTGGCCGGACGGGAAGCCAGTGAGATTCTACAGGCGGCCTTGCAGAAGCTTTCTCCGGAGCTGCGCGAGGCGGTAATTTTGCGAGATTTGCAGGAAATGGAATACCGGGAGATCGCTGAAATATTGCACATCCCGGAGGGCACGGTGAAATCGAGGCTGAACCGCGGCCGCAGTGAACTGGCCCGGGTTCTAAGAAGGCAGAAGGTAGTGGTATGACGTGCGCGGAAATGGAAGTTCTCATCTGCGACTACGTTGACGGCACGCTGGGGCCGGACGCGAGGGCCACGGTCGGGCAGCACCTGGCCGGCTGCCGGAATTGCGCCGAAATGGCGCGGGACGCGGCTGCGGCGGTGAGTTTCATGGAGCGCGCCGCGGAAGTTGAGCCTCCTCCGGAGCTGATGACCCGGCTGCTGTTCGAAGCTCCCTGGGCGCAGGCGCGGACTTCGGCGAGCGGCGCGCGCAACTGGTTCCGCCGCATACTCCATCCGGTTCTGCAGCCCAGGTTCGCCATGGGAATGGCCATGACCATTCTGTCGTTCGCCATGCTGGCCCGCTTCGTGGCTCCAGCCCGCCAGTTACGGGCCTCGGATCTGGCGCCAGCCAAGGTCTGGGCGAGCCTGGAAGACCGCGCCTACCGGGGCTGGGAGCGCTCCGTGAAATTTTACGAGAGCATCAAATTCGTCTACCAGATCCAGACTAAGCTGCGCGACTGGCAGCAACAGCAGGAAGAGGAACAGCGGCCCGCCGAAACCGGCAAGGCAGGCCGCAATGCCGATGAGCACCGTTTGCCGGCGAAAGGCTCGCAGGAGCTCAAGACCCATTAGAGAGATATCGCGTTTAGGGGATACTTATGAACTGCTTCAACCATACTGAAACGCCCGCCATCGCATACTGCCGCACCTGCGGCAAGGCGCTCTGCGCTGAATGCCGAAGAACCGCGCAGGGTACCATCTTCTGCGAAGAGCACCTTCCGGAAACGCAGGGCGCCCCCGGGGCCAGCGTGCCTCCGGTTCCCCCGGTTCCAGGTGCCCAGCCGCGCGATTGGCAGAACTACGTGCCGGCGGGCGATCGGGCTGCCATGCCGCCGCCTCCCCCGCCGAGCGCTCTCAGCGACGTTTCTCCCGGCCTTGCCTGCCTGCTGGGCTTCATCCCCGGAGTGGGCGCTATCTACAATGGGCAATATGCCAAGGGCTTGGTGCATGCGATTGTCTTCGGGCTGCTGGTGAGCATAGAGAGTTCCGGGTCGGCGGGCGACCTGGAGCCGCTGTTCGGAATACTGATCGGCGTCTGGGTGATGTACATGGCGCTGGAGGCCTATCACACCGCGCGTAAGCGCCGCGCCGGCGAGCCTGTGGACGAATTCTCCAGTATTCTGAACGTGCACGGCCGGCAGGGCGGCTTTCCAGTGGGCGCCATCACCCTCATCGGGCTGGGCGTGCTGCTGCTGCTCAGCACCACGGACGTGATCCAGCTCCGCTATTTGTTGCGCTACTGGCCTATCCTGCTGATTCTGATGGGTGCGTACATGCTCTATGCCCGCCTGGCGGCGAACGGCGATCCGGTGGAGCGCCGGGAGGTGGGTCATGAACGCTAGAGAGGCCAACCTGGTATGCGCCATTCGCGGACCCATCACCCTGATCACCCTGGGCGTGCTCTTTGCCGCCGATCATTTGACGCCGTATAGCTTCCAGCAGACCTGGCCGGTGCTGCTGATCGTGTTCGGACTGTTGAGCCTGCTGGGCCGCAGCGCGCGCCCCGAGCGTACCGACGGCAGGGCCCCGGGGGCGCCGCAATGAGACGCCGATCGCTGACCGGGCCCATCCTGATCATCCTGGTCGGGGGCGCGTTTTTGATCTACAATCTGCGCCCGGATATTCCGTTGTTCGATCTGTTGGCGCAATACTGGCCCTTCCTGCTGATCGCCTGGGGTACCCTGCGGCTGCTCGAAGTGCTGCTGGATTATTCGCGCGGGGGCATACAGAGGCGCGGCTTCGGCGGAGGCGAAGTGACCCTGATTGTCTTCATCTGCTTCGCCGGTTGGAGCGCCTACGAGGCCAACCGCCATGGAGTACACTTCCGGCCCGCCTGGGAAGCGTTCGGCGAGCACTACGATTACAACGTGAGCGGCCAGAAGCCCGCCGGCCCGGCCACCCGCGTTGTCTTTCAAAACGACCGCGGTAACCTGCGCATCGTGGGAGCGGCCGATACCACCGATATCAAGGTCACCGGACGAAAGACCATCCAGGCCCTCAATCAGGGAGAAGCGGACCGCGGTAACGACAGCACGCCGCTCGAAATCGTGGTGCAGGGCGACCAGGTTATCGTACGCACGAATCAGGAGCGTAATCCGACAAACGGCAAGATTTCCGAGGATTTGGAAGTTACTATTCCGGCCCGGATGAGTGTCGAGACGCACGGGAATTTCGGCGATTACGACATCACCGATTTAGACGGCGGCGTGGATCTGCACAGCGATCGCGCGGACGTGCGCCTGAGCAAAATCGGCGCCAATGCGCGCGTCGAATTGGGGCGCAGCGACCTGGTGCGGGCGGTCGATCTGAAAGGCAATCTGGATCTGCAAGGCAAGGGATCGGATATTGAATTAGAAAATATTACCGGACAAGTTACCATTAACGGAACATATTCTGGTAGTCTGGAATTTAAGAATGTGGCCAAACCGCTACATTTCGAATCGCCCAATACGGACTTGCGGGTGGAATCGCTGCCCGGCCAGATCAGCATGGATTTGGGTGAGCTCACCGGCAATAATTTGGTAGGTCCGGTGCATCTGGTGACTAAATCGAAGGATGTAAAGATCGAGAATTTCACTCAATCGCTGGAGTTGGAGACCGAGCGCGGCGATGTGGAACTGGAGCCCAGCCGGTTGCCGCTGGCCAAGATAGAGGTACGCTCGCAAAGCGGGCAGATCGATTTGGTGCTGCCGGATAAGGCCGGCTTTCAGCTGGTGGCCAATACGGACCACGGCGAGGCGGTGAACGATTTTGGGCCGCCTATTCAGAAGGAAACGGACGGACACTCAGCTTCGCTGAAGGGCAGTGTGGGGCAGGGACCCACGATCCATCTGGTCACCGGACGCGGCACCATTTCGGTGCGCAAAGCCGGTAGCGAATCGCACGAGCCGGATAAAGCGGAGTTGTAGAGGGCGGGTTACTTGTATCAGGCAAACGAGCAGGCGCCTTACGCGGGTCTCTATCGCTGCACTACGTGCGGGGTGATGATCCCGCTAAATGCGGGCGAGAGACTGCCGGCGTGTCCCACGCGATGTGTGGACGTCATCTGGACGTTCTTCAACGACAAATTCAGCACCCCGCAGACGGAGACGCGCGAAGCCGTCTCCAGCTTTCCGGCGCTCGACCTGAGCGGCGATCCGCAGCCTATTCCAGTGGGCGCCATGCTCAGCGACGTGCGCCTGGGGCCGGAGCCGCGGGGCAAGCCTGGCCGGGACCCCGACCTGGCCGCCTTCCGATTCGACGGAAAAGTCTATTTCGGCAGTGCCGCGCAGGTCATCCAAAACAGCAAGGTTATTGTTAAGCCGACCCACCCGGGCAAGCGTGAATTTAAGGGCTAAATTCAACCTCATTTTCGGCATCGCCGGTGCACGCCCTGTAGCGCACGCTGAAGCGACGCTGTGGGATTTAGTCCACAGCTTTCGGAAGGCCTACGGCGAAACTTCAGGTCGCCGTCTGGCCGTAGGCTGAAGCCCACGGCGGCACGCTGAAGCGTGCGCCACAGCCGCCTTCGAGGTCTGGAAGTGTCAGAACGCGCTCCGACCGGCCGCTGCTTCGTGCGCGGTTTCGCGCGAAACCTCCCGCCCGCTGACTCGTCTGTTTCCACATGCGTGCCTGGCTCCTCGACTTCTCCCAGGACCTCCAATATGCCGCCCGCATGTTACGAAAATCACCCGCATTCGCGGCCACCGCGGTCCTCACTCTCGCGCTTGGTATCGGCGCGAACACGACGCTTTTTTCCGTCGTCAACGGCGTGCTGCTCAACCCGTTGCCGTATCCGCGCTCCGAGCAGCTTGTGGCTGTTTATGGCAAGACGCCTGGATTCGACCAAGGCCCGGTCGTCTACCTGAACTTCCTCGACTGGCAGCGCGACACGCAGACGTTTTCATCGATGGCCATCTACCGCAACCAGGATTACAATGTCACCGGCACGACCGAGGCAGAACGCCTGAGAGGTTACATGATTTCCGCGGGCTTCTTTTCCACCCTCGGCGTGCAGCCCATTCTCGGCCGCACATTTCGCTCCGATGACGATCAGGTGGGCGCAGCGCCGGCCGTAATTCTCGGCGGGGGTTTGTGGAGGCGCAAATTCGGCTCTTCGCCTGATGTCATCGGAAAATCGCTAACGCTGAATGGCACGTCCTACATCGTCGTGGGTGTGATTCCTCCCGGTTTCACTTTCTACGGCCATGACCGCGACGTCTACACTCCCATTGGCGAATGGAACGACCCATCGTTTCGCGATCGCCGCATCTCGGTGAGCGCGCATGTCGTCGGTCGCCTGAAACCGGGCGTTACCCTGCCGCAGGCCAAAGCCGACATGAACGTGGTCGCGCGCAATCTGGCTGCGGCCTTCCCGGTTGCCGACAAGGAAGTCGGCATCGCTCTCGTTTCCATGAAAGAAGATTTTGTCGGTAACGTCCAGCCATTCCTGCTGGTGCTTCTCGCCGCCGTCGGTTTCCTATTGCTGATTGCGTGCGCAAACGTCGCGAATCTTCTTCTGGCGCGCTCGATGGGTCGCGCGCGCGAGTTTGCCGTTCGCGCGGCACTGGGCGCCGGACACTTGCGCGTCATCCGCCAGCTTCTCACCGAAAGCGTTTCGCTCGCGGGCCTGGGCGGAGTGCTCGGGCTCCTGTTCGCCTTTTGCGGCGCCAAAGCAGTGCTCCACACTTTGCCCGGCACTTTGCCGCGCGTCGAAGAAATCTCCCTCGATGCACACGTATTGCTCTTTACGCTGGCCCTCTCGCTATTCGCCGCGATTGTTTTCGGTCTCGCTCCCGCGCTCAGAGGTTCACGTGTAAATCTGATGGAGATCCTCAAGGAAAGCGGCCGCGGCTCGATCGGCGCGCGCCACCGATTGCAGGGAATCTTCGTAACGATCGAAGTCGCCACGGCCTTGGTTCTCCTGATCGGCGCGGGGCTGATGCTGCGCAGCCTCTCTGCTTTGTGGCGCGTGAATCCCGGATTCGATCCCAGCCACGCCATCACCTTCAATTTATCAATGCCGTCCTCCCCCGCAACCACCTCCGCGCAGACTCGCGCCCGCCTGCGCCGGTTCGACGATAAAATGACCTCCATCCCTGGCGTGCAGGCCGTTTCCGTCACGCTGGGCTCACGTCCGATGATCCATGACTCGTCCTTGCCCTTCTGGATCGAAGGCCAGCCCAAGCCTGCCAATGACAACGAAATGCATCAGGCGATGTTTTATCTGGTCGAAGCCGGTTTCGAGCCGGCCATGGGAGTCACTCTCAAGCGCGGCCGCTTCGTCACTCCGCAAGACAATGAGAACGCCCCCGTGGTGATCGACATCGATGACGTTTTTGCTCGCACCTGGTTCCCGCATGAAAATCCCATCGGGAAGCGCGTCAATCTGGAGCAATTCCATGTGCAAGCCGAAATCGTTGGCGTGGTGGGCCATGTAAAGCAGTGGGGGCCCGGCACGGATCGAAAATCGGCTGTCGAAGCGCAGTTCTACTATCCTTTTATGCAGCTTCCCGAGAAGGTGATGCCGCTCGCGGCTGACGCCGTCGCTGTCGTGCTGCGCACCGCGGGCGATCCGGCAGCCGTCATGGGCCTTGTTCGGCGGGCTGTTAAGCAAATCGATCCTCGCGAAGTGATCTACGGCGTGCAAACCCTGGACGAAGTCGTGGCCGGCTCTTTCGCCGCGCGCAGGCTCTCGATGATCCTTCTCGGCATATTCGCGGCGCTCGCACTGGTTCTTTCCTGCGTAGGGATTTACGGCGTGATTTCCTACGTGGTCGGCCAACGCACCCATGAAATCGGCGTTCGGATGGCACTCGGCGCGCAACGCAGGGACGTGATGCGTCTGGTACTTGGGGAAGGCGCAAAAATGGCGTTCGCTGGAGTGGCCGCCGGCATCGCGGCCGCCTTTGGATTGACTCGCCTCATGGCCAATGTACTTTTCGGCGTCACAGCGCAAGATCCGTTGACCTTCGCCGTGGTCGCCATCGTGTTGACACTGGTCGCACTGCTTGCCTGTTATCTTCCGGCGCGCCACGCCGTGCGCGTCGATCCGATGGTCGCGCTAAGGTACCAATAGCTTTCGCCAAACGGGCGGGTCGAGGCGTCCGGGGTGCGGAAAGCCATCTGGTCGGCGTGCGGATCCTTGGGTGATGCGCGATAAATCGCAATCGGAGGGGGGACAACTCCCGCTTTCAGCCCAACAATCGCCTGATTGGCCAGCCGTGGCGACTGTCACAGCGAACAGATCGCTGCTTCGGCGGCAAGCGGAATGGATCAAGCCTACGCCCATCCCCAAGGATGGGTCAAACTATGGGAGTCAACGAAGCCGGGCTTATGCAGCTCAGGATCGTAAGCATTAGCGATGCATCAATCGAGTGGAGTGATCGACGGATCGGAGAGTGAGGCGGCTCCGTCTGATTATGTGGGCGCTGTGAAGAAGTAATGGTTTTCTGTCGATGGACTAATTGGCGCCGCCAAACAATCCAGGCTGGTTTCGGTTAGGCAGGATAGAGATCTAAATATGTATCTACGCACGTGGGGCAAGATGAAGCAATGGCTCCTTCAGGAGGAGCAAGAGCGCAGGCGCGCGCCGCGGTATACGAAACCGGAAGTTGTCGCATATTACTGGGATGGCTCCGCTCCGGAAGGTCGCCAGATCCGCGACGTCAGCCAGAACGGTGCGTACATTTATTCGCCGGAACACTGGTACGTCGGCACCATCATCCGCCTCATTCTTCAGGGATATCGGACGGCGGTGCGCGAGGACGGCGCCATTGTCCCTATGGCCTCAACCTGTATTCCCGCGCGAGTTGTGAGACACGGATCCGATGGCCTGGCAGTGGAGTTCGTCTTCCTTAACAAGAAGGAGGAGGAGGCTTTTCAGAAATTCCTTACCCGGATTGGACCTCAACCAACGGAGCCTACAGCGGCCGGGTTCCTCCAGCGGGAGGATGTACGCGCGGCGGGGCGCGCACTTGCCGCTGCAGATCCGGACTAACGGAGCGTTGCCCGCGCTCCAACTATGCCCCTCGGAATGTCCCACTCTCCCTTTCCGGCCTCAATCTTGCCACTTCGCGAAACAGCTTGAGATTCGAGCGCATGACAATGGCCGGATTGAGATACCGGACCGTGGGAAGTTCCGCCCCAGCTATCAAGTGATCGACGATCAACCTCACGGCCAGTTGTCCCTGACGATACGGGCGCTGATAAATCGAGGCCGAAATAGTGTGATTCCGGAAGTATGGCACGGCTTCGGCGAACAGATCCGTTGCCACAACGCGCACTTTGCCGGCGCGGCCGGCCTCTTGTAGGGCGCGGCACACGGGCAGACAATTAACAGTGCTGACGTAAAGTCCCGCGAGTTTGGGCTCTTTGCGGAGCAGCGCGGCGCAGATCTCCAACGTCTTGGCCTCGTTCTCATGCCCTTCAACGACGTCCACAACTTTGCCGCCGGGACAGTCCTTTGGAAACACCTCGTAGAACCCCCCCACTTTCTTCGCGTGGTCCTCGGTGGAGAGTGAACCGGTGAAGACGGCGACCCTGGAAGCCGGCGGGACGAAACCCGCTATCAGTTCCGCCGCCAGCATTCCGTTCATCCGCGGCTCGACGGAAATCGCAGTGGATCGATTGCTCAATGAATCGTCGCTTGCGACACAAACGACGCGTATATTCCGGTCTCGCTCGGCTTCATCGATGAGAGGAGCTAGCTGCACCGGGTTTCCAGGTGTTAAAATCAGCGCCTGAATGCCGGTCTTGATGAGACGCGCTACCACCCCGACCATCTCAGCGGCGCCAAGCTCGGTCACGGGCTCATAACGAATATCGAGGCCGAGATGGCGGTACTGGGCGGCTTCGTCGAGAATGCCATCGCGCAGCTGATCGTAGAAAAAGTGAATCTCTCGCGGGATGCACACTGCCACGGCCATATGGGATCGGCCCAGAGATAGGGCGCGGGCGTTCGCGTCTGGTTTGTAGCCGTGCTGCCTGGCGAGACGAAGTACCCGCTCTCGCGTTTTTGCGCTGACTTCCTTGCGGCCGTTCAGTGCGCGGTCGACCGTACCGATGGACACATGCGCAAGCCGGGCGAGTTCACGCACGCCAATCCGGCGGCGGCCCGGACTTCCCGGCAGCGGATCGCTTTCGTCCATGTGCGGCAACCATGATAACGCAACGCGCCGAATGTCGTTACCGTCCACGGGTACGCCCCGTCTCCCTATTACCGTGATACTGGAAGAGTTAGTGTGTCGCGGCACCAGCCGCCGGAGGTGCGCCTATCACAATTGTCGTGTCAAGGCAAAATAGAAATGTCCTATTCTCTGCAAAGTAGAAATGTCCTGTTTTGCCGGGCCAGGCCCAGGGTGCATGTTATTCTGGCCATGCCGGTGAAGCGGAGACGGTAATCGTTGGTCAAGCCCAGACCCCCGGGTTGCTGCTGCTCTCGCTGAGCACCCCTGAACCCCAAATCGCTTGCTCAATAGAATCGATACGTACATGCACTGCACCGAGCTGGCGGGCCAGTTCCCGCGCAATTGTCGTCTTTCCATTGGCTGACAGGCCGCCAAAGATGATGAGCATACTTGGTGACCAGTATATTCCTTGACTCCACGCTCATTCGATAAAGCTCGGTTTGTCCGCGACGGGAAACTGATCGGCACCCCGGTTTTTTCGCAACGGAACCCTATTGCGGCGCTGACTGCTTCTTGAGCGATTCCAGTTCGCGCCGGCACTGTTCCGCTTCGGGCGCCATCTTACACGCAGCCTGCAGATGCACGAGAGCTTCCGGATAGAGTTCGAGTTGCTTGTCCGCGATGCCCAGCTCGAATTGCGCCATATAATCGTCGGGCGCCGCTGCTACCACCTGTTCGAAGCAGAGGCGCGCCTTCGCATATAAGTGCTGGTCGACGTAAGTGCCGCCCAGATCGCGGAGGGCCAGCGTGTTGTGTGGGTCGCCCGCCAGAAGCCGGCGCAATATGGCGGCGGCCTGGTCCAAACGCCGGTTGTAGAGCGCGAGCTGGGCCTCTTCGTAGAGACGGTATTCGGACAGACGGTCCTTTGGATCCGCCCCGGTGCTTGGCCCCCGTGGGCCGCCCGAGAGATATCCGAGCGAAGCCAGCAGCGCACGCATGCGCGGCGAGACGGTAGCGGGAGAGGCCGGCTGTTGGGGGGCTCGGCTGGCGACTAACTTACGAAGATCGCCGCGCAGCGCCAGAGCTTGTGCCGCATCCTTGCCAAACAGATTGTTCTGCTCGCGCGGATCGTCTGCCAGGTTGTAGAGCTCGGGCCTGGGCGCTTCGATATATTTGTACTCGCCCACGCGCAAGCTGCGCAGGGGCGCCCATCCAAAAGCATCGTGCGCGTAGACGGTTTCGCTGTAGACCTGGCGTGGGCCATCTACCGAGAGCAGGCTGCGGCCCTCGAACGAGACCGGCGCGGGGATGTGCAGGAAGTCCAGAATCGAGGGTGCGACGTCGATCAGGCCGCCGGGCTGGCTATCGTGGGAGGCGTGATCCGGCGCGCCGGCGGGCCAGTGGATTATCAGCGGCACATGGACCGTGCTCTCGTAGATGAAGTAGCCATGGCTGGCTTCGCCGTGGTCGCCGAGGCCTTCGCCGTGATCGGATAGCAATACTACCAGCGAGCGCTGCCACCATCCGCCATCAATGAGCGCCTGCTGGAACGCGCCCAGAATCTGGTCCGTGTAGGCCAGCTCCGCGTCGTAGCCGGGACGGATATAGGGCTGGTGCACATCGAACAGATGCACAAAAACGAAGGCGGGCTGGCCTCGGTTGGCGGCAAGCCAGCGGCGCGCTGCGCCCAAGACTAGAGCCCCGTCGCGCCTGTCTCTCACCGAGAAGGGGTTGCGGCCCATGCCGCCGAAAAACATGGAGCCCGCCAGGGGCGAGAAGGCCTCGAAGTGAAACGGGCTGTCGTAGACTTCGAACCCCTGGTCGAGGCCCATCTCGCTTTCGAGGAAGACGCTGCCGATGAAAGCCGCGGTCTTGTACCCTTGAGACCGCAACAAGGATGCCAAAGTGACCGCGCCCGCGGGAACGCGCTCGGCGTTCTCCTCAATCTGGTTCTCGAATGGGTAAGTCGAGGTGAACAACGAAGTGTGAGACGGAAGAGTAAATGGAATCTGAGCTTCGATATTGGTGAAGAGGGTACCGTGTTGTGCGAATGAGTCTATGTGAGGAGTACGAATGCGGCGGTATCCGTAGGCACTCAGGTGATCGGCGCGCAGAGTGTCGATAGAGATCAGAATGACAGGGGTGGGTTGTTCAGCGAGAGCTCGCGTGGCGAAGATCCCTAAGAGTAATAGACCTCGCCGCATGGGATCAGGCGGCAGTATCGATAGACTCAACCTGCCGCACCTCGTATGGCCGGAAAACGATTGCCAATCTGAAGCACCACGCCGGCCACTAGTTATAGATAACCTTAAACGTCGCGCTTGGCGTTAATGTCTGATTGCGGTTCTTGTCAGTGACTTTCATCCTGAGGGTATATTGCCCAGGTTTCACCGCCTGTAGCGGCAACAACTTCTCGATGGTGACCTGCTGGGCGGAAGCTTCGGGCAGCTTGGCAAGCTCTTCGCTGAACTCGAGAATCTTCTCGTTGGTCCTATTGTTCACAATTTCGTA
>Ga0302325_10025374_pt1 | contig 12314 bp, 11 predicted proteins | sample Palsa_T0_2_FD_201948 | JGI IMG/M metagenome (GOLD analysis project Ga0302325, IMG submission 201948) | Peat permafrost microbial communities from Stordalen Mire near Abisko, Sweden - Palsa_T0_2 | ecosystem: Environmental > Terrestrial > Soil > Palsa > Peat permafrost | place: Sweden: Abisko...
GATCGATGGGGACGAGAATTTCCTGTTCGCCGACGAGCACGCAGGCTTCCTTGGCGCCCATCTCCAACAGCTTGCCGATTGCCTCTGACGCCTTGCCCTGGGCTCTGGCCTCGAAATAGCGGCCCAATACGACCGATGCACTGATGAGTGCGGCGGTGTCGAAATACACTGGTCCGCCGGTGAATAACTGATAGACGGAGTAGGTGAAGGCGGTCATCGTGCCCAACGCGATCAGCGTGTCCATATTCGCGCTGCCGGCGCGCGCCTGTTGCACCGCCCCTTTGAGAACCGGCCACCCGGCTATGAATTGCACCGGTATCGTCACGGCAAAGGCCAACCACTTCGCCCACGGGTACGCCGCCAAAAACGTCGTCAACCCGAACGATGCAAGCGCCAACGGCACGGCCAGCCACACACGTCGGGACCAAGTCCGAAGCTGACGCCTGCTCTCCTCGGCCGGCGACACCCCGCATGAGCTCGCGGGCCCCGTCGCACAACCACCGCAGGCCGCTGCCTGGTCCACCTCGTCGCCGTCCGGCGAGCGGCCCAGCAATCTACGGATTCCGCCAGTAATCGTCTGCACCACACCGGTGTTGCGCACACCGACCGAGTGCGGAACACGCGCAGGCACCGACTCTTCGGGAATGTGCTTGGCATCGATGATCGCTGACAAGACAGCATCGGTGTTGCGACTCTCGGGCGAGAAAAAGATCACCACTGATTCCGTACGCGGATAGGCATACACAGCGCACACGCCAGTCACCTTGGCGACCGAGTCCTCGATCGCTACGGCCCGAACCTCGTCGAAACGAAACCCGGTGGCGTGCACACGCATTCGCCCGGCCGCATCCGAGACAACTTTGAGCGCGATGTCGGCGTCAGCGAGAGTATCAGTGGGCATCGTTGTTGCCCGAGTCCACCACCACCAGCGGCGTAACGTCCTCGCCTATGCGGTCTTTCGCCTCGGCGATCACATCGGCGGCCGTCAGTCGAGCCTGCTCCGCGCCGTGCTGGGCCTTGCGCTCGGCCTCGCGGGCAAAGCGCATGCCCCAGGCGGTCACGGTGACAGTCGCCGCGCGCAGCGGAACCTTCGCCACCCCCTTACGCAGCGCCTGATACGCCGCAACACCCACCGCGCCGGTCACCACCGTGGGCGCCGCTTTCACCAAGAGTCCATGCAACACCATCTCGAACGCTCCCTTCATACGCTGAACCACCAGGCCAGGACAGTCACCGTCCCGGCCGCGCTATGCCTTGCTGCCCGTCGTCGCCAGCTGGTCATCAGTCGGTTCGCCGACCACCGCACCGCTCAGCGGCGCTTGCGGACCGGTCAGCGCCGGCGTGAACTTGATCGCATCAACCAGCTCGTCGATCGCCGCTTGCCCGCGGCCATCCAGCACGGCAGAGGAAAAGCATGTCTCCAAGTGGTTGTGCAACATCACCCGATTGGCCCGCTCCAGCGAGGACTGAACGGCTGATACCTGTTTCATCACGTCCACGCAGTACGCGTCGGACTCCACCATCCGAATGATGCCGTCAAGGTGGCCTCGAACCGTCTTCAGCCGATTCAGCACCGCCCGCTTCTTCGCCGTCAATTCATCGCTCATGACTCACTCCAACTCAGCACCGGCTCACCATACCCCACCCCACCCGGGGTGGCTTGACATGAGTTGATGAGTCGCCGCTCCGAGAAGGGCTAGGGTGCCAGTCATGCCCCTCCGCGACCGCGCCCGACTGCTGATTCGGATCGCGCTTGCGTTGGGTCTCACGGCCGCCGTCCTGTCCGCCTGCGACAGCCACTCAGAACGGGTCGGCGACAACCCGCGCCAGGTGACTGTCGTCGGCTCCGGCCACGTACAAGGCGTCCCGGACACGCTCACCGCGGACGTCGGCATCGAGTTCACCGCCCGCGACGTCACCGCGGCGATGGATCAGACCAATAGCCGCCAGCAGGCGGTCATCGATGCGCTGGCCAACGCCGGCCTCGACCGCAAGGACATCAGCACCACCGATGTGAGCCTGCAACCGCAATACGACAATGCCGGCGGCACCATCACCGGGTATCGGGCCGCCAACTCGATCCGGGTCAATATCCACCCCGCCGGCACCGCGTCGCGCCTGCTGGCCGTCATCGTCGGAACCGGCGGCGACGCGACCCGGATCAACTCGGTCAGCTACTCCATCGCCGATGATTCGCAGCTGGTGAAAGACGCGCGGGCACGCGCTTTTGCCGACGCGAAAGACCGGGCCGCGCAGTACGCGCAGCTGTCCGGGCTCGGACTGGGCAAGATCATCTCGATCTCGGAAACGTCGGGCGCGACGCCCCCGGTGCCCGCGCCGATGCGGGGTGGGATGGCGGCCAGTGTTCCGCTGGAGCCCGGGCAACAAACGGTAAGCTTTTCGGTTACCGCGATCTGGGAGCTGCGTTAACCGCCAGCGTCACAGTTGCACTTTCATCGCTGCCACATCCCAGATTCGTTCGCAGTACTCAGCGATCGCGCGGTCGGAGGAGAACTTGCCACTGCGTGCCGCGTTGAGAATCGACATGCGAGACCACGCCTCCGCGTCCTGCCACGCATCGCCAACGGCAGCCTGGCAGTCCACGTAGGAGCGGTAGTCGGCCAGCACCAGGAACGGGTCATGGTGGCGCAGTGAATCGACGACGGGACGCAGGATCTCGGTGTCGCCGTCGGTGAAATGCCCGTCGGCAATGAGGTCGAGCACTTCGGCGAGCTCGGGGTCCCGGTCGATGTACGTCGACGGGCGGTGGCCCTCTGCGTAGACGCGGGCCACTTCTTCCTCGTTCAGCCCGAACAAGAAGAAGTTCTCCGCGCCCGCCTCCTCCAGCATCTCCACGTTGGCGCCGTCCAGAGTGCCGATGGTCAAGGCGCCGTTGATCATGAACTTCATGTTTCCCGTGCCGGAGGCTTCTTTACCTGCGGTGGAGATCTGCTCCGACAGATTGGCGGCCGGATAGATTAAGTGCGCGTTCTGCACATTGAAGTTGGGCACGAAAACGACCTTCATGAACCGGTTTACGTCCGGGTCGGAGTTCACGGTCGCGCCGACCGAGTTGATCAGCTTGATCATCCGCTTGGCCATGAAATACCCCGGCGCGGCCTTGCCGCCGAAGATGAACGCCCGAGGCGGAATCGACAGACCGGGGTTCTTCTTGAGCCGGTGGTACAGGGTGATGATGTGCAGCACGTTCAGGTGCTGGCGCTTGTATTCATGAATCCGCTTGACCTGTACGTCGAACAGCCAGGTCGGATCAAGCTCGATGCCCGCCACCGCGTGCAGGTATTCCGCGAGCCGAGCCTTGTTGGCGCGCTTGACGTCTCGCCAGCTCTCCCGGAAAGCGCGGTCATCGACGTAGGCTTCCAGCCCACGCAGCCGCTCCAGATCCGTCAGCCAGCCATCGCCGATCGTCTCGTCAAGCAGCTCTCGCAATCCGGGGTTGGCCAGCGCCAAGAATCGCCGCGGCGTCACACCGTTGGTGACATTGCCGAATCGCTGCGGCCACAACTCGTAAAAATCTTGGAGCACACTGGCTTTCAACAGTTCCGAATGCAATGCGGCCACACCGTTGACCGCGTGACTGCCCACGGTGGCCAAGTGCGCCATGCGCACGCATTTACCGCCATCCTCACCGATCAGCGACATCCGGCGTATCCGGTCTTCGTCGCCGGGGAAACGCGCGCGCACCTCGTCGAGGAAGCGCTCATTGATCCTAAGAATGATCTCCAGGTGCCGCGGCAGTGCCTCCCCGAACATCGAGAGCGGCCAGGTTTCCAACGCCTCGGGCAACAGTGTGTGATTCGTGTAGCCGAAAGTGTCCACCGTGATCTCCCACGCACGGTCCCAACTCATCGAGTGCTCGTCGACCAGTAGCCGCATCAGTTCGGCGACAGCGATCGACGGGTGCGTGTCGTTGAGTTGGATCGCCCACTTTTGCGACAGTTTGCTCAACGGTTGCCCAACTCGCTCCTGATGGATCCGCAGGATGTCCTGCAACGAGCACGTCACGAAGAAGTACTGCTGCAGCAACCGCAGCCGTTTGCCGGCTTCGGGTTCGTCGTTGGGGTAGAGGACCTTGGAGACGGTCTCCGAGATGACCTCTTCGTCGACCGCCTTGTAGAAGTCGCCGGTGTTGAAGACTTCCAACGCAAACGATTCCACTGCCCGCGCGCTCCACAACGTCAGCGTGTTGCAGGTATTGACGCCGTAGCCCTGGATCGGGGTGTCGTAGGAGACACCTTTGAGCACTCGTTGCGGGACCCAGCGAATGTGGGTCTGATCCGCGTCGCCCTCATACTGCTCGGTGAAGCCGCCCCAGTTGACGATGTAGCTGGCATCGGGTTTGTCGATCTCCCACGGATTACCGTAAACCAGCCAGTTGTCAGTCTTTTCGACCTGCCAGCCGTCGCGGATCTCCTGCTCAAAGATCCCGAACTCATAGCGGATGCCGTATCCGATGGACGGCCGCTCGAGGGTGGCCAGTGAGTCGAGATAGCAGGCGGCGAGTCGACCGAGGCCGCCGTTGCCCAGTCCCGGCTCTTTTTCGCAGGACATGATGATGTCGAGGTCTTGACCCAACTCCGCCAACGCTTGCCGCGCTGCGTCCTCGATCCCGAGGTTCAGCAGGTTGTTGCCAAGCTGCGGACCCATCAGGAACTCGGCCGACAGATAGCACGTCACCTTGTTTGGAAGCTTGAGCCAGTCCTGGGTGGTGGCCATCCAGCGTTGCTGCATCCGATCGCGTACCGCCAGCGACAGCGCACGGTAGTAGTGCTCCGGCGTCAGCACCGACGCAGGCCTGGCGATCGAGTACACCAAGTGATCACTGATGGCCTGCCGCAGCGCTCCGGCCGACATTCCGGTGCGCGCCGCGCTCGGTACTGTGCGGGCAGTTCCACGGCTGGCGGGAATGCCGCCGAATGATTTGTGCACCAGATCGGTCATAGCGATGCGTCACGCTCCCGGTTAGTTAGCCGCTCGAGGATTCGCCAGTCTGTCACCGTCGTGTTTCGGCGACGACAGGTCTTCGGGTCGTTCCGGTGAATTCGAATTCGCCGTGTACGTCTCGACGCCGTTGCCCTCGTGGTTCTCAATGCCATCAGCGACGGCGCCGGTCGTCAGTGACCGATCCCCATGATCTGCAGCAGCTCTCGGTGGTTGGTGATGCGATAGTCGGGCGTGCAGTCTTCGTATTGCTTTGTGCCCTGATCCGAGTCGAACATGATGGTCCGCATTCCGACCTGACGTGCGCCGTAGATGTCGCGATACATGTCATTGCCGACATAGACGGTCTGCGTGGCCGGTACCCCGAGTCCCTCCAACGCGTATTCGAACAGTCTGGGGTCGGGTTTCCGGAAGCCGTGGTCACCGGAAACGATGATGGGGTCGAAATAATCCGTCAGCCCTACCTTGTGCAGTTCTCCGTGCGCATAGGCGGTTTGAGCATCGGTGACGATCGCCAGGGGAAACCGCTGCCGCAACTGTTCGAGTACCTCCCGCACATGTGGATACAGTTTCAGTTTCTTGCGCGACACCCCGCGGTAGATCTCTGCCAGCGTCAGCGGTAGTTGAGCGAAACGATCCGGCGGTAACGCGCGGGTGTAGTCGCTGGCATAGTCGTCGACGATCGAACGCCAGATCGCTACCGCATCGAATTCCGGATACTGATGCGGGCTTTCCCGCTGCTGGCGCTTGAGACGACCGAAATACTCGTCACGCACCTCGTGGCGCCGCATATCGATGCCTTGGTAGGTCAAAAAGTGCCCGATCGACCGGAATATGTCCTCGCGGTGCTCATCGGTACGGATATGCACAAGCGTGCCATTGACGTCGAATGCGACAGCGGTCACTCCGGTCAGTGCTGTGGCCACGATCAACTCGCCTGCAGCAGCCGCTTGGACTGCCGGACAAGCTTATTGCCGTAGTGATCGCAGATGTAATCGTTGCGGGCCACCCGCAGGAGATTCATCGCCATGTAGTACGGCAGTCGCGCGGTGATGGACCGGAACGCTGCGTCGCGGTCGGGGAAATGGCAGCAGTATTCCCATAGGAAATGACCGATGAACGGCTCCGCGCGGTCGGGCTTGCCGGTCGCCGACATGAATGCATGCTGCATCTCGCCGGCGACCCGACCGATGTCGAACATCCGGTCGCCCCACCTGGCCCGCTCGAGGTCGATCGCTGCCACGTCGAGGCCATGGCCGAACAGGAAATTCGCCGGGGTCGCATCACCGTGCAGCCACACCTGGCGATCACCCCACATCGACGTCCTGTCCCGCCATAGTCCCTGAAGCCACAGCAATTCGTCGGCGTCCCACGCGCCGACACGGTTGCGGTGCTTCAACTTGTAGACCAAACCGCTGAAGTAATGGCAGTCGACATCGAAGTCGACTGTGGTGCCATTGGCCGTCCTATTATGTTGAGTCGCAAGAAAATACGCCAGCGACTTCAGACGCCAATACAGATGGCCGTCGTTGTGACGCCGAATGCAATCGCTGATCGCGTGACTGAACTGCTCACCGGTGTAGAACTCGATGGCAAGCACACTGTTGAGCTCCACGTCCACGCCGAGTGGCCGCACCACGTGATGCGGTGAGCCCACCAGGTTGTAACTCCGCAGCCCCTGCATCGCATCGAACTCCCGATAGGCCGCCCGCGCTGCGCGATCGCGGTCCCAGCCGAATCTGGGTCCGTAGAACTTGCAGATCACCCGCGCCCGGCTGTGCTTTTCCTCGTACGCGTAGACCTCGTTGCTGCCCCGCAGCCGAAAAGCGCGAAACGCCGGGTTCCGTTCGTACACACCCAGTTGTTCACGGACGATCCGACACAGGAATCCGTACATGCCGTCGTCGCCCGACACGTATCCGACGTATTTGCCAAACACGACGCCTCCCTGCCGTGTAGGCATCAACCCCGAGTTGTTCCCCTGGCGTACACAGGATGTTCAGATGATAAGTTCCGGTCGTGCTGCGCGCACGCCGACGGAGCGAGCATGGGAGCACTCCCGCCGGAGTTTTATCGCGGGCCGGTTAGTCCTGGTAGACCCTCGGGTCCAGGGTTCCGATGTACGGCAGGTCGCGGTAGCGCTCGTCGTAGTCCAGGCCGTAGCCGACCACGAACTCGTTGGGGATGTCGAAACCCACGTAGGCGATGTCGGTGTTGGCCCTCAAAGCGTCGGGCTTGCGCAGCAGCGAGCACACCCGCAGCGAGTGCGGATGCCGGGTGGCCAGGTTACGCAGCAACCAGGAAAGGGTCAGCCCGGAGTCGACCACGTCCTCGACGATCAGTACATCCCGGTCGTTGATGTCGCGGTCGAGGTCTTTGAGGATCCGCACCACACCCGACGAGGACGTCGACGATCCGTAGGAGCTGACCGCCATGAACTCGAACTGGGTCGGCAGTGGGATCGCGCGGGCCAGGTCGGTGACGAACATGACGGCGCCTTTGAGCACGGTGATCAGCAGCAGGTCGCGATCATCGGCATCGGCCCGCTCGCGGTAGTCCACGCCGATCTGCGCTCCGAGCTCGGCGATGCGGGTTTGGATCTGCTCTTCGCCTAGCAGGACCGACGTGATGTCCCCCGGGTAGAGCTCCGGCGATTCCGCTGCCACGAGCACAGCGTGCCACGTCGTCGGGCCGGAAACCAACGCTGGCCGACTAGACCGGTTCCCGGTGCAACGTCAAGACCCCGCCACTGCGACCGGCGACCAGCCGCTGATTGCGCAATGCGGAGCCGACGGCCACCCCGCCCTGGCCGCGCCAGGCGGTGACCAGCGTGTCCACCCCGCGGATCTGCTTGTCGGTCAACCCGATAGCGCCGCCGCCGAGCAGCCAGCTGCGGATGACGCCGCGACGAACCGGGTCGGGCAGCGGCGTCAACGCCTCGGTGTCGAGCCCGTTGGGGGTTGCCACGACGGACATCGCCTGGGCGATCAGCGAGTCGATCAGCTCGGTGTCCCCGCGCAACGCGGTCGCAGTGCGAGCCAGCGCCTCCGCCACACCGCCGCCGAGCACCTCTTCCATCAGCGGCAGTACCTCGAGACGCAGCCTGCTGCGAGTGAAGCGGCGGTCGGTGTTGTGCGGGTCGTGCCAGACGTTCAGCCCCAACTCCGCGCAGACCGCATGCGTCACCTCGCGCCGCACACCCAGCAGCGGCCGGCACCAGGGCGGGTCGTTGGGGCGCATGCCGGCGATCGACCGGGCACCCGAGCCGCGGCCCAGGCCGAGCAACACCGTCTCGGCCTGGTCGTCGAGAGTGTGGGCCAACAACACCGGCCGGTCGCGACGAGCATCCGCCAACGCTGTGTAGCGGGCGTTGCGGGCCGCGGCCTCCGGGCCACCTTCACTGCCTACCTGCACGCAAAGTACTTGAGCGTCAACGCATCCCAAATACTCGGCCTGTCGCTGCGCGGTTGCGGCCACGGTTGCCGACCCGGACTGTAAGCCATGGTCGACGATCAGTGCGGTGGTCGGCAGTATCGTCGCCGCGACAGCGGTGAGCGCCAACGAATCCGGGCCTCCTGATAACGCCACACACCAGCGACCGGCGGTGTCGAGAAATTCTGTCGCGAACGCCGCCACCACCGCGCGGAGTTCGGCTACAGCACCCGGTCGATCCATCGTTGCGGGTATTCGATCTCAATCGGCCGGGGGAGGGTTTCCGGGCTCGTCCAGACGGTGTTGAACCGTGCCATCCCGACTCGATCCACCACGTGGTCGACGAACGCCTTACCCCGGGTGTACTGGCTCAGTTTGGCGTCGATGCCCAGCAAGGCGCGCATCAGCCGTTGCAGCGGTGGCTGCTTGCGGTTCCGTCGCTCGTCGAAGCGGGACCGGATAGTGGACACCGACGGAACCACAACGGGCCCAACGGCATCCATCACATGGTCGGCATGGCCCTCCAACAGCGTGCCGAGCACCAACAGCTGATCCAGCGCTTCGCGTTGCGGCTCGGACTGCACGGCGCGCAGCAACCCGAGGATGCCCGTCGAGTTCGGGTCGCCCTGTGCGGAGTCGCCACGACCGCGGGCGAAGTCGGCCAGCCGGCTCACCACCTGCGCGACGTCGTCGCTGCCCTCCTGTGTCAGCACACCCAACGCTTGCGACATGTAGCCCGACAGCCACGGGTTGGCGGTGAACTGCACCCGGTGGGTGACCTCGTGCAGGCATACCCAGAGCCTGAAATCCGAAGGTTCAAGCCGCAATTGGCGTTCGACCGCGATGACGTTCGGGTAGACCAGCAACAGGGTACCGCCGTCGCTGAACGGGTCGTACTGACCGAGGATGCCCGATGAGACGAACGCCAGCACGGCACCGGTCTGCGCTCCGGTGACCCGTCCACTGATCACGCCGCGCGGCTTGTCCGTTCCGCCGGTCATCGCCCGCATCGACTCGGCGGCCGCCCGAATCCACCCCTGCCGGTCGACGATTCGGGCCTCGGGCACCGCGCCCTCCGTGTACAGACCGGTGACCTCGCGAACCGGCGGTTCAGCCGCCTTGGCAGCGGTGGCCAGGTTTTCGACCACCTGGCGCCGCGTGTAGTCGGTGGACGGCGGGCCCGGGCGGGCCAGCCATTGGCCGACCGTCGCCGCGAATCCCCAGTCGACCGTGCGCCCGACGGTCAAGTCCGCTGAGGCGGTCACGCGACGCACCCGCACGACCATAGGGTCGTGGCCACCGCGTCGATCGCCGTGCGGCCGGACATGCCGGCGTCGTTAGAGATCAGCGCGAAGCTCAGCACCCGCCCGCTCCGGTCGGTCACCACCCCAGCTAACGCGTTGATCGCGGTCAGCGAGCCGGTTTTGGCGCGCAACCAGCCGGCAGGCCCGGATCCGGCCGGTGTGCCGTCGATGAAGCGATCCGACAGGGTGCCGCTGCCGCCGGCGATCGGCAACAAGTCCAGCAACGGCCGCAATGCCGGCTGGTCGGATCCGGCTGCCGCTTGCACGACCGAGTCGAGGATTTTGGCGGTGAGGCGGTCTTCCACCGACAGGCCGCTGGAGTCGCGCAAGATCGCGCTGCCGGTGTCGATGTGCGCGGTGCTCAGCCGGTTGGTCACCGCATCAACGGCGCCGGCGAAGCTCAGCGGCCGCTGCATCGATGCGGCCACCTCGCGCGCGATGCACTCGGCCATCACGTTGTCGGAGACGTTCATCATCTCGTTGAGCCGGTCGATCAGCGGGGCCGACTGGACCGCGGCCAGTTGCCGCGCGCCGGAGCTGACGGCTTGGCCGGTGACGGTCACCTGCTGCGGGTCGACGCCCAGCGCGCTGGCCAGCGCGCGTCCCGCGTCCAGAGCCGGCGTCACCGATCGCCGCGACTCGTCGGTCGCCGGCTGGATCCGCCCGGCATCGAGCATCACCGACTCGATCGGCGCGATGTCGCCACCCTCGATGTCGGCCGGGTCCCAGCCGGGCGCGAAGGTCGGACCGCTGAACAGTGAGGTGTTCACCTGCACCGCGGTCGGCGTCACGCCGCTGCGACGGACCTGATCGGCGAGATCGCTGAGCCGCGCCGCGCCGCGATACCAGGTGTCCTGCCCGGGCTGCGCGCCCGACAGCGTCGGGTCGCCGCCGCCCACCAGCACGACGGTCCCGGCTTGATCGGCGGCTACGACGCGGGTGGTCACCCGCGCGTTGCGGTCCAGCGCCAAAAGCGCGGCGGCGCTGGTCAAGGTCTTGTTGGTCGACGCCGGCTGCAGGAGCAGGTCGTCGAATTGGCTCCACAGTTCTTCGCCGGTCATCGCGTCGGTGACCCGGCCACCCAGCTTGCCCAGGTTGGGGTCGGCCACCACCGCCGCCAGGGCTGCGGCCAGACCGGACTTGGTCGGCGTCGCGGCGCTGTCGGCCACCGGCACAACGCCCGGCTTGGCGTTGACGGCCTGGGGCGGTGGCGGCACCTTCGGACCGCCGATGCCGCGGCCGCTGCCGGCGAGCAGCGCAGCCGCAGCTACCAAGGCGGCAACGATCACCAGCACGCCCACCCCCACGATCAGGTGCGTAGACGTACGCCACGTGGTGGGACGCATCACTCTCCTGACTTCTATGCGCCTATTGTGCCCAAGCCCCCGCGGACGGACGCGGTGCGGGAGCCCTACGATCGACGTCTAGCGACAATTCTCAGGCGAAGGAGCCGGGCCGGTGCAATTCGACGTGACCGTTGAGATCCCCAAGGGTCAACGCAACAAGTACGAGGTCGACCACGAGACGGGCAAGGTTTTTCTGGATCGCTACCTCTACACGTCGATGGTCTATCCCACCGACTATGGCTTCATCGACGATACGCTCGGCGAGGACGGCGACCCGCTGGACGCTTTGGTACTGCTTCCCCAGTCGGTGTTCCCGGGCGTCGTGGTGAAGGCTCGGCCGGTCGCAATGTTCCAGATGACCGATGAGGCCGGCGGCGACGACAAGGTGCTGTGCGTGCCCGCCAAAGACCATCGCTGGGACCACATCCAGGACATCGGCGACGTCGCGCAGAACGAACTCGACGAGATCAAGCACTTCTTCTCGCAGTACAAAGCACTGGAGCCGGGCAAGTTCGTGAAGGCCGCCGACTGGGTGGGGCGCGCCGAAGCCGAGGCCGAAGTGCTGCGTTCGATCGAGCGGTTCAAGACCGAGGGTCACTGACCCGCATCCGTCGGTCAATCAGATATGGAACCCATTGCTCGCTCGGGAAGGTGACAGCCGTTGGCCGTCACAAGGTGCCGGACAGTTGCGCCTTCGTTGCACGCGTCAGATCGTCGGCCAGAACCTCCGGCTCGCCAGCCAGCAGGCCGTCCAACGCCAGTTCGGCGACGACCGCGGGATCGGTCTTTTGGTCTGCCGGGGCGAAGGCGGCCATCTCGGTGTCCATGTAGCCGACGTGAACGGCGGTGACCTGGATGCCGCGGGGAGCCAGTTCCTGTCTGAGTGCGTCGGTCATCGCCCACCCGGCTGCCTTCGCCGCCGAGTAGGCACCGGAGCCGGGAGCATGCAGCCAGGACAACACCGACAGCATGTTGAGGATTGCTCCTCCACCGTTGCCTTCGATGACCGGCACGAAAGCCCGGATGACGCTCAGCGTGCCGAAGTAGTGCGTCTCCATCTCCAACCGGACGTCCTCGAACGCCCCGGACAGCAGTCCCGCCCGCGTGGAGGTGCCGGCATTGTTGATCAGCACGGTGACATCGCCGGCCAGGTCGGCCGCGCGGCGCACCGAGGTTGGGTCGGTGATGTCGAGCTGCAAAGGTTCGACGCCTGAGAGCTCGATTGTTTCGGGACGGCGCGCGGCGGCGTAGACCTTCGCGCCGCGCCCGA
>Ga0302325_10025375_pt1 | contig 12314 bp, 12 predicted proteins | sample Palsa_T0_2_FD_201948 | JGI IMG/M metagenome (GOLD analysis project Ga0302325, IMG submission 201948) | Peat permafrost microbial communities from Stordalen Mire near Abisko, Sweden - Palsa_T0_2 | ecosystem: Environmental > Terrestrial > Soil > Palsa > Peat permafrost | place: Sweden: Abisko...
CAAGCCGCTGTTCGATGCGAAGCAACTGGCTATCGTGCACGCAGCCGGTTCGCCCGATCCGACGCGCTCGCACTTCGATGCGCAGGATTACATGGAATCCGGCGCTCCTGGCAACAAGGGCACGAACGATGGATGGATGAACCGCGCGTTGCCGCCGATTCACGGGCCGATTTCGCCAGTCCGCGCGGTCTCGCTTGGGCCGAATCTGCCGCGTTCGATGCGCGGTTCGAACAGCGCCATTGCTGTTGATAACATCAATAACTTCCAAGTGAAAGACATGGTTGCGGCGAAGGCGTTGCAGTCGCTTTATCAGGACAGCCATGACCAGGTGTTGAACGGAACCGGTAAGGAGACGTTCGACGCCGTCTCGCTGTTGCAATCCATTCAGAAGACGCCGTACTCGCCTGCTGCGGGCGTGCAGTATCCGACGGGCCGCTTCGGCGACAACATGCGCCAGATCGCACAGTTGATTAAGGCGAATGTGGGCGTGGAAGTGGCTTTCGCCGATATCGGCGGATGGGATCATCATGTCAACGAGATTCCGCAACTGACTCGATTGCTGGGCGATTTCGGTAAGGGCCTTGCTGCGTTCTATCAGGATCTGGGCGACCGCATGAATGACGTTGTGGTTGTCACCATGTCCGAGTTCGGTCGCACGGCTAAAGAGAACGGCAACCGGGGCACAGACCACGGACATGCCAACTGCATGTTCGCGATGGGCGGCGGTATCAAAGGCGGCAAGGTCTACGGCAAGTGGCCGGGGCTTGGTCCTGAGCAGCTCAATGAGAACCGGGATCTCGCACTGACCACCGATTTCCGCGATGTGCTTGGCGAGATGGTGATGACGCACTTGGGCAATAAGTCGCTGAAGCAGGTGTTCCCTGGTTATGTGGGTGGCCCGGCGAACTTCCGGGGTCTGCTGGGCTAGGCCCACTTGGATTGATCCACTTGTACGTCACGATTTTCAGGTCCGCTGTAAGACCAAAAAATGCGGTGAGCGAATCAGGATAGAGAATGCATTCGCGGCGGGCGAGGCGAGAGCGCTCTCGTGCCGTCTGGGCCACACGAACAAATACTCCTGTTCAGACGCTCAGCCGAGAACCGAAAAGGCGAATAGCGCGGATAAGCGGCATGAAGGCTTAACGCGCTGGTGGTGAATTGCCAAGCGAGTTCTTGCCATAAAGTAGTTAGATCGACATGCTGACCAAATATATCCAGGCGGCAATGCAGCGAGCCCACTACGAAATCCTTGAGGACGACGGGACGTCTTACGGATCAATTCCAGACCTGCCGGGGGTCTGGGCGAACGCGGCGACGCTCGAAACTTGCCGCGATCCCGCCGCTCGACGGCATTGAACTTCTGGTCAAAGAAGTGGCCTGATGCCGCTGCTGGAGTTTTGACGCGCGCCGGCGCAAACATGCCACAATACCCGGAATGCGTTTCGCCACACTCTTCCTTCTGCTTCCGGCGTTGCTATTCGCCCAATACGACCTGCTAATTACCAACGCCAAGATCTACGACGGCGCGGCCAACCCCTGGTTCTATGGCGATATCGCCGTGAAGGGCGACACCATCGCGGCCATCGGTAGGCTCGCCGGAGCCACGGCTATGCAGCGCATCGACGCGCATGGACTTTCCGTTGCGCCAGGCTTCATCGATATCCATTCGCATGGACGGCGCGGGATCGAAGCCACGCCTACTGCTGAGAATTATCTCCGCGAAGGCGTCACCACCATCATTGAAGGGCCCGACGGCAGTTCTCCGCTCCCTCTGAAACCGTTCTTCGATACTGTGGCGGCCAAGGGCATCAGCATTAACATCGCCAGCCTTGTGGGACATGGCAGCATTCGTACTCAGGTGATGGGGCTGGTCAATCGGCAGGCCACGCCCGAAGAGCTCGACAAAATGCGCGCGCTTGCCAAACAGGCCATGCTCGATGGCGCGGTTGGCCTCTCGACTGGTCTGTTCTACGTTCCGGGCAACTACGCGAACACCGAAGAGGTCATCGAACTGGCGAAGGTGGTCGGCCCACTGGGGGGCTTCCACGAATCTCACATGCGCGACGAATCGGATCACATTCTCGATTCCGTACGCGAAACGATTCGCATCGGAGAAGAGGGCGGGCTGCCGACTCAGGTGACGCACCATAAGATTGTCGGCACTGCGAATTGGGGACAGAGCGTCGCTACGCTCAAGTTGGTGGAAGACGCTCGTGCGCGCGGCGTTGATGTATCAATCGATCAGTATCCCTACACTGCTTCAAGCACGGGCCTCGCCGCGCTATTTCCACAGTGGGCTCAGGAGGGTGGACAGAAGGCGCTGATCGAGCGGCTTTCGGCGCCATCGAGCCGCGAGAAGATTAAGGCCGCGATGATCGTCAACATCCGCGACAACCGCGGAGGCGGCGATCCGAAGAATATTGTGATCGTGAGCTGTCCGTTCGACGAATCGCTCGCCGGGAAGAGCCTGGCTGACCTTACGGCGGCGCGCGGAGTTCCGGTCAACTTCGACACCGCTTCGGAAACGGCGATCGCGCTTCAGTCGAAGGGTGCGTGTTCGGCGGTCTATCATGCGATCGGTGAGGAGGATGTGGAGCGCATCATGAAATCGCCTTACAGCATGATTGCCTCGGATGGCGACATTCCGATTTTCGAAGGCAAGACCGCGCCGCACCCGCGCAGCTACGGAACCTTCGCGCGCGTGCTGGGCGTGTATGTGCGGGAACGGCATGTCATCACGATGGAAGAAGCCATACATAAGATGTCCGGCATGCCCGCGTGGCGGCTCAAGTTTGGGGACCGCGGATTGTTGAAGCCCGGCATGAAGGCGGACATCGTGGTGTTCGATCCCGTCACCGTTTCCGACAAAGCCACGTTCGAAAAGCCTCATCAGTATTCGGTCGGCTTTCAGGAGGTGATCGTCAATGGCAAGCTTGCATTGCATGAAGGTGCTGTTACCAAGGAGCGGCCCGGCCGCGTCATTTACGGTCCTGCGCATCGAAACTGATACCGTATTCACCCAGCAAGCTCTCGATGTCATTCCGAGTCGCGCGCACAAGCTCGCCGCCTGTGAATCGATGATCGTCCGATACTTCGCAGCGGGCGAATGTGGGAAATTCAAGTGCCTCGGCCTCGGATTCTGAATCGAACTCTGCTTCCGCCAAAATCAGTCCGTCTAATGTTTCTTCAAAGATGTCGATGCCGAACGGCGGTATGCTGAAGCGCGTCTTGCTGAGCCGTGCTGAAGGAAGTTGGGCCAGCAGGCGAAACTCGTCTTCACTGAGATAGAAGTTGGTAATCAACCCTTGGAGTGCACCGGTTCCACGGCCCGGGATCTTCTGGGTGAGTTTGAATACAAGTGCGCCGGTATCCTCGCGCTGTTCCCGCAGTCGCAACCGTGTGCCTTCGATGTAGCGGTCCGTGATCCGGCGGAAGCTCACCGCATGGCGCCCATGCGGAAACCGGTCGAGCAGGAACCGGCGTTCGCGCTCAATTCGGGCATACTTGTGAGGCGTTTGCATTCAGACATTCTCTGCTAACCGGCGAGACTTCCATTCGTATTAACTAGGAGGTGCGCAATGTTTCATTCCATGTGGCAGGATATTCGGTACGGCATCCGGCAGTTGCTCAAAGACCCCGTGTTCACGCTGGTTGCGGCCACTTCGCTCGCCCTGGGCATCGGCGCCAATACCGCCATCTTTCAATTGGTGAACGCGATCCGCCTGAAAACCCTGCCGGTGAAAGATCCGCAGGAACTGGTAACGGTGGATTTCGCGAAGGGTTCGTCGCTCGGCGGTAGATGGACAAGCCGGAGCGCACGCATCACATCCTCGCAGTTCGATCAAATCCGTCAGAACCAACAAGGTTTCACCGGTGTGATCGCATGGAGCGCGACCCGCTTCAATATGGCGCAGGGCGGGGAGCCGCGTTTCGCCGAAGGGCTCTTCGTGAGCGGCGACTTCTTCCAACTGCTGGGGGTCAATCCCGCGCTCGGCCGGATTTTCACGCCGCAGGAGGACAACTACGCATCATGCTCCGCGGGCGCAGTCATCAGTTATCCGTTCTGGCAGCGGCAGTATGGCGCGGAACCAGGCGTCCTCGGTCAAACCATCACCCTGAACAATCACACGTTCCCGATCATCGGCGTTTCCGGGCCCACCTTCTTTGGAGTGGAGGTGGGCAACCGGTTCGACGTTGCGATTCCGCTCTGCGCAGACCGGATACTGGCGGATGACAACAAAGGCCGGGCGCCGATGGCAGACGGTTTCTGGCTTTCCGCCATGGCGAGATTGAAGCCTGGATGGACTCCCGAGCGCGCCACGGCTCAATTGCAGGCCGTCTCACCCATCATCATGAAGGCGACGCTGCCGCCTGTGTACAAGCCTGCGCAGGCCAAACGATACTTGAACAACAAACTGGAAGCCAACGTTGGGGGCAGTGGCGTGTCCGGCCTGCGGAAGCAATACGAAACAACACTTTGGGTTCTCATGGCAACCACCGGCCTTGTCCTGCTCATCGCCTGCGCGAACCTGGCCAACTTGCTTCTTGCTCGTGCCAGCACGCGGCAAGGTGAAATCGCCGTGCGGCTCGCGATTGGCGCGTCAAGAGGAAGGCTGGTTCGTCAGCTTCTCGCGGAAAGTCTTCTACTGGCCGCCCTGGGCACCGTGTTGGGCGTATGTTTGGCCCAACTTCTGAGCCGCGGATTGGTCAACTTCATGAACACGGCCGACAATCCCATCTTCGTCGGCATGGGCATGGACTGGCGCTTACTAGGCTTCACCGCTGCGCTCGCCATCGCCACTTGTGTGCTCTTCGGGCTCGCGCCGGCGCTGCGCGCAACCGATCTGTCTCCGGTCCAAGCAATCCGGGCCGGCGGCCGCAGCGTGACGGCGGGCCGCGAACGCTTCGGTTTGCGACGCATTCTGATGGTCGTACAAGTTGCCTTCTCGCTCGTGCTGCTCGTAGGCGCTCTTCTGTTCGTCCAGAGCCTTCACAATTTGATGACCACGGACGCCGGGTTCAAGGCGGAAGGCGTGCTCACGGTCGGCATAAACTATCCCGGAACGCCCAAGGAAAGGAGAGCCGCAACGAGCAAGCGCCTTCTGCAAATATTGTCTACGCGCGTGGGCGTTCTCTCCGCCGCTGAACTCAATATGCTGCCGGTCAGCGGCAACGGCTGGAACAATGATGTGGGACCCGACGGCTCGACCGCGGCAGCTAGCGGGAACAACGCCTTCTTCAATCGTGTGGGACCGGGCTACTTTCGCACCATGGGCACACCCCTGCTGGCGGGCCGTGAGTTCACCGATGCCGATAATCTTTCTTCGCCGAAGGTAGGCATCGTGAATCAGGAATTCGCGCGCAAGTATTTCGGCGGGAAGAATCCCGTTGGTCACACCTTCCATCTCGAAGCGCAGGCGGGCAAACCGGAACCCCTCATCCAGATCGTAGGGCTGGTCAAGAACAGCAAGTACTACACGCTGAGTGAAGACTTCCGGCCGGTCTGCGTTTTCCCGACCGCCCAGGATGACGATCCCGACGACGGCTCGAACTTTGTTTTGCGTGTAGCGGGGTCGCCCGGTTCAGTGATGAACAGCGCGAAAGCGGCAATCGCGGAGATTAGCCCGACTTTCGGAATCGAGTTCCATTCGTTCTCGCAACAACTGGATGAATCCGTGATGCGGGAGCGCCTGATGGCGACGCTCTCCGGCGCATTTGGAATCCTCGCAGTTATTCTGGCCACGGTGGGGTTGTACGGCGTGATCTCTTATCTAGTGACTCGGCGCCGCAATGAGATCGGCATTCGCATGGCGCTTGGCGCCGATCGGGGGCGAGTGATTCTGCTGGTTCTTCGCGAGGCGCTGCTCTTGTTGAGCGCCGGCGTCGCGGTAGGAGTGCTGCTTTCCATTTGGGCTGGACGCACGGCGGCTACGCTCCTGTACGGACTGAAGCCCTATGACCCCGTTTCGCTCGTAGCAGCGTCCCTTCTGCTTGCGGGGATCGCATTGGCGGCGAGTTATTTTCCGGCGAGGCGCGCAGCCGGCCTAGAGCCGATGACGGCGCTTCGCGAAGAGTAAGTTTCGCGCCGCCTCCGGCCAATCCGGAAACAGGAACTCGAAACCCGCCTCCAGCAGTCTCCGCGGGACGACGCGGCGGCTCTTCAGAATCAGTTCGGTTTCCGTTCGAAGAAAGAACGCTCCGGCTTCTAGCATCCAACGCGCTGAGTCGATTCCAAAGTCTGCGCCCCACGCTTCCCTCAGATCGCGCATGAATTCCTGGTTCGGAATCGGGAAGGGCGATGCCAGATTTACCGGACCCTCGAAATCATCGTGCTCGATCAGGAAATCCACTGCGCGTAAGAAGTCTTCTTCGTGGATCCACGACATGAACTGCGTGCCAGGACCAGCTGCGCCGCCCAGGCCCATGCGTACCAGCCGAAGGAGCACGGAGAACACGTTGCCATCGACGGGGCTCATCGTCATCGCGCTGCGTAGAGCCACTTTCCGCGTCATTGGCGTTTGGGCATGGAAAAAGGCGTTCTCCCAGCTTTTCGCGACGTCGATGCTGAAGCGCCATGTATCCGGGAGTCCGGGCTCATTACCGCCGAGTTCGCCATCAATCTCATCCATCTCCCGATCGAGTGCATGCCGATAGATGGTTGCGGTGCTCGCGTTCAACCAAACCTGCGGCGGTCTGCGGCAGAGAGCGACGGCTTCGCCGAGAATCTCTGTCGAAAGCACGCGCGATTCCTTGATCTCTTTGCGATGCGTCGGCGTGTAGCGGCAATCCACGCTACGGCCAGTCAGATTGATTAGGACATCCGCGCCTTCGAGTTCACCCGCCCAGATATCGAGATCCCGCGCGTTCCACACCACGGTTTGCCAGGGCTCGACCAGCGCGTCGCGCGAAAGCACCGCCACATCGTCGCCGCGCTCATAAAAATGACGCGTGAGCAGACGCCCGATCTGTCCGGTACCGCCTGGGATCACAATCCTCATCTAGGAATAGATCTCGGAAAGCAGATCCGTCACCACGCCTCGCAGAGGACTCATCAACGGAAAATTCGAAAACTTGATGAGGCCGCTTACGATCCGCAAAGTCTTCGTCAACAAACGCTCCGTTTTCGCTTGCCCCGGTGAACTATCGTAGACCCAGAATAGTATCAGGCCCATTTGGTATAGCCACAGCAGCCGCGGCAAGTGCGGCTTCAGGTCCGCGGGGATACGCACGCCCGGCGCGTCGATCGCTTGGGTGAAGAAGCCGATATCCCGCTCGCGAATTTCTTTCGTTGCTTCGCTGAAGGGCGAGAGCGGATGCTCGGGGTCCGTATGTACGGAGAGCGCTCCGATCAGGCGGCGGTTCGGCGCGAAGTATTCTAGCTTGGCTTCGATCATGGAACGCACGCGCGCATCCAGGCTTTTGCGCCGCTTCAGGCCATCGATGATCGCGGGCTCCATGTCTGCCTGTGCGTTGATGTAGAACTCCATCACCAGCGCTTCCTTGGATTCGAAGTAGTAGTAAGCCGCGCCGACCGCCATGCCCACATGCGCCGCAATCTCACGCATCGTGGTCTGCTCGAAGCCCTTCTCCCGAAACAAAGCTAGCGCGGATTCCAATATCCGCGCCCGTGTCTCTTCCGACTTGATCTTGGTAGCCATGCTTACGCCCGCAATGGTGGCGGAGGCGGTGTTGACCGCTTCCCCTGATTACGCATCCGCGAGAACACGAACAGATTCCCGAAGTGCATCAATCCGAGCACCACGAGCACGTAGCCCAATTTCCCGCTCACAAGTTCAATCGATTGGCGCAAATCGGTAAGCGTTCCCGCGCTCTTCAGCGCCAATGTGACGTAACCGATGTTGACCAGATAAAACCCCACTACCAGCAGATGGTTCACCGAATCCGCCATTGCTTCATTCCCGTGGAAAGCGTCGATGAGAAAGATGCGGCCATTCTTGTGTAAGGTTTTGGCAACCCAGATTGTGATTCCCAAACTGAGCGCCAGATAGACGAAATAACATCCGACGATATACATTTCAAATCTCCTTCATTGAGAACTGAACATGTTCAATTTAACTATGCGCCTGCTTAGATCTGGCGTCAAGACAAAAAGTGAACGCGTTCAGGAAAGGAGTGCGCGCGCCTCACCCACCAAGAACAACGACCCTGTGACAAACGTAATTCCCGGAGCCATCGCGACTGCTTCGCGCAGCCCCGGCGCGGTCCGTATGTTCGGATGCTCCACCATGCCGCGCAGCACATCCGGATTCATCGCGCGCACCTGTTTCGGAGCCACGAGAATCACCTCGGCGAACCTTGGAAATAGAATCTCCGCGATCTCTTCGATGGATTTGTCGCGCATCGCTCCGAAGATCAGCGTGCAGCGTTCACTTGCGTAGAACTCGTCCACATAGGCAGCTAGCGCACGGGCACCCGCGGGGTTGTGCGCTCCATCGACAATCAGCTCCGGTTCCTTGCGTAAGAGTTCCAGCCGTCCCGGCCAGAGTGCTGATGCGATGCCCACTTGAATCGCCTCATCCGCGATGCCCAAGTGCCGCAGCGCCGTCACTGCGACGCGCGCATTTTCCACCTGATGCGCACCCGCCAGCGGACAATCCAATTGCAATCCACCCACACGAAAGCGGCTTCCGCGCCGGTGAAGTTGCACATCCTCTACGCCAAGCAACGGAATCGGCTCCGTTCGTTCCCGCAGGACTGCCAACGCCTCCGGACGCTGCGTCGCGAATACAGCGGGAACACCCGGCTTCAAGATCCCGGCCTTCTCTCCCGCAATCGATTCGATGCTCTTCCCCAGGAACGCCTCGTGATCGAAATCGATCGGCGTAATCACGCACAGTTCCGGCTGCACTACGTTGGTCGCGTCGAGCCTTCCGCCCAAGCCTACTTCGAGCACTGTGATCTCCGCGCGCTCCGCAAAGATCAGGAACGCCATCGCCGTTACGGTCTCGAAGTAAGTGGTTGGTTCAGAAATGCGCGCGAATGCGACTGCGAATTCTTCTGGTGAGATCGGTACGCCGCCGACCTGTATCCGCTCGGTCGGCTCGATTAGATGCGGCGAAGTGTAAAGGCCTGTGCGCAGACCCGCATGGCGTAGTCCCCTCTCGATCATCGCGGAAGTCGATCCCTTGCCGTTTGTCCCCGCCACATGCACAAACCGGCCGCGCCGTTCCGGATTTCCCAACGCCGCAAGCAAACCTCGAATGCCTTCGAGGTCGAACTTCGCATTTTTCAGCTCGTTGCCCAGCGCGTACAACTGCTGGACAGCTTCAGCGTACGTCACTTATCGCAGAAGAAGTGCAGCGCCCGCGAGATGAACGCCTTCATTTCGCCGCGCGGCACCACCGCATCCAGCATCCCGTGCTTCAGTAGAAACTCGCTGCGCTGAAAGCCCTCGGGCAGTTTCTGCCGGATAGTCTGCTCAATCACGCGCGGACCCGCAAAGCCGATCAGCGCTCCGGGTTCGGCAATGTTCAAATCGCCCAGCATCGCGAGACTCGCCGTCACGCCTCCGGTCGTTGGATCAGTCAGCACGCTGATGTAAGGAATGTGCGCTTCATCGAGGCGCATCAATGCGGAGGAAATCTTGGCCATCTGCATCAAACTGATCGCGCCCTCCTGCATCCGCGCACCGCCGGAGGCGGACACCACGATCAAGGGCGCGCCGAATTCAATGCTGCGCTCAACCGCCCGCGTGATCCGCTCGCCCATCACCAGGCCCATGCTGCCGCCGATGAACTTCGGCTCCATCGCGCAAATATTCACCTTGCGCCCATCGAGCGTACCCGCTCCGGAAATCAGCGCTTCGTTCATCGAAGTGGCCGCTTCTGCCGCTACCAGTTGGTCGCAATAGACCTTCTGCGCCACAAACCCCAGCGGATCGTTCGAACGAAGCTCTCCGTCGTGTTCCTCGAAGACACCGTCATCGAACAGCAGTTGCAGCCGAGACCGCGCATCCAGCCGGAAGTGCGCGCCGCATCGGGGACATACTTGGTTTGTGTTATCCAGGTCCTTCTTCCAGATAATCTCCCGGCAGCTTTCGCACTTTTGCCACAAGCCCTCCGTCTTGACAGTCTTCTCCGCGTCGGAGGCCTGCGTTTTTTTGTCGTCTCGTTTGAACCAGGACATTCGGAAACTCTTAACCCTATCGCGGGTACGGATGGCCCCGCAAGATGGCGAACGCGCGATAGATCTGTTCCGCCAGCATGGCCCGCGCGAGTTCGTGAGGAAAAGTCATCGGAGAAAGAGAGAGCAGCATGTCGGCCTGTTCGCGCCAACCGGCGGGCAGCCCGTCATGGCCACCGATCAGAAACACCAGGTCGCAGCCCGTCATTTCCGCGTCGCGGAAGATCTCCGCGAACGCCGGGGAATCCATCTTGCGGCCGCCCGGGTCGAGATAAATGCGCCGCGCCGTGGGATGCTTCGCGGGAAGGTCTGCTTTCTTCGGATTAATCTCGATCATTTGCGTGGCTGCGTAGTGCCCGGCGCGTCCGAGAAAATCCTCGGCGATCCGGTTCGCATGGGCATCCTTCGGCTTGCCGATGTAATATACAAACACCTTCACTCGGCGGCGGGCTGTTCCGCAGGCACCTCGGCGGGAATGACCATTTCCTTGGCCGCGCGCCAAAGCCGGTCCAGGCTATAATACTCCCTCGACTTCGGCGAAAACACGTGTACCAGGAAGTCGCCGAAATCCATCAGGACCCACTCCGCCGTTTCGTACCCTTCCACGCTGTTCGGCATGTCACCCACAGCCTTCAGCTTGGCGCCCACCTCATCCGCGATTGCCTGGCACTGTTTGGGATTGTTCCCCGTGCAGATTACAAAGTAGTCGGTAAAGGAGGTGACGCCGTTGAGGTCGAGAACCTTGATGTCGATAGCTTGCTTAGCCTCGGCCGCTCGAACCGCCGTGAGCCAGCCGGGAATTTCTTCTGTCAGAGACGTACCCCTCAAGGTTATCGTACACTAGTAGAAGCTTTGAAATTGCGAATCACACTGCTCGTATTCGCGAGCGCGGTACTCCTTTGCGCTCAATCAGCCACTGATCTAGCCCTGGAAGACCCCTCCGTACTCCGCGCCCGAATGACGGTCGAAAAGGTACGCGGGATGGTGGAATCTGGAACTTTGCCCCGCGTGCGGCTTGAGGAAGCTGAAGCTAACCTGGAAGACATCGTGGATGAGGCGATTTACACGCGCGCCATTTACGGCAAGGACCTTACGCCGGAGCAGGCTGCCGAGGTCGTGAAAGCAACTGAGCGGCGGGTGGAACGCCGCAAGAAGAAGGCGGTGGAGCGTGAACAATTTCTAGCCCAAGGCATCATCTCGCAGTCTGAGTACCGAGCTAGCCTGGATGACCTGGATCGCGCGAACAAAGAATACGATTGGGCCGCTGCGCGGGAGAAGCTGGTTGCCGAAGTCGCGGTTTTTGCCGCTGCGGAAATGGCGATGCTGAAACAGATGGAAGAAGGCGCCGTGGTTGGCGGGCCGCGCATTGAACACTTCGTTGGGAAGGGAACCTTTAGCACGGTCGATTTCGCCAAGGTCCAAACGGCCTATACCGCCCGGTTCTCCCATTCACTGCCGATCAGCGCTAATGGCGAGACCGCAGTACATCGTTCCATGGGTTTCGATCACACCAACAGGATCGACGTGGGCGTGACGCCCGACAGCGTGGAAGGCCAATGGCTTCGCCATTTCCTCACCGCTAACCGTATTCCTTTCTTCGCTTTCCGTGGCGCTGTCGCCCATCAGGCAACCGGCGCGCACATTCATATGGGACCGCCCAGCACGCGTTATGTGCAGGCCAAATCAACTTCCGCCCTTTCGAGCGGCGGAAACTAACCGGCTATCGTAGCCGTCTTGTAATACACTGGAGACACGTATGTTAGAAGGCTTGTTACAACCCAGTCACCTGCTGCTCATCGCACTTGTGGCGATTCTCGTTTTCGGCCCGAGCAAGATTCCAGAGCTCGGCAAGGGCCTCGGTGAAGGCATCAAGAACTTCAAGAAGGGCATGAAAGAAGCCACCGATGCAGTTCACAAAGAAGCCGCCGCGCCGACGGAACCTGAAGTCAAAGCTTAGTTAAGCGGCATCCCCTTCGCCGGGCGCGAGAAACAGATTCGCCTCCAGTCCGTGCTGCCGCGTGTAAAGGTCGAAGTATCGTCCCTTGCTCGCAAATAAGGCGGCATGGTTTCCGCGCTCGGCTACCTTCCCCCCCTCAATGACGAGAATCTGATCGGCGCGTCGAATCGTCGACAGACGGTGCGCGATCACGAACGTCGTTCTGCCTCGCATC